>Ga0214917_10000001_pt1 | contig 365449 bp, 336 predicted proteins | sample LL_1208_BB_MetaG_FD_177983 | JGI IMG/M metagenome (GOLD analysis project Ga0214917, IMG submission 177983) | Freshwater microbial communities from Lake Lanier, Atlanta, Georgia, United States - LL_1208_BB | ecosystem: Environmental > Aquatic > Freshwater > Lake | place: USA: Georgia...
CAACGACAAAGGTGAAAAGACCTGTACAGCGCGAATCACTTGTTTGATTCTGGCGGAGCGCTAACTAGAAGATTTCTTGCGCGCCTGTTCCAAGGTATGCGGCCTTTACGTGCGGATCGTTGAGTAACTCCTTCGCATTAGCTTCTTTAGTAATCGAACCTGTTTCAAGAACGTAAGCGCGATGTGCGCGATTGAGTGCTTGTTGAGCATTCTGTTCAACGAGCAAGATAGTGACGCCCTGCTTATTGATTTCAGTGATGATACGGAAAATATTGGCGATCATCTGCGGAGCAAGACCCATTGATGGTTCATCAAGAAGTAGAACTTTAGGACGCGCCATAAGCGCGCGGCCAATTGCGAGCATTTGTTGTTCGCCTCCGGAGAGAGTTCCTCCAGCTTGGCTTGCTCGCTCTTTCAATCGAGGGAAAAGGTTGTACACCTTCTCAAGATCTTCATTTAATTCTGCCTTACGATTTTTTCGATGAAATTTACCCATTTCTAAATTTTCAAGCACCGTCATGCCCGGAAAGATTCCGCGACCTTCAGGTGCTTGTGAGATTCCTATATCAACTCTCTCATGAGCAGGAATATCTGAGATATCTCTTCCATCGAAAACTATTGACCCTGAAGAAACTTTTCTTAACCCCGAGATAGTTTTTAGGGTTGTTGTTTTTCCAGCACCGTTAGCGCCAATGAGCGTGACGATTTCGCCTTGATTAACAGTGACCGAAATACCTTTAATCGCTTCGATCTTGCCGTAGTGAACGCGGAGATCCTTAATTTCAAGACGCATCAGCCGGAACTCCTAAATAAGCTTCAATTACCTTCGGATCATTTTGAACAATACTTGGTTTGTCATCAGCAATCTTGATACCAAAATCTAAAACTGCAACACGGTCTGAAATTCCCATAATCAATGACATGTCGTGTTCAATAAGAAGGATGGTGTATCCAGCATCGCGGATACGTTTAATCAACGAAGCTAGTTCAACTTTCTCCGCAGGATTGAAACCTGCAGCTGGTTCATCCAAGAGCAATAGTTGAGGATTGGTTCCCATTGCACGAGCAATTTCAAGACGACGCTGTACGCCATAGGGAAGGTTCTTTGCTAAGCGATCAGAGTATTCATCGATGCCAATAAATTTAAGAATTTCGAGTGCGCGTGAGCGATTATCGCGCTCTTCCCGACGGGCGCGCGGCATTCCAAATAGTGCTCCGAGCAATCCACTTTTCTTGTGAACATCAGTTGCTGTGATGACGTTCTCGAGCGTCGTCATATCACCCCAAAGACGGATATTCTGAAAAGTTCGCGCCACTCCCATTTTGGTAATTTGAAAACGTTTCTGTTTATTAATTTCTGTGCCAAGGAAATTGATTTTGCCATTAGTTGGTTTATACACGCCCGTAACAACGTTGAAAACGGTGGTCTTTCCTGCTCCATTTGGGCCAATCAAGGCAAGTATTTCTCCTCTTTTGACTTCTAAATTCACATCATTTAGAGCAGTGACTCCGCCAAACTTCATCGTGACATTTTGTAGAGAGAGAATTGTTTCAGACATCAGTTGTGGTCTCCCTTCTTTACGATAGCTTTTTCACGTTTTTTACGTGGGAGTATTCCATCTGGGCGGAAATTCATGACCACAACAAGGACTACACCAAATACCAAGAGTCGTGCATCAGAAATGAAGCGAATACGGTCTGGAAGATATCCAAGAATTGTTGCACCAACTATTACTCCCCAGATATTGCCGATACCGCCAAACACTACGCAGGCAAGAATTAAAATCGAAACATTCAGAGTAAACATTTCCGGTGCAATGAACAAATTCTTCGAACCGTAAATCACGCCTGCCGCTCCACCTACTGCGGCACCTAATGTGAAGGACCAGATTTTGTATTTCAGTGTAGCAATTCCCATCAGCTCTGCGGCGTCTTCATCTTGTCGGATTGCTTCCCACGCTCGGCCGGGACGGCGGACACTGAGTCGGCGGATCATCCAAATTGTTAGCAGAATCATTGCGACAACTACCCAAAAAAAGACTTTTTGGTCGTCTAACTTGAATTGTAACGGTCCAATATTTGGTGGCATGGGAATGTTAGCTATTCCATTTGGCCCTTTGCTCCAGGTAGAATTCAAAACAACAATGCGAACGATCTCGCCAAATCCTAAAGTGACAATCGCAAGGTAATCACCGCGAAGGCGCAATGTGGGCAATCCAAGAATCACGCCCGCCAACATGGCGAAAAGAATTCCAAATGGCATAATTTCCCACGTATTTAAGCTTGTGAGCGTTCCCATTAACGCCATTGTGTATGCACCGATAGCAAAGAACGCTACGTAGCCAAGATCTAACATGCCTGACTTGCCAACCACAATATTTAGTCCCAGCGCCATCAGTACAAAGATTCCAACCGGATAGACCAGCACTGCGTCATATGCAGCGATAGGTGTCGCTAAAAACGAAGCTCCAGCGAATGGAAGAAGTGCGACCAAAACAATTGCCGTTACTGCTATCGCAACTCGTTTTGCTCGATTAGAACGCTCCCAAATGTCGGCGCCCCAATCACGCAAATTCCAGGATTTTCTAATGTTCATGAATCATGCCCTCGTAGTCTGGACCGCTTCGCCAAAAAGTCCATTTGGCTTGAATAGGAGTACAAGAACTAAGACAATGAAAACTGTGACAGCTTTCCACTGAGTCCCAAGTATGGCCGACGCATAAACTTCTAACAGACCGAGACTTAACCCTCCATAAAAAGCGCCGCGAATATTACCAATTCCACCTAAGACCGCTGCAGTAAAGGCTGCCATACCCATTGTGAAACCGATATTGAATTTTGTGTATTCGAAAACAGTTATGTAGAAAAATCCTGCGGCTCCTGTGGCTAGTCCCCCAACAAGGAACGTAGTAGTAATTACACGATTCAAATTCACGCCCATGAGTTTCGCGGCATCTTCATTCATTGACACTGCGCGAATTGCCTTGCCCATGCGAGATAGCTTGATGAAACGCTCAAGCATGAAGAAGATTAATGCCGCCGCAACAATAGTAATTACTGTATCAAGACGAATATTGGCGCCCCAAACTTCTGTCAAAATTATTTTTTCAAGAACTCGAGGAGATCCCACTGGACGCGAATCAGTAAGTAAGCGCATTACTTCTTGCAAAGCGATTGAAATACCTATAGCAGAAATAAGAGTCGCTAGTCGATTTGTTCCTTTGAGCCGCAGGCGACGATAGGCAACGAATTCAACAAAAACCGCCGTAAGACCAGCCACTAACATTGACATCAAAAGGCTTGTTACCAACACTACGGCTAATTTTGTACCTGTTGCTGGCTCGCTTGTTTGAGTGAAATTAAAAATATCACGAGAAGTGATTACTGTTCCAAATGTTCCCCACATAAAGATTTCAGAGTTCGCAAAGTTAATCATGCGTAGCACTCCGTAAACCATGGTGTAGCCAAGAGAGATCAAGACGTAGATGAAACCAAGTGCGATTCCTGCAATGGTTAGAGACCAAAATTGATCTACTAATACATCAAACATCTTGCTCCTTCGCTTTTTACCTTAAGAAAAACAAGGTCAAAGTTTCGACATTGATGGGCGTCTCGGGTTCCTAAAAGGAGTCTCCGAAACACCCACCAATCTCTTTAAGCATTTGTACTAGTTAATTACTTGATAATTCCTGTGTTAACTAGAACGCCATTCTTTGTAGTGAAGCCAGCGAAAAGTCCGTATGAAATGTCTCCATTCTTATCGAACTTAATCGTGTTTCCACTGATGCTCTTGCCGTTATAAGCCTTAACCCATGCAAGCATCTTTGCGCGTGTTGTCTTGCCAGCCTTGATACCTGAAAGCAAGATATTTGCAGCGTCAAATGACTCGACGGAATAGACACCCGATGAGACGCCCATCTTCTTTACGAAGTCAGCTTCCATCTTCTGGTCTACGCCCGCGAGACCGCCAACACCAGTAACTCTGGATCCTTCAGCTGCAGCTCCCGCAAGCTTTGGGAACTCCTGGTTGAAAACACCATCCCCGCCGGCAAAAATTGCCTTAGAACCTGAATCGCGTAGCTGCTTAATGAAAACAGCTGCTTGGCTGTAATAACCGGTGTAGATAACAACGTTGGCGCCAAGGCTCTTAATTTTCGCAATAGTCGGTGCAAAATCAGTTGTTGTGTTTGGAACTGAATCGCCTCCAACGAGAGTAGCTCCAGCAACCTTCTTTAAACCAGCCTCAACGAAGCCACGAAGTGGAACTGCGTATGCTGATTGATCATCAAACACGAAAACTTTCGCGCCTGAAACTCCTGCGGTTGCGTATTTAGCCAAAGCTGGTCCTTGTAGGTCATCTTTTCCTACTACTCGGTGGAAAATTGGTCCACCAAAGTCGTCAGATGTTGGATCAGTTAGTGACACACGTGTTGCAGAAGGTGAAATGAGTGCCATTCCAACAGACTTGTAAAATGGAAGTGAAGCAATTGTTGCGCCGGAATATGCAGGTCCGACAATTCCAAGAACATTCTTATTGGCAGCGATACCTGGGGCGACTGTTCCTGCTACTGCAGGATCTCCCTGGTCGTCAATTGAAACAAGTTTGATCTTGATATTTTTATTCTTTGCTTCGAATAGTTTGATGGCGTACTTGACAGCATTCTGCTCATCAGTACCAGTTGATGCCTCGCCACCAGATAGTGGGCCCTGATATCCAATTGTGTAGGTCTTGACTGCTGCATTCGATGCTGGAGCAACCGCTACTGCAGACCCTGCAGCAAGAGCGATTACGGCAGCAACAGAAATTAAGCGTTGCTTCTTCATTTGTTGCCTTTCATTCATGATCATGCCCCCTGGGACAGGGAGGGGTGAAGGCTAGCGTTAGGCTCACAAAGGACACAAGGAAATTAGGCGCTCCCCCGCATAACGTTCCCGTTATATGAGACAGATACTTCTTTATTATCTACTTATCCAAGGTCGCCGAGGGATTGATGACCGCTTCCGACACCTCTTTCATAGTGATGCGGCGGTCCATCGCGGCGCGCTGAATCCAGGAGAAGGCTTCGGGTTCAGAAAGGTTTAAGGCCTTCATCAGAATTCCCTTTGCACGATCGATGACTTTCCGGGTCTCCAGTCTTTCATGTAGATCAGCCACTTCCACTTCCAGGGATTTCATCTGTCTGTGTCGACTGATGGAGATCTCGATGGCCGGAACTAAATCATTGATGGTAAATGGCTTTACCACATATGCCATCGCGCCAGCGTCACGTGCGCGCTCAACTAAATCTTTCTGACTAAATGCAGTGAGCATCAGAACTGGAGAAATATTGATTATTTTCTCGGCTGCTGAAATGCCGTCTAAAATTGGCATCTTCACATCGACGATTGCGAGGTCTGGTTTCAAAGATTCAGCGAGTTCGATTGCTTCGCTTCCATCCATTGCGGCGCCAACAACGTCATAGCCAGCTTCACGGAGCATTTCAACGAGATCCATCCGAATAAGGGTTTCATCTTCTGCAACCAAGATGCGATACGGAGCTGCAGTTGAGGATGTCACGTGCCTCGAGTCGGATTTGAACCGACACTATGCAGTGTTTGAGACTGCCCTCTCTACCGTTGGAGTACCGAGGCGGGTGGAGTGAAAACGTATTCTAGCGATATGCCGCTGCGACGCCACCGACGGCGTCTCCCACGCGGTGAACACGCATGGCGTTAGTAGAACCAGGAATGCCTGGCGGAGAGCCAGCAACAATCATGATCTGTTCACCTTTGGCAACAAGCTTCGTTTCAATAAGAATTGCATCTACTTGTTTGACCATCTCATCAGTAGTCGTTACTAATGGTGTGAGAAGTGGTTCTACACCCCACGTCAGAGACATCTGATTGAAAGTTGCGGCATCTGGCGTGAGAGCCAAGATCGGGATTGGTGAACGCAAGCGAGACATACGCCGGGCTGAATCTCCTGTTTTTGTAAATGCTGCAAGAACCTTTGCGCCAATTGTGAGGCCGACTTCAGTCGCAGCTTTTGTGATTGCTCCACCCTTAGTTTTTGGATTGTGTTGCAGAGCTGGGATGAGGTGAAGAGCCTCTTGTTCAGTCTTTTCAATGATGCGCGCCATAGTTTGGACCGCTTCAATTGCAAAAGATCCTACGCTCGTCTCACCAGAGAGCATCAAAGCATCAGCGCCATCCAAAACAGCATTTGCACAATCGGTTGCTTCAGCGCGAGTCGGGCGAGAATTTGTGATCATTGAATCGAGCATCTGGGTCGCAACAATGACTGGTTTTGCGTATTCACGCGCCAAAATGACGCAACGTTTTTGGACCAATGGAATATCTTCAATCGGCATCTCAACTCCGAGATCACCGCGTGCGACCATGATTGCATCAAATGCTTGAACAATCTCTTCTAAGTTTTCAACCGCTTGTGGTTTCTCAATCTTCGCAATGACTGGTAAGCGAACTCCCTCTTCATCCATGATTCGATGTACATCGTCGATATCTTTTGCAGAACGAACAAAAGAGAGCGCAATGAAATCCGCGCCAGCCTTTAATCCCCAGCGAAGATCGTCAATATCTTTTTCTGACATTGCCGGAACTGAGACGGCGACGCCAGGAAGATTGATTCCTTTGTTATTAGATACCGCACCAGGTTCTATCACCGTGGTGATAACGTCATTTCCTTTTACTTCCAGAACTTCTACCGTAACTTTCCCATCATCAATAAGAATGCGGTCGCCTTTTTTACAATCTCCGGGAAGCCCTTTGTAAGTCGTGCCAACTCTGTCTTTAGTTCCGGAAATTTCATCAGTGGTAATAGTGAAAGTATCGCCGCGCTTAAGTTCGTGCGGGCCGTTTTCAAAACGGCCAAGACGGATCTTTGGTCCTTGGAGATCGACCAGGATTGCAACTGGACGTCCAGCGTCAGCAGCAGCTTTTCGGATTAGATTCAGACGATTTTGGTGTTCCTCATAGCCGCCATGAGAGAGGTTGAGGCGCGCTACGTTCATGCCAGCAGCGATAAGATCGGCCGCCTTTTCAGGGCTTTCAACTGCTGGGCCCATCGTGCAGACAATTTTCGCGCGGCGCATGTTCTTACTTTATTCCATCGCTCTTGGATTACCGAAATCAGACCATCAATGGGCGAGCAGTTGGTTCGATTGGGGCAGGAAGTTGTGTCTCCCCCATCAAATGTCGATCGACTGCTGATGCCGCGCTGCGACCTTCGGCGATTGCCCAAACAATAAGTGATTGTCCTCGTCCGGCATCACCGCAAACATAAACACCATCAACATTTGTGGCATAGTCGTTATCGCGTGCAATATTTCCACGTTGATCTAGAGCTAACTCCAGATCTGTAACTAATTGATTCTTTTCGATTCCAGTAAAGCCCATGGCAAGGAATACGAGATCTGCTGGTAGTTGACGTTCCGTGCCAGGAACTTTCTCAAACTTGCCGTCGACAAACTTTGTCTCAACAATCTTTAGTGCGGTGAGATTTCTATTTGCATCACCGATGAATTCTTCGGTTGAAATGGAATACAAACGTTCGCCTGATTCCTCATGTGCACTGCTGACCCGATACACCATCGGATACGTGGGCCATGGTTGTGAACTTGGGCGTTCTTCAGTTGGACGAGGCATGATTTCAATCTGGGTGATGCTTGCTGCGCCTTGGCGAATTGCTGTTCCCAGACAGTCAGCACCGGTATCTCCACCACCAAGAATGATCACATGTTTACCGTGTGCGTTGATTGGCGGTTCGCCTGGAAGTTCATTAAGCGCTTGCTGATTACCCCAAGGTAAATATTCCATCGCTTGGTGAACACCTTTATTCTCGCGACCAGGAATATTGAGATCACGCCATTGGGTAGCACCAACTGCGAGAATGACTGCATCGTATTTTGTGCGAAGTTCTGCTGCGGTTATATCGACGCCGACATTTACTCCGGCGCGGAAGCGAGTTCCTTCGCGCTGCATCTGATTGAGGCGTCGATCAAGTACAGACTTTTCCATCTTGAATTCGGGGATTCCATAGCGCAATAAGCCGCCAATTTTCGGCGCTCGTTCATACACAACGACTGTGTGACCTGCCCGCGTGAGTTGTTGGGCAGCAGCAAGTCCAGCCGGACCAGATCCAACGACGGCCACGGTTTTTCCGGTCATGCGATCAGGTTGAAGCGGCTTTACGTTTCCAGAACTAAAAGCTTCCTCAATGGTGCGTAGCTCTACTTGCTTTATCGTGACTGGATCTTGATTAATACCAAGAACGCAAGCAGTTTCGCATGGAGCTGGACAGAGTCGCCCAGTAAATTCCGGAAAATTATTCGTGGCATGAAGGCGATCGATTGCATCAACTTTTTCATTGCGCCAGATCAAGTCATTCCATTCCGGAATTAAGTTTCCGAGCGGGCATCCTTGGTGACAGAAAGGAATGCCACAATCCATACAACGACCTGCTTGCTTCTGCAGAGCGCCAAATTCTTGCTCTTCGTAAACCTCACGCCAATCTCTGATGCGCACATCTACCGGGCGTCGCTTAGGAGTTTCCCGACCTGCTTTGAGGAAACCACGGGGATCAGCCATTGAGCACCTCCATAATTGCTTGTTCGGCCGATCGACCTTCGCGTTCTGCTTTGTCGATGACGTTCAAGACCTTTGCATAGTCGCGCGGCATAACCATAGAAATTCGTTTGACTGCGCTCTCCCAATCCTCAAGAAGTTTCTGTGCGACCGACGAACTTGTCTCCGCATGGAATTTAGAGATTATTGATCTCAATTTTTCGGATTGATCTTTAGGAACACTCAGCACATCCACCATTTCAGTGTTTACCAAACTTGGATTGAGATCGAGAACAAATGCGCGACCACCTGACATACCTGCCGCAAGATTTCTTCCCGTCTTGCCAAGGATTACAACTATTCCGCCCGTCATATATTCGCATGCATGATCGCCAACGCCCTCAACAACTGCGGTAGCTCCCGAGTTTCGGACACAGAAACGTTCGCCGACCATGCCACGAACGAAAATTTCGCCCTTGGTAGCGCCGTAGCCGATGACATTTCCGGCAATGACATTCTCTTCAGAGGCGAATTTCGCCTTCTCATCCGGTCGAACGATAAGTCGTCCGCCTGAGAGGCCTTTACCGAGATAGTCATTAGTGTCGCCGTACAAACGAATAGTTAAGCCGCGGGGAATAAATGCGCCTAGCGATTGGCCAGCTGAGCCATGGAAAGTGATGTCAATTGTGTCATCTGGCAATCCTGCGCCACCAAAGCGTCGAGTGATTTCCGAGCCGAGCATCGTTCCAACAGTTCGATTTCCATTACTGATGGAAAGTTGAAGTTTCAGCGCTTCCTTCTTTTCTAACGCTGGAGCGGCAAGTTCAATCAATGTATTGTCTAGCGCCGCTGCAAGTCCATGATCCTGCGTAGTTGTATTTCGACGTGGAGCATCCCTATCAACTTTCGGGAAAGTGAGAATTGGAGCAAGATCGAGGCCGCTTGCTTTCCAATGATCAATCGCAGCTGCAGTATCAAGAAGTTCTACCTGACCAATCGCTTCATCAAGGGTGTGGAAACCAAGTTTCGCTAGCCACTCACGAACTTCTTCTGCGATGTACTCGAAAAACGTCTCGACAAACTCTGGCTTACCGGTGAAACGTTTACGCAATTCAGGATTTTGAGTAGCGACTCCAACTGGACATGTATCGAGATGGCAGACGCGCATCATTACGCAACCAGAAACCACAAGTGGCGCGGTTGCAAAACCAAACTCTTCAGCTCCGAGTAGCGCAGCAATGACTACATCTCGCCCAGTCTTCATCTGTCCATCAGTTTGGACAACGATGCGATCACGAAGACCATTAAGAATAAGTGTTTGCTGCGTTTCTGCTAATCCTAATTCCCACGGTGCGCCGGCATGCTTTAACGATGTCAGCGGTGATGCGCCCGTTCCACCGTCATGACCTGAGATCAAAACCACATCAGCGTGGGCTTTGCTTACCCCCGCAGCAACTGTTCCAACGCCAACTTCGGCAACCAGCTTCACATGGATGCGCGCATCTTTGTTGGAGTTCTTTAGATCATGAATAAGTTGGGCAAGATCCTCAATTGAATATATGTCGTGATGAGGAGGTGGAGAGATAAGCCCTACTCCTGGTGTCGAGTGACGAACTTTGGCGATCCATGGGTAAACCTTGTTCCCCGGCAACTGTCCACCTTCACCTGGTTTTGCTCCTTGCGCCATTTTGATTTGAATGTCATCAGAGTTCACGAGATATTCGCTAGTTACACCGAAGCGACCTGATGCAACTTGTTTGATTGCTGAACGCTTGGAATCACCATTAGCTAGTGTCGTAAAGCGCTCGGGATCTTCGCCGCCTTCTCCAGTGTTTGATTTGGCACCGATTCGATTCATCGCAATCGCAAGAGTTTCATGCGCCTCTTGCGAAATAGAGCCGTATGACATCGCACCAGTTGAGAAGCGTTTGACGATGGAAGAAACAGATTCAACTTCTTCGATTGGGACTGCAGGCCGCACGCCTTCTTTGAAGGTAAAAAGTCCACGCAAGGTCATCAGAGCGCGTGATTGATTATCAATCTTGGTTGTATAGCGCTTGAAAATGTCGTAACGCTTAGAACGAGTCGAATGTTGAAGTGCAAATACAGTTTCTGGATCAAACAAGTGTGGCTCACCATCGCGGCGCCACTGATATTCGCCACCAATGGGAAGTCGCTTGCTGCCCGGAACTTCTCCCCCAGGTGGATAAGCGATGTGATGGCGCGCAATAGTTTCTTCAGCGATGACATCAATCCCAACGCCACCAAGCCGAGATGTAGTTCCGACAAAGTACTCGTCAATGAGATCTTGTGAGAGTCCAATTGCTTCGAAGACTTGAGCGCCCGTGTATGAAGCGATGGTGGAGATTCCCATCTTCGACATTACTTTGAGCACGCCTTTGCCAAGTGACTTGATGAGATTCTTTACCGCTTTTTCGGGAGTGACATCAGTAATCACGCCTTGAAGTACTAGATCTTCTGCGGTCTCCATTGCAAGATATGGATTGACTGCTGCAGCTCCATAACCAATAAGTAGCGCAACATGATGAACTTCGCGCACTTCTCCGGTCTCAACAACAAGTCCGACTTTTGTTCGCGTCTTTTCTCTGATGAGGTGATGATGCACGGCCGAAGTGAGCAAAAGCGATGGGATTGGAGCATTCTCCGCGTCGCCATCACGATCAGAGAGCACGATGATGCGCGCTCCATCGGCAATCGCGGTCGAAACTTCTTGGCGAATCTCTTCAATTCGTTGGCGTAAGCCTTCTCCACCTTCGGCAATCGGGAAAAGCCCGCTGACTACATACGCAGAAAGACCAGGATGATTGTTGTCAGCGTTGACGTGGATGATCTTTGCTAGTTCATCATTATCAATGACGGGAAAGGCAAGCGAGATTTGGCGACATGATGCTGGGCCTGGATCCAAAAGATTATGTTCGGGACCAATTGACCCACCGAGTGATGTAACAAGTTCTTCTCGAATCGCATCAAGCGGAGGATTTGTGACTTGGGCAAAGAGTTGCGAGAAGTAATCAAAGAGCAGACGCGGCTTAGCAGAGAGCGCCGCGATTGGAGTATCCGTTCCCATCGAGCCGATTGGTTCGATACCTGACTTCGCCATTGGTGTGATGATGATGCGGAGCTCTTCTTCCGTATAACCAAATGCGCGTTGACGTCTTAGGACCGAAGAGTGTGGATAGACGATGTGTTCGCGCGATGTAAGGTCGGAGAGTCTGACGATTCCTGCGTGTAGCCACTCGCCATATGGAGCGCTATCGGCTAGTGAATTCTTGATTTCCTCATCTTCGATGATGCGCCCGGCTTCGATATCAACGAGAAACATGCGACCAGGCTGTAGTCGACCTTTACGCGCAATTCGATCTTGAGGAATATCAAGAACACCAACTTCACTTGCGAGTACGACTAAGCCATCATTCGTCACCCAATAACGTGAAGGACGAAGTCCATTGCGATCAAGGACGGCACCAATCTGTTTTCCATCGGTGAATGTCACGCATGCGGGACCATCCCAGGGTTCCATCAACGATGCATGGAATCGATAGAAGTCGCGGAGTTTTGGTGGCATCGTCTCGTGGTTCTCCCACGCTTCCGGAATCATCATCAACATTGAGTGCGGAAGCGAACGACCGCCCAAATAGAGAAGTTCGAGAACTTCATCAAAGGAAGCAGAATCCGAACCCGCCGGATCAACAATGGGGAAAATTCGCTTCAAATCCCCCGTAATGAGTTCGCTCTCAAGCAGCGCCTCTCGCGCTGCCATCCAGTTGCGATTTCCTCGAACGGTATTTATCTCGCCGTTGTGCGCGATAAATCGATATGGATGAGCCAATGGCCAAGAAGGAAATGTGTTGGTGGAGAAACGCGAATGCACAAGAGCAAGTGGAGATACAAAACGCTCATCCGAAAGATCAGGGAAGAATTCCTCAAGCTGTCCCGTGGTCAACATTCCTTTATAGACAATGGTGCGTGATGAGAGCGATGGGAAATAGACCGATAGTTCATGCTCGACTCGCTTGCGGAAACAGAATGCGCGACGATCAAGGTCTAGGTCTTCCACGCCATCATTAGTGGAGATAAAGAGTTGTTCAAATTCGGGCATAACGGAAAGTGCGGTTGCGCCCAATGAAGATGAATTGATGGGAAGTTTTCGCCAACCAAGAATGGTGAGGTTTTCTTCTTTTGCTATCGCTTCGATGCGAGATTTCGAAGTGAAATTCTCGGGAAGGAATACAAGTCCAGCGGCGTACTTTCCAAGTTCCGGTAATGTGAAATCAAGAACAGCTCGGAAAAATTGATCGGGAAGACAGACCAAAATTCCAGCACCATCACCGCTATTGATTTCTGCACCAGAGGCGCCGCGATGTTCAAGGTTGCGAAGTGCAGTTAAACCTTGTTGAACAATTTCATGAGTTGCAACTTTGTTGAGAGTAGCGACCATTGCAACGCCACACGAGTCATGCTCGTTAGCCGGGTTGTATAAACCCTGAGCTTGTGGGACCGCAGAAAAAAGGGTCACAAGTCGCCTCCAACATTTGTTACTTAGATTGAGAGTGGGACGACAATGGCCCGAAGAAGACAGAAATCTACCAAGAAGTGCGTCGTTTTGGAGAATTAAATGCCAGAGATATGGGCGACTTGGCCAACGAGTGCGGTGATGGCCATGCCAAGTGAACCACCGAAGACGATTCTTGCTGTGGTCCGAATAACGCTTGATCCCGCAGTCTTGGCTGAAATAACGCCCGCAAGAATCAAACCGAAGAAGGTTATTCCGATGATAGAGAGTGCTTTACCGCCGAGGCTCGGAGCGAGCGCACCAAGGAGAGGAATTGCACCTCCTGCAGTGAAGCTCAGCGCAGATGCAATTGCAGCTTGCAGCGGTCGAGCCTTCGTCGATTCGTGTTGTCCCAACTCGTCACGGAGATGGGCGCCTAGTGGATCATGAGCATGCAGTTCTTGGGCAACTTTTTCTGCGGTGGCTCGAGAAATGCCGCGTTCTTGATAAATCTGAGTCAATTCTTCCAATTCACCTTCTGGGTCGATTGCAAGATGTTCCATTTCTAATCTGCGATCTGACTCTTCAATATCGTTTTGGGAACGAACTGAGACGTACTCTCCTACTGCCATTGACATAGCGCCGGCAGCAATTCCAGCAAGACCTGCGGTTACGACAAAATCATTTTTCTGAGCAGATACAACACCAATCATCAATGAAGCAGTCGAAACCAAACCATCGTTGACACCCAGAACAGCAGCACGTAACCAACCAGCGCGATGCGCCCGGTGGTTTTCGTTCCGCTTATGAATCTCAGCTAAACCCATAGCCTTATTCTATGGCAGAAGAGCGGTGAGTATTGATGCGACGCAGATAAAGAAGAGAAAAAATTACTAGGACGACGCTGGTCCAGACATTGAGCCGAATACCTAATATGAGATTAGCGTCATCAATACGTATGGTTTCGATGACGCCGCGGCCACACGAATAGAGCGCAACATACAGTGCGAAAATCGAGCCAGCTGCAAGGTTCCAACGTCGCGCTTGAGTTACTAGAAGAATCGCAATAGCAAGACACCAGAGTGATTCATAGAGAAAAACTGGATGGAAAGTCTCGACATTTGTGTAGCCAACTGGTCGATAGCGCAATGGAATCTCCAAAGCCCATGGAGCATCCAAAGGTCGACCGAAGAGCTCTTTGTTAAACCAATTCCCCCACCGTCCAATCGCTTGTGCCACAAGTAAGCCAGGAGCAAGTGCATCGGCAAAGAATTTAAAGGAAAGAGATTTCTTCGGGTGGCGGCGATAGGCAAGGAATGCACCAAGGAAACCGAGCGAAATCGCGCCCCAGATCCCCAATCCACCTTGCCAGATGTAGAAGGCTTCTTTCCAATCGCGCCCAGTTCCGAAATAGAGATCGGGAGAAGTCAGAACGTGATAAACACGGCCACCGATAATGCCCGATGGAACGGCGACGATTGCGACATCGCTGACTACACCGTGTGCTCCGCCATATGCGACAAACCTTTTGTTGCCGATATAGCTAGCTGCAATCACGCCAAGAATGATGCATAGTGCATAGAAGTGAATCGTGAGTGGACCAATCTCAATGAGAGATTGGTTTGGAGATGGAATTGAAGCACGAATCATTTCTTCGCTGCTTCAACCGCCGCCTTAAACTCATCAAGCACGAATTCACTACCAGAACGGCTCCACAATTTTCCATTGATGAAGACAGTTGGAGTTCCCTCGACTTTGTTCTTTGCCATAGAGGCATAAACTTTTTCGACGGTATCTCCATTCTTATTGTCATTCACACAACTCTCAAAAGCTGGACTCGTAATACCTAATCGTTTACCAATCTCTAAGAGATTCTTGTTCGAGAAGATTCCGCTGTTCTCCGTGCCTTGAACGCCATAGATCGCACGGTGGTATTCGATGAATCGACCTTCATCCACCGCACAATAAGCGGCGTTTGCGGCGCGCTTGGATTCTTGACCCAAGAAAGATGTCATGTGATACACGACTTTTGCTTCGTTGTTACGAACGAGATCTTCGATGTAGCCACTCATTGCAGTTTCAAAATACTTGCAGAATGGGCACTGGAAATCTTCCCAGATATTGATTTGAAGTCCGTTGTCGGCGTTGAAGACAATTCCATAATCATTCTCAGGCAGGACTGCCGCCTTGAGCGGGGCGCCGTTGTTAGCGGCATCAATCTTTTCGATCGCTTTCGGCAAGGTGACTTCAGTACTCGTGCGCTTATCAAGCACAGTAAAGATAAGACCAGAGATGACGACAAGGGCGACCATTCCAATCACAATGTTGCGCGTGACAGTGTCTCCAGAGTTCTTCTTTGCTCGGTTATCGCGGGCGCGAGGTTCTTTTGGCACGGTTACTCCTGTCGAAATTTTTCAACGAATAGCGGGAGTCTAAACCAGCGCTTCGGAATCCGTAACTTATGAGCGACGGACGCCAGCTGCAAGACGTTGGGCAAGGGATCGAACCGCCGTTATCGCCTCGTCAAATGTGGCCGATTCTTGAACTAACTTAATGAATGCTGAGCCAACGATGACGCCATCGGCAAAACGTGCTACTTCCGCAGCCTGTTCTGCATTCGATACTCCGAGTCCGACCGCAATTGGCAGATCCGTAACCCGACGTACTCGGGCGACTAATTCTGATGCAGCGCTAGAAATCGAAGTGCGCGCGCCCGTGACACCCATCAAACTGGCTGCGTAAACGAAACCCGAACATGCTGCAGCAACGCTCGCAAGACGCGCATCAGATGAACTTGGCGCTACTACGTAAACCCGACCTATGCCTTGACCGTCGGTAGCGTTAATCCAATTTTCTGATTCTTCGACGGTGAGATCTGGTGTGATGACCCCAACGCCTGAAACTTGCGATAAGTCATCGGCAAATTTCGCTGCACCGTATCGTTCAATCGGATTCCAATAGGACATTACTAACGTGGGAACAGTTGATGATGCGACAACATCGAAGACATCTCGAGCGCTCGTATTGTTTCGTAGTGCAATCTCAGCTGCTTGTTGGATGACAGGACCATCCATAACCGGATCGCTATATGGGAACCCGACCTCTACGATATCGACTCCCCCATCAATCATGGCTGCGATTAATTGCTGGGAACGCTCTTTTGTCGGGAAACCTGCGGGCATGTAACCGATTAAAGCTGCGCGATTTTCCGCTTTAGCGTGGGCAAATACTTCGTGAAGTTTCATCTGCACTTCTGTTTAGAGCGGAATACCAAAGTAATGAGCCGCAGTTTGTACATCTTTATCGCCACGACCTGAGAGATTGATCAGCAAGATTGCTTCTTTACCCAGTTCATTACCAACTTGAAGAGCTCCTGCCAACGCGTGAGCAGTTTCGATTGCTGGAATGATTCCTTCTGTCTTGGAAAGTAAAGCAAATGCATGCATCGCTTGGTCATCAGTGATTGCGCGATACTCAGCGCGGCCAATATCGTGCAAGAAGGCATGTTCTGGCCCAACACCGGGATAGTCCAAACCTGCGGAGATCGAATGTGATTCAACCGTCTGGCCATTCTCATCTTGTAATACATATGACCGGGTGCCATGCAATACGCCAGGTGTTCCACCACTAATTGTGGCAGCGTGACGTCCAGTCTCTACCCCGGCTCCACCGGCTTCCAATCCGATGAGTCGAACATTCTCATCGTCAATAAATGGATGGAATATTCCGATGGCATTTGATCCCCCACCGACACAAGCCAAGACTGCATCTGGTAGTCGTCCAGTTAATTCAAGAACTTGAGCGCGCGATTCGACGCCGATGATTCGGTGAAAATCTCTGACCATCGTCGGAAACGGATGTGGACCGGCTACTGTTCCCAACAAATAGTGAGTAGTTTCAACATTAGTAACCCAGTCACGCATCGCTTCATTGATTGCATCTTTTAAAGTTCGAGATCCTGTAGTCACAGGTACGACAGTCGCGCCAAGTAACTTCATGCGCGCCACATTGAGAGATTGACGTTTAGTGTCTTCTTCTCCCATATAGACAACACATTCCAAACCAAGCAAGGCCGCAGCAGTTGCCGAAGCAACGCCATGTTGGCCAGCGCCCGTTTCAGCAATGATTCGTTTCTTGCCCATGCGCTTGGTCAACAGCGCTTGGCCCAACACGTTATTTATCTTATGACTACCGGTGTGATTCAAATCTTCGCGCTTGAGAAGAATTCTCGCCCCACCAGCGTGTGCGCCAAAGCGTGGCGCTTCCGTGATGATGGATGGTCGACCCGTATAGGTGCGATGCAAATGTGCGAGTTCATTCTGAAAGTTCTCATCAATCGCAGCGGCTTGATGCGCTGCATCTAATTCTTCTAGCGCGGCTATTAGCGCTTCAGGAACAAAACGTCCGCCATAAGGACCGAAATGTCCGATGATTGAAGAGCGCTCCATGCCAAGAGTCTACTTTTACTTATCTTTTTCCGACACTTAAGAATTCAGCGATGGTTGCCTCTGGTGCTCCGGATTTCACGAGAGTCTCTCCAACAAGAATCGCATCCGCGCCCGCTCGAATGGCCACCTCGACATCGGAGCGCGTTGAAATCCCCGATTCAGCTACACGATAGATATGTGAAGGAATCTGAGGTAGCAAGGTGGTGAAATTTGCAAGATCGATCTCCAAAGTCTTGAGATTGCGAGCATTTACTCCGATGATCTTTGGATTAATCCCAAGTGCTCGCTCAAGTTCATCTTGATCATGTACTTCAACCAGAATCTGCATACCCAATTCAGTACCAAGTGCGTAAAGTTCCTGAAGAGAATCGCCCGGAAGTGCCGCGACTATCAACAGCATCAGGTCAGCGCCGAACGCGCGAGATTCACGTACCAAGTACTCATTGACGACGAAATCCTTACGCAACATCGGAATTTCAATTTTTTCTCTCACCAATGTGAAATCCTCTAGGGATCCACCGAATCGTCGCGCTTCGGTCAAGACGCTCACAACAGAGGCGCCTCCTTGCTGGTACTTCATCGCCAAGTTTGCCGGATCGCCAATTTCTGCGAGTGAACCTTTACTGGGCGATGAACGTTTTACTTCTGCGATTACCGAAAAATGATTTCTGCGCAGAGAAGAAAGAGCATCGCGCGGTTCACCTGCCGCAACTATTTGCTCAGCTAGTTCTATTTCTGGCAATTGACGACGAGATTGATCCGCTAAGACACCTTCAATGATCGAATCTAGAACGCTCATCGTTAACCGTCCAACGACGTGAGTGAATTTGCTGCGGCAATAGCGCCAAGGACGGCAGCAGCTTTATTGAGACACTCTTCGTTCTCGCTGGCAGGAACAGAATCGGCGACGATTCCAGCTCCGGCTTGAACCATCGCTTTACCGGACTTGATCACGGCGGTTCGAATCGCAATGCAAGTGTCGAGGTTTCCGGTGAAATCAACGTAACCGATTGCGCCACCATAAATTCCGCGTCGCGAAGGTTCGAGGCTTTCAATAATCTCCATAGCGCGCGGCTTTGGCGCTCCCGACAAAGTGCCGGCTGGAAATACTGAGTAGAGAGCATCTACTGGGGACTTATCCGTCGCTAGTTCGCCAACAACTGTTGAGACTATATGCATCACATGGGAGTAGCGCTCAAGGTGCATGAACTCAACAACATTCACGCTTCCCGGAGCACAGACTCTTCCCAAATCATTTCGACCTAAATCAACCAACATTAAATGCTCAGCACGTTCTTTGGGATCGCTCAATAGTTCTTCTCCAACACGGTGATCTTCTTCAGCGCTAGAAGATCTCTTACGCGTACCTGCAATGGGGTGCACCATGACTTCACGGTCAGTCACCTTTACCAAAGCTTCAGGACTTGAACCTACAACCGATAATCCATCGGCGAATCGAAAGAGATACATGTAGGGGCTCGGATTGTGGAGACGTAGCATGCGATAGACATCGAGTGAATCTGCCTGGCAATCCATCGTAAATCGCTGAGAAAGTACAACCTGAAAGGCTTCACCGCTTCGGATTTCTTCCTTGACCGTTTCGATCTTGGAGATGAAATCGACATCGCTGATGTTTCGGGTAAAGGCTGGCTTTGGTCGATCGTTTATATGCGCAATCGAACTTGGGACGCTGGCAGCCAAACGACTCTTCATTACTTCAAGTCTGGCAAGCGCAGACTCGTAAGCAATGTCAACGCGTTGATCCGAACCATCCCAATTAATGGCATTAGCAATCAATGTGACGGTACCTTGTAAGTGGTCATACACCGCAAGATCTGTGGTGAGCATAAAAGCAATTTCTGGAAGTTTTAATTCATCAGCTGCGATAGAAGGCAACTTCTCCAATCGTCGAACTGCGTCATATCCCATGTATCCAACGAGGCCGCCAGTCAACGGAGGAAGTTCTTTGATTTTTGGCGAACGAAGATGCTTACTGGCGATTCGAAATGCTTCCAGCGGATCAATTCCGAGTGGCGCTCCTGCCGGCATCGTTCCAAGCCATGTTGCTAAGCCGTCCTTCTCGGTAAGCGTCGCTTCACTTGATACGCCAATAAAGGAGTATCGCGACCATGCTCCACCGTGTTCGGCGGACTCAAGAAGGAATGTGTTTTCGCGATTTTCAGCTAATTTCGAATAGAGAGTAAGCGGCGTTTCGTTATCAGCAAGAAAGCTGGCTGCAACGGGAATTACATTGAAAGATCGCGCGTATTCACGGAAATCTGTAAGCGTTATGGTCTTCATCAGGAGTTCTCCACCTGATTATGAAAGCAGGTCTGCTCCCCTGTGTGACAGGCAGGACCGTGAGAACGAACGAGATACAGAATCGAATCAGCATCGCAATCAAACTTTATTTCCGCAATCTCTTGAAAGTTTCCTGACGTCGCGCCTTTTTCCCACAATTCGTTCCTGCTGCGTGACCAGAATGTCGCTCGCTTGGAATGTAAGGTCGCATCAAAAGCTTCTTTGTTAACCCAGGCCAACATCAACACATCTTTCGTGTCGATATCTTGAACAACGGCAGGGAGAAGCTCCCCTTTGAGGAGACGAGCATTGAGTTCGTCCAACATCTCTCAATTCTCCCTTATTGAGTTGTTGTCTCGCACGACGAAACCTTTACGCGCCAAATCACGTTTAATCTCAGCGATGCGGTAAATACCAAAATGAAAGACGCTCGCTGCTAGAAGGGCGTCGGCGCCAGATTCAATCGCTCGACCAAAGTCATCGAGATCTCCCGCTCCACCACTTGCAATGACCGGCACGCTTGAAATCTCTCGAACTTTGCGGATGAGCTCCAGATCGTAACCTGCCCGAGTTCCATCCATGTCCATCGAATTCAAAAGAATCTCTCCTACTCCACGCGCGATTGATTCTTCAATCCAGGAAAGCGCATCAATCCCAGTGTTAGTGCGACCGCCATGAGTCGTGACTTCGAACCCAGAAGCAGTTCGCCCACGTTTAGCGTCAATAGATATGACAAGGACTTGGTTGCCGAAGCGTTCACTGATGTCATTCAGTAACGTCGGATTCTTGATGGCGGCAGTATTTACCGAAACTTTGTCCGCACCGGCACGCAATAGTTGATTTACATCATCCGAGCTTGAGATTCCACCGCCCACGGTCAATGGGATAAACACTTGATCGGCAGTTCGGCGCACAACATCAAGAGTCGTGCTTCGACCTTCAGAACTTGCAGTGATATCTAAAAATGTTAGTTCGTCAGCGCCCTCCTCGAAATAGATTCGGGCCATCTCTACCGGATCACCGGCATCAATCAGGTTGAGAAAGTTAATTCCTTTGACCACTCTTCCAGCAGAAACATCGAGACAGGGAATTACTCTGGTTGCCAGTGTCACGAAGAAACCTCAATTGCTTCTTTCAAAGTGAAAGCTCCAGCATAGAGCGCTTTACCCACGATGGAACCTTCCACTCCAATATCGGTGAGTTCACGAAGTGCGCGTAAATCTGCCAAGCTTGAAACGCCACCCGATGCGATTACTGGTTTTGAGGTAGCAGCACAAACTTCGCGCAACAAAGTGAGATTGGGACCTTGCAGCGTTCCATCTTTCTTTACATCTGTTACTACGTAACGAGCACAACCATCTCGGTCAAGGCGTTGAAGAGTTTCAAAAAGGTCGCCGCCCTCTTGCGTCCACCCACGAGCAGCTAAAGTATGACCACGTACATCAAGTCCTACCGCAATCTTCTCGCCAAATCTCGCAATAACCGATGCAGTCCATTCTGGATCTTCAAGTGCTGCAGTGCCGAGATTAATTCTCTGACAACCAGTCGAAAGTGCACGCGACAATGAATCTTCATCGCGTATTCCTCCCGAAAGCTCTACATTGATATCCAACTTTCCAATGACGTCAGCGAGAATGTCGTGGTTCGAGCCCGTACCGAAAGCAGCGTCAAGATCTACAAGATGGATCCATTCCGCGCCAGCGCTCTGAAAATCAAGCGCTGCATCCAACGGAGCGCCATAGTTTGTTTGATGAGAAAGCTCTCCTTGAACGAGACGAACCGCCTGCCCACCCTTGACGTCTACTGCTGGTAACAGTATTAGTGGCTTCATAGCGAATTCGCCCAATTTTTTATCAGACGTAAGCCAGCAGCACCACTCTTTTCGGGATGAAATTGGACTGCGCTCACCGTCGTGCTTTCGATGGCGGCTATGAACTCTTGGCCATACGAAGCGGTGGTGGTTGTGTATTCCGTTGATGTGGAGAGCGCTGCATACGAGTGAACGAAATAAAACCTTTCGCTCTCGATTCCCTTGAAAAGTGTTGATCCTTCCGGTGACTCAACAGTGTTCCAGCCAATATGCGGCACAACAGGTGCATCAATTTTGACGACTTTGCCGGGCGCAATTCCTAGACCTTGAGGGGTTCGATTCTTGTAACTCTCTTCGCTTTCATCAAAGAGAATCTGCATTCCTACACATATGCCCAAAGTTTTTCGCTTAGCTTGTGCACGTGCACGAATAATCTCATCACCATTAATTGAGAGTAGACCTTCCATGCAAGCGCCAAATGCCCCAACACCTGGCACGACAAGTCCATCGGCCTTCAGTGCAACTTCGGCATCTGAAGTGATGACTACTTCGTGTGAAGTCTCTTCACAAGCTCGCTGCGCCGAACGAAGATTGCCCGATCCATAATCGAGAATTGCAATCAAAGAACGCCCTTGGTTGATGGAATACCTGACGTGCGGGCATCTAATGCAACAGCATCTTTGAAAGCTTGAGCGACTGCTTTAAATTGGGCTTCAAGTACATGGTGAGCATTTCGCCCTTCAAGGACTCGGATGTGAAGGCCAATTCGCGCTTCAGCAACGATTGATTCCCAAATATGTCGACCTAAAGTGGTATCGAATGTTCCGATCAATTCGACAATCTCTGGTTGGCGGTGCACCAGATAAGGTCGACCAGATAAATCAACTGCGGCTTGAACCAGTACTTCATCGAGTGGGACAAGTGCGTTTCCAAATCTGCGAATACCCGACTTATCCCCCAACGCTTCGCGAAGCGCTTGGCCAAACGCAAGTGAGGTGTCCTCCACCGTGTGGTGTGAGTCAACATCAACATCCCCCTCTGTCTTAACAGTGAGGTCAAACCCTGAATGCTTCCCAAGTTGGGAGATCATGTGATCAAAGAATGGAACACCGGTCTCTACCGAGATAACTCCAGTTCCATCGAGTGTGAGGTCTACGAGAACCTTGGATTCCTTGGTAGCGCGCTCGACGCGGGCTTTGCGTGGATTTGTCATGGGTGAAGTATCCCTTACCTGTTCCTTATGAGGCGAATCGATTTAACTGACTTTGCTTATCGCCTCAATCAGAGCACGATTTTCAGATTCAGTTCCCACGGTAATCCGCAGGTAGTTAGGAATACCCACATCGCGGATCAATACTCCTAATTCAACGAGTGAGCGCCAGACCTCACTTGCTTCTTTCTTGAAGCCCGTGAACAAGATGAAATTGGCATCCGAAGGAATCACTGCGAAACCCAATTTCTGCAATTCCATCGTAAGCGAATCCCGAGAGGCTGAAATTTTCGCGACATCGGCAAGGAGCGATTCTTGATGCGCCAATGCAGCACTTGCTGCCGCTTGAGTCAGATCACTCAGGTGATATGGGAGTCGAATTAAAAGCATGGCATCAACCACAGCTGGATTAGCAATCATGTAACCCAATCTCGCACCAGCAAAAGCAAAAGCTTTACTCATTGTTCTTGAAACAATGATGTTTGGAGCTTTTTGAATCAACGTCACAGCTGAGAGTGCGGTTGAGAATTCGGCATATGCCTCATCAACAACCATCAGGGCGTTTACTTGCCGTGCGGCGTTGGCGATTTTCTCAATTGTTGCAAGCGAAGTACTGCCTCCGGTCGGATTGTTTGGCGTTGTGACAAATACAAGCCCAGGACGTTCGGTGCTTATTGCTGCAATCGCGCTATCTACATCGATTGAGAAGTCAGCCTTTCGAGGAACTGAAATCCATTTCTTGCCGACTGCGCGACAGATTAGAGGATGCATCGAGTATGAAGGTTCAAATCCAAGAGCATCTCCTTGAAATGCAAGTGCGATGCTTTGGAGAATCTCATTACTTCCATTTGCGGCCCAGATATTCTCAGTTGCAAAAGAGGTGCCGGATTTCATATTTATAAAGGAAGCAAGTTTCGAACGCAGCTCAATTGCATCTCGATCAGGATATCGATTGAGATGAGCGACCTTCGTCGAGATTGATTCAAGGATTGCTTTCTGCAGCTCAGGTCGAAGCGAATATGGATTTTCATTGGTGTTTAATCGATTGGGAACATCGATTTGTGGCGCGCCGTACGGGGTGAGCGCTCTGAGGTTCTCATTGATGCGCATCCACTCCGGCCATTGAGTTTCCATCGTCACTTGCCTTCTTCGAAACGTGCTGAAATTGCCTCACCATGAGCCGGTAAATCCTCAGCTTGCGCAAAAGTGATGACACTCTGGGCAATCTCGCGAAGCGCTCGCTCCGAGTAAGAAATAAAGTGCAGGCCGCGCAAAAATGTTTGGACGGAAAGACCGCTGGAGTGACACGCACATCCACCAGTTGGAAGTACGTGATTCGAACCAGCGAGATAGTCCCCCAATGACACTGGAGCAAAACGTCCCAAGAAGACGGCGCCTGCATTACGAATCTTCTGGCTCGCGCTCTTGGGGTCGGAGACAATCAATTCCAGATGTTCGGCTGCATAAGCATTGGCGATATCAAGCGACTGTTCTAGATTATCTGTAATCACAATTGTAGATTGAATTCCAGAGAGCGCTTCCATGATTCGCTCCGAATGTTTAGTACGAGCCGCACGTTCAGCAACTTTCGCTTGCACTTCGTTGGCAAGTTGGAGTGAATCGGTAATAAGCACAGCAGCCGCAATTGTGTCATGCTCTGCTTGGCTGATGAGATCTGAGGCAACTTCATCTGCAATCGCCGTCGAATCGGCAACTACTGCAATTTCAGTTGGACCAGCCTCCGAGTCGATTCCAATTTTTCCTCGTAATGCTCGCTTTGCAGCTGCTACATAAATATTTCCCGGTCCTGTAACAAGATCGACCGGCGCAAGCACTTCTTCTTCGCCATTCTTTACGCCATAGGCAAATGCTGCGACTGCTTGTGCGCCGCCCATTGCATAAACCTCGGTCACTCCAAGCAACGCACACGTTGCAAGGATTGTTGGGTGTGGCCAACCATCATTTTCTTTCTGAGCAGGTGATGCCACAGCAATACTTGGCACACCAGCAATCTGGGCTGGCACCACATTCATGATTACCGAACTCGGATACACAGCACGGCCGCCAGGAACGTAAAGTCCAACTCGGTCTACTGGTATCCAGCGCTCCTCTACTTCCCCACCATCCACAACTCGCGTGGTAGTAACACCGCGCTGTTGATCACGGTGAACGATGCGGACTCGTCGGATTGCTTCGATGATGATTTCACGCAGTTGCGGATCAAGATTCGCTAAAGCTGACTCCAAGATTGAAGTTGGGACGCGAAGACTTTCTGGTTCCACCCCATCGAACTTCATACTCAACTCTTTGAGCGTTGATTCATTTCCTTGCTTGACCGACTCGAGAATGGGCGCAATCGCAGTGAGAGCAGAGTCAATATCTAGCGGGGCGCGAGGCAGGAGTTCTTGATACCCACGTTTAGTTAATAGTCGGCCACGAAGATCGACGACGCGCATGAGATTGGGGCGATTCACTCGCCTATTCTAAATGAGTGCGTCGAATGCGCGTCGGTGGATTCGACTAGACCAAGCAGTCAGGCCCAAGAATCGACTTCAAATCTGCGCTCAAACTTGGAGAGGCTGTGATTTTCAATCCATCATCAAGCCGAAGAATTGTGTTCTTTGCTCCACCTTGGATTTTCAGATGGACTTCTCGCGTTCCTGGATGCGAACGCAGAATCTCTTTCATGCGATCAACGATGGGCGGTGTGCAGCGCTCAGCTTCGAGTTTAATGATGAATGGACCTATGGGTGCCTGATTGATGTCAGGAATAGAAAGATCTATCGCCGTGACTTGTGGCGTCTCTTCCCGTTTATCAATTCGCCCCCGAACAACAACGATTCGATCTTCAATCAAGTTCAATGCATGTGACTGATAAGAATTAGAGAAGAATCGAACATCAACCGCACCTGCAAGATCTTCAATGGTGACTATTGCCCAGGGTTGTCCTTGGCGACTTACTTTTCGCTGGACGCTCGTGATGAGTCCAGCAATCGTCACAACTTGTTCGTGAGTGACGCCGTCGTCAAAGATCTGATTGATTGATACATCGGTTGCGTTCCGAAGAACATGCTCGACTCCCAACAGCGGATGATCTGAGACATAAAGTCCAAGCATCTCCCGCTCGTAGGAAAGCAGAAGAGCTTTCTCCCATTCAGCGGTATCGATATCAAGCACAACGCCAGATGTTCCGGTGGAGGCAGAAACTCCGCCACCAAATAAATCAAATTGGCCAATGGATTCTGCCCGTTTGGTTTCCATAATGGAATCAATCGCTTCAAGATAGATGGCCATCAAACCTTTTCGAGAATGCCCAAGCGAATCAAAAGCTCCGGCTTTGATGAGAGATTCGATCGTCTTCTTATTGCAGACTTGGACATCGACTTTGGCGAGGAAATCACCGAATGACTCGTAGCGGCCCTTCTCGTTTCGATTGCGCGCAATAGAGCCAACGACATTCTCGCCAACATTACGAATAGCTGCTAGACCAAAACGAATATCGGTGCCGGTCGGCGTGTATTCAGCATTGGAGTCATTGACATCGGGCGGGAGAACTTTGATGCCCATACGACGACATTCGTTGAGATAAAGCGCTGACTTATCTTTATCGTCCCGAACGCTCGTGAGAAGTGAAGCCATATATTCAGTTGGGAAATTAGCCTTCAAATACGCGGTCCAGAAGGACACAACTCCGTAGCCTGCGCTGTGCGCTCGGTTAAATGCGTAGTCCGAGAATGGAATCAAGGTCTTCCAAAGCTCTTCGATTGCAACGCTAGAAAATCCATTTGCGCGCATACCTTCTTCGAAGTGAACGTACTCTTTATCCAGAATCTCTTTATTCTTCTTACCCATCGCTTTACGTAGTAGATCGGCGCGACCGAGTGAGAAGCCTGCCAGCTTCTGAGCAATCGCCATTACTTGTTCTTGATAGACGATGAGGCCGTATGTGTCATCCAAAATCTCTTTCAGCGCTTCACTCAACTCTGGATGAATTGGTTCGATGCGCTTGCGCTTATTTTTTCGATCGGCATAATCATTGTGGGCATTCACTCCCATGGGACCAGGTCGATAGAGTGCGATGACAGCGGAGATATCTTCAAATGAATCTGGCGCCATAGAACGAAGCAGCGCACGAATAGGAGCGCTATCGAGCTGGAAAACTCCGAGCGTGTCACCACGCGACAGCAATTCGAAAGTCTTTTTGTCGTGCAGAGGTAGTTCCTCCAACACGACAGTTTTATCTTGATTGCTCTTTATATTTGCAATGCAATCATCAAGAACAGAGAGGTTGCGAAGCCCAAGAAAGTCCATCTTCAAAAGCCCGGTAGCTTCGCACGCGCCCATATCGAATTGGGTGATGATTGCCCCATCAGCTTCGCGACGGTGGATTGGAATGACATCAAGTAATGGCTCTCGACTTAAAATCACTCCGGCTGCATGAACTCCTGATTGCCGCTTGAGTCCCTCGAGACCACGTGCCATGTCGACCACAGTCTTGGCATCTGGTTCAGTCTCATATAGATTGCGGAATTCTTGGGCTTCCGCATAACGATCATGATCTTTGTCGAAAATTCCATTCAGTGAAATATCTTTACCCATGATTGAAGGAGGCAAAGCCTTCGTGAGCTTCTCCCCTAACGCATAGGGATATCCGAGTACACGAGTTGAATCCTTTATCGCTTGCTTGGATTTGATTGTTCCATACGTGATGATCTGAGCAACTCGATCATCACCATATTTATTCGTGGCATAACGGATCATCTCGCCACGTCGACGCTCATCAAAGTCGAGATCGATATCGGGCATTGAAATACGTTCTGGATTGAGGAACCGTTCGAAGAGCAAACCGTGCTTGATGGGATCAAGAGCTGTAATTCCCAGGCAATACGAAACGAGAGATCCAGCGGCTGAGCCTCGTCCTGGACCAACACGAATACTTTCTCGCTTTGCTTGCGAAACGAGATCTGCCACAACAAGGAAGTAGCCGGCAAATCCCATCTTGGTCATAACGCCAAGTTCGTAATTCAGGCGAGTTTTGTAATCCTCCGAAACCCCTGATGGGAATCTTGCCTTTAGCCCGCGTTCGGCTTCTTTAACCAACCAGGAATCTTCTGTTTCCCCATCCGGAACGTGGAATTTCGGCAATAGATTCTCATTCTCTCTAAGTGTGGTGTCACACCGTTCAGCTATCAACAAGGTGTTGTCGCAGGCCTCTTCTATATCTTTGAAAATTCGGCGCATTGTGGCTGCGTCCTTAAAGTAAAACTCATCGCTGTCGAACTTAAAGCGCTTGGGATCTGAGAGCGTTGAACCAGAATTAATACATAATAATGCAGCATGATGTTTCGCATCTTCGCGATAGGTGTAATGTAAATCGTTTGTGGCCAGAAGTGGTAAACCCAGTTCTTTAGCTAGTTTGAGCAGATCATCTTTGACACGTTTTTCAATTTCGATTCCGTGATCCATAATTTCAACAAAATAGTTTTCTGCGCCAAATATTTCTCGATACGTTGCGGCAGCCGCTCGCGCTTCGTTGTAGGCACCCATTCGAATCCGAGTTTGAATCTCGCCGCCTGGGCAGCCTGTGGTTGCTATGAGACCTTGAGAATATTTCGAGAGTAATTCTTGATCAATACGTGGCTTGTAATAGAAACCTTCCAGTGACGCTAACGATGAAAGTCGAAAGAGATTGGAAAGTCCAACATTGTTCTCGGCAAGAATTGTCATGTGGGTGTACGCGCCACCGGCAGAGACATCATCTTCGCCGCCTTCAGCCCACTTCACTCGCTTCTTATCGAAACGTGATTCTGGAGCGACATACGCTTCCATTCCAATGATCGGTTTCACGCCAGCTTTTTTCATCGTCTTGTAGAAGTCAAAGGCGCCGAAAACATTCCCATGATCTGTCATTGCGATTGCACCATCGCCGGTGCGCGCTACTTCGTCAGCAAGTTTCTCGATTCGGGCAGCGCCATCGAGCATCGAATACTCAGTATGTACGTGGAGATGTACGAAACCCTTGCTCACGGTCGGCGAGATTACTCCCCCGCACTCACTTGACCGCGAGAAGCTCGAGGGCGCGTTTGAGGTCGTCTGGGAGCGGAGCGCTCAATGTGATGCGCTCATCAGAGGTAGGTTGATTGAAAGTGAGTTCGATCGCATGGAGCCATGGACGTTTGATTTCAAGGCGAGCGGCTACAACTGGATCTCCACCATAAGCCAAATCGCCAACCAGTGGATGGCGTAGTGCATTGAAGTGCACGCGGATCTGATGGGTACGGCCAGTCTCGAGTTCGACTCTCAGAAGGGAAGCGCTCGAGTAATACTCGATAAGCGAGTAATGAGTAATGCTTGGTTTTCCATCTGCCACTACGGCAAATCGATAATCCTCTCGTGGATGTCGACCGATGGGAGCATCGATTGTTCCTTCGCTCGGATCAATATGTCCTTGCACCAAGGTGCGATAAACCTTCTTCACTGTTCTATTTCGGAATTGATTCTTCATGCTGTTATATGAAGTTTCATTCTTTGCGAGCAACATCAAACCTGTTGTACCAGCATCCAGTCGTTGGACGATTCCCTGACGCTCTTGCGGTCCTGATGTGGAGATTCGATAACCGCGCGCAATAAGCGCTCCCACAACTGTGGGACCAGTCCAGCCCGGACTTGCATGTGCAGCACAACCAACGGGCTTGTTTACAACCACAACATCATCGTCGTCGTACACAATGTCGAGCTCTTCGATCGGAGTTGGCCTTAATTCGAGCGGATCGAAGATCGCAGGCATCAGTACGGTCAGTCGATCGCCAGGTTGAACCCGATCTGATTTAGATAGCGGTTTCTTTCCTTGGAGGACTTCGCCCGCATTGAGTAAATCCGCAACAGTGCTACGCGATAACTCGAGAATTTTTGCTAAAGCGCTATCCACTCTCTCACCATCATGCTCTTCAGTAATGAGTATGGAGCGACGTTCGCGTTCATCGGTCATGCCGCTCCTCCTTCAGATTTATCGTTACCGCCCATAATTGGCGCGATATTGCGCATCGCCAAAATAGTCATGAATATGCCGGCACACACGATGGCAGAATCGGCGATATTGAAGACGGGCCAATGAGGAATCTGAATCCAATCGACAACCTCACCCTGCCAATTACCAGGCTCGCGTGTCGCACGATCGAAAAGATTGCCGACGACTCCCCCGAAGAGAAATGCCAAGCCAATTGCCCAACGAGTGTCAACTGCCTTGGTCATGTAGTAAATAATGAAAGCCGCAACACACAAATTCAATGAAGTGAGTACGAAAGTTGCATTGGTCGCGAAGTTGAATGCAGCTCCGGGATTAGTCGCGTAAGTAAATTTCAATAGCTCGCCAAGTACGCGAATCGGTTCGCGAAACTGGAGCGTTGATTCAGCCCAATTTTTTGTTATGAGATCGACAGCAAAGGTTGCGGTAGCAATAATGATGAAGAGTCGTCGCGCGCGAAGTGCACGGGACGACGTTATCGGCGCTCTTCCTTCTGTTTGCATAACATGCAAAGAGTTGCGCGTGGGAAAACCTGAAGACGCGCTTTACCAATTGCGTTTCCACAATCTTCACATCGCCCATAAGTCTTGGTATCGATTCGCTCAAGAGCGCGTTCAGTCTGGAGGACCATGTCGCGAGCGTTATAGACAAGTGAGATTTCATGTTCACGTTCGAAAGTCTTAGCTCCAGCATCGGCCTGGTCATCTCCCGCACCAACGCCCGAAGCTTCGATCAAATCATCCATTTCCGATTCAATCGCTTCCAACTCCTTCTTCAAACGTACGAGATCTTTAGCTAGCTCGCTACGAATTGCTTTGAGTTCGGTCGCCGTCCAACTTTCCTCGCCAGCATGTACAAAGGGAGCTGGCGCAGCTTTGATGGGCTTAAGCGCTGGCGCTTTCTTTCCAGGCTTTGGTTTACGAACCGGTGGTGGTAGAACTAATCGTTTCTCTTCAACGACAACAACATCGCTTGCTTCTACTTCTGGTTTATAAACTGAAATTGTGGTGGCGCCACCTTTTGCAGTACTACTCGTGAGCGCAGTCTTATGTGCGCCCTTGATGATCTGCGCAGCAGGCTTCTTTAGTAGTGGCTTCTTAGCAAGAGTTGGGCGCACCGGAGCTTTTTTCGCTGGCGCTGCCTTCGCAGGAGCCTTCTTGACTGGCGCTTTCTTTGCTGGTGCCTTTTTTGTAGGAGCCTTCTTAACGACAGCTTTCTTCGCTGGAGCCTTTTTTGCAACGGGCTTCGTAGCCTTAGGCTTCTTTTTCAATTTCGCGACCGCAGATGAGAGTTTCTTTTTCAATGCCACAACGGCGAAGGCTAAGGGTTGAAGCCACTAAACGCCACTCGCCCCGCGATACGTTAGAATATGACGCTTGCATAAACATTCGCATTGACTGGGCCATCACCCACGAGCGAGTTGGAAGAAATGAGCACAAGCTCATCTAGAACCAACTGCAAGAACGTTAAGTGGCAGCTTCGGCTGCAAGGCGGGTGGTACCGCGGTCGGTCACGATCGCCCCTCCATAAGTTCACATTATGGGAGGGATTTATTTATGGCTGAAAAGTCGCCATATGTAGCGCTCGCACCTGCGATTGATCTTCCTGCAGTCGAACGCGAGATTCTCTCTTTCTGGCAAACCCAAGATGTCTTCCACTCCAGTGTTCGCATGCGCGCGGGAAGTGAACCTTGGACTTTCTACGAAGGTCCACCAACAGCAAATGGAATGCCTGGAACACACCACATTGAAGCGCGCGTATTTAAAGATGTATTCCCACGTTTTCACACAATGAAAGGTAAGTACGTCATCCGGAAAGCTGGATGGGATTGTCACGGGCTTCCCGTAGAAATCGCAGTTGAGAAAGAGCTTGGTTTCTCTGGCAAAGGCGATATCGAAAAATATGGAATTGCTGCATTCAACGACAAATGCCGCGAATCAGTTCAACGCCATGTTGATGCATTCACAGCAATGACAGAACGTATGGGATTCTGGGTTGATTTCGATGAGGCTTACTGGACGATGTCTAACGAGTACATCGAAAGCGTTTGGTGGTCACTCGACCAGATTCATAAAAAGGGTCTTCTTGTTCAAGACCATCGCGTCGCTCCATATTGCCCTCGTTGCGGCACTGGACTTTCGGATCATGAATTAGCCCAAGGTTATGAAACGGTTAAAGACCCTTCGGTTTACGTGCGCTTCCCTGTGACATCAGGAAAACTCAAAGATCTTGGGGCTTCACTTCTTGTCTGGACCACCACTCCATGGACCTTAGTATCGAATACTGCAATTGCAGTTCATCCTGATGTTGATTATGTAGCTGTTAAAACCGCGGCGACAGAAGAAACTCCGAGTGAAGTGCTTGTTGTGGCTGAACCATTGTTATCGGTGCTTGGTGAAGGCTACGAAATTCTCGCCACAGTAAAGGGCAAAGATCTCGAGCTCACAACCTACGTGAGGCCTTTCAATTATTTAGAGATTCCGGATTCTCACTTTGTAATTTTGGCTGATTACGTCACCACTGAAGATGGAACTGGTTTAGTTCACCAATCCCCTGCTTTTGGCGCTGATGACTTACAAAGTTGCCGCCGCTATAACCTGCCCGTTGTAAATCCAATCTTGCCTAACGGACACTTCGAAGATTCAACTGAGCTTGTTGGCGGTCTCTTCTTCAAAGAAGCAGATAAACCTCTGGTGAGAGAGCTCAAAGCTTCCGGTCGACTCTTCCGTCACCAACAATATGAACACACCTACCCTCACTGCTGGCGATGCCACACCCCACTTATCTATTACGCACAACCATCGTGGTACATCCGTACGACCAAGATTAAGGATGCGCTACTTCGCGAGAATGCGATAACGGATTGGCATCCAGAAACTATCAAAACTGGTCGCTACGGAGATTGGCTCAACAACAATATTGATTGGGCGCTCTCACGCAATCGCTATTGGGGTACACCTCTTCCGATTTGGTGCTGCACCGAGGGCCATGAAGAATCATTTGGTTCGCGGGCCGAATTGCAAGAGCGTGCGGGAAAGAATCTTTCTGACTTAGAACTTCATCGCCCCTACGTTGATGAAATTACTTTCGCCTGCAAACAGTGCCCGAACCAGATGAATCGCACACCAGAAGTAATCGATTGTTGGTATGACTCGGGCGCCATGCCATTTGCACAATGGGGCTACCCGCACAAACCTGGCTCGCTTGAGAAATTTAATGAGGCCTACCCTGCTGATTTCATCTGCGAAGCAATTGATCAAACTCGCGGATGGTTCTACACACTCATGGCAATTGGAACACTCGTATTCGATAAATCTTCCTACAAAACTGTGCTCTGCCTTGGCCACATCTTGGATAAAGATGGCCGAAAGATGAGCAAGCATCTAGGAAATGTTCTCGAACCGATGGCACTCATGGATCAACATGGCGCCGATGCTGTGCGTTGGTACATGCTCGCCGCTGGCTCCCCTTGGAGCGCACGTCGCGTTGGGCATGATGCAATCTCAGAAGTTGTAAGAAAGACGCTCCTTACTTTTTGGAACACTGTTTCGTTCCATACTCTCTATGCATCTGCAGCTGGTTATTCACCACAGCCACTCAATGCACAAACCAATCTGGCAACTATGGATCGCTGGATTTTGAGCGAACTTAACCAGCTCATCAATACTGTCGATAGCGCACTAACCAACTTCGATTCACAAGGTGCAGGCACAGCACTTGCAACCTTTGTAGATGATCTCTCAAATTGGTATGTCCGCAGATCTCGCCGCAGATTCTGGGATGGGGATGCAGCTGCTCTCACCACGCTCCATCACTGCTTAAAAACCGTCACGCTTCTGATGGCGCCGATGGTTCCATTTATCACCGAGCATGTCTGGCAGAAGTTGGTCCGCGTAGTTGAAGCAGATGCTCCAGCATCAGTCCATCTCGCAGATTTCCCAGTAGCCGACTCATCGGTGATCAATGCGCAACTTTCTAAAGATGTTGCACTTGCTCGTCGTCTGGTCGAACTGGGTCGCGCTGCGCGTGCGCAATCTCAAGTCAAAATTCGCCAACCACTCTCCCGCGCCCTTATCGCAGCATCCGGTTGGAAGAACCTCAGTCAAGAACTTCGCGATCAGATCTCTGATGAGCTCAACGTAGAAAACCTTGCTGATCTAGCGTCAGCAGGAAGCGGTCTCGTTGATATTTCCATCAAGGCAAACTTCCGCAGCCTCGGTGCAAAATACGGTGGAGATGTACAAGCAATCGCTAAAGCGCTCGCGAGTGCAGACCCTGAAGAACTTGTCTCAACCATCCGAACAAAGGGCACAACTGACATCTCTTACGGTGATGGAAAGAGCGCAACTCTGCTTGAGGAAGATCTCGTCATCACCGAAACTCCACGTAGCGGTTGGGCAGTCTCTTCTCACTCAGGTGAAAGCGTTGCACTCGACCTTACTTTGACGCCAGAACTCATCGCTCAAGGAATTGTCCGTGAAGCTATTCGTGCCATCCAAGATGCCCGTAAAGCAGCCGGCTTTGATGTCAGTGATCGCATTCATGTGAAGTGGAACTCTGATGAAGAGTCGAGTGCCGCGATTGAGAACGGAGGGGCGTGGATAAGTGAAGAAGTGCTCGCGCTCTCATTTGAACGTGATTCAAATCTTGCGCCCACCCAAGATGAGCTCGGATTGGCGCTCAAGCTAACGAAAATCTAAAACTTGCTTCGGATCTCCCAAAGATCTGGAAAGACTGGCTTGAAGAGAGTCGAAGCAAGATATTCAGCGCCGCTTGAACCACCGGTTCCGGTTTTGTGGCCGATTGTTCGTTCCACCATCTTTACGTGGCGATAGCGCCATTCTTGTAATCCTTCGTCGATATCAACGAGGCGTTCGCAGACGAGTGATGCCTCTGGATCTTTGCGATGCAAGTCAAGTAATGCGTTCTGCACATCCAAGTTGGCTTCATATGGCTGTGAGAAATCTCGATTGAGAATTGAACCCGGGATAGAAAATCCTCGAGAGTGAACATACTTCAAGGTGCTATCCCAAAGCGATGGCGCTTTCATTAACGATTCGACTTTGATGCGATCCTCGGGCATGAGGTGTGAAGCAGCTCGGCTATCTCGTCGTCCAAGGAGCGCTTCTACTTCACGGAATTGCGCGGATTGAAAACCACTTGATGCGCCAAGTCGATCACGGAAAGAGTTGAATTGCAGTGGCGTCATGGTTTCTAAGATGTCGATCTGAGCAACGCAGATCTTCATGATGGTGCGAATGCGGCCGAGGATGGCAAGTGAGTAATGGGTATCCCCTGACTCGAGAGATTTCTGAGCCGCTTTATATTCATGAATCATCTCTTTGAACCAAAGTTCGTAAGTTTGATGAATGACAATGAAGAGAAGTTCGTCGTGTTCGGGGCCCTCTGATAATGGTTGTTGAAGTTTCAGTAGCTCATCCACTTTCAAATATGAGCTATAAGTGAGGGCCGCGTCGTGGTTATTGGTCATGTGACGCGCGAGCCTCCCGTCGTGACTTTCTCATACTGGCGAGTGCTGACCAAATCTCGAAGGCGTTGGAAGCCATCGAAAACTTCGGTGTAGGAGGTGGCTAACGGCGAGATTGCGACGCGGATGGAATTTGGCACTCGGTAATCAGGAATCACGTTTGCGTATTGGCGTAGTGCAATCGCAATCTTTTCCGCTTCTGGATGAACCAGAGAGATGTGCCCTCCGCGTTGCTGAGCATCACGTGGAGTATTGAGCGTAAATCCAAGAGGTGCGAGCCATTCATCGTAGAGTTCGATCATCATTTCGGTTCCGCGTGCTGCCTTCTTTTCAATGTTCTCGATTCCGGCTTCTTCAATCATGGAGAAAGCCGATTTGATACATCTAAGTCCCATGAGTGAAGGACTGGCGATTTGGAAGCCACGAATCGAATCATCACGTTCAAAATTTGGTCCCATGGCAAATTGGTCGCGTTGTGCAAACCAACCTTGGATAGGAACGCGCAATTCTTTCTGCATCGACTTTGAGACGTAGAGCCACGCGGGTGCACCTGGTCCAGAGTTGCCGTATTTATAAGTGCAACCAACAGCAAGGTCAACGCCATTTGCATCAAAGTTCATTGCGACAGAACCAACTGCATGAGCTGCATCCCAGAGCATCAAGGCGCCATGGCTCTTCACCAGGTCATTGATGGCCTTGATGTTTTGACGTGCACCAGATCGGTATTGCACAACTTCCAACGAAACGAGAGCAACATCGTCGTTAAGGTATTTCGCCAGCAATTCAGGAGTGATCAGTTCATTTGTTGAAATTGCTTCATCTTCATTATTGATGGTGATGAGTTTTAATCCTTGTTGATCGGCCAAGCCTTGCATGACGTAGCGATCGGTTGGGAAGTTTGCGGCATCAATGATGATTGTCTTGCGATTGGGGCGAGCGCGAATTGCAGCAGCAGCTAACTGATAGAAATTGACCGAGGTTGTGTCACATGCCAGAACTTGTCCGGCCGCGGCGCCAAGGGCGCTTCGACCGATGAGGTCCCCCGCGGATTGGGCTTCATCAACCCAATGTCCCCAACCAGTTACTACTTCGGGGCCCCATTCGTGGGTAAGAAAATCATTGATCGCCTTCACAGTGGCATGAGGTAAGCGGCCGAGTGAATTACCGTCGAGATAACACATCTCAGGATCAGTAACAACAAATTGTTTCTTGAAATGATGGAGCGGATCTTCTTCATCAAGCGATAACGCGACGGAGCGATCCATGCTCGTCAGTCTACGTCAGCGTCGTGGAAGTTGGAAAGAAGTGTGAGAGCGGATTAACTCAAGAAAGCGATGAGAATCTGGGTACCAAAAAAGAGAACAATGAAGGATAAATCCAGTGCAACTGGTCCCATCCGAAGCGGTGGAATAAAGCGACGAACAAAGCCCAAAGGTTTATCAGTAATCATGTAGATAATCTCAGCGAGCGGAAGGATGATGCCGCGAGGTCGCCACGATGGACGGAACATTCGAACATAATCCAAAATCAAACGCGCGAAAAGTGCGATGAGAAAGAGATTGAGGGCAAGCACCACCCAATCGCTGAGATTGATCACGAGATTTTTTCTTTAGCTCTGATTGAAAAGACTGGCGTTTGCGGCTGCAGTCTTTTCTTCTGAACTCACCATGACATTTGGTGGTGAGAGCAAGAAAACTTTCGAGGTGACGCGCTCGATTGTGCCGGCATGACCGAAAACAAGTCCCGATGCAAAATCTATGAGACGTTTGCGTTCTGACTCTTCCATGTCACTGAGGTTCATGATGACTGGATTACCTTCACGGTAATACTCACCGATGGCGCGAGCTTCGCTGTAGAAACGTGGAGTGATCGTCACGATGCGATCAATGGGCGCAGCTTCCTGAATTGGCGATTGATTTGCAATCGGAAGTTGAGGAGCAACGCTTAACGTTGGGGTTGGACGTTTGACCGGAGCAACCTTGGGCTTAGCGACGACGGCCTCTTGAGTGGTTCCGTCATCTTCGGTAAGACCGAGATAGTTGGTCATTCTTCTTAATGCACTGGACATGGTGAAATTTTAGGGTGAGGGCTACCGAGAGCCGAGGATTGAGCTGCCTACTCGGACATGTGTCGCGCCAAATTCGAGAGCAATCTCAAAATCTCCACTCATTCCCCCAGAGATTAAAGTGGCGCCAGGAATCGTTTTTTGCAGCGCTTGGCTGGCTTTTTCTAATGTGGCAAATGCCGGACGTGGGTCTGCATTTAATGGCCCGACTCCCATAACCCCAACCACGGTGATGCCCGTCATTGCAGCGGCCGCTTCAGCGAAACTGTCCAGTTCATCGATGGAGATTCCACTACGTTGTGAATTTTCATTGATTTCAGGATCTAGATTGATCTGAATAAAACAACTCTGTTTCTTATTCGCTTCATCAGCAAGGCTCGAGATTTTTCTCGCATGACTGATGTCGTCCAATGAGTGTATAAAGTCGCTCCATTGCACAATCGAACGGAGCTTGTTGCTCTGGATGGCTCCTTGAAAGTGCCAGATTGAGTCTTCTGGAAGATCAAGTGATTTCTCACTTCCTTCTGAGTCCCGATTCTCGCCAAAATTCCGCTCCCCCAATTGATAGAGAATTTCTACATCGCTCGCCGGGAAAGTCTTGGTCACAACTATCAGCGTCACATGAGCCGGGATTCGACTCCGCACATCTGCCAAAGCTGCAGCAATCTCTGATTGTCGTGAGTCGCTCATAGGGAGATAACTCCTGCTTGTCGACCCGTTACTCCGTCGCGGCGATAGGAGAAATACCCAGGATCGTGAAGCGTGCAGAGCCCAGAGGATTTCCATGAAATTCCGGCCGCGTCAAGTTTCGAGATGAGACCTGCTTCGATATTTAAGGATCGTGCCGCAGTGTTGTGAGCTGTCGCTGGAATCTGAGTGGTTACTTCCTCGTACATCGTGGAGTCCACCTCATAGCAGCGGCCACAAATAGATGGTCCCATTTCAGCAGAAATCTCGGAATTCTTGATTCCATGTTTATTGAAAACTTCGAGACTCTTTTCAAAGGCGCCGCACACTAGACCTTGCCGGCCAACGTGAACCGCAGCAACTGCACGTTCGGAGCGCAGGAGCAATGGAATGCAATCGGCAATTAACGTCACGAGATACTTGCCAGGCACAGTAGTGAAAAGTGCATCAACCGTTGGAACATTTGATGGCTGGCTGAGTTCGGCAATTTCTGCAACGTCATTTCCGTGAACTTGGTTCATGAAATACAGATCAGAAAGTGAGATTCCTAATTGTTTGGCGAGAATCTCTCGATTCTTTTGTACCGCGTTCCGATCATCACCAACATGAACCGCGAGATTGAAGCTCTCATACGGCGCAACGCTCACCCCTCCATTGCGCGAGGTAAACAACGACCTCGACATGGCGAGTGCTTACTTCATGAAGTCTGGGATATCAATCTCGTCTTCTTTGACGAGCTCTTCAAAAGTAATTCGCCTACGAGCAGGTGCAGCCGGCGCATCCATCGCAACCGCGATTGGATCATTTGCTGGAATCGGATCTGCTTGACCATTCAAAGTCGCAGTAGAGATGACAGGGACTGCCATTTTCTTGGGCGCTCCCCCATCAAAACCAGCAGCGATAACGGTGACGCGAACTTCATCACCAAGGGCATCATCAATGACTGTGCCGAAGATGATGTTGGCATCAGGGTGTGCGCACTTCGCAACGAGTTCTGCAGCTTCGCTAATTTCAAAGAGACCGAGATCAGAGCCACCAGCGATAGAGAGTAAGACGCCATGCGCGCCATCAATGGAAGCCTCAAGGAGTGGAGAAGAGATAGCTAACTCAGCGGCGCGAGTCGCACGCGCTTCACCACGAGCAGAACCAATTCCCATCAGCGCTGAACCGGCGCCATCCATAACGCTCTTCACATCAGCAAAGTCAAGATTGATTAGGCCAGGTGTTGTGATGAGGTCTGTGATTCCTTGAACGCCAGAGAGAAGTACTTGATCAGCTGTCTTGAAAGCTTCTGGTGCAGAGATTGAGCGATCAGAGATTGAGAGCAGACGATCATTTGGAATAACAATCAACGTGTCTACTTCTTTACGAAGATTTTCGATTCCTTCTTCAGCTTGAGAAGCGCGACGCTTTCCTTCAAAACTAAATGGACGAGTAACAACGCCAACAGTTAGCGCTCCGAGTTCTTTTGCAATTTTTGCAACGACAGGCGCTCCACCTGTACCAGTTCCGCCACCTTCACCCGCAGTTACGAAAACCATGTCAGAACCACGTAAGACTTCTTCGATTTCTTCGGTGTGATCAATCGCTGCTTGCTTTCCGATTTCGGGAGCAGCGCCGGCACCAAGACCGCGCGTGAGTTTGCGACCGATATCGAGTTTCACATCTGCATCACTCATGAGAAGCGCTTGTGCATCAGTATTGATCGCAATGAATTCAACGCCTTTTAATCCAGCATCGATCATCCGATTTACTGCATTCACTCCACCGCCACCAATTCCAACAACTTTGATGACTGCTAAATAATTTTGTGGTGTCGCCACTTTTTCGCCTCTCTTTGAACCCTAATTCTCAACTTTAGACTTAGAGTTTCCCTTTACTGTGCGCGCAAAAGTAGGCGTGACGCATGGTTGTGGCAAACACCGACACGAAACTTTTATTGGAGAAGTTGCCGAACTTTTCTACTTAACAATGGGCGAAACTGGATTTGAAAGATTGAAATATCGTGCACGTTTATTCTCATTTAAAGCCAACAATCGATCTAGAACTTCGATTTTTAGCGAAAGTTCATTGACACTTCCCCAGAAAATATCCAAAGTCTTCCCTGATTTCGATGCTTTTGTGCTCAATTCAGTCGGGCTTTGAGCGACGACCTGTTTCACGTCAAATTCGCTCTTGCTCAAGGACTGCAGAAGATTTCTTATGTCCTTTCGAATTGCATCGTTTGTTTCGTTCGCTCCGCCTTGGAATTCGCCCAGGAAGCTAATCTCTGGAATTGCTCCCCAGTCTGTCTCCCCCGATGAGATCGCTTTATCAACGGCGCTTCTAGGAAGGTAGAAAATCTCTAAATCAGCGCCTAGAAAACCAACGCTATCGACCGTTGCACTTGTCGAAGTGGTAATTCGCGCAATAGGTTCACGTGGAATGACTGAAATACGAACTTCACCAGCAAACATCCGACGATCAAGCTTAATGTTTTCAACCCACAGTAACTCGCGGAGTCGTGACGCAATCGCTCTTCGATCAACGCGGGCAAGTGGATCGCCAATTCTCACAACCGCAGGACTCTCAGCTAACTTTGCCTTGACTTCTTGGGAAACTTCTTTGCTCTGAGTTTGAATCACAATGTTTTCGACGACAAATACCTTGCTCCACCCAAGGAGATAGGCAAGTCCTACGAGAATTGCAGTGCTAAGTAGAAGTGCAAGTTTTGGCAACCGAAAAGGCAGCTGAAACTTTCTTTTCATCTTTGATTAGATCTGCGTCTTGTGCGATTCAAGCGATTGGATGATGAGTGGACCTAGAGCGCTCACATCACCAGCGCCTAACGTGATGATCAGATCGCCTGCCTTCGCTTTACCTGCGACTGCTTCAACGACCATTGGCATCGATGGTTCATAGGAGACTTTCGAGGATTCCATCTGTGATGAGATCAAACTCGAAGTGACGCCAACTATCGGCTTCTCACTAGCCGGGTAAATCTCCAATAAATAAGTGTGGTCAGCCGCTGAAAGCGCCGTTGCAAACTGCGGTGCAAAAGCTTGGGTACGGCTGTAACGATGCGGCTGGAAGACTGCTAAGACATTTCCGCCGTTAGCAAAAATGCGCGCCGTTTCTAAGGTGGCTGTTATCTCCGTGGGGTGATGTCCGTAGTCATCGACGACTGTCACTCCATTTACGACACCTTTGATTTCGAATCTGCGACGCGCGCCCGTGAATAGTTTGAGTCCAGCAATGACTTCCATCGGATTCGCTCCAAGTGCGATTGCGGCCGCAAGCGCTCCAGCAGCGTTAAGGATGTTATGACGACCAGAGATTGAAAGTTCCATCTCCCCCAAAACACGTCCTTTGTAGATAACTCTCGCCGCGGCACTTTTCGCACCAACATGAATTCGATCAAGTTTCACATCGGATAGCGCATCTTCACCGTACGTGATGATTAATAGATTTTTTTTGTTCGTGGAGCGAAGTTCGGAAAGTAGTGTTTGTGTTCCGTGATCATCTGCACACAGAACTAAGAACCCCTGAGGTCGAATTGTCTGAACGAAGTCACGGAAGATTGCTTCGATTTCGGCTAGATTATTGAAATTGTCAACGTGATCCAACTCGATATTAGTAATGATTGCTCCGAGGGGTTTATAAGCCGTAAATGATCCGTCGGATTCATCCGCTTCTACAATAAAGGTATCTCCAGAACCGTGATGGGCATTCGTGCCCGAGTTTCGAACCGTAGCGCCAATAGAGAACGACGGATCAAAACCGCAATGTTGCAAAGCAACAGTCAACATCGATGTAGTGGTTGTTTTGCCATGAGTTCCGGCCACAGCGACAGATCGTTTTCCTTCCATCAACTCGGCCAGTGCTTGAGCGCGCTCAATAACTGTTATTCCTCGCTCCTGCGCAGCACTAATTTCGACATTATCAAGCGGGATTGCGCTGGAGCGAACAACGATTGAGGCTTCTCCTAAATTCGAAGCAGCGTGTCCAATGTGGACTTTGATGCCCAACGTTCGCAAGCCAGCCAAACTTGTTGAATCATGGAGATCTGAACCCGACACCGAAGCGCCACGAGCAGCCATGATTCGAGCAATGCCGCTCATACCTGCGCCGCCTATGCCGACGAAGTGGGCTCTGGCCTTACTCCAATCGCGCATTATTTTTTCACCAACTCGAGAGTCAATTCAGCAATCCGATCGGCCGCGTGCAGATTCATGGAATCAACATGGTGCGTAGTGCGCGAAGCGCTCTCGACCGCAAGCGCAAGATTCTTACGGAGCCAACCAGCGGTGAATTCCTCATTTGCCACCATAAGAGCAGAACCTTGATCAACCAGTGATTGGGCATTATCAACTTGTTCACCATTGCCATGAGGGAGCGGAATCAAGATTGAGTATTTGCCGAGCGCTGCAAGCTCTGAACAGGTCACTGCGCCGCTGCGCGTAATGAGGAGATCTGCACTTCCATAGATTGCAGCCATGTCATGGAAATAGTGCAGGGGAAGATAGTTTGGTCGAACTTCTGGTAGCGCGTTATTGATGCCAACAGCGTGGATTAGTTGGAAATCTGAACCTTGGGCTACATATTCCGCAATGACGTTGTTGATGTGCGCAGATCCTTGGGACCCACCAAAAATCGCAACAATCGGTCGATTCGGATCAAATCCCCATGACTCGGCATGAAGTCTTCTGAAAGTAGATTTGTCTTGCATGTGAATTACGCTGGCAAGTGATTTTCGAATTGGCATTCCAGTTGTGACCGCTCCCGGCCACTGGCGTTGCACTTCCGCAAAATTGACGGCAGAAACGCTCGCGAAATGTCGACCCAATCTATTTGCCCAACCAGGTTTGGCATTGGCTTCATGGATGACAATAGGAATTCGCTGCAAAAATGCAGCAAGGTATGCCGGTGCTGAAACATAACCGCCAAATCCAATAAGCGCAGTTGCGCCACGAATTTCGGTAAAGGTCTTAGCAATGGCAAGAAGAAGTCGAATTGGAAATAGTGTAGATGTGAAGGTCAGCGTTCTAGGAAGCGTCACTTTTGGGATAGTGCGAAGTTGGTAACCGCGTTTTGGCACCAGTAATTTTTCTAGACCGCCGTCGGTGCCTAGGAATTCGCACCGTGAAGTGGGATCTCGTTCGATGATGGCATCTGCGACAGCGAGGGCTGGTTCGATATGACCGGCAGTCCCTCCACCTGCAACGATGAAGCGATGCGCCATCTGCTTATCCTCTCGCAGTCCGCAACGTTTTGCGTTCGCGAATCTCGGCGGCAATTGCAGGATCTCGACGAAGTACGCCTAGAACAAAGCCAATCGCCACGAAAGTAGATAAGAGTGACGAACCTCCATAAGAGATGAAAGGTAGGGTCACTCCGACTACTGGAATCACGCTAATAACTGTGCCGATGTTAAGAATGACTTGAACCGCAAACCAACAGCCGATACCAGCGCAGGCATATCGCTCAAAAGAATTCTGGGCGCGCAAAGCGACTCGGAATATTCCAAGAATGAGGAGTGCGAATAGCGCAAGTACTGCAAGCGTTCCAAGCAAACCAAGTTCTTCGCCGATGACTGAGAAGATGAAGTCGGTATGGGCTTCTGGAAGATTTCCCCACTTTTGTTTGCTACTTCCAAGTCCGGTTCCAAGCGGGCCACCAGATGCAAGTCCCATAATGCTATGAGCTTGTTGCCAACCAACTCCTTTGTAATTCGCTTCTGCAAAAGGGTCAAAGAAGGCCGAGAAACGATTCATGCGATTACTTGAGGTCAGGATCAATCCGGCAAAGGCGACACCTATACCGGCGCTGAGCGCCCCAACCACTTTCATCGGAATACCTGAGATAAACAAAGTTCCGCCGACAATTCCGGCAACTACTACTGCGGTGCCAAGGTCGTGCCCGAGCAAAATCAAAGCCATAACCATCGCGATGCCAGGAACAATCAATTTTGCAGCGTTACTTGCCTCGCCTTGACTCGCCTTTTGATCATGAATTCGTAGCCGTAGCGCACACCAGAGGATGATGCCAATCTTTGCGAATTCGCTTGGCTGAATGGTGAAGCTTCCGACCCCAATCCAGTTTGTGTTTCCGCCAACAGTCTTTCCGACACCTGGAATCTGCGGCAGGATCAAAAGTAGACAGGAAGCAAGTAAGGCGGTGCGAGCAATTGGTTTCCAAAGTTCAGCTCGCAATTTCATTGCCACCCACGCGATTGCAACCGAAAGCGTAAGGAACATCGCTTGTCGAAGGACATAGGCAAATGAGTTTCCAGATTCGCTCAACGATTTGACAGAAGAGGCGCTGAGAACCATCACCAAACCCAATGCAGAAAGAGCCACAACTGACCCAAGAATCAAGTAATAAGCAGAGGCTGGGCGACCAAAGAGCGCCTTCGAGTTACTCACCTATTTTCTCCTTGACTGCAGCGGCGAAGAAATCTCCGCGTTCTGCGTAATTTTTAAATTGATCCATCGAAGCGCAGGCCGGGGCTAAAAGGACAACATCTCCAGCTTTTGCTTGTAAATGTGCAAGAGTGACCGCTCTTCTCATGACATCAAGACCCTTGAGTCCAGGATCGATGGAGGCTACTTGAATCTCAGGAGCAAATTTCCGGAGCGCAGTTTCTATTAATGGGGCGTCCGCACCGATCAAGATTGCAGCCTTAATTCGGCCTTTGCATCGTTCGACCAATTCATCCATCGATGCACCTTTTGCCAGACCGCCTGCAATCCAAATCGAACTCACTTGGGACTGGAGTGCGGCGATTGCCGCATGTGGATTAGTGGCCTTGGAATCGTCGATCCAAGTGATGCCATCTTTTTCCGCCACAATTTCTAGTCGATGATGGTCAAGTTTGAATTTCTTCATGGCCGTTGCAATTGATGCGGCACTTGCTCCAACAGAACGCGCGAGTCCAGCCGCGGCCATTGCGTTAAGTACATTATGCGGCACAGCAGGTTTGATATCAGATAGTTCAAAAAGTGCTTCGGCTTCCTCGGCGATAAATGCACGATCAACTACGAGATTCTCGACCAATCCAATGTGGTGAGGAGCGGGAGTATTCAAAGAAAACCAGACAATTCGGTGATTGAGGCTATGTGACCGATTAACAATTTCTTGATCATGACTATTGAGAATCACCGTGGTCGCTCGATCGGCAATCTTGAATTTCGCCTGGGCATAGTTCTCAAAAGTCTTATGCCAATCGATATGGTCTTCTGCGATGTTAAGAATTGCCACGGCTTCAAACTCGGCCTCATGGCTCCACTCAAGTTGGAATGATGAAAGTTCTAGAACCAAGATTTCCGACGTAGTCTTGGTAACCGCTTCGATCGCCGTAAATCCCACGTTGCCGCAGGCGGTCGCGGCAATACCCGACTCACGCAACATCGCTTCGACCATTTGAACTGTAGTCGTCTTTCCATTCGTTCCTGTCAGAGCGAGCCATCGCTGATCTGGCGCAATCTCACATTTCACTCGCCAGGCGAGATCTACTTCGCTGATAATTGGCAGTTCCGCTTTCTTGATCTCTTGTACAAATGGATGATCGAGTTTCCATCCGGGAGAAGTCACTGCAAAAGAGAAATCTGAAAGATTGAGTGAGGAAAGCGAATTCAACACCCCAGCGTCGTGGTTTCTCTCATCAATGACGTGCACACTAACTCCGCGACTCTTGAGAAACTCCACGGTAGGAGCTCCAGTCACGCCTGCTCCGAGAACTATCGCCTTAGAGCCAGAGAGTGAAGCAAGAAACGATGAAGTCACGCGACCACCCATTGGGCATAGAAGAGTCCAAGTCCGGCGGCGACGCAAAGACCTGCGATTATCCAGAAGCGAATCACAATCGTAACTTCACCCCAACCAAGTAATTCAAAATGATGTTGCAATGGCGCCATCTTGAATACGCGCTTACCGCCGCTAATTTTGAAATATGTCGTTTGAATGATGACTGAAAGCGTGATGATGACAAAAAGTCCTCCAAGTGGAATTAGTAATAACTCGGTTCGAAGTGTCATCGCTAAACCTGCAAGTCCGCCACCAAGCGCGAGTGAGCCCGTATCCCCCATAAAAATTCGGGCAGGCGAAGCATTCCACCAGAGAAAGCCGCCGCATGCTCCCGCCAGTGCGGCAGCCAAAACAGCGAGATCGAGTGGATCTCGAACGGTGTAGCAATTCGTTCCAGCAGCAACTTCACATCGTTGGCCAAATTTCCATACACCAATCAAGACAAAAGCAAGGAATGACATAACTGCTGCGCCCGTTGCTAGGCCATCAAGACCGTCAGTGAGATTTACGCCGTTACTTGTTCCAAGTACCATCAAGATTGCCCACACCACAACGATGATCACGCCTAATTTGATTGAGGTATCTCGAACTGTCGAGAGATACTCCGACATCGGAGTGAGGCCAAGATCATCTGGAAAACGGGTCGCAAGTACGCCGAATGCGCCGGCGACAAGCGCTTGACCCAGAAGCTTCTCTCGAGCTCGAAGTCCTAGTGATCTTTGTTTAACTACTTTCAACCAATCATCAAGATAACCCACAAAGCCAAGTCCAACAATTAGACCAATCACCAAGAGAGCCGATGTCGTCATCTCAGCACCTGTAACGAGATGCGAAACTAGGTAACCAATAAACGTTGCAAAAATTAAGACGATTCCACCCATTGTTGGAGTTCCGCGCTTTACGTGATGCGTTTTAGGGCCATCATCACGAATTTGTTGGCCATACCCGCGTCGCGCAAGGAACTTGATGAAGGCCGGTGTTGCAAAGAAACTAAAGAGGAAAGCAATCGCTCCAGAAATCAGAATGCCTCTCATATGCGCTCCCCTTCAACGTTGTTCCATGAATCAATGATCTGACTAGCGAGAATCTCGAGGCGCTCTGCGCGCGATGCTTTGACCAAAATGACATCTCCGGCTTCAAGTTCAGTCAAGAGCGGAGCGACATCATTCACAGAGGCAAAGTAATGCGTAGTCATCTGCGAACTTGGAATTTTGCTGAGATAGTCGCGATTTGAAATTGCAACAAAATGATCGATCCCGATTTCGGCCGCTAAAGCGCCAATCTCACTATGCATCTCGGGCGATTGGGGCCCAAGCTCATGCATGGTTCCTAGGAATGCCCATGAACGACCGCCTCGTTCTTGGGTCAGCAGAATCAAAGTACGGAGAGCTGCCTCCATGCTTTCAGGGTTTGCGTTGTATGCATCGTTGATGAGCAGCATCTCGCAACCTTCATGAATCTCCATTCGCCACTTACTGACGCTCTCATGAGTCGATAGCGCTCCTGCGATGTTGTTGGTACTAACGCCTAATGCATGAGCAATCGCCGCTGCAGCAAGTGCGTTCGCAACTTGATGTAATCCAATAACACGTAACTCAACGGGCTCACGACCTTCAGGTGTGACGAGATCAAAGTGGGCATATCCCCCGCGAAATTCAATGTCAGCGGCTCGAACTGTGCAGCCATGCGTCTCACCAAATGTCATTCGCTTCACGCCATCAGCTGCCGACATCGCTGGGGTGAATGAGTCATATGTGCCGAGAATCGCAACAGAACCAGGTTTGAGACCCTCAATCAACTCACCTTTGGTTGCTGCGATTTTTTCTTGAGAACCGAATTCACCAAGGTGTGCATTGCCAACCTTTAATACTGCGCCGACGTTTGGAGCGGCGATTCTTGTGAGTGATGCGATATCTCCACCATGTCGGGCCCCCATCTCAACAATGCAGAACTTCGTCGAGGAATCGCAACGCAAAAGCGTCAGCGGAACTCCGAGGTCATTATTGAATGAACCAACTGCAGCGATCGTTGGGCCTTCATGGGCGAGGATGGAATTCAACATGTCTTTAGTAGTGGTTTTACCCTGAGAGCCTGTAATGCCAATGACTTTAAGGTTCGGTAACTCTTTCCTCACATGTTTAGCCAGCGCCGCAATTGCCGAGAGCACATCACCAACCAACACATATGTGCCGTTGACTGGCTTTGAAACAATCGAAAGCGCCGCACCCCGAGTAATCGCATCATCAACGTAATCATGTCCATCTGCATGGTCGCCTTTAAGCGCCAAGAAAACGTCACCTTCCCGCACTGCCCGACTGTCGAATTGAAACTGAGCACTTGCTGAAAGGGAAGCCGAACCATGCACTGTTCCACCCATGATTGTTGCGAGCTGATTTATAGTCATCTCGATCATGTCAGCGCCTCAATTGCACTTGCTAACTCAACTCGATCATCGAATGGGACTTTGACGCCTTTGATTTCCTGACCACTTTCATGGCCCTTGCCAAGCACCACGACAATGTCTCCATCATTTGCGGTAGCAACAGCCGTCGCAATCGCCTCACGCCGATCGACAATAACGAGCGCTGAATCATCGAGTTGAATTCCTTCGGTCATGCTCTGCAGAATCGAGCTCGGATCCTCATCTCGGGGATTATCACTCGTGAAAATTGCAACATCACATGCATTCCGAAGCGCTCTGCCCATCAGGCTTCGCTTACCCACATCGCGATTCCCGCCGCAACCTAGGACTCCGATAATTCGAGTTTCACTTGAAACTCTTTGGAGCGAACCGAGTACTCGCTCGACAGCATCTGGCGTGTGTGCATAGTCAACGAGAGCGATGAATTTTTGACCACGTTCAATACTCTCGAGGCGCCCCGGTGCGCCTTTGAGCTTGATGAGTGAATTGCCAATCACGAGAGGATCGACGCCGCTGTTGAATGCAATCGCGACTGCAAGAAGAAGGTTTTCAAGATTGTGCTCTCCCGGAAGGTTGAAATGGCCTTCGATTAAGACACCTCCCTCGCCTCGAATACTGAGCTCCCAACCTCGATTGGACTGAACTATTGAGTCAAAATGCCAGGTGGCTTTCTTGTTAGAGAGCGATAGCGTAGAAGTTGGAATTGAAATCTCAAGGGAGAGTCGGATTCCATATTCATTATCTATATTGATGAATGCGCGCTCTGCAATATTTGCTTCGAAAAGCCCTCTCTTTGCCTGGTAGTAGTTCTCCATCGTGCCGTGGAAGTCGAGATGGTCTTGGCTTAAATTAGTAAATCCTGCGGCAGCAAAACGAACACCATCAATGCGATGTTGCACAATTGCGTGACTGCTTACTTCCATTACTGCTACACGTACATGTCTCTCATTCATTACCGAAAGAACGGTTTGGACAACATCTGATTCTGGCGTCGTATATGTAGCGGGAAAACTCTCATCTCCAATTGATATTCCGATTGTTCCCATCAATCCAGAATCGAAATCAGCCTGGTGCCAAATTTGGTTTAAGAGATAGGAAGTTGTGGTCTTTCCATTTGTTCCTGTGATTCCTGCGAGATACATGCTCTGGCTCGGTGAAGCATGGAACCAATCTGCAAGATATCCGCTCTGGGAGCGTGGATTCGGAACTACCAACACGGGGATTGCAGAGTCACGAACGGAGGAAAGTTCGCTTCCTGCGATGTCAGTGAGAACCGCCCTCGCACCACGCTCCACAGCGGATGGAAGGAATGCTCCTCCATGAGTCTTAACTCCAGGAAGAGCAAGGAAAAGGTCGCCTTCTTCGATTTCTTGAGAGTTACTACAAATACCTGTTATTTCGATATTTTCGAAAGGGTTTTTAACGTCGGCACCGAGGAAAGCAGCGATCTCACCTAAGGTCTTGGTATTAGGTTCGAATCGCCGCAACTCAGTCATTGTTCTGTACTCGAGTTTTGTTCGTTGATGTATTTGCTGTAGCGGCCTCGGCAGCAATGCGAGCTTTGAGATCTTTTTCATTGAGCGCATATGTGAATGTCGCGGGTTGTGTGGGCGGAATATGTTGATCTTTGAGCACGAAGCTCATCACTTTCTTGAAGACTGGACCGCCGAGATAACCGCCCCAATGTATGCCTTTGGGATCTTGGATAGTCACAGAGACTACAAATTCAGGTTTATCTGCCGGCGCGAAGCCAATGAATGAAGCGGTGTATCCGCGATAGCAGCCACAAGAATCATCAACGCGCATCGCCGTTCCAGTTTTGCCTGCGACGCGATATCCAGGAATTGCAGCAGATGGCGCAGTTCCGGATGCAGAAACAACGCTCTCCATCATCAAACGCATTTGTTTCGCTGTATCAGCGCTCACTACCCGTAGAGACTTCTGTTTGTTAGCAGGTGTGTAACGTCCAGCAGCATCACTAACACCGGCAATCACTGTTGGAGTGACTCGCACACCATCATTAGCAATAGTTGCGAAAACAGATGTTGCTTGCATCGCGGTTACCGAGTAGCCCTGTCCAAAAGCCACTGTTGGGGCGGTCGTTCCTGACCAATCTTTTACCGCTAGAAGTTTTCCGCTCTCTTCACCTGGAAGCCCTGATCCAGGCTTCTCCGCGATGCCAAATTTCTTCAAATATCCATGAAGCTTCTCATTTGAAAGCATTTCACCGATTTTGATTGCGCCAGTATTGCTCGAAACCGCCAGCGCCCCCGCAAGAGTCAATCGCTGTACTGGATGAGGTTCGTGATCATGGAAGACTTTGTTTGAGCGTTTCAACTTGTAAGGAATCGTCAATACAGATTCAGGTGCAATCTTTCCTTCTTCAATTGCCGACGCCAGAGTGATAATTTTTCCCGTAGAGCCTGGTTCATAAACTTCTTGCACAGATGGGTTCTGCCAACGATATGGATCTACATTCTTCGTGTTTCCTGGTTCAAAGGATGGGAATGTTGCATGAGCCAATATGGCGCCAGTCTTTGGATTCATCACGATCACAGTGCCAGAGAGCGCACGCGAATTCTTGACTACCGTTCTAATTGCTTCTTGGGCAACCCACTGAACATCGCGATCAATTGTCAAACGAATCGAGTTACCACGTATTGCTTCAGCGGTTATCTTCTGAGTTCCCGGAATAATTGTGCCGGCTGCATTGGCATAGGTGTATTCGCCATTAATTCCAGCCAAAGTTGAATTCATGCTGTACTCAAGCCCAGCCGCTCCATCACCGGCGCGGTTAATGAAACCAACAACTGCGGCACCAAGTTCTCCCTCTGGATATTCGCGAACATATATCCGCTCTGCAAAGAAGCCCGCCAATTTCTTTACATAACCATTCTTATCTTTGGCGACCGAAGAGTTGTATTGATCCACTGCAGTTTCGAGCTTGCGCCAGACGTCGGGTTTTACCGATTGAGAGATGACAACATATCTGCGAGTGCCCGTGAGTTCCTGTTCGAGTTTGGCGACGGACATTCCAAGAATTGGTGCAGCAATTTCCGCGAGTTTCCTTGGATAGTCGATGATTGCTTGGTCGGCCAAGATTCGATAAGCCGTAACGCTACGAGCGAATTCCACACCGTTGATATCAGTGATTGCACCGCGAGGCGCCATGATGATTGATTTCTTTGCTAACTCCATATCGGCGCGATTGGCATATCCCGCTGCACGTACCGCCTGGACATCAACAAGTCGTACCGCAAAAGCAATGAGAAGAACTAAAGAAATGGCGACGACATAACGGATCCGTTTCTCGACTAATGAGTAGTGATTCACGGCTTCACTTCTTTCGCCAATTCAGCTTCGGTGGGTTGGGAAAGATCAAGGAATGTCGGAGTTCCGCTAGGAACCATGCCCAGTGAAATCGCACGATTTGCCAGTGCTTCTGAGGTTGAAAGTTGCGCAACTTCCCGAAGAGCCGCCTCACGTTCTTCGTTGATGGCAATTGCTTCAAGTTTCAATTCCCGGATGCGAACTGCATCATTGCCAAGCAAGATATTGATGCTGAGCAGTCCAAGTAATCCAGCAACCAAGATTCCCGTTACGACTCCATAGAAAACTCGATCGGTAGCTTGCTGGCCAGGTACCGGACGAAGTTCTGGCACAAGTTTGAGTACAACTTGTGATGATTTCTTCGCAACGGCTTTACGCGAACGTTCGAAGGCAGGTGCGAGAGCGGAGAGGGCCATTAGATTGCCACCCGCTCTATCGCACGTAGCCTGACGGATTGCGCACGAGAATTTTCAATGATTTCTTGCTCTGAAGCTTTTTCGCTACCTCGGAATACCAATTGGAATTTCGCAGCTAACGAAGCGATTTCGACGGGCAGTCCTCGTGGCGTCAGTGACTCGGTTGCGGTAGCGAAAAAGCGCTTAACGATCTTGTCTTCCAAGGATTGGAATGACATGACAACCATTCGCCCACCGATTGCAAGTCGGTCCATTGCACGAGGAATGGCGCGCTCTAGGACCGCCAGCTCTTGATTCACTTCGATGCGAAGCGCTTGAAAAGTACGTTTTGCTGGATTTCCACCAACGCGACGAGCGGGCGCAGGAATGCTTCTTTTTACAAGTTCAGCTAAATCCGTAGTTGTCTGCAACTCGTTCTTCTGGCGAGCTTCGATGATGTTGTCGACTATGCGGGTCGCGAATTTCTCTTCCCCATATTCCCGAATCACGCGAATGAGATCGTTACGCGAATACGAGTTGAGTACCTCTTGAGCGGTCATCCCCCGCGATTGATCCATGCGCATATCCAGCGGAGCGTTCTGAGCGTAGGAGAAGCCACGTTCAGCGCGATCCAACTGAAGTGATGAGACGCCAAGATCAAAAAGGATTCCGTCGACAGAAGTCAGCCCAAGTCCATCCAAGACAGTTGGCATCTCGTCATATACGGCGTGAATGATGGTGACTCGATTAGTGAAAGAAGCGAGACGTTCTTGCGCGATTGAAATCGCGCTCTCATCGCGATCCAGGCCAACGATGCGAAGTTGAGGGAATTTCTCAAGGAGTGCGAATGAATGTCCGCCAAGTCCGAGAGTTGCGTCAACGACGACAGGAGAAGGAGATTTTTCGATTGCGGGAGCAAGAAGAGTGATGCAACGTTCCAGCATCACTGATGTGTGCTCTGCCTTCATCTTCCCCTCTTTCAACTATCTCGTTTGTTTTTACATTTACTTTGGGTTCTCTCCTCTGGTCACTGCCGGCCGACGGATCTGGGGGGTTAAACGGCACCGGGGAAGGGGCGCCGTTTAATTGAAGGTCGGCAGTGGCCACAAGAGAGATTTTTTAGTTGCCCCTAGAAGAGGCCTGGAAATACCTCCTCAGATACATCGGCGAAACCCTTTTCCCGATCTTTGAGGTAGCTCTTCCATGACTTCGCATCCCAGATTTCAACGCGAGTATTTGCACCAATAACAACGCACTCTTTTTCTAGATCTGCATATTCGCGCAATCCACTTGGAATTGTTACGCGACCTTGTTTATCTGGAATTTCATCGTGTGCACCTGCGAACATCACGCGCATGTAGTCGCGTGCTGATTTTGCAGTGAGTGGCGCTTGTTTTAGCTGCTCTGTAATTCGAGCGAATTCAGTGGCGGGAAAAACAAATAAACAACGTTCTTGTCCTTTTGTAATAACAAGACCTGAAGCCAATTCATCGCGGAATTTTGCGGGAAGAATCAAACGACCTTTGTCATCAAGGCGAGGTTCATGGGTACCAAGAAACATCTGTACCTCCCCGTCTTGCCTCAAACGGCAGAACCCCCGTTCTGCTTAATTCCCCACTTTACTCCCTTTTACTCCATTTTCAACCACCCTTCTCCATTCTTCAGCGGCAGCAAAAAGCCCTTCCTCCACCATGAGAAAAAGGGCATAAAAAAACCCGCCACAAAGGCGGGTAAGAGGATTGGTGCTATTTACTCATCTTGTTACTCATCTTGATTGCGGCGATCCCAACGCTCTTCAAATCGAGAACTCCACTTCGATCCGCCCTTAGGGCCTCGAGCCTGGGTTGCCTTGGAAACCACGCCATTCATAAGCCCGCCTAGGTTTGAGATGGCTAAGACGGCGCCAGTGAGTGAGAGGACAAAGCCAACGATGCCCAGCGGCGGGGTTTGAGAAATCAGTCCACCGAAGAGAACGAAGATCCCAAGGATGATGAGGCCAAAACCTGCGACTACTCGTGATCGGCTGGGGGTCTTGCCACTGAAGGTCGAGATGAGACGTGGGTCGTCGGCGGCAAGGGCTTCTTCCATCTCCGCCAAGAGACGCTTTTCGTGCTCAGAAAGTGGCATGGCGCCCACAATAGTAGAGCGGCCGATTTGTGGAAAGTCGAAAGAAGGTGAGAAAACTAGGAGTTTTCTGGGCTTTCGCTTGGGGGTTCATCTTCCTCATCACCCACAAGTCGCGCCGGCATCACAGATCCTCGCCCAAATCGCTCAATAGCGCGATCGATGGCGGCTTGAGCTTCCCGCCAGCCGACTTCGCGCTCTCCTAGCTCAAGTTGTTCGACAGCTCCACTTTCATCCGAGAGATTTTCTAGCGAGACTCCAAGTAAGCGAATTCTCGAGCCATCAATTTTTAGTGCAATGTATAAGTCTTTTGCGATTTCGTAGATCTCGTGTGTGCCATTGATGGGTAGTGCAACAGTTTTGGAACGCGTGATTGTGGTGAAGTCAGAGAATCGCACTTTCAAACCAATGGTCTTACTACGCAAATCTCGTTTTCTTAGCCGATGAGTAGCGCGTTCGGTCAAACGCAAGAGTTCGCGGAAGATCTCTTCTCGATCTTCAAGATCGTACGAGAAGGTTTCAGCGGCGCTGATGCTTTTTTCAGGAGCATCAGGAACAACTTCCCGATAGTCGCGCGCCCACGCCAACTCATAAAGCGCAACTCCTGCGCTCTCCCCCAACGCGCGCTTTAGTGTTTCAAGAGGTGTATTCGCGATATCGGAAACAGTGCGCAAACCCAATCGCTGAAGTTCTTCATTTGTCTTGGGGCCAACTCCCCAAATCTCATTAACCGGCAGTGGATGAAGGAAAGTCAGCACTCGGTCATGGGCGATCTCAAGCATGCCATCAGGTTTGCAGCGACCTGAAGCTAACTTGGCGATGAACTTTGTAGTGGAGATACCAACCGAACAGGTAATTTTTTCTTGTTCATAAACTCGCTTTCGAATTAATTGGGCGATCTCACGGCCCGTTCCGAATAATCGACGTGAGCCCGTGACATCAAGAAATGCTTCGTCCAAAGAGAGTGGCTCGACGTAGGGAGTAAATTCAAAGAAGATCTCCATTACTCTTCGAGAAACTTCGGAATATCGCTCGTGATCTGGAGGAATGAAGATTGCAGTCGGCGCCATTCGTTGGGCCCGAGCCACAGGCATCGCAGCGCGGATGCCAAATTTTCGTGCTGCGTAATTTGCAGACAGGACTACGCCCCGAGCTCCTGCGCCGACTACCAATGGTTTTCCGCGATATTGCGGGTAATCAAGTTCAGAGACTGATGCGAAAAATGCATCCATGTCTACATGAAGAATCGTGGAGTGTTCTGACATCTCATCACTCACAAACGGCGAGATTACGCCACTTTTCATAGGCAGCTGATAATTCCCATGCGCCTGTGGCGCGGATAGAAACGCCTCGTGGCCCAGTCCGACGGATTTCGCCACGTACTAATAAGAGCCAAGAGTTGTAAAGCGTCTCAGCGCAGGTGCGTTGCATATCTTCAAAGAAAGTAGCGTCGCTACAGCCATATCCATCATCAAGGGTTAAGAACATGACTCTTTTTCCGGATCGAACAGGTGGCGTTTGGAGTGCGACTTTTACGCCAGCAACAAGAACTGAAGATTTCGAACGTTGGTGTAATAAGTCGCTCGATTTGATGGCGCCAATCTGGTTGAGGAATTCAGAGTAAAACTCAATCATGTGGTGTGAGATATCCATTCCGAGAAATTCAACTTCGTTCTTGACTCGTTCGTGGGCTTTCAAATCTGGCAAGCCAGTCTTCGATAGCGGTGGAGTAAAACCAAAAGTGAGTTGAGAGCCCCCGATGGATGAGAGCGATTTTGTCGCAGACCATTTATAGAGATCGTTGAGGTGTAGTAATAAATCTCGACGATTGAGGTCTGATGAATACAGTGAGTCGAAAGCTCCGACCATTAATAGGGCTTCACAGGTTGGCCGGCTTACGCTGCTGCGGTGTACGAAATCAGCAATATCGATAAAAGGACGGTGCTCAATGATGGAATCAACTTCAGCGCTTGAAATACCGCTGATGTCGGTCAGTGCGATACGAATCAGATTTTCGCCCTCAACGCGATATGTGCGATCTGAAAGATTGATATCGATTGGCGCGATAGCAAGACCACATTGGCGAGCTTCGTCCAAGATCAATCGCTTGGGGTACATCCCAGGTTCGTGAGTAAGGACGCCGGCAAGAAAAGCGGCAGGATGATGGGTCTTCAGCCAGGCTGATTGATAAGTAGGAAGAGCGAAGGCGGCAGCATGCGCCTTACAGAAACCAAAAGAAGCAAAGGCGCGTAAGACATCCCAGACCTTGGTGATTACATCCAGTGGATAGCCGCGGGCTGTGGCAGCAGGAAAGAACCAGTCACAGACTTCTTGTTGACCTTCTTTAGAGCCGAGCGCCCGTCGCTTTTCGTCAGCTTCAGCCAACGTGATGCCGCCTAAAGTCGCGATGATTTCGATGACTTGTTCGTGGAAGACAACAACGCCTTCGGTGTCATCAAGGATCTCGAGAAGATCGGGGTGGAATATCTCGCGTGATGCCCAACCTTGGCGGGCATTGAGGAATGGAGTGATCATGTCGCTCTTTACCGGCCCTGGGCGGAAGAGTGAAATATCAATAATCAGATCAGTGAAAGTTTCGGGAGCGAACTTGCCGACAAGTTCGCGTTGGCCCGGGCTTTCAATCTGAAATAAACCAAGAGTTTTAGTGGATTGGATTAACTCGAAAGTTTTCTTGTCATCAAGTGGGATGGAATCAAGGTCCACAATGTTTTTTGTGGTTCGTTCAATCTCAGCAACAGCGTAAGCCAACGAGGATTGCATCCGTACGCCAAGGATGTCGAGTTTGAGAAGTCCGATTGCTTCTACATCATCTTTATCCCATTGGACCATTGGGTAATCGCTAGCATTTTTCTCGATAGGGGCGCGGTCATATAAACCACCATCCGAGATAACTACAGCGCACGGATGCATCGCGAGATTGCGTGGTAGTCCATCAAGTTTTTCTGCAATACCAATCGCCATCTTCCAGGTCGAGGAAGTGAGGTTGAGATTACGGAGCTCAGGTAAGTTTGATAGCGATTGAGAGATATTGCGCGCCCGAATATGCGGCAGGGATTTTGCGACAAGGTCGATCTCCATAGGCGGCAACGAGAGCGCAGCGCCAACATCACGGATTGCATGGCGGGCGCGATAGGTATCAAACATTGCAACCGTTGCACACCGTTCTTGATATGCATCAAAGACTTGGTCATAAATTTCAAGACGGCGAGCTGATTCGACATCAATATCGATATCAGGAAGTGCGCTACGAAGTGGTGAGCAGAAACGTTCCATCAATAGTCCAAGTGATAGTGGTTCAACGCCAGAGATACCTAGGAGATGGCAGACCAGAGAACCAGCGCCGCTGCCGCGAGCTGCGACTCGAATTCCGCTCGTGCGAGCACGATCGGTGATGTCAGCAACTGTTAAGAAATAGGACTCGTACCCCAAGTGTTCGATGATGGAGAGTTCTTTATCGAGTCGTTCCTGGACATCAGATCGTGAGTGTCCATAGCGCCAGTTGATGCCCGCGATTGCTCGATTGCGAAGTTGGGTGGTGAGTTCGTGATGATCACGCGCACCCACGACATGGGGCTCAGGTAAATGAATAGAGCCAACGCCGATATCGTCACGCGGCGATAATCGAGCGCGCTCAGCCCATTCGTGAGTGGTAGTAAGTAACTTCTTCCAACGTCGCTCCCCCGCAGCAAGTGAGATCTTTTCGGCAAGCGATTCCATTTCTTCTGTTGATTTAAGGAAAGCTTCTGCGTTCTTGCGTTCGACGATGTTCTTATGAAGTGGAAGTAAATGGCGGGTGGCATCGAGGACATCCGCAACAGGTGCATCCTCACGAGTGCGCATGCGGGCTGCATTAGTGAGAACGGCAGGGAAATCATGGTCGCGCGCAAAGCCCAACATCCGAGCGGCGTGAATCGTGGATTTTGGTCCATCGCCATAAACCAGATGCGAGACGCATTCGAGCGCTTGATCGAGGAATAGTTCACGAGTCGAATTAAAGAGAGCAAGAGATTTGTCGTAACGACGGGAAGTGAGTGCTCGACCAATCTCAGAATCAGGACCGTGGAGCGCTAAGAGATGGGTGGTGTAACGTGAGTGTTCTTGTAAGAAAGCTAGGCTGCATGGAGCGCCATGTTTCTTAAGTGCAGTCACAATTCTTACCAGAGATGACCAACCTTTGCCGGGAGTTGCAAGGAGGGTCATACGAGTTTGATTCTCGTATTCGATATCGACTCCTAAGATCGGAGCGATGTTATTTTCTATACAACTCTGTGTGAAGCGAATTGCTCCAGCTAAGCCATCGCGATCAGTGAGCGCTAAGGAATCCATTCCAAATTCGCGAGCTTGTTCGACTAAGAGATGTGGCAGGGTGGTTCCGTATTTGAATGAGAAACCGCTAGCAAGATGAAGATGCGTGAAGCTCATGGCGATAAAAAAGTTATGCAGGACGAGATGTGGGACGAATGCGCCACAAGTGAAAAGGGGTTTGGCCAAATGGGTTTTGGCCAAACGGTGTTGTACTTGTGGATACATCGGGGACTGATTCCAAACGTTCTATTTCAAAAGTTTTCATCACGCCGATAGGAGCAGCTTCAACTCTCCAGAGAATCCGCGAACCATCATCAGGTCGGAAGAAACCATCGCTAGCGCGGTTCCACCATCCACCAGATTCATGCCATGTTGAAAGGACGGAGTGAATACGAAAGCGCTGGCCGTTGTGGGTGAACTCGATTGGCTCACCGCCGGCCAGGAAGATTTCTGGGCGTGGGATATCTTGGTTTTCGAACATTTGTTCGAACTCTAGCGAGAGCCCCCGACACGACACAAGCCGTTACCAAAGTGACACCTGCGCCACGCTCCTCCGATACCAAATAGCCTCAAATCGTGTGTGAGTATCCGCCCGTGATCACACATACATCCGCCTCGAAGACCCAGGGTCGCTCCCTCCGCCTTCGAATTTCATCCGTCGTCGGCGCCCTCGCGCTTTCGACCTCCGCACTCGTGGTGCTCACTTCCCCGCAAGTCACTGCCAATTCATATGCAGTACCTGCAGCCCCAACCATCGTTCGCGCGTATGCAACTGAACGAGGAATCCAAGTTCGATTCAATCCCGTGACTGCAAACCCTGCTGTCACCAACTATGTCATCAGCGGCGGACAAGGTTCATGTCCTGTCATTCTTCCCGCAAACACCACAGGTTCGGTAAATCTTCCAGTACTTGAAGGCCAGACTTCTGTCAGCGTCACAGTGCAAGCAGTCAATGCTTATGGCTACTCAGCACCTGCACGTTGGGCAACAACATTCACATCCGCACAGCTTGCAAATGTCTCACGTTCGAACCTTAAGAACGTCCAGTTACTACAACTCAGCGACTTCCATGGCGCAATTGAAGGAACAGCAACAAATGCTGGAACTGCGCTACTCACAACTGCATTCGCTGCAGACCGGAAAGCTGTTGCATCAACATTCACTCTCTCAACTGGCGATAACATCGGTGCAGCTCCTGCAATCTCTGGTGAGTTTGAAGAGCTCCCAACCATTGAGTCGATGAACTTGATGAAGTTTGATGTCTCTACTTTTGGAAACCATGAGCACGATCGAAATATTGCGCATGTCCAGAAAGTTATTGGCTTGTCCAACTTCCAATGGGTCGCTTCAAATTACAGCTCCCTTGAGCCGTTGAAATCTGGCGCAAAATCAGCACAGCGCTACGTCATTCTTAATCGTGGCGGCGTCAAAGTTGGCGTTGTTGGTGCAAACACAGAAGAAACTCCTGAAGTTATCTTCCCAGGCAACCTTGATTACACCGATGCCTCAGGCGCGAAAAAGACAATCGCCATCTCAAACACTGTCTCCTCAGTCAACAAGGCAATTGCCGATGCAAAGATTGATGGTGCAAATGTTGTTGTAGCGCTTATCCACGAAGGGTGGTCAGAGAATGCTGATGGCGTTGCCAAAGGTAATCTCATCAACATGATCAAGGGAATCAAGGGTGCAGACGTCATCTTCGGTGGCCACAGCCACCAGCTCTATAGCAGCGTCAATCCAGCGCCAAATGCTCGTTCAAACACAACTCTTGTCGCAGAAGTTCCTAACGCGGGCGTTTCCTACAACCGTGTCCAACTCTGCGTCAGCCCAAGTTCGAACAAGGTAATTGGTTCATCAATCGAAAACGTAACCACATCTGCAATCTCTAAACTGACTCCAGATGCTGATGGCGTTGCACTTGTAAAGAAATACAAGGATCAACTTGTTGCCAAACTTGATGTGAAGATCGGTCAAGTGACCGCAGTCTTCCCACGAGGTGGAACTCCAGCTGTTGAACGTGCTGGTGAAACTCCCATGGGTAATTACTTGGCAGACTTGATGCGTTCGCGCATGAAGACTGATTTCGCTATCACTAACGGTGGTGGACTCCGTGACACATTCCCGGCAGCGACCTACAAGGTGGTTAACACCTCGTACAAGCGTCCAGGTGCTGGAGTCACAGGTCCATTCGATGTAACTCTTGGTGATGCAATCTCCGTACTTCCATTCGGAAACGCAGTCGTCACGACAAAGATCTCCGGAACACAGCTCTGGGGCGCTCTTGAAAATGGCGTTTCGCAATATCCAAGCGCTGGTCGATTCCCACAAATTTCTGGGTTCAAATTCACATTTGATTCCTCGAAGGCTGTTGGCTCCCGCGTTCTAACAGTGACAACACTGGATGGTAAAGCGATTGCGAAGGATGCGACTATGTACACCGTAGCCACCAACGACTTCATGTTGTACGGCGGCGATGGTTACACATTCTTCAATCCATCAATGGCCCGTATTAACGGCATCTTGCTCGTTGATATCTTGGTCGATGGACTCAAGGCAGATTTGGCTGCAGGAAAGGTAACTCAAACTCCTGCTGCTGATGGCCGTATCGTCAGGACAAACTCCTAGTTCACTAGGACTTCATCAAGAGCCGCGTTCCACACGGGACGCGGCTCTTGTGTTTTTGCGACACGCTGATTTAGTTGAAATTTCAATAAAATTGGTTTACCCTTCAACTAAATCGTCACCTCTATGAAAGGAAACCATGGATATCCTCCTTGTGATCGGACGCGTGCTTTTCGCGCTCCTCTTCATCAATTCAGGTATCGCACACCTCACCAAGCTCGAAGCGATGACCGGCTACGCGCAATATAAGAAGGTCCCTGCAGCCAAACTCTCGGTCATCGTCACAGGCCTCATGCTCGTCATCGGTGGCCTCTATGTCGCTCTCGGTGTCTATGCCGATCTTGGCGGACTTCTCCTTGCAATCTTCCTCATCGTCTCTGCATTCATGATGCATAACTTCTGGACCATCCAAGATCCACAAGCAAAGCAGAACGAAACCATCAGCTTCTTCAAGAATCTCTCGCTTGCTGGCGCTGCGCTCATCATCTTCGTCCTCGTTGGATCAGGTGCTGACTTCGGCCCATCAATCACTGAAGGTTTCTTTAACCTCTAGTTAATTCTGGGCAAAACCCCTGTGTGACTCACTGTCACGCAGGGGTTTTTCATTTGAAGAGCGATAACGTCTGCACGTGGAAATCGCCCTCGCCATTGTCGCGGGTATGGCGATTGGTTCAGTACTGGGTTTTGTCGGTGCAGGCGGTTCCATGCTTGCGGTCCCAATCTTCATTTATGTCTTCGGCCTATCCCCTGTTGCTGCTACGACTGCTTCTCTCCTTGTCGTTTTTGTCGGAGCAGCTTCGGGCGCACTTCCACGTATCAAACAGAGAGAGGTTTTGATTAGGGAAGCTCTCGTTATCTGGGCGATTGGCTTGATAACAAATCTTTCTGGTGCATATTACTTACCTAGAATTCCAGAGAAATATGTGCTTACTGGATTTGCGCTTGTACTAATCATCGCTGGAGTATCGATGCTGGTTCCAACTCCGCAACAACAATCGGAACGAAAGGTTTCGCCTCTTGCTCTGATTGGAATCTCTCTCGTTATCGGAGCGCTCACCGGACTCTTCGGCATCGGTGGTGGCTTCCTCGCCATTCCAATTTTGATTCTGTTCTACAACGTATCCCCTGTGAAAGCTGCTGGCACTTCTTTATTCATCATAATGATCAATACTTTGACGGGCTTTTTTGCACATTACCGCCACTGGAGTGATGTTGATTGGTTGTTACCGATCATTATCGCTCTCGTCGCTCTCGTTATCTCACGAATTGCATCACACCGAAGCTCCAAGGTTTCTCCGGCAACACTCAAACGCGCGTTCGCATATTTCGTCTTTGCTATAGCATTTTTCACCTTAGTAGAAACCTGGGTCATTTCATGAAGTTACGTAATTTAGCAGTTGAATTTATCGGCACAGCAGTCCTTCTCATCGCGGTTGTTGGATCGTCTTTCATGGCCTCTTACCTGAAAGCAGATTCGGCTTTGGGTCTATTGATTAATGCTGCGGTTACCGCTGCTGCGTTGGCAATTATTATCAAAGTTGGTTCACCCATCAGCGGTGCTCACTACAACCCCGTTGTAACTCTTACATCGTGGTTGAGGAAAAAGTCTTCCTTCACAGAGTTTCTTTTCTATGTTGTGGCACAAGTACTTGGCGCCATCGTAGGAGTACTGATTGCGAATTCCATGTTTGACTCAAAGTTGATTGCTTCAAGCACAATCGAGCGGAGTGGTTCCGGAGTCTTCATTGGAGAGATTGTGGCGACCATGGGTCTGGTTTATCTCGCACTTACATCCAATGAGAAGAGCGTGTGGAAACTGATTCCACTGTGGATTTTTGCAGCTTATTTCTTTACTTCATCTACTTCATTTGCAAATCCTGCCGTCACATTGTCGCGTGTCTTCACCGATGCTCCATCCGGAATTGAATTTGGTTCGGTTGGTGCATTTGTATTTGCACAAGTAATCGGATCCTTGATTGCTCTTTCATTATGGAAAGCGGAGAAAAGAAATGACTAAACGATCTTCCGTTCTATTTGTATGCGTACACAATGCGGGGCGATCCCAAATGGCGGCTGCGTATTTGACGCACTTCGCCGGAGATTGGGTTGAGGTGCGTAGCGCTGGTTCAGCGCCTGCTGATTCAATCAATCCCGCTGTTGTCGCTGCGATGCTTGAAGAAGGTATTGATATCAGCTCAGAAATCCCAAAAGTTCTCACAACAAGTGCGGTCGAAAGCTCAGATGTTGTCATCACCATGGGTTGCGGTGATGCCTGCCCCTTCTTCCCTGGCAAGCGTTATTTAGATTGGAAGTTGGAGGATCCGGCTGGTCAAGGCGTTGATGCTGTGCGTCCGATAAGAGATCAAATCAAGTCGCTCGTGAAGGAACTCATTACGACTCTCTAGAATCGCCGATTATGGATGGGGTTCTCGAGAAAGCGGCAGTCCAACGCGCTCAATCCGCGCTTCGCGAGCACTCGATGCCAGGTGAAATTAAAGTCCTTTCCGATAGTGCGCGTACAGCAGCCGAAGCAGCCGCAGCACTTGGTATCGAAGTTGGACAGATTGCATCATCCATCGTCTTTAAACTTCCAGATGGCAGACCATTGTTAGTTATCACTTCGGGGCGTCATCGTGTTGATACGACATTAGTCGCAGCATTGTTGGGCGTTGAAGCATTGGGTCGCGCAGATGCTGATTATGTAAAAGAGAGCTCTGGTTATTCGGTTGGTGGAGTTGCGCCGGTTGGTTGGATTAATTCTCCGGCCACCATACTGATTGATGAGGCGCTCAACGATTACGACATTGTGTGGGCTGCCGCGGGCCATCCGCACGCAGTCTTTCCAACTACATTTGCTGAGTTACTTCGCGCAGCTCAAGCAACACCTGCGAAAGTTGGAGATTAGATGTATCCACTTAAGTATGAGATTTCAGGATCCGGTGATCCACTAGTTCTCATCCACGGAATGGGATCTGCGAGCACTGCTTGGAAACCAATTCGCCCGATGCTTAATCAAGATTTCACTGTCATCACAGTGGACCTACCAGGCCATGGTCAGACTCCCTATAGCAAGGGCCAGCCTATGGATCCGCATTCACTTGGAGTTTATGTTCTCGAACAACTTACATCGCTTGGGATTGATCGTTTTCATGTAGCTGGAAACTCTTTAGGCGGTTGGGTTTCGCTTGAAATGGCAAGCTATGAGCCCCACAGAGTTCGCTCACTTGTCGGAGTCGCGCCTGCAGGATTGTGGCTCAATCCTTACAACGCTCGTTATCCAGGTACTGCCATTGCGCGTTTTCTCGCTCGATATACCGCCAAGATTGCACCAACCGCGCTCCACTTCGAGGCCGCACGCAAACTTGGTTTCGCTGATGTCAGCCCACGATGGAAAGAGTTCAGTTATGAACTTTGTTTGGATGCAACGATTGCAATGTCGACAGCAGAGGGTTACTACCCAGCATGGGATGGAATGCTCATGAAACGTTTCGATAGCTTCATTCCGGAAAGCGTTCCAGTCACCATCATCTTTGGTGATACTGATAGGACTCTTCCTGCAACAACGTGCCAGGAGAGATCCGTTGCTCCGGTTCACTCAAAATGGATTCTCTTCCCAAATACAGGTCACGCACCGATGTGGGATGCACCGCTTGATGTGGTGGATGAAATTAAAAAAGTTGCCGCACTAGCGTCATGATTCGAATCTATTTCTGGAAGATAAAGAGTAGACACATACCTTGGGCAATCTTCCGTATGGGTTTAGATCGCATCTCTTTATGGCGTGCTCACGGAATTTCTTTCTGGAAATTATTGGGCGCAGGCAAAGGTGAAACTTTCACTCCTCGAGATGCAGATCCGCGCCGTTGGGGATTGCTGATAGTGATCAATCCCGAAGATTTAGCCAGATTCGAAAGTTCTCGAATTGTTGCCCGTTGGCGGAAGAAAGCGGAAAGTGAATTTGCAGCTGAATTAACTCCGATTTCAGTTCATGGCCAATGGTCTAGGCAAACACCTTTTTCACATCTCGCTTTCGCCGCTAAAGATTGGAATGGACCAGTTGCCGCAATCACGCGAGCGCGCATCAAGTGGCGCAAGAATTTAATCTTCTGGCGTTCTGTTCCACCTGTGACGCAAAGTCTCCATAGCTCTGAGGGGTTGGCTGCCGCTATTGGCATTGGTGAAGCGCCCATCGGTTTACAAGGAACTCTGTCGATCTGGAACTCGGCCGAAGCGGTCAGAAATTTCGCCTACCGGGGTGAGGCTCATAAAGCTGCCATCGCTGCTACGCATCGCGAGAATTGGTACGCAGAGGAGATGTTTGCGCGCTTTGCTATCACTCGAAGCTCAGGAGAGTTGTAAGGCACAATAACCTCATGTCGATTCGCAATTATCGTCCTCGACGTGATGCTCGACGTTCAATCTCCCCTTCGAAGAATTTCATTCTTCTAGCAGTCCTGACGGTCGCACTTGGATTACAGATCTCTTATCCATTAGCCGAAGGAGAAGCGCTCCGACTTATCACAATCGCAACGGTGTATTGGGCTGCTGGTGCCATGCTGCTTCATTCACTTTTTGCTTATGGCTGGAATTACGCCTTACGTTTTCTTTTCATCACATTCTTCTACGCACTCATTATTGAGCAAATTGGCCTTCGCACCACGTGGCCATTTGGTAGCTATGAGTACTCACCATCTCTCGGCTATCAGATTTATGGAGTACCACTCGTCGTTCCCTTTGCGTGGATCATGATGGCGCATTCAGTTTTTATCGCAGCGCGAAGACTAGCTCCGAAGTTAGTCTTCCTTGTAGGTGGCTATGGATTGATGGCTTGGGATTTCTTCCTCGATCCGCAAATGGTTTCTGCGGGACGTTGGACGTGGGAAGTCACAGGAAGTCATGTTCCCTTCCAGCCCGAGATTCCACTATCCAACGCATTTGGCTGGTTACTTACCGGAATGGGCCTGATGGCTCTTCTGCACTTTGCTCTACCACGTGAGAGACGTTCACTCGGCTCGAGCCGAGCAGTTCCAGAATTCTTCTTAGCATGGACATGGATTGGTGGCATTGTTGCAAATCTCTTCTTCTTTGATCGCCCTGGGGTCGCGCTCCTTGGAGGCATAGCTTTGGGAGCTCTCGTTGTGAGTTACTTCCTCGCTGTTCGATACGGCCGTCGTGATTGATGATGGGATTTCTGCTTAATCTGTCGTTAATTCTTCTTGCCACAATGGCAATCATCGCCATCGTGAACCTCTTTACAGTTCGTATCGTTAAGCCATCCCAGAGTGGTGCTATCGCAGAATCAGTATCAATCCTCGTCCCACTGCGCAATGAAGCTGAGAATGTAAATGGAGTGATTTCATCGCTACTCAATCAGCGCGAACTTGATGACTTTGAGGTGATTGCACTCGATGATTCTTCCACCGACTCCACGAGAACCCTCTTGCACGCGTTTTCGGATAAGAGATTGCGAGTCATTGAGGGATTACCGCTTCCCTCGGATTGGCTAGGAAAAAATTTCGCATGTCACCAACTAGCCTCTGCAGCGCGTGGAGAATTTCTGGTCTTTGTCGATGCTGATGTACGTTTATCTGATACCGCAATTAGCTCCTCAATCAACGCTATGAAACGGTGGCGATGGGATTTTATTTCACCGTATCCACGTCAGATTGCAATTACATTTATGGAAAGACTTACCCAGCCGCTCTTACAATGGTCATGGTTTGTGTCCCTGCCATTACGTTTGGCTGAAGCACTGCAAAGACCTTCGATGGTTGTTGCGAATGGACAATTCCTAATGATGCGACGCAATGCTTATTTTCAAGCCGGCGGACATCACGCAATCAAGCAAGAAGTCCTAGATGACCTGGAACTAGCTCGATCCATGGTGCGTTCGGGTTTTCGAGGCGGCGTAGCTGAAGGGTCCAGAATCGCTAATTGTCGAATGTATTCAAATTCGAAAGATCTGATTGAGGGTTATTCCAAGTCTCAATGGCGAGCCTTTGTTAACAAGCGCGGTGCTTTCTTTGCAATGTCCTTGCTATTCCTAACTTCAATCCTGCCAATCGGGATGGGCATCTCAGGCGAAATACTTGGTTGGTATGGATACTTCGCAACTGTCCTGACCCGGCTCGTCGTAGCTGGTCGAACACGTTCGACGATGAGTAGCGCGCTGCTTCATCCTGTAAGCGCAGCAATGTGGATCTATCTAATCGCCCTCTCCTGGAATCGGAAGAGTAGAGGCGCACTAATGTGGAAGGAGCGCGCGCTATGAGTCATCATCGCCCAACCCGCTCCCCCAAGAAAGTTGTCGTCATTGGTGCTGGCGTTGGTGGGTTAGCTTGCGCCGTGCGTCTAGCAAAAAAAGGACATGCAGTAACAATATTTGAGGCTTCTGATTATGTTGGCGGAAAATGTCGAACTGAATGGATAAACGGGTACGCCTTTGACACAGGTCCGTCTCTGTTAACTCTTCCCGCCGTCTATAGAGATCTCTTCCTTAAAACGGGTAAACGTCTCGAACATATTTTGAGGTTAGATCCCGTAGATCCATCTTTCACCTATATTTTCCATGATGGCACCAAAATACTTTTTCCCAATTTGTCTCACAACGGAACTGTTGCAGCAATCTCCGAGCAATTAGGTGAGCAAGCAGGGAAAGATTGGCATGCGCTTCTTTCACGTGCAGAGGCAATGTGGGAAGCATCGCGGGAGTCTTTTATTGAAGGTGAACTTCGTTCGCCGTTGCAACTGTTCAAGCGTCCACATTTTTTGGCAGACTTGAAAACTATTTCACCATTAACCTCATTACGGACCCTCACTTCTTCCATCACAGCTAATCCCTATCTAAAAAAGATTATTGATCGGTATGCCACATATACAGGATCTGATCCGCGTAAAGTTCCTGCCGTCTTGCTGACGATTGCTTTCGTCGAAGAAGCATTTGGAGCTTGGCATATCCAAGGCGGTTTAGGCTCACTTCCACTATCGCTTGAAGCACGAGCAAAGGAACTTGGCATAGAAATACAACTCAATACTCGAGTCTCCTCGATCACCACCAATTCAGGTATCGCAACCGGCATCAAACTTCATGATGGCAGAGAAATCGATGCAGATATCGTGGTTGCCAACGCTGATGCAGAAATCGTTTACAACAAGCTTTTGCCTCCAATCAAAGAGACTCGACGTGCTCGAGCGGCGCTAAAAAAGGCGACGCCATCCCTCTCTGGATTTAGCTTGCTCTTGGGATTACGGGGCAATTCGGCGTTGAGCCATCACACCGTCTTCTTTCCGAAAGATTATGACGATGAATTCGACGCGATTTTTCAACGCAAAGAACCAGTTCCGGATCCAGCAATCTATATCTGTAACCCCAAAGATCCGCTCATGGTGAAAGATGAAAATACAGAGAGCTGGTTCGTTCTCGTTAATGCGCCACGTCATGAACCAGAAAATGGTTGTGATTGGAATGCTCCTTCACTCAAAGAAAAATACGCAGACCACATCATTAATCTCCTTGAGAGTAAGGGTCTCGATATTCGATCTCGTCTTGAGGTATGCGAGATTAGGACACCGGCTGATTTAGAACATCGAACTAATGCTCCTGGTGGTTCGATTTACGGAACCTCAAGCAACGGCGCGCGCTCGGCATTCTTGCGAGCTAAGAATCGATCTCCAATCAAGAATCTTTACTGTGTTGGAGGTTCGGCACATCCTGGTGGCGGATTGCCGTTGGTGGGAATTAGCGCTGAGATTGTTGCAGAAGCGGTCGAAGAACTCGCAGAACAGTAAGTGCAGAGAATAATTGCATTACCATCCATACCAGAGCGACAACATCGATAACGTCAACACCAACAACTCTGCCGATAAGCGCAATGAAGATAAAGGTTGCCCTGACCGGACGTTCTGAAATTGTAACCACACCAATCTCGTGAATCCCAAGTCCGCCGGCGCGAGCGCGCATATACTCTTGAGCGAAAGCAGCGAGCCACGCCACTAAAACATATTGCCATGGCGCTCCCATGTGAAAGAGACCAATTGCCCAGATCGCTTCAACGATGCGATCAACTACTGAATCTAGTGTGGCACCCCAGCGAGTTACGCGCCCCGTGATGATTGCCAACGTCCCGTCCAGTCCATCAGCCATCAGCGAAAGTACGAGAAATGCAATCGCCCAATGGGAATCAATGAAGTAGAGATAGAGCCCAGCAAAGAGCAATGAAACGTAGGTCAAGCCGTTCGGAGTAATTCGAACTGCTGAAAGTAAGCGGCATATAGCAAAGCTGATTGTGAGCCAGAGTCTGACAATCCCCTTAATCGCGGCTCCACCATGGAGATCGCTCCATTGGCTAAAGAATTCATCTCGCGTGAATGTGGGACTTTTCATCGCAAACCTATTCGTTTCACTATCTCAAGCGTTGATGATGCCGAATTCATCGTGTAGAAGTGGATTCCCGGCACTCCGTTATGCAGTAACTTTTCACAAAGTTCAATCGCAATCTCGATACCAATCGCACGTACTTTGTTGGGATCATTCTCGCCGGCAGTAATTCGTGTCAAGACTTCACTTGGGATTGGAGTTCCCGATAGTTCTGCCATGCGAGTAAGTTGTGAGATGTTTGTGATGGGCAAGACTCCAGGGTAGATATCTAGATTTGATCCGCGCTTCTGAAGTCGTTCGACAAGTTCACTGTATCTATCAGTACTAAAGAAAAATTGGGTAGTTGCGAAAGTTGCGCCACGTCGTTCTTTTTCCAATAAAACGTCGATATCTTTCGCAAAATCGCCTTGCGATGCAGGATGACCATCGGGAAATGCAGCAACGCCGACTTCGAAACCTTTTTCGTAAGCAAGTGAGACCAATTCATCTGAATGATTGAAACCATTTTCTATTGGAACCCATGGAGCACGCGGCCCACCTTGGGGATCTCCTCGTAGCGCAAGAATAGATTTGATTCCCGCAGCCGAATACTGATCAAGAATCGTTGAAATTTCACTTTTGGTAGAACCAACGCACGTTAAGTGTGCGATTGTGGGGAATCCAGTTCGCGCGGTTATCTCTGATGTGCACCGAATTGTTCGATCTCTCGTGGATCCGCCTGCGCCATATGTGACGGAGACAAAATCTGGCTTTGCGCCAGCAATCTCGTCGACTGCGCGCCATAAACGAGCTTCGCCTGCCTCATCCTTCGGCGGGAAGAATTCGACTGAAAAGGTGGGCGCGCTAGACATATAGCGGGAGGGTACCGTTGCGCCGTGGCTTCCCAAGAACTATCGCAGTTACGTACTGATATTGACGGCGTTTTAGCCGACTTCACCAAGGCCAGAAGCGGGGCTCTCGTTGATATCGGGTCAGAATTACGACCAGTTGCTGCTGCCATGACTGAATTCATCACCGATGGCGGTAAACGATTCCGTCCAATCTTTGCTTACTTAGGTTACTTGGGAACTGGCGCTACCCCACGACAAGAGATTCTAAAAGCCTGTACAGCTCTCGAGCTTGTGCACGTGTGTGCACTCATTCATGACGATGTGATGGATGGATCTGATACTCGTCGAAATAAACCTGCAATCCATAAACTCTTCCAAGCTCTTCATGATGAATCTTCATACCAAGGTAACTCCGAACGCTTCGGCCTTGCTTCCGCGATTCTATTAGGCGATCTTGCGCTCGTATGGGCGGATAGATTATTGGTTGAATCAGGAATCACTCGAGAAGAATTTGTTAACGCTCAAGAAGTTTTTTCGGACATGCGTGATGAATTGATGGCCGGCCAATATCTCGATGTTCTTGAAGGAGCACTCGCAACAACAAGTGTTGAGAGATCGCTCAAAGTTGCTCGGTTCAAATCTGGCAAGTACTCGATTGAGCGGCCACTTCACTTTGGAGCTGCGCTCGCAGGTAAGGCAGAGTTCAATGAAACCTATTCCAAGTTTGGACTTCCACTTGGCGAAGCATTTCAACTTCGCGACGACATTTTGGGTGTATTTGGCGACCCGAAAGTAACTGGTAAGCCTGCCGGTGATGACATCCGCGAAGGAAAACGCACCGTCCTTATTGCCGTAACAATGGAGAATTCGACGTCAGCTGAAAGAAAAGTTGTGACGTCAGCCCTGGGGAATCAATCGCTATCCGCAACAGAAGTAGAAGAGATTCAAGGAATCATCAGAAGCACTGGAGCGCTCTCAGAAGTTGAGAAGCTCATCACAGAGCTCACTAGTGAAGCGATTTTTACGTTGCAGCAATCAACAGTCGAGGGAAGGATTGCCAACGTCCTGGAAGAAATGGCGATTATCGCAACCCAACGGAGCGTATGAAGTGCGTACTGTAAAAGGAAAGACCGACCACGTTGTGGTCGTTGGCGCAGGCCTCGCTGGCCTAAGCACCGCACTCCGACTTGCGGGAGCGGGACGTAAAGTAACGGTGATTGAAAGGGAATCCGTTCCGGGCGGTCGGAATGGATTATTGAATAAAGAGGGATATTCCTTCGATACTGGACCAACCGTTCTCACGATGCCAGATCTGATTTCAGATGCATTGAATTGCGTGGGCGAAAAATTGGAAGATTGGCTCGACCTTATTCCGCTTCAGCCTCTTTACCGCGCTTTCTATGCCGACGGTTCTCAACTCGATGTCCACGCAAATACTGCACAGATGGAAGCGGAGATTGAAAAAGTAATCGGGCCAGGAGAAGCGCTGGGCTATAGGCGATATGTAGATTTCGTCACCAAGCTATACAAGTATGAAATGAATGACTTCATCAATCGCAATATCGATACGCCCTTCAATCTCTTAACTCCAAATCTTGCACGGTTAATTGCGCTTGGTGGATTTCGAAGGCTAGCACCGAAAGTTTCTCAGTTCTTGAAAGATCCACGCACTCAAAAGGTGTACTCCTTCCAAGCAATGTACGCCGGAGTTTCACCGCAACAAGCTCTCGCAATCTACGCCGTCATTGCGTATATGGATTCTGTAAACGGAGTCTTCTTTCCAAAAGGTGGAATGCACGCTGTCCCTCGCGCACTGGCCGGGGCTGCCGAAAAACATGGCGTTACATTCCGCTACAACACCACAGTCGATCGAATTGAAAAGAAGGGCTCTCGCGCTTCAGCAGTCATGACTTCCAATGGCGAACGGATCGAATGCGATGTCGTTGTACTCAACCCCGATCTTCCCGTCGCATGGCGCGATCTCCTTGGAAAGACTCCCCTTTCCGTCAAGCGCCTGAATTACTCCCCTTCATGCGTCACGATCCTTGCTGGCTCATCTAAGAGTTACGACCATTTGGCGCATCACAATATCCACTTTGGTGAGTCATGGGATGGAGTTTTTGATGAATTAATCAAGAAACGCACTTTGATGACGGACCCAAGTTTATTAGTCACGGTTCCTTCGAAGGATGATCCATCGTTGGCGCCTGCAAATAAACATAGTTATTACATCCTCTTCCCGACTCCCAATCTCGATGCCGATATCGATTGGAAGAAGATGAAGAACGTTTACAAAGATCAGATGTATGCGACCATGCAAGCCCGCGGGTATACCGACTTCGCGAATTCAGTTGAAGTTGAACATGTGACTACTCCGCTTGAATGGGAAGAAATGGGACTTGAGCGCGGCGCTCCATTTGCAAGTGCACATACGTTCTTCCAGACCGGACCTTTCCGCCCACGAAACATGGCGGCTGGATTCGAAAATGTAGTGTTCACAGGAAGTGGAACTCAACCCGGAGTAGGAGTTCCTATGGTCTTGATTTCGGGTCGCCTTGCTGCGGAGAGAATTGTTGGCCCCGTTCGTTAACTATGGATGAGTTAACTGCAGCTGGTATCACTCAACCTGCGCTCCGCGAATCGTATAAAGAGTGCAAACGTCTTAACTCGTTGCATGGCAAGACCTATTACCTGGCGACGCTACTTCTGCCAAAAGCTAAACGTCCTCATGTGCATGCGCTCTATGGTTTTGCACGCTATGCAGATGAGATTGTTGATGACTTAGGTTCAACACTCAGCGCTAAAGAAAAGCGCGATTCACTCGAGCGATGGAGTGAGCAATTACTCCAAGATATTGCTCACGGACGGAGCAATGACCACATCGGTCGAGCGCTCGTGGATACCGTTCGCCGATTCGATATTCCGATCGCATACTTCGAGGCTTTCCTGCATTCAATGTCGATGGACCTCTCAGTCGCGGAATATGAAACTTACGAAGATTTGATGGAATACGTCTACGGCTCAGCAGCTGTAATCGGATTACAGATGGTTCACGTACTGGGCACCGTAGAAGGTAAGAAATCCGAGGCGCTGATTCCAGCGGAGAAGCTGGGAATCGCTTTTCAATTGGCAAATTTCATTCGAGATGTCGGAGAAGATTTAGAGCGCGGCCGGGTTTATTTGCCAATGAGTGAACTCAGAGCACACGGTGTCACCCGAGCGATGCTAGAAAATCGAACCCTTACGCCTCAGATCATTGAAGCTCTAAAGTTCCAAATAGCGCGCGTACGTGCTCTGCAAACTGAAGCCAACGCCGGGATCAACCTCTTATCACCTGATGCTCGGCCATGTATTCGGGCGGCAAGTGAGTTGTATTGTGGAATTGTCGATGAAGTAGAGAAGATTGATTACAACATCTTCGACAAACGAGCCAAAACTTCAACGTTGCGGCGAGCATCCGTTGCCTTTCCGGCGTGGATTCAAGCGCTGGCGGCTCGTTAGTTTCGCTGCACTCCCTTTTTTCCCCAGTAAATCCACAAGGAGATCGTCATTGTGATCATTGCAAATCCAAAGAAAAGATCTTCTACTGGAGCGGCGGCGATGCGCATTCCAGTGATAGCGTCATCAGCATAAGTAAGAATTCCTCTGGATGTAAGCCACCAATTTGTGATGAGTTGGAAGAAGAGCATAATTCCGTAAGCGTTCCAAAAACTTTTACGAGTCACTATTTTTGATCTTGTGCCGTACAGATCGAAAAGAATAGCGACGAGTGTCATCGTTAACGCTAGTTGCGTGTATGTCATTGTTCGTCACCGAATTTCCAGTGTTTCTTCACGGCACGCACTGCTTCGATTGTCATCAAAGCAGCAAGCGGAACGATGATAAAGAAAAGGAATTCTTCTAGCGGTACACCTGCAGGTCCATATATTCCTACAACTTGCTTTTCATCAAAGAACCAATGTCCCGACGCAACCGCATAGTAATCCCAGATAAGAAATATGACGGCAACAGGCAGAATGCTTAAAGCAACTCTCTTAAGTCGTCGCAGTACCCCAACTTTGAAAATAAATTCAAGCCAAAATGATCCAACAACGGTGAAGCCCAACATCGCGAAGTAACCGAATTTGAGCACGGCTTATGCTAATGTTTTATTTCAACGGGAGCCAAAAGTTGGCTGAGAGGACCTTTTAAGGTCGACCGCTAGACCAGTTCGGTAATGCGAATTGGAAGGGAGCAATCTATGTCAGTTTTATTTACCGCGTGGGGTTATGGCGTCACTTACCTCGAATTCGTATCTGTCATCACTTCTCTCATCGCCGTCTTTCTTGGAGCGCTTGGCGCTCGAATCACCTGGCCATGGTGGCTACTCAGTAGCGCTCTTTATGCTGTTTTTTTCTATCAAGTAGATCTTTATGCCAGCGCAATATTGCAATTCGTTTTTATTACCGCCGCAGGTTGGGGCTGGTTCGGTTGGAAATCAACTGGCGCCGAACCACGATACATGTCTAATAAAGAACGTATGCTCTGGCTATCAGCACTTCTCGTCGTCTGGGGATTAAGCGCCCCCGCTCTCGCAGATATTGGCGCCGCAGCAACCTGGCCTGATGCATTCCTTCTCGTCTCAAGCACAGTTGCGCAAATAGTCATGGTGTTGCAACGTAACGAAACTTGGATTCTTTGGTTAGTTATTGATGCGTTTGGGACGTATCACTATGCCAATCAAGGCTATTGGTTCACCTCTGTTCTATACGGAGTCTTCACAGTGATTGCTGGCTTTGGTTGGTATCGCTGGTTGGCGCTTACCCCTAAAGCTGCATAGCCATCGTGACAGTCCAACTCTCGCTGCAAGAAATTGTTGAGAAGATTCTTCTCGGCGAGCGTCGGAACACATACTGTCGAATTATCGCCATTGATGGTCCTGCTGGTGCGGGAAAATCAACGCTTGCACATCGCTTAGCCGGAGCATTTCCATCGTCGAAGATTGCGATCATTCACATGGATGATCTCTACGCTGGCTGGGAAGATGCGCTCACACCCACTTTGACAAAATCCCTAGAGTTCAATATTGCTTACCCAGCATCCCAGGGCAAAGCGATTGAATTTAGAAAGTACGATTGGTTCGCTAAAGAATTCGGTGATTTCCAGCGAATTGAACTGCCTGAACTATTGATTCTTGAAGGCGTGGGTTCAGGACAGAGGGCCGTCCGCAAATACTTGGATCAACTTATTTGGATTGATATCGAGCCTGAGATTGGACTTTCCAGAGTTTTGCATCGTGATGGTGACTATATGGAAAATGAGATGCGAGTCTGGCAGATGAGAGAAAGTGAACACTTTCGAAGCGACAACACTCGCGATTGTGCGACCGTCCGCGTCGATGGCGCGCGCTTCATCTAAAATCTCTACGTGTCAGATCTAACTGGTGAAGTCATCGATGGGCGATATCAGCTCAGCCGAATCGTTGCTTCCGGTGGAATGGCCACTATCTACGCCGCCTTAGATCTTCGCCTCGACCGTCAGGTTGCTGTAAAAGTAATGCATCCCCATCTGGCGCAAGATGAACAGTTCGTCTCACGATTTATTCGAGAAGCAAAAGCAGCTGCATCGCTCTCCCACCCCAACATCGTTTCGGTCCTAGATCAAGGCTGGAATCAAGGGGGTGTTCCATGTGTATTCATTGTTATGGAACTTGTCGAGGGTGCAACCCTTCGAGATTATTTGCATGAACAAGGTTCACTTACTGTTGAACGTGCTCTTCAAATCATGACACCAGTCGCGAGTGCGCTTGCAGCAGCACATAAATTGGGAATCACACATCGCGATATAAAGCCAGAAAATATCTTGGTCTCTAAAGAGGGCCGGATAAAGATTGCTGACTTTGGTCTGGCGCGCGGAGCACTCCTTGGAAATACGATGACCGCAGAATCGAGCGTAATCCTCGGTAGCGTTTCATATCTCTCTCCAGAACAAGTACAACGCGGCGTCGCCGATGCGCGCAGTGATATTTACTCACTTGGAATTGTCCTCTTCGAGATTCTTACTGGTCAGAAGCCGTATCAGGGTGATGACCCCGTTCAGATTGCGATTCGACATGTCAATGAGAGAGTTCCTGCCCCCTCAACTCTGAAATCGACAATCTCTGCTGAGGTCGATGCGTTAGTGCTCTCAGCGACAGACATAAATCCGGATAAACGTCCAAGAGATGCTGGCGTTTTGCTAGAACAGATCAGGGAACTTTCGGAAAAACTAGATCCACGCAAACGACAACTCAGTCTTGAATTGGATCTGCCGCCACTGCCCTTAAAACCTGCTGCTAAAGAAAAGAAATCCAAATTCTCTACACCTGCAAAGAAAGAGGAGACGCCCGTGAAGAAAGAGAAGACTGCTCAAACGAAGAAGAAGCAGGTTTCAGCGCGCGTACAACGTAATCGTAGAATTGCAGCTCTCTTAGCAATCATCATTGGCGCTGGTATTTGGTACGGATTTCTTGGCCCTGGATCCAAAGTAGTAGTCCCATCACTTGCTGGCCTTACAGTAAAAGAAGCAACGTCAACTTTGAAAGACTTGGGGCTATCGCTTGATGTTGCCACCGAAGAATTTAGCGAAGATATTCCGGATGGGAAGATCATCACATCAAGTCCTGCGGGCGGTGGTCGAGTTTCACCTAATGGAACAGTTGATGTCACAATCTCTAAAGGTAAAGAACGCTATGCAGTTCCGAACCTACAAGGCCTCAAGCAAGATGTTGCTGAACAACAGTTGAAAGATAACAAGCTGGTGCTTGGCGATGTGAAAGAAGAATTCTCTTCTGAATTCCCCAAAGGCTTCATAATGCGATCTGACCCCGCGTCAGGTGAGCGAGTAAAGCGAGATAGCCAGGTTAATTTAGTAATCTCACTCGGCGTCGAACAAGTTGCGTTCGCAGATTACAAAGGAAAGAGCGGCGAACAAGCACTTAATGAGCTCAGTGACGCAGGATTTGATGTGAAGACAAAGTATGTCTACAGCGAGGATCTGCCGATAGGCGCTGTCATCAGCCAGACTCCCGGCGCGGGCCAAGTAGATAAAGGAAGCACGATCACGCTTCTCGTTTCTAAAGGCTCGGAATTTGTCTTCATTCCAAATGTCTTCTCGGTCTCTGAAGCAAAGGCGGTTGCCGCGCTCAAAGATCTGGATTTGAAACCAACGGTAAAGAAGGTAGGAAACAAGAAGACAAAAGTCGTTACCAATGTCTCACCCAAGGTTGGTACAAAGGTCAAACGTGGCTCGACTGTCACAATCACTGTAGGGTGATTGAGTGTCGACATCCGCTAAGAAATCCATTACTTCAAAATTGAAGCGACCTCGTCTTGGGGCGCATGTTCCAACTTCTGGCGGAATGGCAAAGCGCTCCATCGAATATGCAGAGACAATAAAGGCCGAAGCGATCCAAGTCTTTGCCTCAAATCCTCGGGGCTGGGCAATGCCTGAAGCCAATCCTCAAGCCGATCTCGCATTTATTGAGAAAGCTCAATCGCTGGATATAGAAACTTATGTGCATGCGCCATTCCTCATCAATCTTGGTTCACCAACTGAAGGTACATATAAAAATTCCCTTGCATCGACCGCTTATTCATTGAAACGCGGCCGAGAAATTAACGCTCTTGGCGTTGTTATCCATACCGGATCAGCCGTTGATGAGGGACATGTCAAACAAGCGTGGAAACAGATACATGATGGAATGATGCCAATTCTCGAAAAGTTGGACGATAAAGATCCATGGTTACTTCTGGAGCCAACTGCAGGACAAGGTCAGTCCCTAGTGAAGAAATTGGATGACTTGAATAACTACTTTGAAGCTTTGGAGTGGCATCCAAAAGTTGGAGTCTGTTTAGACACCTGCCACGTTTTTGCTGCTGGGCACGACATCAAATCAAAGGGCGGAATGACTAAGACAATTGACCTTCTGGTTGACGTTGCAGGAGCAGAACGGATTCAACTCATACATGCCAATGATTCGATGGACGTACTAGGTTCTCTTAAGGATCGCCACCAGAACTTAGGTGATGGAGAAATCGGCGTGAAACCATTCGAAGAGCTGCTCGCACATCCAGCCGTTGTAAATGCCCCACTCATACTCGAAACTCCGGGCGAAGAACCAGAACATGGGAAAGAAGTAGCACTGCTAAGAAAGATGCGCGATAAATAATGCAGATGAAGTTAGCGCCCTGGGCGCTTCTAGCTGTTGCTGCCATGTGGGGAATCTCGTTCGTATGGATGAAGGACATCCTTGACCAACAAGAAGTCTACAGCTTCCTAACCTCTCGCTTCATCGTTGCCGCAGCTGCAATGATCGCTCTTCGCCCTTCGGTATTGAAGCGCTTCACAAAAGAACTCGTTATGAAGGGCCTAATGATTGGGATGGCGCTTGGCTCTGGATACATTTTCCAGACTCTCGGTTTGGATCGCACAACTCCGGCAATTACTGGCTTTATTACTGGACTTTATGTTGTTTTCACACCGCTGCTTGCCTCAATCTTCCTCAAAGAAAGACTGACTAAAGCGATGTGGGGTTACGTATTTTTAGCAGTACTTGGTTTAGGGATTCTCTCCGTCGAAGGGTGGAGTGTGGGGCTCGGAGAGATCTTTGTCTTGATCTCAGCGGTTCTTTTTGCGATTCACATCATCTTGTTGGGCTCGTGGAGTAAGAACTTCGATGCCTATGCATTAACCGTCATGCAACTCATAGGTTGTGCACTTCTAGCATCAATTCCAGCAAGCATCAATGGCTTCGTTGCGCCTCCAGATACACATGTTTGGGCTGTCATCATTTTCACGGCCTTGTTTGCTACTGCGATTGCATTCGTTATTCAAACGTGGTCTCAAGCAAGAATTTCTACAACGAAAGTTGCAGTCATTCTCACGATGGAAGTCGTCTTTGCAGCGCTCTTCTCATTTATGTATGGAATGGAGCCGTTCACCTTGCGGCTCGCTCTTGGAGGAACTCTTGTGCTCATTGCAATGCTGGCAATCGTTCAGCCGCGGGTTCCCAGTTCTTCTCAATCCTGAGAGTATTACGCCATGGCTTCCCATGATTCGGTCATCGATCTTCGCTCCGACACCGTCACCCGCCCTTCTCCAGAGATGCGAGCCGCGATCGCTCAAGCTCCGGTGGGCGATGATGTCTATAGCGATGACCCGACCGTTAACTCGCTTGAAGAAAGAGTCGCTGCTCTCTTTGGTAAAGAAGCCGCAGTATTCACCCCGACTGGATCTCTTGCCAACCAATTAGCAATCCGCATGTTGGTCGCCCCAGGTGAAGAGCTAATTTGCGAAACGAACTCTCACATTGCACGGGCTGAACTTGGCGCCGCAGCAGTCTTCAGTGGAATCACCACTCGTACATGGCTTGCACATCGCGGGTTATTGAGCGCATCAGATGCGATGCATTTAGCTAAACCTGATTCAGGTCCTTACTTGGTATCCACTACAGCAATTGCTGTTGAAAACACACATAACTTTGGCGGTGGGACTGTCCAACCAATCAGCGAGATTGCGGCCCTTCGAGAAGCATCGTCTCGACGAGGTATGGCAATGCATCTTGATGGAGCGCGAATTTGGAATGCCCATGTTGCTACTGGTATCGCATTTTCTGAGTATGGAAAGTATTTCGACACGGTAAGCGTCTGCTTATCAAAGGGATTAGGCGCACCTGTAGGTTCACTGATGATCTCTACGAAAGAAAGAGTTGCTAAAGCTCGCGTGTGGCGTAAACGCTATGGCGCAGGAATGCGTCAAATAGGACTACTTGCCGCCGCCGGTCACTACGCTCTTGATCACAATATTGCGAGTTTGGCCGAAGATCATCGGCGCGCAAAAACTTTGGCCGTAGCATGCGCCAGTGCTGCCCCCACCACCATTGATCCTTCGACTGTGGAAACCAACATTGTTGGATTAGAGCTGACCGGCGCACAACTATCTGCCGCTCAATTCGCTGCAAATGCCCGAGAAAAAGGGTTATGGATTAGCGCGCTTGGCCCAACTTTTGTTCGACTTGTGACGCACCGAGATGTGAATGATTCACAGATTGAGCGTGCTGCTTCAATCCTTCAAGATCTACTTAATAGCGCCTTCGTGGCGAAGTAACCACTCTTTATATTTCAAGCCATAAGCGTAGTTTCCTAGTGCTCCACCGGTCTTCACGATGCGATGACACGGTACTACGACGGCGATTAAGTTACGTGCACAAGCACTGCCAGCCGCTCTCACTGCATCAGGAGATCCTGCCTTCTTTGCTAACTCCGCATAGGAAATAACTTTTCCCGGCGTAACTTTGCGCATTCCTTTCCATGCTTGCTGAGAAAAACTTTCACCAGGCTGATCAACTTTTATTCCATCGAGCGCAAAGAGATCGCCATCAAAATAATCTTCGAGAAGAGCGTTGATTGCCGGAATTGAGACGACTTTCTTTGAGTCAGTATCTCTATCAGTTTGAGACAAACCCTTTGCTAACTCATCATGTGAAGCAAACCCTGCAGCTAAGAGGATCTGTTCTCGAGAAATAAGGGATAGCGTTCCGATTGGAGTCTTCAGGGATGAACGCAGCAACACAGAGGCACTGTATGCCTGCTCCGGGTTATTTGGGAATGGAGTGTGACTTTATAACTTGCGGTCGCGAAGCATCTCAGCAACAAGGAAGGCCAGTTCAAGAGACTGTGTGTGATTCAGGCGTGGATCGCAAGCGGTCTCATATCGGGTAGCTAAGTCTTCATGCGAGATCTCTTCTCCTCCGCCCACGCACTCAGTCACATCATCACCTGTGAGCTCGATATGGATTCCGCCGGGATGCGTGCCCAATTTGTGGTGAACTTCAAAGAAGCCTTTGACTTCGTCTAAAACATCATCGAATTTACGAGTCTTAAAACCACTTGGAGCTTCATAAGTATTTCCATGCATTGGATCGCATACCCAGAGCACTTTGGCGCCTGATTTGGTTACTGCCTCAACGAGCGGCGGCAGAATTGAACGGATATTGCCTGCGCCCATACGAGTGATGAAAGTAAGGCGTCCAGGTTCATTTTCCGGATTGAGTTCTTTGATCATTGTTAAAGCATCATCTGCTGTTGTCTTCGGACCGAGTTTCACGCCAATTGGATTCTTAATCTTTTTCGCAAAGTCCATATGCGCACCATCAAGTTGTCGGGTTCGCTCGCCGATCCAGACAAAATGTGCAGAGACGTCATAAGGTAAACCGGTTCGTGAATCGATACGTGTCAAAGCTTTCTCATACTCGAGAATCAGCGCTTCATGGCTTGAATAGAAATCAACGGTCTTAAATTCTTCAGGATTGATGCCTGCACTTCTCATGAAATCTAGAGCGCGACCAATCTCATTTGCCATCTGCTCGTAACGTGCGCCAATTCGAGAGTCTTTTACGAACCCCTTATTCCACTCATGAACGAGTCTTAAGTCAGCAAATCCGCCTTGCGTAAATGCGCGCACAAGATTGAGGGTTGCAGAAGATGTGTGATACACCTTCACAAGTCTTTGTGGATCAGGAGTTCGTGCAGACTCCGTGAATTCAAGGTCATTAACAGCATCGCCGCGATAGGCCGGAAGACTCACATCTCCGCGTTTCTCAATGTCGTTGCTACGTGGTTTCGCAAACTGACCAGCCATTCGACCGACCTTAATGACTGGAAGACTTGCTCCGTATTGCAGAACTGCTGCCATCTGAAGAATAGTTTTGATGCGATTGCGAATGGAATCTGCGGTTGCGCCAGCAAAAGTTTCTGCGCAATCTCCGCCTTGAAGCCAAAACGCTTTTCCATCAGCAGCTTCTGCGATTCTTGCTTTGAGGTTGTCACATTCGCCAGCGAAAACCAGAGGTGGGAGCGTCTTAAGTTCGGAGACCGCCTTATTTACAGCTTCTGTGTTCGGCCAAGCAGGTTGTTGTGCAGCAACGAGACCCTCGTTGAAGAGAGTTTCGAGTGAGACCGAGGAAGCGGACATAGAGGTAAGGGTAGGGAGAATCAGTCCAGGGACGAAGACCTATTAACCGAAGAATACTTCTGCTTCAGCAAGAAGCGTTGGGTCAACGGTCTTGAGCTTCTCAGTGGCTGATGCCAATGGAACACGTGCAATGTTGGTGCCGTGGAGCGCCACCATCTTGCCCCAATCACCTTCATGGGCCGCAGTAATCGCATGAAGTCCAAAACGGGTAGCAAGCACTCGATCAAATGCAGTTGGGGTTCCGCCGCGCTGGATATGGCCGAGGATTGAAGTACGAGCCTCGGTCCCAGTGCGCTTCTCAATTTCTTTTGCTAGCCACTCGCCGATACCTGAAAGCTTCACATGGCCAAAGGAATCAAGAGTCGCATCTTTAGTAACGATATCGCCATCCTTAGGAAGCGCTCCTTCAGCAACGACGATGATTGGAGCGTATGACTGCTCAAAACGGGATTCGACGTACTTACATACTTTTTCAATATCAAATGGAACTTCTGGAATCAGGATGCATGATGCTCCGCCTGCGAGTCCTGAGTGCAGCGCGATCCATCCAGCGTGACGACCCATAACTTCAACGATGAGCGCACGGTGGTGAGACTCTGCTGTGGTGTGTAAACGGTCAATTGCCTCAACGGCAATATTGACCGATGTATCAAAGCCGAATGTGTAATCGGTATTGTTCAAATCATTATCAATAGTTTTAGGAACGCCAACTACTTTCACGCCAAGCGCATCAAGTTTGGTGGCAACACCAAGAGTGTCCTCGCCACCGATGGCGATGAGGGCATCAATATTCATCTTGGCAAGATTTTCTTTGATGCGCTCTACGCCATTTTCAATCTTGAATGGGTTGGTGCGCGAAGAACCAAGAATCGTTCCCCCTCGAGGAAGGATTCCACGCGTTGCGGCGATATTGAGTGGCATGGTCAAACCCTCAAGTGGGCCCTTCCATCCATCACGGAAACCTACGAATTCGTAGCCATACTCTTTTTCACCCTTACGCACTACCGCACGAATAACCGCATTGAGTCCTGGGCAATCTCCGCCACCTGTGAGCACACCGAAACGCATATTGAATAGTCTCCGATTAATTATGGATTGGGGGTCAACTTTGACCCAGGGCCGCAGTCTAGCGTATGCGCTTTTGTCCGAGTTTTAACGCGTAACGGTGACGCCTTTTCCAACAACAATTATTCCACCTGCCGAGACTGTGAAACGCTCGCGATCTCGCTCGGCATCAAAACCAATCATTGCGCCTGGCTCAACGATGACATTCTTATCAAGAATTGCATTGCGCACTTTGGCGTTCTCGCCAATCTTTACTGACGGCATAAGAACTGAATTCTCGACAACCGAATCTCTGCCCGCATAGACATCATATGAAGCCACTGTTCGACGTAATTCTCCGCCAGAGATAATCGTGCCCGCTCCGACCACTGAATCAAAGGCAATTCCACGTTCGGAGAACTTTGCGGGTGGAAGTGATGGTGGATTAGTCAGAATCGGCCATTGCCGATTGTAGAGATTGAAAATTGGCAGAGGAGATACAAGATCCATGTGCGCATCAAAATAGGAATCAATCGAACCTACATCGCGCCAGTAACCCTTATCGCGTTCAGTCTCACCAGGAACATTGTTATCTGCGAAATCGTAAACCTTTGCTAATCCTGCTTTAGTCATGGCGGGAATGATGTTTCCCCCAATGTCGTGTCGGCTATCTACATCTTCCGAATCCAAAATCAAAGCTTCTTCCATCGCATCACGACGAAATATGTAGTTACCCATTGAAACGAGCGCTAAGTCAGGGTGTCCTGGCATTGCCGGCGGATTTGCTGGTTTCTCATGGAAAGCCTTAATAGTTACGCCGTCATCAGCTAACTCAATAACTCCGAATTCTGAAGCTTCAGTGCGCTTAACTCGAATCGCAGCAACAGTTACACCAGCTCCGGTTTGGAGGTGCTGCTGGTACATCTGATCTGGATTCATGCGATAAACGTGATCTGCGCCAAAGACGATGACATGCTTTGGATTCTCATCATGAATGAGATTGAAATTCTGAAGAATCGCATCGGCACTACCTGTGTACCAACGGGGACCAAGCCTCTGTTGTGCTGGGACTGGAGTTATGTAGTTGCCGAGTAAATTAGACATGCGCCATGTCGTTGTGATGTGGCGATCGAGTGAATGTGATTTGTATTGGGTCAATACTGCGATACGTAAGAAACCTGCGTTAACAAGATTAGAGAGAACGAAATCAACGAGACGATAGGAGCCGCCAAAAGGAACTGCAGGTTTTGCTCGATCTGCAGTGAGCGGCATTAAACGCTTTCCTTCACCACCTGCAAGGACAATTCCGAGAGGAAGATCTAAGCGCGCCATGCCCTAACGATACTCTTGGAGTGTGAGTAATACGAAGGTCACAGTAGGCATGATTACGAAGGAATGGCCGCCGCACATTTATGGCGGAGCGGGAGTTCACGCAAGTAACCTTGTGACTGCGCTCGCCGAAATCTCTGATATCGCGACAAAAGTCCATTGTTTCGGACCACGACGCGAGGATGCCGTCAACTATGAATTACATGGAGATCTAGCCTCAATTAACCCGGCGCTTCAAGCGTTACTTATCGATAGCGATATTGCTTCCCACCTAGGTAGCGTAGATATAGCCCATTCTCATACCTGGTATGCCAATCTCGCTGGATACCTTGCTTCCAAGATGTACAACATTCCTCACGTTGTGACTGCTCATTCGCTTGAACCATTAAGGCCATGGAAAGCAGAACAACTTGGTGGTGGTTATCAGATTTCGTCTTGGGCGGAAAAAATCTCCTATGAGAGCGCTGATGCCATCATCGCAGTCAGCGATGGAATGCGCGCCGATGTTCTTGCCGCGTATCCGCAGATTGACCCAAATAAAGTTCACACAATCCGCAATGGAATCAACACTACAAAATTCGCGCCAGAGAAAGATGGCTCCATTCTGGAGAAGTTAGGAATTGATAAACCCTATGCTCTTTTCGTCGGTCGCATCACTCGGCAGAAAGGTTTGGCGCATTTATTGCGCGCATGGCGTCAAGTCTCGAGTGACTATTCCTTGGTACTTGCGGCTGGAAGTCCAGATGAACCAGCGATTGGAGCCGAAGTTGAGCAGTTGATCGCTGAACTTTCAGTAGAGCGCGGCAATATTCATTGGATCAAAGAGATGTTGCCCCACAAGGAACTCACATCACTTCTGACCCATGCACAAGCTTTTCTCTGCCCATCGATCTACGAACCACTCGGTATCGTCAATTTGGAAGCTATGGCGTGTGAGACAGCGGTCGTGGCTTCAAGAGTTGGTGGAATTCCTGAAGTTGTGGCTGATGGAGAGACAGGATTACTCGTTGACTTTTCAAATCAGCACGAAATATTTGAAACAAACTTTGCCGCAGCGATTAATGCTGTGATGTCTGACTCTTCTCTCGCTAATCGCTTTGGAAAAGCCGGCCGTGAACGCGCGATATCCGAGTTCGGTTGGGATAAGGTTGCGGTTCAAACAACAAATCTCTATCGGAGCGTAATCTAAAGAATGTCACGTAAAGGTTGGGCGCTTTTTGCGCTCGTAGGTGTGCTGTGGGGCGTGCCATATCTATTCATGAAAGTTGCTGTTGATGAGCTTTCAACTCCGGTCATCGTATTCTCGCGACTATTCATTGGCGCACTTGTTCTCATCCCGATTGCACTCCATCAAAAAACTTTACGTTCGGCCATGCAATACTGGCAATACATCGCCTTATATGCGATTTTAGAAATGGTTATTCCATGGACGTTGATTACTAATGCCCAGAAGGATCTCTCCTCTGGTGTAGTGGCGTTACTCGTCGCAACAGTCCCGATTTGGGCGACGCTCTTTGCTCACCACACGGGCGATTCAACTGCGGCGCACCGCACCAGAATTTTTGGAATTGCAATCGGATTTGTCGGTATCGCTTTCTTGGTCGGATTTGAAACGCTCAACGATTTCGGTAATGCACGTGCGCTCATTCAAGTACTTGTCGCTGCAATCTCGTATGCATATGCCGTCAACATGATCACGCGTAAAGCGCCAAACACCTCTGGAATTGCAATTAATGGATTAGCGATGGCTCTCTCAACAATAATCTTTGCCCCATTTGCCCTTACGCATTTGCCAGCTCAAACTCCGACAACAAACGCAATCTTGGCAACGGTCGGACTTGGAATAATCTGCACTGCCTTTGCATTCTGGGTCTTTTTCTTGGTCCTTGATGAAATTGGAGCCGCACGAGCATCACTTGTGGTTTATCCCAATACGGCCGTTGCAGTCGTTCTCGGCATTTTCTTACTCAATGAATCAATCACGCTTGCCATTGCTATTGGACTTCCGCTGGTGCTCCTCGGCTCCTACTTTGCGAGTAGAAAACCTGCTGCCCCGGTTATTGCTGGGTAAACCCCAACTTCGACAACGCCTTCGCATCACTCTGCCAGTTTGGCATCACTTTCACATGTAATCCTAGGAATATTTTCCCATTAAGTTTCTTCTCAATTTCTTGACGTGCAGCTATTCCAACAGCCTTCAATCGCTCCCCTTTATTGCCGATGATTATGGCTTTCTGGCTATCGCGTTCAACGACAATCGAGGCATGAACATCAAAGAATGGGCGTTCGTCGGGAGTTCGTTTCTCTCGCTCCGACATTTCATCGATGATGACTGCAATTGAATGTGGGACTTCTTCAAAGACGTCCGCAATCGCAGCTTCGCGAATCAGGTCAGCGATCTGAGTAGAGAGTTCTTGGTCAGAAGTCATATCGGATGGATAAAACGGTGGTGAGTCGGGGGCGTACTTCACGAGCAGATCAATCAGAAGTTGAACTTGATCATCCGTCTTGGCTGAGATTGGAACGATGTCATCCCATTGAAAACCGGCTTCAGTTGCTAGTTTTGAGGCGGCCATAAGTTGTTGGGGAAGATTCGCCTTCTTCGCCATATCAATCATGGTCACCGCCGCAATCTTCTTAGATTGTGGATGCTTGGCAATTTCCTTAGCGATGAATAAATCCCCCGCGCCAATATCTTCGATCGCAGGAATACACATAACAATGGCATCGACCGAATCCATGTTCTCGCTGACCATGGTGTTCAATGCGCCACCAAGAAGAGTTTTCGGTTTATGAACGCCCGGTGTATCAACGACGACCAACTGAAACCCTGGTCGAGTGACGATTCCGCGAATCGCATGACGGGTGGTATTTGGGTGGTGCGATGTAATAACTACTTTTTCACCGACAAGCGCGTTAACAAGAGTTGATTTTCCGGTATTCGGTCTTCCGACGATTGCGACAAAAGCAGATTTATGTGTCATCACTGCCAAGAGTACCTGCATTTTTCGCCGTCAATGGCGCGAGCAATTCCATGGCATCCGCAACTGATGTAACGATCTCGGCACAGCGTTCGCCAATCAGGCGATGACATCCATCACTTGTGGGAGATGTAACCGGCCCTGGGACTGCCATCACAACTCTCATCAGCTCGGCTGCGTCTCGCGCTGTGCGAAGTGAACCACTACGAAACGCCGCTTCCACCACGATTGTTCCAATTGATATGGCCGCGATCAATCGATTTCGAGTCAGGAATCGTTCCGGTCTGGCACGAACATTTGGCATTACTTCTGAGATGAGAGCTCCTGATTCTTCGATTTCCTTGAAGAGGCGGGAATTTCCTGCGGGATATTCCACATTAACGCCAGATGCGAGAACCGCAAATGTTTTCCCTTCAGCTGCGATGCAACCGCGATGCGCATGAGAATCGATTCCGTAAGCGCCACCGCTAATAATCGCTAGATCTCGATCCGCAAAACCCGAAGCAAATTCACTAGCAATTCTTGCGCCATAAGTCGTGGGATTCCGTGTTCCAACAATGGCAACACTTGTAGAGAAAACAGGTGATCCTTTAATTATCAATCCAAATGGCGGGGCAACGAGATCGTTTAGTCCTTGTGGCCACTCTTCCGAAGCGGGAGTGATGAATCGGGCGCCTGAACTACCAATCTCTTCGATCAGACCATCATGTTGATTTTTCAGTAATTCGCTCTTTATGCGAGCGGATGAGCGTTTCGAAGCATCATATTTTCCGGCGAGAATTCTGGTGATAAGTTCATCGCCGCCGTAATTCGCAAATTCTTCGGTCCAGAACGGAGAACCACCGTCAATGGCCTGAAAGAGTCGTAAGCGTGCAATGTCTTCCATTTATTGACTCGTCTCGGTGCGCAGCGCAAGTGCAGCTTCGACTTCATCAACTCCAGGGATTGAGACTCCACGTAGATCTGCGATTGTCCATGCAAGACGAAGGATTTTGTGAAATCCACGAGCCGTAATCTCCTCGCGCTCAATCAAGATGTGAAGCATGCTCATGGCTTTACTGTCGGCCCGAAATTTTCTCCGCAAGAACTCTGACGGGATTGCTGAGTTGAGTTCGAAGCCAAGACCAGCAAATCTCTCGCGAGCAATAGCTCGAGCGCTTTCCACTCTCCTACGCATTTCCTCACTCGATTCACGCGGATCATTGCTGGCTAGTTCGGCACGCGTTGGATTATCAACTCGTAACTTCACATCAATTCGATCAAGCAATGGACCGGAGAGTCGATTCAAATAACGTCGAACCTGCAATGAAGAGCACTGGCACGAACGACCCTTCCCAGAGAAGCGCCCACACGGACACGGATTCGCAGCGAGAACTAGAATGAATCGAGCAGGAAAACGCGTGGTGCCGACTGCACGAGTGATCTCAATCGAGCCAGATTCCAGCGGCTGTCGTAAAGCATCAAGGATTCCATGAGCGCATTCCGGTGCTTCATCGATGAATAACACCCCGTGATGCGAAAGTGAACACGCACCGGGCCGAATCATCTTTGTACCACCACCAACCATTCCGGCGCTGGTGGTTGTGTGATGTGGGGCAACAAATGGCGGTGTTCTGCGAAGTATTGAGGCGAGTTGTGTTGTGCCGGCAATCGAATGTATCGCTGCAACATCACGCAACTGATCATCATTAAGTGGCGGCAAAATCGTCGGAAGTCGTTCGGCCAACATTGTCTTTCCTGTTCCAGGGGGTCCCATCATCAAAATGTGATGTCCACCTGTGGCAGCAATCTCTAAGCCTCTTTTGGCATCTTCTTGACCAGCTACTTCTGCAAAATCAAAGTTGGGTGATTCATTTTCATAAGTAATTAACGGGATTTGGCGAGGCATCTCGGCGCCACAGATGATTGCAAGGACTTGGACCAAAGATGAGGCAGGAATGATTTCAAGTCGCGACACACTTTGCGCTTCCGAAAGATTAGCTTCTGGCACTACTGCTCTTCGCATTCCATGTTTTTCGGCTGCAAGTAACATAGGTAGTAATCCACGAACTGGTCGTAGTAATCCCTCAAGGGAAAGTTCGCCAATAAAGATAGTTTCGTTCAAATCGAGTTCTGAAATTTGCTGCGTAGCGCTCAAAATGGCGATACTTATCGCAAGATCGAAACCAGAACCACTTTTTGGTAACCATGCAGGAGAGAGCGAGACCGTGATCTTGGTTTGTGGCCAACGTTTTCCGGAATTGCCGATTGCTGATCGAATTCGATCTCGGGCTTCATTGAGCGCTGCATCTGGTAATCCGAGGAGTTGATAACTAGGTAAACCATGCGTAACATCGACTTCGATATTGATTATTTCGCCTTCCAGGCCATTGAGAGAGATTCCACGAGTTGCGGCAACGCTCATATGATTTTGCTCCGATAATCAATCGAGAGCTCTCCTGATCTACCTGCAAGTACTCCTGCTACATCAATACGGTAGGAAGATCCCAAACGTTGGTGGGTTGCGAGCCAGGCGAGCGCCAGTCGTTGGATACGGTGAAGTTTCTCGCTTGAAATTGATTCGAGTGGTTCGCCAAAAGTCGCGCTGCTGCGCGTCTTAACTTCCACAAAGACAATTTCGCACTCAGGCGAGAATGCAACGATGTCGAGCTCGCCTTCTTTAATTCGCCAATTACGGTCGATAATTCGATAGCCACGTTTCTGCAAATATGCGACGGTAAATTCCTCGCCGCGAATGCCAAGTTCTGATGCTCTCTGATGTAAAGCCATCGCGGGAGATTAGAGAAAATGTTGGACATTTATCGTTGACTATTAAATATTGTGAATAACTTTAGCTGTTGAGTAGTGCTGCAATATTCGCGTACGAACGTCGGTGAATAGCTGACACGCCCATCATTTTCAACGCTTCTTGGTGAGCCCGAGTCACATAACCCTTGTGGAGCGCCAAGCCATATCCAGGAAAATCCTTATCAAGCGCCTGCATCAGTCGATCGCGGTGAACTTTTGCGAGGATCGAAGCAGCAGAAATAGAAATAGCGACTTGATCGCCCTTCCACACCGCAAGTGATGGTGAACTTAATCCTTCAATTTCATAACCATCCGTCAATACGTACTGTGGTTCTTCTCCGAGGGCGCTTATGGCGCGACGCATTCCTTCAAGATTCGCCCGATGAAGTCCAATCCGGTCTATCTCGTGGGAAGAAATCTCGATAATCGCATGATGCTTCGAATTTCTTATGATGAGATCAAAGAGCGTTTCTCTTTGTGAAGGTGATAATTCTTTTGAGTCTCGAACATCTATCAATTCTTTGGATTGAGGATCGTTGAGGATAACAGCCGCAACAACTAGTGGACCAGCACAAGCACCTCGTCCTGCCTCATCAACTCCAGCAATCAACGTGATGCCTGCTGTGATGAGCTTGTTTTCAATCATCTCTGAAACAAAAACTATTTCTTTACTGGGATCTGTGAAAGATCCTTTCCAACCTCAAGAACGCCCATATTCTTTAGTGGCCAGATGACAAACAGCGCTCGTCCCGTGACTTTATCAAGTGGGACCATCCCCTTATTCGGATCATCGGTATGGAAACGCGAGTCAGCGCTGGCGCCACGGTGATCGCCCATAACCCAGATAAATCCCTTGGGAACAGTTACATCGAAAGTTGAATCAGAAGGTTTGTTGCCGGCATATATATAGGGCTCGTCAACTTCCAATCCATTGACCTCCAATTTTCCGCCAGTAGAGCAGCAGACCACGCGATCTCCACTTACACCGATAACGCGCTTGATCAAATACTGCTTTGCGGGGTCTGGTAAGACGCCAACAAAAACCAGCGCATCTTTCACAACTTTACTAATCCCTTTGCTGTCATCGTACGGTGTTGATAACCAGCTAGCCGGATCGCGGAAGACGACAACTTCTCCACGTTTGATATCACTGAATAGTGCGCCAAGTTTGTTTACGCCCACGCGATCATTTACTTGAAGAGTGTTCTCCATGGAGCCAGAGGGAATATAGAAAAACTGAACGAGAAATGTCTTAACAAGAATGGAGAGGACAAGAGCCGATACGATAAGAATCGGAAGTTCGCGAAAGTTTGAGCCTTTCGCTTTACGCGACATTGTTAGTCGTTCGAGTAATTACTTGTTCTCAGCGTCAGCCACGGTTGTGTCAGTTGCTTCTGCGCTCTCAACGGGTGCTTCTACTACCGCTTCTTGAGCAACTGGAGCTTCTTCTGCGACTGGAGCTGGTGCTTCTTCGACGGCTGCAGGAGCAGATGCGTAGACAGTCTCGAGATCATCCGCACCACGACGCTCACGGATCTTCGCCGCCTTACCTCGTAGATCACGGAGGTAGTAAAGCTTCGCGCGACGAACTTCGCCCTTACGCACGAGTTCAATCTTCTCAATAACTGGAGCGTGGACTGGGAAAATTCTCTCTACGCCAACGCCATATGAAATCTTGCGGACAGTGAAAGTCTCGCGAATTCCAGAACCTTGACGAGCGATAACGAGCCCTTGGAAAACCTGGATACGGCTCTTGTTACCTTCAACAACGCGGACGTGAACTTTGAGTTCATCGCCAGGACGGAAATTGGGAAGGTCCTTACGGAGGGAGGCGGCATCTACCGCATCAAGCACGTTCATGGTTTGTCCTAACAATTGGGCTTTGCGCTTTACGCTCAATAACTCGGCGTATCTTGCCACACCGAGGAGCCAAGCGCTAAATCACGCATGAAGCCGAGGTCAGTAGGCCTGTCCAGCGTGGATATGAGCGCTCAAGTCAGGATGCAGGGTTGGACCGGCCACTATCACCATGTTCTTCTCCCCGTTCCAGATTCCCTCTTCGATCGAAATCACAGCACCGGCTTCGGTCGCGATGAGACCAGCTGCGGCGTAATCCCATTCATTAACGCCAGCTTCGAAGTAGGCGTCGAGAGAACCACTTGCAACATGGCAAATATCTACCGCACACGCACCTAAGCGCCGCAAGTCGCGAATCTCTGGAAGAAGTCGCGAAACGAGAGCGGCTTGAAATTTTCTTTTTTCAATGTCATATGCAAATCCGGAACCAACAAGTGCGCGATTGAGAGCTACTGGTTCATTACAAGCAATTGGAGAACCATTGAGGAACGCACCTCCTCCACGGCTTGCTTTCCAGAGAGAATTGGTAGCGGGCGAATACACAACGCCAGCAAGTGGACCAGACTCATCCTTGATACCAATAGAAATACACCAGCCAGGAATGCCGTAAAGATAATTGACTGTTCCATCAATGGGATCGATGACCCATGTGATGCCAGTCTTACTAATTCGGTTAGCACCTTCTTCACCTAATAAACCATCTTCAGGTCGCGAATTAAGAATTTCCGAGACGATGAGTTTCTCGCTCTCATGATCCATTTGCGTTGCAAAATCAAATACGCCGCTCTTTTGATCAAGTTCAAATTTCGAAGGGCGATTAATCAATAACTTTCCTGCTTTTAAGGCGATGGATTCAGCTAAATCAAGTAACTCAATACCTAATGCCATTTTCCAATCTAATCACAGATAGTGATTTACAAGTACACTCTTGTCATGCTCACCTCATATAAACGGCTATTTGCCGTGCCTGGAGGTTGGCGCTTTTCATTAGCCGCGTTCATTCTTCGCCTGCCAATTTCGATGTTGTATCTGGCCATTGTTCTCTTTGTCGTGGCTGAAACAGAGTCGTATTCATTGGCCGGCGCAATCTCCATGGTCTCCTCTGTGGTTCTTGCAGTTGCCACGCCGCTCTGGTCTCGCGTGGCCGACCAATTTGGGCAAAATCGAGTTCTCTACATCACCGTCCCAATTCACGTTGTTGCTTTAGGCGCTTTCGTATTTCTGGTGAAAAGTGATGCCCCAACATGGAGTTGGTTTCTCGCGGCCATAATCTTCGAATCTTTTGTCATCGGTTCCGGACAGATGGTTCGCCGCCGTTGGATTCATGCAATTGGTGACGATCGCAAACTTATGGATACTGCTTACTCTTTCGAGGCGCTTGTCGATGAAGTGATCTTCACAAGCGGTCCCGTGATTGCCACACTTGTCGCAGCGTACTTCTTCCCAGCAGCATCAATCTTCACCGCCATGGGCTTCATTGTCATCGGATCAATTTTATTCGCGATCCAGAAATCAACTCTACCTCCTGCACATCCAAAAGAACTTGGTGATGATCATTCACTACTCATTCGCGACCGTTTCATCCAGGCGCTCTTCATACCGATGATGCTCTGTGGTTCCTTTTTCAGTGCCACGGGACTTGTTCTCGTTGGCTACCTTGATGAATTTGGAAATCGCAACTACAGCGGATTCTTTATTGCCATTTGGTCGTTGAGCTCTGGAATTGCGGCTTTCGTAAGCGGAACAATTCATTGGAAGTTGAATGAAGCTCGCCGCTTTATAAATTCGACGTTTGCACTCTTTGCTCTAACTATTCCTATCTTTTTATCGGTATTTTTCTTTGAGGGAAATCTCTGGATCTTGGCGTTATCTCTCTTCCTCAACGGTCTTGCCATCGCGCCACTACTCACCGCTGGCTTTGCACTTGCTGAGCGCTCCGTGAGTCCCAAGCGCACGACTGAAGTGTTAGCTTGGTCCATTTCGGCGTTGAATCTAGGTGGCGCATTACCTACTGCGATTACGGGCTACATCATTGACACATTCGGCCCTTCTGTCGCTTTTCTGATTCCCGTTCTATGTATGACGCTCTCCGTTCTTTCTTTTCTCCCCTTTATTCGTTTATGGCGGCAGAAAGTCACACAAATCCCAGTTTCGGTTCCGTAGGAAATTGATTGCGGTATGGCAATCTTTACCCGTGACTGAATTACGAGTCGTAGGTAAAACCAATGATGGAGAGCATCTTGAGCTCTCTGACAATGAAGGCAACACCTTCACTGTTCGTGTCAACGATTCTTTGCGTGCCACCGTGAACGAACGTCGACTCGCTCCTGTCGTTGAAAGCGCGCCGCGATACTCCATCAAGGAGATTCAGGCCCGACTTCGTGCAGGTGAGAGTTATGCCGACGTATCTCGAATCTCCGGACTATCGTTAGAAAAGATTGAACGTTACGCAAGTCCAATTTTGCAAGAGCGAGCATGGATTATCGAACTCGCAGAAAAAGCTTCGCCTAAAGGAACTTCACTTCCACTTTCGGAGCTCGTAATCCAAAGACTCGCCCCCCGTGGTGTGAACATGAATCAGATTTCCTGGAATACCTGGCGTCTCGATGATGGAACGTGGCAGTTAGTACTTTCGTATCCATCTCGTGAAGGTCAATCAGAAGCAACGTGGATCTTTGATTCAAATAAGCGGACTTTAGCTTCCCGTGATGACGGAGCTCGTTGGATTAATGGCGAGGAGATTCCCAGCAAACAAACTCCACGAAGTGATCGTATGAGCGACCATGGCGTTCTTTTCCCAGCTGAAGGAGATTCGCCACAACCACCTCGTTTAGTTGCGGTGCGAACAGACCCAATGATTGATGAACAGCCCGAGTTAGTTCAAGAAATTGCACCAGACGCAAAGAAGGATGGTGTCACAAAACGCATCTCAATTCCTTCTTGGGACGACATCATGTTTGGCAGAAGCAAGAAGAAAGAAGAAGACGAAAACTAACGTTGTTCCATCAGCAGAGGAATTTCAGTCTCTGCTGCGGAAATTCCTCCATGATGTCCAACCATTGCCAATTGCAACTCTTCACGATCAGGCTCAACCAAAATCAACTTGTCATTAGCGATTACCACGAGATCGCCGATTCGCTCGAGATTCTTAGCTTCCACTGTCGGCCCAAAAAGACCAGCCGCAATAGATTCTTCGCGTGAGTAAATTAAGACTTTCTCACCAAAATATTCCTGCCATTGCGAGCGGGTTTCATCTATGACCTCAGGGCGCATATAGAGATAACGGACACGTGGTTCTCCCCCAAGAAGAGAAATATTTCTAAGCAAGTCATTTTCTTTACCGAGCACACAGTAATCAGCTCGATTGATCATTCCGTGATCTGTCGTTATCCATATCCGCGAACCGCGAGGGATACTTTCAAGCAATTTTGTAATGAGTTCTGCAGCGCGAGACATTGCGGAGTGGAACTTGAGTGAACCCAAACCCTCTCGATGAGAGGCATCGTCCACATCATTGATGTATACGTACGCAAATGAACCTTCATTTTTCAACGCTTCTATTGTTGCGCTTACCATCTCGTCGATGACATTTACTCCATGATAATTGGCTCCACGAAGCGCTGCTCGCGTAAAACCTGTCTCTTCATATCGCTTTGCCGCAATATGTGTAACGTTCAATCCTGATTGACGACCTCGTTCGAAAAGAGTTGGTGAAGATTGCCAATAATGAGGATCAACGCGTTCATCCCATTTGAGTGCATTCAATAGCCGTTCCGGGGATCCGCTATGTGGCACTCTCATCGTGTAGCCCACCATGCCATGGGAGCCCACATGCACTCCGGTACCAAGTGAGGTGAGAGAGGAAGATGTTGTTGACGGAAATGTCGCTGAAAGCTGAGTGTGTAATTTCAATTGTCTAAATATCGGCAGTGTCTGCTCCACAAGTTCCAAGGCATTCATTCCCATGCCATCAATAAGAAGAATGCACTCTCGTCGCGCATCATTGGGATCTAAGTTGAGAATATTCGAGGTCCCCGGTACTCCTAATGTGGCAAAGACTGATTGAGAAAGGTCAGATAACAATGGGGCCACTCGCCTATCTTTCCAGTAACCTTCCATCTCATGATCCATTATTCGGATGAAGTATCGAGCGCGCTAAAAGAAAAACTCCCAGTCGTAGCGCTGGAATCAACCATTATCAGTCATGGCTTGCCACGTCCCACAAATAAGAGCGTTGCCCTTGAAGTCGAAGAGATTGTCAGGAAGAACGGAGCAGTCCCCGCCACAATCGCAATCATTGATGGCTCCATCCACGTGGGATTGGATGCTCACCAATTGGATCGGGTCGCCAATGACGAAGGTATAACTAAAGTATCCATTCGCGATTTGCCCATCGTTACAGCGAAGAAACTCAGCGCAGCAACAACAGTCGCAGCAACATCGCATATTGCTCATCTTGCTGGTATTTCCATCTTTGCCACTGGCGGATTAGGTGGCGTACACCGTGGTGCCCAAGAATCATGGGACGAATCTGCGGACTTGCATTCTCTGGCAAACATCCCCGTTATGGTCGTCAGCGCAGGTGCGAAATCAATCCTTGATGTTGCCGCAACACTTGAGCGTCTAGAAACTCTCTCCGTTCCCATTGTTGGTTATAGAACTTCCCGTTTCCCAGGTTTTTATCTTGCCGATTCCGGTTTTGATTTGGAATATCGAGTCGAAAACCCCAAGGAAATTGCAGCGATGTGGACTGCGCGGAAAGAACTTGGAATCACCTCGTCAGGTATGGTTATTGCAAATCCGGTCGTGCAACAAATGGACCCGGTTCTTCATGCGACGACTCTTGCCAAGGGACTCAAGGCAGCCCAAGACCAATCGGTGAGTGGAAAAGCAGTTACACCTTTCTTGCTTGAGTACTTCCACTCCAATACGGGTGGCGAATCTCTTCGAGTGAACATTGACATCATTCGATCGAATTCAGCTCTTGCCGCTCAGATCGCTGTTGCGCTCCATTAATTACCATTATGTCGCGCTTTCTATGTATCGGAGATGCAGCCCTTGATGTCATCGTAAAGATGCAGACCGAACTTCACGTAGGTAGTGATACTTCCTCTCAAATTTCCATGCATGGAGGTGGGGCCGCAGCAAACACTGCAACCTGGCTCGCAAATTTAGGACATTCTGTTTATTTCTCATGTCGCCTGGGTAATGATGCAGCAGGACGTGCGATTGCGGCCGAATTTGATCAATGGGGTATCGAATATCGTAAAGAGTTCCTTACGAACGAGAAGACTGGTGTTGTTGTAGTTCTCGTCAATAACGCAGGTGAACGCACAATGTTCCCTGATTCTGGAGCAAATTCAGGGATTGATGAGAAGAATCTTCCACCACTTGTTGGATTCGATGCAGCGTTTTTATCTGGGTATTCACTTTTCAACCCACTCTCAACCTCGGGTGTACTTCGAATGATCTCGATGATCAAAGCAGCGAATATTCCATTGATATTCGATCCAGCCTCGGTCGGAACCATGACTTCATTCGGTCGTGAGAGAGTTCTAGAAATGCTGTCAGTCATGGATATTGCGATTATGAATGATGATGAAGCGCGTTTTATCGCGGGTAAGAGTGAATTAAACGATGCGCTGGAGTCATTAACTTCGCTAGTTCCATTGGTGGTAATAAAAACTGGAAGTTCGGGCGCGATAGCTCAACTTCGCGGTGACACTTTGCTGGAATCAAAGACTGAAGCTATTGCCGCAATTGATACAACAGGTGCGGGCGATGCATTTGCGGCAGGATTTATACCGCGTTGGCTTGAAAGTCACGATCCTTTAGAATCAATGAAGGCAGGAAATGAAGTGGCACGTCGATGTGTCGCAATTATCGGAGCCAGACCGAGCGTCAATCCCAAGTAAATAGCGCTCTAGTTGGCAGAATCGCGCCCATGGCAAAGGCAGATGCGAAGAAGTCCAATAAAAAAGTTGTTGGACCTAAACCTGGCGAATTCCCCGGCAAAATTGTTGATGTCGATGTCTCATCAGAGATGTCTGACTCCTTTTTGGAATATGCCTACTCTGTCATCTACTCACGAGCACTTCCTGATGCGCGTGATGGACTCAAGCCTGTACACCGAAGAATCCTGCACCAGATGTCTGAAATGGGATTGCGTCCAGATAAAGGGCATGTAAAGAGCGCCCGCGTGGTGGGTGAAGTGATGGGTAAATTGCATCCGCACGGCGATGGTGCGATTTATGACGCACTCGTTCGCATGGCCCAATCATTTTCGATGCGTCTGCCGCTTGTTGATGGCCACGGAAACTTCGGATCTCTCGATGCGGGTCCGGCTGCGATGCGTTACACAGAAGCGCGTTTAGCAAATGCAGCGCTTCTCATGGTGGAAGAAGCTGACGAAGATACCGTTAATTTCGGCGCCAACTATGACGGCCAAATCATGGAACCACTAGTACTTCCAGCTGCATTCCCTAATCTCCTCGTCAACGGAGCTACGGGAATTGCGGTCGGTATGGCTACAAATATGGCGCCACATAACCTCGGTGAAGTCATTGCTGCTGCCAAGCATCTGATTGAGAATCCCAATGCCACTTTGAAGCAACTCATGAAATTTGTTCCTGCGCCCGACTTCCCAACTGGCGGCACCATTATCGGAAAAGAAGGAATCGTCGAGGCTTACCAAACTGGAAAAGGCGCCTTCAAAGTCCGCGCCAAAGTTGAAGTTGGAAAGGTTACGACCCGCAAGCAAGGCATCACAATCACCGAATTACCTTTCAATATCGGCCCAGAGAAAGTCGTGGAGCGCATCAGCGATCTTGTGAAGTCGAAGAAGATCCAGGGAATCTCTGACATTGTTGATCTCACCGATGGTCAATCCGGAACTCGTGTCGTCATTGAAATCAAGAATGGATTTGAACCTGAGCAAGTTCTCGAGAACCTCTACAAGCTAACCCCGTTGGAAGATGCCTTCTCCATCAACGCCGTTGCGCTCGTCGATGGAAAGCCACGTACTTTGGGGCTAAAAGAGTTACTTCAAGTCTTTGTTTCTCACCGCATCGAAGTCGTGACGCGGCGTTCGAATTTCCGTAAAGACAAGGCAAATGCCCGCCTGAACCTCGTTGACGGTCTTCTTAAAGCGATTATCGATATCGACAAAGTGGTCAAAATTATTCGTGGCAGCGACGATGCAAATGAAGCAAAAGCCTCGCTGATCAAGAGTTTCAAGCTCACGGACGAACAAGCGACCTACATTTTGGATATGCCGCTACGTCGACTCACAAAGATGTCCAAAATTGAACTGGAATCTGAGCAAAAGGAATTGAAATCAACGATCGCCAAGTTGACGGCACTATTGAAGAGCGATGAAGCGCTTCGTAAACAGGTTGCTGATGAATTGAGTGAAGTCGAAGCTAAATACGCGACTCCGCGACGTACTCTGATTGCTTAAGCGTCAATTCTTTCGCGATCGATATCTGCCGTCGCAATAAAATCTTTGCGCGGCGCTACTTCATTGCCCATCAATAACTCGAACATCTTCTCCGCCGCTGCAGCATCCTTGATGGTGATTCGTCGCAAGGTGCGATGATCAGGGTCCATTGTGGTCTCACGGAGCTGATCTGCATCCATTTCACCAAGGCCTTTGTAACGCTGTAAGGGCTCTTTCCAGCGCTTACCTTGTTTCTTCAAGTCCGCCAATAACTTCTTCATCTCGTCATCTGAGTAGGTGTAGTGCACTTCGCCCTTCTTGCCTCCCCCACCCATTACTTCGATGCGATGGAGAGGTGGAATTGCCGCAAATACACGACCATCGTCAATCAAAGGCTTCATGTAGCGATAGAGCAACGTCAACATCAAGCAGCGAATATGCGCGCCATCAACATCCGCATCTGACATCAAGATGACTCGACCGTATCGCGCATCGTCGATTGTGAAAGATTTACCAGAGCCAGCGCCAATAACTTGGATGATTGCTGCACATTCTGCGTTATCAAGCATCTGAGAGAGCGAAGCTTTCTGGACGTTGAGAATCTTTCCTTTGAGCGGAAGGATTGCTTGGAACTCAGAATTTCGCGCGGCCTTGGTAGTACCGAGGGCTGATTCACCTTCAACGATGAATAACTCAGTACGAGAAACATCTTCACTTCGACAATCAGAGAGTTTCGCGGGCAGTGACGAGCTCTCGAGTGCGTTCTTTCGGCGTTGTAGCTCTTTATGGGCGCGAGATGAAATACGAGTACGAGAAGCGTTGGCAACTTTCTCGAGTATCAATAAGCCATTTGCTTTATCTATTCGCTTCGTGGTGGTGAAGAATTTCTTAAGTTCATCCGAAACAACTTGTTGGACGATCTTGGTCACGGCGGGAGTACCTAGGACTTCCTTAGTTTGACCTTCGAATTGTGGTTCTTGCATTCGGACCGTAACAACTGCAGTCAATCCCTCAACAATGTCATCCTTGATGACATCTTGTTCATTCTTCTTAAGTACGCCTTTTGCGCGTAGGAACTCATTGAAAGTCTTGGTCAGCGCACGCTCAAAACCTTGAACGTGAGTTCCGCCTTTGGGAGTAGCGATGATGTTTACGAAAGAGCGGATCGTCGTTTCGTAACCATTTCCCCATTTGATCGCGATATCTACATCCATATCGCGCTCTACTTCTTTCGGTTCGAGATGGCCCTTCTCATCTAATACAGGAACTGTCTCTTGATAGTGGCCTTTACCGGTCAATCGAATTACATCGCCAACAGCTTCATCAGGCTGGATGAAATGGCAATACTCGGAGATTCCACCTTTATGGTAGAAAGTTTCGGAAGTTTTATCTTTGGTTCTATTGTCATTAACAATCAGCGTGAGACCCGGAACCAAATACGAGGTTTGGCGAGCGCGGGTATAGATATCTTCAAGATCATATTGGGCATCTTTGAGGAATATCTGTTTATCTGACCACCATTTGATGCGAGTTCCCGTCACTTTGGAAGAAACTTTTCCAATAACGCGAAGGCCAGATTGTGGTTCGAATGTCGAATTGGGGCCATCGCCATCAAAGATTCCTGCGACTCCGCGTTTAAATGACATCCAATAAATCTTTCCATCGCGATCTACTTCAACATCAAGACGCGATGCAAGCGCATTCACTACGGAAGCGCCGACACCATGAAGACCGCCCGTGGCTGCATAGGAACCTCCGCCGAATTTTCCACCAGCATGAAGTTTCGTCATCACAACTTCAACACCAGTAAGACCAGTCTTCGGTTCTTTATCTACCGGGATTCCACGTCCATCATCATGAACTTCGATCGAGCCATCTTTTTCCAAATTGATTTCGATCTTCTTGCAATATCCGGCAAGAGATTCATCGACTGCGTTATCGATAATTTCCCAGAGGCAGTGCATGAGACCGCGGCCATCGGTCGAGCCGATATACATTCCGGGACGCTTACGAACCGCATCAAGACCTTCCAGAACTGAGAGATCTTTGGCGGAATATGATTTTTCAACGCTTTGATTGTCGTCTGCCACGATGCGCAAGGGTATCGACCGAAGTATTTCTGGACTGGATTACGCGCCGACCTTGCTGGGAATTTGTCGATAATTTCACAAATTCTGGCGTGAAAGTGAAAAAACTTTGTTTTTAACCTGCGGGGAATAACTCATAGGTGGTTTGATGTTCCAGTAGGCACAAGTCAGAACTCTGAAACGAGATACGAAAGGCAGGCTCTCATGACTGAGAATGTAGTACTCGATTCCACGCCACTTAACGCCCTTGATCGTTGTGATCGTTGTGGTGCTCAAGCGTATGTACGCGCCGTCATGGCAAATGGATTCGAATTACTCTTCTGCGGTCATCACGCCAAGAAGTACCAAGAAGGTCTCGCCGAGAAAGCAGCTCGTATTGATGACGAGACTTCTCGCCTTATCGAAGAATCAGCGGCGCAATAATCCTTGAGACCAAACTTGGTCTCGATGTCTTCGCCTCTTCTTTATCTGCAACTCCGCTCATTTTCACCAGGCTATTCACTGCGATGTAACGCAAGGGTTCTGGTTCCCATTTTCTAATCTTTCGATTGACGAAATGTAATTGTGTAATGGGTTCAGATCTACCTGTGATGAGATTTGCCAGAATCTTGCTCGCCAGGAAACTCATCGTTACGCCATCGCCGGCATAACCACCTAACCGGCCGAATCCAGAACTAGCATCGAACTGAACATACGGTTCCCAATCTCGAGTGATTGCAACAGCGCCACCCCACGCATGAGAAAAAGTGATCCTTTGAAGCGCTGGAAACCATTGCTGTACCAATTCGCGTAGGTGTGCATGAACGTAATCAGTCATTTCTTTTGCTGGCACAAGCCGCGATCCATAGGGATAAGTAGCGCCTCGTCCGCCAATTGCGATTCGATTATCTGCCGTGCGTTGTGCATAGTTGATGAGATGTGAGCCTTCAGCAAAAGTAAAGCGTGATTCAACGCCGATCTCGCGCCATAAATCCTCTGACAACGGTTCAGTAGCGATCATGAGTGAATAGAGCGGAATGAAATCGCGAGCGGGATCGCCAAAGACTTCTGTGGCCTGGATGACTATCGAGGCCGACACCATTGCGCTATTTGCGAGAACTCCACCCTCTACGCGAGAGGCAAAGACCCCTTCACAGATCGTCACACCGATTGATCTGAGATGATTGACCAGCCCATCAACCAATCCCATCGGATTGATCGTTGCGCACTCTGAATTAAAGAGTCCGCCGCGCAATTGCGAAACATTGATCATCCCTCGCAATTCGTCTGGTTTCTTCCATACATGAAGGTCATCTTCGCTTGCCTTGAGACGACGTTCTTGTGCGAGATTTCGGGCAAACAACACTGTTCCAGATTTAACAAAGTTTGCTTGTGGAGCGATGGATTGTGCGACAGTGCCTAGTTCATTAATTGCATTTGTGAGCGATTGGAAAAGAGCGCTCGTTCTATCAACTCCATAACGTTTTTCTAACGTCGATCGATAGACGGGGTAGTCCGACGATACCCAACCACCGTTGCGGCCACTGGCACCGAATCCGCAATGACGCGCTTCAAAAATAACGATTGAGAGTTTGGGATTGAGTTTCTTTAAGTGATACGCGCTCCATAAACCGGAGAAGCCACCACCAATGATGGCAACGTCATACGAATCAGAAAAAGTGTGGCTCGATACGCTCTGAGTGGAACGATTAGCCCAGAGCGAGTTATTCGGCTTGGAATCCAGCTTCGCGGTGTGAGCCATCGCAGAACGGTTTCTCTTTGGAATGACCACAACGGCAGAGTGAGAAGTTCTCTTTAGTTTCGATGACATTTCCTTCTGCATCAACGAAATCAGCCGCGCCAGTGACGCGAATCGACCCGTTAGGTTTTACGTAAATCTTTGGACGATCAGACATTTCTTACTCCTAGTCGAGGTAATCGCGGAGGACTTGTGATCGCGATGGGTGTCGTAGTTTGGACATCGTCTTGGATTCAATCTGTCGGATACGTTCGCGAGTGACGCCGTACACCTTGCCGATTTCATCGAGCGTCTTTGGCTGACCATCAGTAAGACCGAAGCGCATCGCAACCACGCCTGCTTCACGCTCAGAGAGAGTATCGAGCACGGAGTGGAGTTGTTCTTGGAGAAGCGTGAACGAGACTGCGTCGGCAGGAACAATCGCCTCAGAATCTTCAATGAGATCTCCGAACTCTGAATCTCCCTCTTCACCCAGTGGAGTATGAAGTGAGATTGGTTCGCGGCCATATTTCTGAACTTCGACAACTTTCTCAGGTGTCATATCAAGTTCTTTTGCGAGCTCTTCTGGAGTCGGTTCGCGACCAAGATCTTGCAACATTTGACGCTGAACACGAGCGAGTTTGTTGATGACTTCAACCATATGGACTGGAATACGGATGGTGCGAGCTTGATCCGCCATCGCACGAGTAATCGCCTGGCGAATCCACCAGGTGGCGTAAGTCGAGAACTTATAGCCCTTCGTGTAGTCGAACTTCTCGACTGCGCGGATGAGACCGAGGTTTCCTTCTTGAATCAAATCAAGGAATAGCATTCCGCGGCCGGTGTAACGCTTTGCCAGCGAAACTACGAGACGAAGATTTGCTTCCAGGAGATGGTTCTTGGCGCGCTTGCCATCCTCGGCAATCCATTCCAATTCCCGCTTCAAAGAACGATCAAGTTTCTCGCTTCCATTCAAACGTTCCTCAGCAAAGAGACCTGCTTCGATGCGCATTGCTAGCTCAACTTCAAGTTCAGCATTTAGAAGTGCAACGCGGCCAATCTGTTTCAAATAATCCTTTACTGGGTCAGCTGTTGCACCCGCAGTGAGAACGGTCTGTGGTGGCGCGTCATCTTCTTCAGAATCCTTTAGGGTGAATTCACCTTCTTCTTGCTTTGCTTCTTCGGTGAGATTGACGACGCGGACATCAGATTGTCCTTCTGGAGTCTCTTCTCCCGTTTCAGCAACAAGCTTCTCTAAATCTTCAAGCTCAACTTCCTCTAGCTCGACATCTTCACCATCAATTTTTTCGACTAATTTCTTTCCTGAAGTCTTTGTTGTCTCTGTAACTGGCGCTGGCCCAGAGCTGCCAGATTGCGCAGCCTTCATGGCTTCTAGTTCGGCTTTGGTTGGGAAGCGACGTGGACCCTTCTTCTCCGCCGGCGCGCTCTTTGCTTCTTTTGCAGCCTTGAGTGCCTCTAGCTCTGCCTTTGTTGGGAAAAGGCGAGGACCTTTCTTCAAATTTTTCTTCGCAGCTTTGTTACTGCTCTTCTTTGCAGTTGTGCTCTTCTTTACGGCGCTCTTTTTTGCAATGCTCTTCTTGCTTGCGTTTTTGGGCGCACGAGATACAGGCACGAAATAGTCCTTTGCTTTGTTCTGACGATCTGTCAGATGTACTCACCAGCGGCGGGGAAACTGGCTATGGCTATATTATAAATTGTCCACAGGCCAGAATGCACATTAAGGCGGGTTTATGGCCTCTTGGCGTGGGCTAAATCGAGAGATTCGCGGATGATCTCTCCCACCGTCTCCACTTCAATCAAGAACCCATCATGACCAAAAGGTGAGGATATTCGCTTCAAGAGCTGGGCTGTAGGCGTAAGTTCTGCAATCTCTTCTTGGAGTCGAGGCGGAAAGAGTCGATCGGTATCGATGGAAACGACGACTATCGGCACTCGCGCGGTTGCCAGCGCGGCAGCAACTCCCCCACGATCTCGGCCAATATCGTGCGAAATCATCGCTGATTCGAGTGCGATGTAGGTGTTGGCATCAAATCGACGTTGTAATTTCCGCGCTTGATGATCGAGGTATGAAGTAACGGCATATCGACCAGTGTCATCTCCCTGAAGATCGCGGCCAAATCGGGTATCCATCTCATATTCAGTCCGATAGGTCAGATGGGCGATTTTTCGGGCGATTCCCATACCTTCGACTGGGCCTACTTCTTGGTGATAGTAATCCCCGCCATTGAAATATGGATCAGCTTTGATGGCATGTATCTCTGTACTCCACGTGCCAATCTGATCGCCGGTTGCGACAGCTGAGGATCCAATCGTGCAGATTGCGCCAATTCGATCTGGGTGTTCGATCGCCCACTCTAGTGAGCGCATTCCACCGAGTGATGGGCCAACTGCAAGCACATACCCCGGAATTCCTAATTGATTGGAAAGTTCTACTTCTGCCCGAACTAAATCGCGGACTGTGAGAAATGGAAACCGCGAACCCCATCGCTTGCCATCGGGTGCAAGCGATGAAGGCCCAGTACTTCCTTGGCATCCGCCAATGACATTTGGACAGATGATGAAGTAGTGATCGGTGTCGAACGGTAAGCCTGGACCAACCATTTCTGGCCACCAAGCAGGAACATCAGACCATCCCGTCAGCGCATGATTGATCAAGATCGCGTTTGATCGATCTGCGTTGAGTGTTCCCCATGTTTGGTATGCGATTGTGACATCCGGCAGCACTTCGCCAGATTCCAAAGGCAGATCACCAAGTTTGTGGAAGATGCGCGCGCCAGGGTCATGGGTTTCAAGCCATGCACCTGTGACGCGATCTGAGATTGTCATGATGAAAGTCTGATCAAAATTACTTCGCAGCTGCGAAAGCTTTTTCGAGATCTGACTTGATATCAGCAATGTTTTCAATTCCAAGGCTGAGTCGAACTAGTCCTGGAGTAACGCCAGCTTGAAGTTGTTCGGCTGGGGTTAATTGAGAGTGCGTCGTTGATGCTGGATGAATAGCCAACGAACGAACATCGCCAATATTTGCGACGTGAGAGAAGATGTTTAAAGCTTCAATGAACTTCTTTCCAGCTTCTACGCCACCTTTAATTTCGAAGGAGAGGACAGAGCCGCTGCCACGTGGGCAGTATTTCTTTGCGAGCGCATTCCACGGTGAGGAAGCAAGTGATGCATAGTTCACTTTCTCTACCTGGGGATGGCTTTCGAGCCAGGTTGCGACCGCTTTCGCGTTGTCGACATGGCGTTCGATGCGAAGTGAGAGAGTCTCAAGTCCTTGCGCTAGCAACCAGGCATTGAAAGGCGCAACCGCAGCGCCGATGTCGCGGAGCAAGGTCAAGCGAATCTTGAATATGTAGGCCAAATTCGCACCAAAAGCAGAGCCAACTCCGAGCGCTTGAGCGTAAACCAAGCCGTGATAACTCGGATCTGGTTGATTGAAATTCTTGAAGCGATCTGGATATTGTGCATAGTCAAACTTTCCAGCATCAACGATTGCGCCGACAACTGCGTTTCCGTGTCCAGAAAGGAACTTCGTTGCGGAGTGAACGACGACATCTGCGCCATGTTCAATTGGACGAATCAAGAATGGAGTTGCAACAGTGTTATCCACGATGAGTGGAACGCCATGGTCATGCGCAACTTTTGCAACTGCAGCAATATCTAAGACATCGTTCTTAGGGTTTGCAATCGTCTCACCAAAGAATGCTTTGGTGTTTGGACGGACAGCTTTTTTCCAACTCTCTGGATCTTCAGGATTATCAACGAAAGTTACTTCAATCCCGAACTTTGGCAGGGTGTAGTGGAATAAATTGTAAGTACCGCCATACAGTGATGGCGAGGAAACAATGTGATCCCCGGCTTCTGCAACATTGAGAATCGCAAATGTGGTCGCGGCAGATCCCGATGAAACTAGGAGTGCTGCGACTCCACCTTCTAGTGATGCGATTCGTTGTTCGACTGCATCCTGAGTTGGATTCATGATGCGGGTGTAGATATTGCCTAGCTCTGCCAAACCGAAGAGATCTGCTGCATGTTTTGTATCGCGGAATTGATACGCAGTGGTTTGGTAGAGAGGCAGTGCTCGAGCTCCGGTCGTGGGGTCTGGAACTTGGCCAGCATGGATCTGGCGGGTTTCAAACTCAGCATTGGTGACGGAAAAAGATGACACGAATAAACCTCCCTAAAAATCAGGGGGCCTGACGAACGTTGGCAGACCCACGCTTGTCGATGGCGCCTTGCAATCGACCTGGTCTTCACCCGGAGCACCCCACCGTGGTGGAGGGTTGCCGTCCAGTTAGCCGGGGCTTTGAACTGGAACTCGTGACCTGGTGCGTACTTTAGGGATAAAGAGGTGAAAAAGTCCAGCAACGTTTAGAGGCGTCCCGCATCGTGGACGCGGCGTAAGAACTCCTTGGTTTCGGGTCGGGATGGGTTTTCGAGAATCGTTGAGGGACTTCCCCACTCCACAATCCGACCGTTATCTAAATAGCAGACTTCATCAGCAACTTGTTTAGCAAAGCCCATCTCATGGGTGGCAAGAACCATGGTCATACCTTCGCTCTTGAGGTCTCTGACCGTGCTGAGGACTTCATTCACGAGCACTGGATCAAGTGCGCTTGTTATTTCATCCAACAGCAACAACCGTGGATGACGAGCAAGGGAGCGGATGATTGCAACTCGTTGTTGTTGTCCCCCACTTAATCGATCTGGATATTGATCTGCCTTTTCTTTCAAGCCAAAACGTTTCAAAAGCGAGAGCGCTTCCTCAATCGCAACCTCTTTTGCAACGCCTTGGACTTTCGTTGGAGCCAAGATCACGTTTTCCAGGACTGTCATATGAGGAAAGAGGTTAAATGATTGAAAGACCATTCCTAACTTCTTACGGACATCATCCGGATTTACATCGGCAGCCGAAATATCCTCACCATCGAGGAGAATCTGTCCATCATCAATCTGATCAAGCAAGTTAATGCATCGAAGTAGCGTTGATTTTCCAGAACCAGATGCTCCGATAAAAACTGTTGCGGTATGGACAGGAACTGTGAATGTGATGTCTTCCAGAACTACTTCGCTGCCAAATGCCTTTCGGACTTTCTCGAGCCTCAATACAGGTGTGGTCATGCCTGCCCTTGCGCATTCTGCTTCTCCAGCGAATTGCGGAGCATGCGATCAGTCCATCGAGTCAACGGAATTGTGACGAGGAGAAAGACAATTGCTGCCATCACGTAAGGGGTGTAATTGAAAGTCTTTGCAGTTTGAATCTGTGCAGCGCGAACCGCATCCGTTACGCCGAGGATAGAAACTAAACCAGTGTCTTTGATGAGCGCTACTAAGTCATTAAGTAGCGGTGGTGTAACTCTCTTGAGAGCTTGTGGGAGCACCACATGGCGAAGCGTTTGAAAATGGCTCAAACCAAGAGAACGGGCAGCAGCTCGTTGGCTGGGATGAATCGTCAGAATCCCCGAACGAATCACTTCGGCCACATACGCTGAATATGTGATGATGACGGCAAGGGTGCCTAGTACCAGAACGTTATTGGTGAGGCCATTGATTTGAAGCGCTGGAATTCCAAAACCAACTAAGAGAATCACAAGAATCATCGGGATGCCACGGAAGATGTCGACATATACCGTCGCTAAGAATCGGAATGGAGTAAGAGCAGGGGTTCGCGATGTGCGAAGTAGCGCGATACAGAGTCCAATAACGGCCACCGAAGTACCGGCAATGACAGTTAAGGCAGCATTTGTGCCAAAACCAAGAATTACTTTTGGCAGGATCTCAAAACCATATGCCCATTTAAAGAAAGTATTGCGGAGCGTTTCATAGCCTGGTGAGGTGACGATGACAATTGTGAGCGTGCCCAGCACCAGGAAACTTGATAGCGCTGCAATGAGAGCGCTTCTTTGATTCCGCTTTTTTCGAGCGAGCCGCCGTTGCAATTCCAACTCACTCGGCGACCAGGCGCCACCAAAATCATAAGTTGGACGAGATTCAGAAGGCGTGGCTCCGTCGCTGGAACCACGCCCTGAATTAATCGTCATTGGGAGAAGTACTACTTAAGTACTGGCGCTCCTGCAGATGCGGTCAACCACTTATCAATGATTGCTTGCAGCGTTCCGTTATCGCGGATCGCATCGACTGCCTTGGTGACGCACGAAGTATTCGGATTGTCCTTGGAGAGGAGTAGGCCGAATCCTTGGTCGCCAGCATCGCTACCATCAATCTGGCCGACGATAATTCCCTTTGGAACTTCTACTGCTGAGAGATAGAAAGCTGTTGGTAGATCAACAACCAGGCCATCAATCTGCTTGTTCTTGAGCGCGGTAACACCAGCGGCGTTGTCGTTGAAAACCGAGGCTTTCAAGCCAAGTTGGCTTTCAATCACATCAAGCGAGGTTGTGGAGACTGCTGCGCCGAGTTTTGCGCCAGCATCTTTGAGGCCCTGCAGCGTTGTGACGCCATCAATCTTGCTTCCTTTGAAGGAGACGATTGCTTGATTTGATTTGTAATAAGCGCTCGAGAAGTCAACAACCTGCTTACGCTCATCGGTGATGGAGTATTGCTGGAGATTGAAATCAAAAGTCTTTGGTCCTGGTGCGATTGCAGCATCAAAGCTAGTGCGAACCCACTTGACTGCTGCTTGGTCGTAACCAAGTTCTTGTGCGACTGCATATGCGACTGCAGCTTCGAATCCTTCACCAGATTCAGGTTTGTCATCGATGACCCATGGATAGTACGCAGGTTCACCTGTGGCGATTGTGAGTACGCCAGATTCAACGGTAGCCAAATTTCCTGGTTCGCAGGAAGCAGCTTGGCTTGATGCGTTGTCGTCACTTGACGATGAGCATGCGCTCAAAACAAGTGCGGCAACAAGAATTGGAATTACTTTGAGAAGTTTTTTCATGTCTAGCCTTTCGCAATAAAGAAGCTTGAGGCCTGGCAATTACTGACAGACCCGCGCTTGTCGATGCACTGTGCACTCGACCAGGTCCTCACCCGGAGCACCCCACCGCGGTGGAGGGTTGCCGTCCAGTTAGCCGGGGCTTAATGCTGGAACTCGTGACCTAGCGCGGACTTTAGGAAATGCCCGTTAAAAAGTCCACTCTGAAACGGGTAAGCCATGCGCTTCCCCGACTGCGCGGTAGTAAACCTTTCCGTCATGGACGTTCAAACCTTTGAAGAGCGAAGGATCGTGGGCAATCGCATCGCGCCAACCTTTATTTGCCAGAGCTAATGAGTAAGGCAACGTCGCGTTAGAGAGCGCATACGTCGAGGTGAAAGGCACGGCGCCTGGCATATTTGCTACACAATAGAAAAGGGCCTCATGGACTTTGAAAGTCGGATCTGCGTGAGTGGTGGGCTTGGAATCTTCAAAGCAGCCACCCTGATCAATCGCAATATCAACGAGCACCGCTCCAGATTTCATTTTCTTTACTAGGTCGTTGGTGATTAATTTCGGGGCTTTTGCGCCATGAACCAAGACTGCGCCAATAATGAGATCAGCATCGAGGGCTTGTTCCTCGATTTCATGGGTATTGGACATCAACGTCGTAACAGTTCCGCCAAAGATCTGGTCAATCTCGCCCAACCTGCGTTGATTAACGTCGACAACCGTCACGTCAGCGCGCATGCCATGGGCAATCGTTGCGGCAGCAAGACCTGCGGTGCCGCCGCCAAGGACAAGAACTTTTCCAGGTCGAACCCCAGGTACGCCACCAAGAAGAACTCCGCGTCCGCCAGCGCTTTTCTGCAAAGCGGCGGCTCCTACTTGAGCAGCCATACGTCCGGCAACTTCACTCATAGGAGCAAGGAGAGGTAAGCCACCATTTACTTCGACGGTTTCGTAAGCGATGGCAGTTATTCCACTCTTGATCAGCGCATCTGTGCATTCGCGCGAAGCGGCGAGATGAAGATAAGTGAAGAGAACTTGATCTTTTCGCATCCGTGAATATTCAGCAGCGATTGGCTCTTTAACTTTGAGAACGAGATCAGTTTTTGCCCACACCTCATCGGCGCTGGAGAGAATCGTGGCACCGACTTTGCGGTAATCGTCATCAGAGATGGCTGAGCCAGTACCCGCATTGGTTTCGATAAAGACAGAGTGTCTGTGTTTAATGAATTCTCGAACTCCGGAAGGCGTGATTGCTACGCGGAATTCGTTATTTTTGATCTCTTTAGGAACGCCGATGTTCATGCATTCATGCTACCTGAGAAGAGTGACTCACAAATCTTGGGATGTAACTCGGCTCTCATCGCAGCGAAGTTATCCGGCGACCATGCACTCGAGAAAACCTTTCGAAAGAGAATGAGCATTGCATAATCCGGGTCGTCGGCCTCGACGCGATCGAGAGCGCGCTGCGCCAGCGCCCCATCTCCTCTTTCATACGCGACAGCTGCAAAGAGCGTTGCGACTGGTGCAACATAACCGGCCGGAGCAATTCTCATTAACCATCGCCACGCGTTGAAGTAGTGAGTCATCGTTTCTTCGGTCACGCTACCTAGAGCAAAGTCACGAACTTGAAGATCAAGTAATCGAACTAGTACGAGTGCTATCAATTTCTTATCTCGACATAAACCATCGGCTTGGAAATCTGCCATGAAGTCAATAACCGCTTCCGCACCTTCACGTTGGAGCGGGCGTGGGTCCGTCTCGTAATCAATCCTCGGAATCAAAGCAATCTGGTCGCGAATTTCGACATCCTCTGGAAGAGGTGAAAGAGATGCCACGAGCTCATCCATGTTCTCAAAGGGAAGCGGTTTACCCAGCGCAACTTGTTCTACCGCAATCCGGGAATGATGAATGTCAGGTAAAGGAGATCCCTTTTCGGGACAACAGGATTCGTCGCTACATAACAATGATCGCCATCTGTTGTTACTTACAACCAAAGATTCCCGTAGTTGCATACCGTGATTTTTAATCGCACCTGAGAGTGCATCAATCACAAGTGATGCCTCAGTAGAAAAGTGTGGGAGGTAGAAAACTGCTAGTACTGCTTCAGCTCGATCTTTTTTGAGATGTGACATCAATAGCTCAATTTGGCCGTCATCGAGCGAGATTGGAAAATCGATTCTCATTGCCATCGAAACTGAGTCTGCTTTAACGCTAATGAGGATGATGGATTCTTCTGGCTTAAAGCCAACGACGAAAGGGATAGCAGAAAGTAGGTCATGTGGTGAGGTAAGTGTTGTCATGGGCGAAGCATGGAAAACGCGTTTGGTTCGCTAGGCGAATTTTTGAAAAATGTTGAAAAGCGCCACCTGTATAGAACTATGAAATAAAAGTGGTTCTAGCTGGCCTGATGGTGAGTTCCTTCTCAATTCGTTGAGTGATCGAACCATTGATGGGTGCGCTCATTGCGCCCGCGCTCCAGAATCCGCTCCAACGCACAGTAAGTGAGGCTCTCTTCTCCCCGGCCGATCTATAAGTGTGCTGGTTCAGCATCGCTGGGTAGGGAGCGCCTGGAAACTTCGTCACCAAAGTCTTTCCATCCCCGAAATCCCAGACATATAGCGCTGTGAGATGAATCGTGATGGGGATTCGAAGTACAACAATGACTGTTGAGAAGTTTGTTGGAACAGTAGTCATGAAATTAACAGGCTCGTGAATCAACGGATCTTTTAGCGGTTGAGTAATGATTGTTCCAGTTGGCAAGAGGCTTCGAACTTGATCTGAGATTTGAGAACCAGAGATCGTGCGTATTCGAGGTTTACTCGTAACTTTTGGTCGAGGTGCAGCGGCTCGGGTTTCCACAGGTTTTGGTAACCACGGGATCCATGGCTTGCGAGTCGAGGATGTTGTGCGAGCACGCGGTGATGATGTGCTGGAACTTCCTGCTTTGCCTTTCTTAACCGTGATTACTACTTCCTTGCCTTCCTGGTCCGCACTGACATCAATACATGTACCGTCATTACATTCCGCGTAACTTGAAGGAGAAGCTAAGAGTGCAAGGGCGATTGCTAGTGCGATTTTTTTCATCGCACGATGCTGGCAAACGAAACTATGAAGCTCTCAAGGATGCGAGAATTTGTGGAAAATCGAAACTGTGCAGAGTTATGAGCCGTATTGCTGGTGTAAGCGCTTCAAGGATTCCTTGACTGTCTTCCCATCACTGGTACGCCACAACGGCGGCATTGAATTAAGCAAGATTGAGCCGTAGCGCTTATTGATAATCCTTGAATCCAAGATAGCCACAACTCCGCGATCATCGACCGAGCGGATCAATCGGCCAGTTCCTTGCGCCAATAACAAGGCGGCTCTTGGTAGCGAGACCTGCATAAATCCTGAGCCGCCCGCAGCGTCGGCTTCCGCAGCGCGAGCTGACATGACGGGATCATCGGGACGTGGAAAAGGAATGCGATCAATCGCGACCAAAGTGCACGAAGGGCCTGGAACATCAACGCCTTGCCACAGACTCATAGTGCCGAGCAAAATCGATGTTGGATCGTCAGCAAATCTTTCGACGAGCGAGCCCACAGAATCGCCACGTTTCTGGGTGATGATTGAGATTGGTAATTCAGCAAGCACCCGTCGCAAATGTTCGTCAGCCATCTCAACTCCACGCCATGACGAGAAGAGTGCAAGGGTGCGACCGCCAGCGGCATCGATCAACTCTCCTAATTCAACAAGGGCTTCTTTACTGGGCCCATCGCGACCCGGCTCTGGAATTTCTCGAGGAAGGTAGAGCATTCCTTGGTTTGCGAAATCAAATGGTGAACCAACATCGAGCATCTGGACATTCGAAGGATCGATTGAAGATTCTTCTTCGCTTTCGCTCTCTGAATCAGCGGTGGCGAGGATTCCAAGACTGCGAGCAATCGGATCGAAACTTTTTCCCACGGTGAGAGTTGCGCTCGTGGCAATCACGGGAGTTTGAGTAAAGAGGTTTTCGCGAAGTACATGTGAAACAGCAAGTGGCGCAAGATATAAAGTGGAAAATGTCGGTTCGTACCAGAGAACTTGTCCTTCGCCCATCCGCATCATCTTCTGGGCTGTCACTTTAATTTCATTGACAGCGCCTTTGACGCGTGCGCGATCGGCCAAACTATCGGGGTCAACAATCTCGCTATCGGCGTTGATGTACGCGATGACCGCCTCGGCCGCTTCTTTAATTTTTCGAACCGGAGCAGCCAGCGCATCAGGAAGTTCATTTAACTTTCGTTCTTCATCGCTACGGATGCGATATTCCTGGCCATACTCATCCATCGCTTCGCCAAATCCTTCCGCTGCTTTGACGAAGGCATCGGAGAGCTTGCCAGGCATGTGTCTGCGGGCCATATTTGCGGCGCGGGCAACGCGGCCCGACGTGAGTTCTTCTGTTACTGCCTGCGTTGTGCGATCCATGAACTCATGAGCTTCATCGAGAATGACAGCATCGCGTTCAGGAAGGATCGGATGTGAATCGACGATTTCTATTGCAAGCAGAGTGTGATTGGTGACCACGATATCTGCGGTCTGGGCTTTGGCTTTGGCGTTAACGGCAAAACATTCGCTGCCAAATCTGCATTCATCTGCGCCAACACATTCGCGACCAGAGGTGGAATTAGCAAGCCAGACTCGTCGATCAACATCGGGTGCATCATCGCGATCACCAGAAATTCCTGGTTTAGCTGCCCACTCTCGTAAGCGACGAGCATCTTTTTCCAGCGATGAGATATCTACCAATACTTCGCTATCTGCTGTTCCATCGTCGGCGTTCATCTTCTGAAGGCATAAGTAATTTCCTACGCCTTTATAGACGGCAAATGAAATCGATCTTCCGAGCTCTTTTTCCAAGGCTTCTTTTACTCGCGGAAGATCGCGTTCAACAAGTTGGCGTTGGAGGGCAAGAGTCGCAGTCGCAACTAAAACTTTCTTGCCATGAACAAGAGCGGGTACGAGATACGCCAGTGACTTTCCAGTGCCTGTGCCAGCTTGTACAAGAAGATGGTGGCGATCAGAGAGAGCATTGGCGACCGCTTCTGCCATTTCAATCTGGCCATCGCGTGGAGAGCCGTTAATAGCAAAGACCGCAGCGCCTAAAGCGCTGCGGACTTTGTCGAGTTCCATTGGCTTACCTTAGTTCTGAAGTAGAACGCGGTAAGTCAGTCAGTGGATTCTTAGCTGCAACCTGAAGTTGATCCGCAACCTTCGCAGACATAGCAAGCGCCAGATGCACGCATCTTGACACCGCATGTCACACAGAGAGGTGCATCGGATTTGATTCCGGCGATCTTCTCAAGTAACTCGGTTGAAGAACCGATCTGAGTTGGAGCTGCTTCAATCTTTACTTCGACTGGCTTAGCTTCAACTTTCTTCTCCACTACTGCTTCAACTTTTGGGGCAGCAACCTCGTGAACTTGGGCATATTCGCCAGTTTCGAGAGCATGTGCGCGTTCTGCGGCTGTGTAGATGCCGTAGGCAGCGCGCTCTTCATATGGCAAGTAATCAAGTGCGAGGCGGCGGAAGATGTAATCCATCATGGACTGGGCCATGCGGATATCTGGATCATCCGTCATACCTGCTGGCTCGAAGCGTGAGTTGGTGAACTTTGAAACATACGTTTCTAGTGGTACTCCGTACTGGATACCAATCGATACTGCGATTGAGAATGCATCCATCACGCCAGCAAGAGTTGAGCCTTGCTTGCCGAGCTTCAAGAAGATTTCGCCTAGTTGGCCATCTTCGTAGGTACCGGCGGTCATGTAACCCTCAGCGCCACCCACAGAAAATGAGGTGGTGCGTGAAGGACGTGACTTCGGTAGACGCTTACGTGTTGCTGGTGTTGGGGCTGATGCTTCAACAGCATCTTCTTTCTTTGCTGCTTTCGCATCAGAAAGTGGCTGTCCAACCTTGCAATTATCCCGATAGACCGCAAGAGCCTTGAGCCCCATCTTCCAACCTTCGTAATAAACCTCTTCCACATCTTCAACTGTTGCAGTTTCTGGAAGGTTAACGGTCTTGGAGATTGCGCCCGAGAGGAATGGTTGGCATGCAGCCATCATTCGTACGTGGCCCATTGGAGCGATGGAACGTGCACCAAGTGCACAATCAAAGACATCGTAATGTTCTTGCTTCAAACCAGGTGCATCGATGACATGACCATTAGCGGTGATGTATTCAACGATCGCTTCGATTGTCTCTTCGGTGTAACCCAATTTGCGGAGCGCTTGTGGGACGGTCTGGTTAACGATCTGCATCGAACCGCCACCAACGAGCTTCTTGAACTTCACAAGTGAGAAGTCAGGCTCGATACCGGTGGTATCGCAATCCATCATCAAACCGATAGTTCCGGTTGGGGCGAGAACTGAAGCTTGGGCGTTGCGCCAGCCATTCTTTTCGCCGATGGAGAGGCAGGCATCCCATTGCTTATTCGCTTCGGTCCATACATCGCGATCGAGTGTGGAGACTGATTTAGCAGAGAGCGATGCTGCGTGGTGCTTCTTCATAACGCGAGTGTGTGGCGCTGCATTTCGCGCATAACCTTCATAAGCGCCGACGATTCCAGCGAGTTCTGCGGAGCGGCGATAAGAAGTTCCGGTCATCAAGGAAGTGATGGATCCAGCAAGTGCACGTCCACCTTCGGAGTCATAGGCAAGACCTGAAGCCATCAAAAGTGCGCCGAGGTTTGCGTATCCGATTCCGAGTTGGCGGTACTTGCGAGTGGTGTCGCCAATCGCTTCGGTTGGGAAATCTGCGAAGCAGATTGAAATATCCATCGCAGTGATGATGATTTCGACTGCCTTAACAAAGTTCTTTGCATCAAATGAACCATCGCTCTTGAGGAACTTCATCAAGTTCAACGATGCGAGGTTGCAAGATGAGTTATCAAGTGACATGTACTCAGAGCAAGGATTGGATGCGTTGATGCGTCCTGTTTCTGGGTTGGTGTGCCAGTCGTTAATGGTGGTGTCGTACTGGATTCCAGGATCAGCACATGCCCACGCTGCTTCTGCCATCTTGCGGAAGAGAGCGCGTGAATCAACTTCTTCAATTACTTCGCCTGTAGCGCGAGCGCGTAGTCCGAAGTTTGTTGAGTTTTCATATGCGCGCATGAATTCATCGTTGACGCGGACTGAGTTATTGGCGTTCTGGTACTGGACAGAGATGATGTCTTTTCCGCCGAGATCCATATCGAAGCCAGCATCACGGAGAGCACGAATCTTGTCTTCTTCGCGAACTTTGGTTTCGATGAACTCCTCGATATCTGGATGATCAACATCGAGAACGACCATCTTCGCAGCGCGGCGAGTAGCGCCACCTGACTTGATGGTTCCGGCTGATGAATCAGCGCCACGCATGAAGGAAACTGGGCCTGATGCAGTTCCACCAGACTTGAGGAGTTCCTTTGAGGAGCGAATGCGAGAGAGGTTGAGGCCAGCGCCTGAGCCGCCCTTGAAGATCATTCCCTCTTCGCGATACCAGTTAAGGATTGATTCCATAGTGTCATCGACAGAGAGGATGAAGCAAGCAGAAACTTGTTGTGGAGCAGCTGTTCCAACATTGAACCAGACTGGAGAGTTGAAAGAGAAGATCTGGTGCAAGAGCATGTGAGTCAATTCGTGTTCGAAGATCTCAGCATCTTGTGGAGTTGCAAAATATCCGTATTCCTTACCGGCTTTGGTGTAAGTCAAAACAACGCGATCAATCACTTGCTTCAATGACCATTCGCGATTGTCATGTCCGACTGCGCCACGGAAATACTTCGTGGTCACGATTGTTGAGGCATTGACGGACCAGAAATCTGGATACTCGACGCCGCGTTGTTCGAAGACAACTTCGCCGGTCTTCCAATTTGTTTGTACTACATCGCGACGTTCCCATGTGACGTTGTCATAAGGGTGTACGCCCGGGGTGCTAAACACTCGCTCAATAGTGAGGCCTTTTCCAAGCTTGCCTTTTGAGGATGAGCGATTGATGACCGTGTCCGACATTCGAGTTTCTCCAGTTTCTTCTTGAAAATTTTTAGTTGTGTTTTCGTTTTCTTCTTTTGTTCCTATTTACTTTTCGCGTTATCTACTTATCGGACTAGTCATTTGAGTTGCGGGGATGCAACTTGTGAAACTTCTTCTACATCTTTCTCAAAAGGCAGGGCGCGGAGAAGTGCGATCTCGCCTTCGAAATCTTCAAGGGAGGAAAAGTTACGGTATACCGAGGCATATCGCAGATACGCCACCTCATCGAGTTCTCTCAAAGGTGAGAGAATCGCCATACCGACTTCTTGAGCTTCAATCTCTGCTTGGCCTGTGGCGCGAAGAGCTTCTTCAACGCGTTGGGCCAAGAGCGCCAAATCATCGTCATCGACTGGTCGGTTCTGGCATGCCTTACGGACGCCGTTTATGACCTTCTCGCGACTAAATGGTTCGGTTGCGCCACTTCGTTTGATGATTGCAAGGACCGCGGTCTCTGCCGTTGAGAATCGTGAGCCACATTGGGTGCACTCACGACGACGGCGAATAGAAGTGCCCTCGTCAGTTGGACGCGAGTCAATGACTCGAGAGTCCTCGTGGCGGCAGAAGGGGCAGTTCACGGCGTGTCGTCCTTTCAATACTGAGAATTTCCAGAATTTGGGTGTATCAGCGATTCATCTTCGAACCACTATGTATGGAAGCCTATCGCAAATCCACCCCAATATCTAGGGGTAAGAGTAAAGCAAGGGTTGAGAGTTCGCACCTCATTGCTGGTGCGGGCGCTCTATGGGCGTGTCGGGATGTAGATCTTCTGTCCGGCTTGGAGCTCCGGTGACTTTAAGTGATTGATCTCAACAATGTCGGCCACCAAAGAACGACGATCGCCACTTGGAGCGATTGATTCGGCGATCGACCACAAGGTATCCCCAGGCTTAACGCTGACTTTCACATAAGGCGTTGGAATCGCGGTGTCGGATGATCCGGCGGTAGCGCCAGTGACAGCAGCAAATCCAGAGAGAAGCAGTATGGAGAGCGAAGTGATGACTGCCAACCTCGCAAGGAGTCGACCACGGGGAGTGAGTCGTACGCGTGAAACATGGCGATTTTCGGGGGTTTTTACGCCACGGTTTGCAAGGGACGGATTGATGGCGATCGTCGTCATCTTCTCTCTCCAGTTACTTCTAGAGCAGATCGGCGAGGAGCGGGGATACTCTTCGAACGTCTGTTCTAAAAGCAAAGGTACACCCCGCCACTGACATCGGCAAGTTTTTTTAGAACATTTGTTTGATTATTTCGTACCTTTGTTCTAACCTTCTCCTATGGCAAAGAAACCTGGCTCCGTATCCGAACTCCCCGATGGCCCCGTTGATGAAAATGGCCTGACCCCCCGACAGACCAAGATCCTCCTGGCGATTAAGAAAGCCATGGAAACCAATGGCTATCCCCCTTCGATGCGTGAGATCGGTGAAGCCGCTGGCCTCTCCTCTCCTTCAAGTGTGAAGTACCAACTCGAAGCTCTCGAGGAAAAAGGTTGGATCCGCCGCGACCCTTCTCGTGGTCGTGCATTAGAAGTTCTCACTCCTGGCGATGAACGATTCGAGGACATTACCCCTGAAAAAACCCACAACGTTCCGCTCGTTGGTCGTATCGCTGCAGGTGGTCCAATCCTTGCCGAACAGAATGTTGAAGAACTCTTCCCACTTCCCGCATCCCTCGTTGGCGAAGGCGAACTCTTCATGCTGAAGGTTGTCGGAGATTCCATGATCAACGCTGCGATCTGCGATGGTGATTACGTCGTCATCCGCTCCCAGAAAGATTGCAATAAGGGCGAGATTGTTGCGGCCATGATTGATGGTGAAGCGACCGTCAAGACTTTCACAAGAAAAGATGGCCACATCTGGTTGATGCCAGCAAATGATAATTACAAGCCGATCAATGGCGATAACGCTGAGATCCTTGGAATTGTTACTGCAGTACTTCGTTCGCTGCGCTAATCCCCTAGCGAACGTACTTCTCCAATACGTGGGCTAGAGCTCCATCCACGAGTGCGTGGATTCGAGTTCCTTCTCCTTCATATTCCTCACTCAAAATCTCACCATGTTCATGAATTTGATTTACAAGATCGCCCCGGTCGTAAGGCAATAACGTTCTCACTTCCACTCTCGGGCGCGGCAATGAAGATTCGATTGCTCGCACCAACTCTGCGATACCAGCGCCGGTGTGTACTGAAATGGGATAGGCGTCTGGTTCTTGGCGAAGCACAAGCGCCATTGTTTCTGGGCCAGCAATATCTGCCTTATTTAACGCAATAATCTCGGGGATTTTTGCCCCACCGATTTCGTCGATGACTCCGCGGACTGCCGCTATCTGTCCGATTGGGTCGGGATGCGAGCCATCCACTACGTGGACGATGACATCAGCGCCAGAAACTTCTTCTAGCGTTGATTTAAAGGCGTCAATCAAGTCGTGCGGCAGATGTTTTACGAAACCGACGGTGTCACTCAAGGTATAGACGCGACCATCCGTGGTTTCTGCGCGGCGAACTGTGGGATCCAAGGTTGCAAAGAGCGCGTTCTGGACAAGTACTCCGGCATTGGTAAGGCGATTCAGGAGTGAAGATTTTCCAGCGTTGGTGTAACCCGCGATTGCGACTGAGGGAATCGAGTTACGTCGTCTTTCTTGCCTCTTTGTATCACGAGCAGTCTTCATTGCATTAATTTCTCGACGGAGCTTTGCCATCTTGTCGCGGATACGACGACGATCAACTTCAATTTTCGTTTCACCAGGTCCGCGTCCGCCGATTCCACCTGCCTGGCGCGAGAGTGAATCACCCCAACCGCGAAGTCTTGGCAACATGTAACTCATCTGGGCTAACTCAACTTGGGCCTTACCTTCTTTGCTCTTTGCGTGCTGGGCAAAGATGTCGAGAATCAGCGCGGTTCGATCAACAACTTTTACTTTTACTTTATCTTCCAAGTTCTTGAGCTGCGATGGGCTTAATTCACCATCGCAAACAACGGTGTCCGCACCCGTTGACTTCACAATTCCCTTAAGTTCGCTGACTTTTCCAGAGCCGATGAAAGTTGCAGGATCTGGTTTATCTCGGCGTTGAATGAGAGCATCTAAAACAGTAGAGCCTGCGGTTTCGGCTAGAGCTGCTAACTCCTCCATCGAATTCTCGGCATCCGTAATGGTTCCTTCGGTCCAAACCCCCACGAGAACAACGCGCTCGAGACGAAGTTGGCGATATTCAGCTTCCGAGATATCGGTGAGTTCAGTAGAAAGACCCACCACGCGTCGCAGAGCTTGGCGATCGCTTAGTTCTTGTTGGGTGGATTGAAATGAATCGGGAATGAAAATATCTGAGTCGTATTCGGCGGCAACTTCTCGACTCTCGGCAATGAGCTTGTCGACTTCGTCGATCTCGCGTTTGTTAGCCAAGGAATGGCCCCAAATCATGATCTTTCAAAAGGACTGCCGGTCCGGTAAGTGTTGCATTGGAATGTGGGTCAATCTCCACAACGAGTCGTCCGCCCGGAGGATTAATCACCCAACGCGCCGGCAACTTCATGCCTTTTTTCGCAGTCGCAGCAAGCGCAACAGCGCAAGTTCCAGTGCCGCATGAACGAGTTTCGCCACTTCCGCGTTCGTGAACGCGCATCTTCAATTCGCCATCAGGTAAGAATTCAACGAACTCAACGTTTACGCCTTCTGGGTAAGTGTCTTTTGGTCGCACGACTGGAGGATGCTTGAGATCTCCAACATCATCGATTGAGTCAACGAATACGACAGCATGAGGATTGCCAACATCGATGTTGTAACCATTCCAGACTTTTCCATTATTGGCCGCGGTAATTTCGCCATCAAGAATCTGAACTTGTCCCATATTGACGCTGATGTCGCCGGTATCGGGAACACTCAAATACTTTGCGCCATCGCGAGTGAGAATCGAGAAGATTCCTGCCGGATGATGCCCTCGTTCGACCAAGTAACGAGCCATGACGCGAATGCCGTTTCCGCACATCTCCGCGAGGGATCCATCGGAATTGCGATAGTCCATAAACCATTTGCCATCGCGCTTTGTGATTCGGATAAGTCCGTCAGCGCCAATGCCAGTCGCTCTATTGCAGATTGCTGCAGTCTGTTTCGATGAAAGATTGTTGTGGTCTTCAGGATCGAAGACGATGACAAAGTCGTTTTCTGTGCCGTGGCCGTAAGTGCCAATCAAAGATGTGCTCATGCACCGCTCATCGTAGAGGAGATGACGCGCTCGACAAGTTCTGCGACAGGAGCCTTCTTAATCCAAGTAATGCGCTCATCACGAGAAAACCACGTTTCTTGACGACGGGCATATTGACGAGTGGCCCGCTTGGTTTCTTCCTTCGCTTCTTCTTCAGTCATGAGCCCTTGCGCGAACTTGATGACTTGGGCATAACCCAACGCCGCTTGGGCGGTTCGACCTTCAAGCAGACCTTCGGCCATCAAATCGCGCACTTCACGCACCAAGCCTTGTTCCCACATGCGCTCTACTCGAAGATTGATTCGCTCTTGCAATGTCTCGCGTTCCATTACCAGCCCAAATTGTCGCGCTTGGGGGTACTTCGTACTTCCGACTCGAGGCAGATTCGCAGTGTAGGGACGGCCCGTCAATTCAATGACTTCAAGCGCTCTCACAACTCGACGCACATTCTCTTTTGGAATTGCAGCAGCTGCAGCTGGATCCAATTTCTCTAGAAGGGCATGCATAACATCGGCGCCTAATTCTTCAGCTTGCTTTGCAATCTTCTCACGTACTTCTGGGTGGGTATCAGGGAAGTTCAAGTCGTCGAGAATTGATTTTATATACAACCCAGTTCCCCCAACCACGATTGCAGGAATCGATTGTTTGAGAAGTTGGTCGATGATAGATCGAGCATCGCTTTGATATTGCGCAACCGATGCCTCCTCGTTTACCGAGAGCACATCGATGAGATGATGCTTGATTCCCTGGCGCTCTTCCATTGAAAGTTTCGCGGTTCCGATGTCCATGCCTTTATATAGCTGCATTGAGTCGGCATTGACGATGTGGCCCTTGAGTTCCTTAGCGAGTTCGACCGCGAGATCACTTTTTCCTGTTGATGTTGCACCACATATGACGATTAAGGTCATTTTGCAGGAACGCTCTTCAAGGTTGGGATTCCCAACATCACACCTGTTGATTCCGCTTCTTTCTTCCGGGCTTCAAAGGCGTCACCACCGCGAGTTCTTCGGACTGATATTGGCTCTCCGGTTGAGAGAACAAAGTGAGGTTTGGCGCTGGTGATGCGAATTTCTGCGATATCTCCAGGTCTCAAATCTGCGGTTGCATCGCAATGCACGAGGCGGAAATCTCTACTCTTGCCGCTCGCACGATCTCCCTCCACATCAGTCACCAAGATCTCAGCCACCGATCCAACAACATCTTGATTCACTGATTGAGACACCGCATTCAAGTGCTCGTGGAGCCTGGTGTATCGCTCTGCGACAACATCAGCAGGAATCTGATCAGGCATCTCGGCCGCAGGAGTTCCTGGACGCTTTGAGTATTGGAATGTGTACGCAGCCAAGAATCGAAGGTCTGTGCAGATATCCATTGTGGCTTGGAAATCAGCTTCGGTTTCACCGGGGAATCCAACGATGATGTCGGTGGTGATGGTGGAGTGCGGCATTGCAGCTCGAACTTTGTCGATGATTCCACGATAGCGATCGGTGCGATACGAACGACGCATTGATTGCAGGATTCGATCTGAACCCGATTGCAGTGGCATATGAAGGTGTGGCATGACGTTGGGGGTTTCAGCCATCGCTTCAATTACATCATCGGTGAAATCACGAGGATGTGGCGACATAAATCTGATTCGCTCAAGGCCATCAACTTTTCCGCACTCACGGAGGAGATTTGCAAAAGCAGTTCGGTCGCCAAAATCAACACCATATGCATTGACGTTCTGACCCAACAGGGTCACTTCCGTGACGCCGTCAGCAACTAACGCACGAACTTCAGCAAGAATGTCGGTTGCAAGCCGATCTTTCTCTCGTCCACGTAGCGCGGGAACTATGCAGAAAGTGCAGGTGTTGTTACATCCAACTGAGACTGAGACCCATGCAGAAAATGCGGAATGACGGCGTGATGGAAGCGTGGAGGGGAAATGCTCGAGCGCTTCTTTGATTTCAATCTGTGAGCTTTTTTCGATGCGTGCTCTTTCAAGCAGCGTAGGTAGAGAGCCAACATTGTGAGTTCCAAAAACAACGTCGACGTAAGGGGCTTTCTTAAGGATTGTTCCCTGGTCTTTTTGAGCCAGACATCCGCCAATCGCGATCTGCATTTCAGGGCGAGATTTCTTGGTTGGGGCTAGGAAACTCAAATGGCCGTAAAGCTTGTTATCGGCATTTTCCCGAACGGCACAAGTATTAAAAACTACAAGATCCGGGTCCGAGCCTTCTTCTGCTGGAATGTAACCCGCTGCATCCAATGAGCCAGCGATACGTTCGGAATCATGAACGTTCATCTGGCAGCCCAGAGTTTGGATGACGTAGGTACGGCTCACGTGAGCAATCGTACCTACGTCTTAATGACCAGGATTAACTTCGAGAAATTCCTAACTCCGCAAGCACCCTCGTCACGATATGGCCGGAAAAACCTCGACGCGATAGCGCGCCATGCATTCGGCGATACGCGACCTCGGGAGCAAGAGCTCGAACGGATCGAGCTTTTCGTTCTGCGAGCTGCATCGCATTCGCGAACTCTGAATCATCAGTGATATCGCTCGTGATCCATTCGATGATTTCATCTGAGATTCCTTTAGAGCGAAGCTCTCCAGCGATGATGCGCTTGGAGACTTTCTTTGTTCTTTGGCGAGATTCGCTCCAATAACGAGCAAACTCGTAATCGTTGATGAAACCTTGTTCTTGAAGGCGGAAGAGAACCGCGTTAGCGACTTCTTCTTCGATGCCTCTTTTCTTGAGAAGTGTGAAGAGCTCTCCCCTACTTTTCGCGCGACGACCAAGCGCCATCAGCGCAATGGTCTGGGCTACTGAGTAGGGGTCGCTCTCAACTTCTACAGGACTAGAACTCGACATCAGCAGCGGCTTCATCAATCGCAGCAACTAGCGCTGGATCGACCTCGCTCGCGGCGTAATGTGCGCGAATCTTGCCTTCGATCTCGTTAGCGAGATCAGGATTATCGATCAAGAATTGGCGTGAATTCTCTTTACCTTGGCCGAGTTGGTCACCTTCGTAAGTAAACCAAGCGCCAGACTTCTTGACGATTCCCAGATCTACACCGAGATCAAGGAGTCCACCTTCGCGAGAGATTCCGATTCCGTAAAGGATGTCGAACTCTGCTTGCTTGAATGGGGGCGCCATCTTGTTTTTCACAACTTTGACGCGGGTACGGTTACCGACCGCTTCTTGGCCATCTTTAAGAGTTTCAATACGGCGAATATCCATACGAACAGAGGCGTAGAACTTCAACGCTTTTCCACCAGTCGTTGTTTCTGGCGATCCGAAGAAAACACCAATCTTGTCGCGGAGCTGGTTGATGAAGATTGCAGTGGTCTTGGATTGGCTCAGTGCACCAGTGATTTTGCGGAGCGCTTGGGACATCAAGCGAGCTTGAAGACCCATATGTGAATCGCCCATCTCACCTTCGATTTCAGCGCGTGGAACAAGTGCTGCGACTGAGTCAACAACAATGAGATCAAGTGCGCCGGAACGGACCAACATATCCATGATTTCTAGCGCTTGTTCGCCAGTGTCTGGCTGGGAAACTAAAAGTGAATCGATATCAACGCCGAGTTTCTTTGCGTATTCAGCATCGAAGGCATGTTCTGCGTCGATGAATGCAGCAATGCCGCCATTTTTCTGGGCGCTGGCAATCGCATGGAGTGTGAGCGTTGTTTTACCTGAAGATTCAGGTCCGAAGATTTCAATAACGCGGCCACGTGGAAGGCCACCAATTCCAAGAGCCATATCCAAGGTGATGGAACCGGTTGGGATGACTTCGATAGGTGTCGCTATGCGATCACTCATTTTGATGACGGAGCCCTTACCAAACTGACGCTCGATTTGAGCAAGCGCGGTGTCTAGGGCTTTCTGCCGTTCGGCAGAGGGTTTGGATTTGTTTTCAGGATCTTTGGCTTCTTTAGCCACAGTCTTGCCTCTCTTCTTCTCGTTGTTTGGTCCAGAAGGTACGGAAGACCACTGACGGCTGACCTTATAGGTCGGCGGAAATGTGGAACCGCTCTGGTTGGGCATAACAACTCGCCGTTGTTATGGGTGAAGTCTACCGAACATTTGTTCTAATGACTTTCCAGACACGCCACGCCTACCGTGAGCCATGGTCGAGCTCGCCCCCTTCAACACCCCAAGGCCGGCTGAGTACGCCCCAATCCCAAAACCCCTCACCCGTCGAAACCTCAAGGGTCGCTCGATTCCACCGGGGCCTCGGTCACCGCTGCTAACTCTGCAATTTCAAAAAGACACTCCAGGTTTTCTACGCGCTGCTCGTGATCAATTCGGCGATTGCACATCGTTCTTCCTCGGTCGCCAACTTTTTATCGGCGCCTTTTCTCCCGAGATGGTCCATGAAGTCACTGTGAGCAAGCAACATCAATTCATCAAAGGCGTTGGCTTTGATCGGATGCGCAAAGTATTAGGAACTGGGCTTCTCACTAATGAAGAGCCAATTCATCTCCGCCATCGACGTTTGATGCAATCGCCTTTTCACATCAGCAAGATTTCTTCATATGCCAACACGATGGTGGAGCTGACCCAGAAACACATTTCGCGTTGGAGCGACGGAGATGTGGTTGCAGTTGGGCCAGAGATGATGTCTTTAACTTTTGATATCGTCGCAGACATCCTTTTCGGAGCCGACATTTCTGCAGACACGAAAAAGGTTCAAAGAGCGATGCATATTGCGATTGACCGTATCGAGCGGACGATGTTGCCAGGGCTGGATCGATTCGACAATCTTGGACTTCCGTATTTCCGCAAATTTGGCAGCGCTGCAAATGAATTACATGAAGTTGCGACTCGGATTGTCAATGAACGAATTGAGAAAGGCATCAAGCGCGACGACTTGATGGGAGTTCTGCTAGAAGCCACAACTCCGGAGGGTGAAAAACTTTCAGCGCGCGAAGTATCTGACGAGACTTTAACTTTGATTTTGAGTGGGCATGAAACGACAGCAAATGTATTGACGTGGGTATTTTCCTATTTGAGCCACCTTCCGAAATATTGGAGTGAACTAGCAGCTGAAGCTAATGAGATTTTGCCGCATAAAAAAGATGAGAACTTCGCTCGGATCTTGCTCGCAGCTCCCCTATCGAGCGCAATTTTCAATGAAGTTTTACGGCTCTGTCCCCCAGTCTGGGTCGCTCCACGAAGAGCTTTGGAGGATGTGACTCTCGGCGGAGTGGAAGTTCCCAAAGGCGCCCATGTTTTGGTAAGCCAGTATGTGACCCATCGCGATCCGCGTTATTTCGACGATCCCGATGCTTTCAAACCAGAACGATGGTTCAACGACTTTGAGAAATCGCTACCGCGAGGTGCGTATTTCCCATTTGGCGCTGGAACTCGAAAATGTTTGGGAGATCAATTCGCTCTGCTGGAAGGGCGAATCATCATTCTTGAGATTGCCCGACGCATGCAGTTATCGCTGACCTCAGGTTTTCCCGTCGCACAACCACGAGCTACATACCGCCCACGTGGAGCAGTCTCGATGAAGGTATCGCTTACTTAAGTTGGCTTGAGATGTCGGGGTTGTTCTTAACGACTGCGCGCCAGATATCAGCGGGTTCCATACCCATCGCGAGCGCCTGATCAACTGTCTGGCCACCAAGTTCGGCCATCACAAAATCCTTGGCATACGAGGGGGCCCAATCAGCGCCAAAGTGTTCGGTCATCCGACGCCGAAGTTCGGTGATGCGCATACAGGTGTTTAGAGAATAGAAGCGAGACGTTTAGCTTGCTGCTTTGAATGATCATCAGACAAAGGAGCAGTAACTTGACCCATCAACCAACGAAGGATTAATCCAACTCCAACAACATCGGTTGCGAAGATCTTTGCAAGTTGTGAATAAATTTCAACCCATACTTTATGTTCGCGCGCAGTAAGTGCAGCTGCCATGATGTCGCCATCTGTTTGTAAAGCTGTTTGCAGACCTGGGTGGCTCGAGATTTCACGAGAGATCATATACAAAGCGTCACCACGAGATTGTGCGATCATCGCAAGGGTGGCGATTCTTTCAAGTTCTGTTTCAACTAAAGCAACAAAGACTTCATGTTTATCGCGGAAATGGTTATAGAGCGAAGCGCGTGAGACTTGGGCGCGATCGGCAATCTCAATCATGTTGGTGCCAGAGATTCCGCTTTCGGCAAGCAACGCTTTTGCGGCGTCCATGATTGCAGCGCGAGTACGACGATGAATTGTCGATTGATGTTGGTATGTCGAGCGCGAGCTTTGTGGGCTTACTGACACTGAACTCCCCTAGTGACTATGCCGCGTTAGTATCAACGACAGTAAGTACTGGGGATTCGTGAAGTTTGATGAGGGAAGTTACTTCAACAAGTACTGTGGACAGGGACAAGTTCAACGCTATGCAAATTGAATTCAGAAGTTCGGATGACGCTTCTTTCTGACCACGCTCTACTTCTGAAAGGTAACCCAAGGAGACGCGTGCTTCTTTTGCAACATCGCGGAGGGTGCGGCTTTGAGAAATTCGAGCTTGGCGCAAGGTCTGGCCGATATGTGTGCGGAGAAGAGTCACAACCAGCCCCTTTCGAAAAGTGAGAACGAACTAAGCCCTAAGGATACGCGCGAAGGCCCCAAGTGCGCTTTCTACCGCGCCGCGGCGCACCGCGGATCGATCGCCATCCAGGGCTAATTTCACTGTTTCTTTGCTCGTGGGTCCAACAAAAGCGAGCCAGACCGTACCCACCGGAATTCCGTGATGTGGCCCAGGACCTGCGACTCCGGTGGATGACATCGACCATGTTGTGGCCATTCGTGACCTGATTCCTTCGGCCATCTTCAGCGCGACTACTTCCGAAACAACGCCACTTCGATCAATTGTCTCCTGCGGAACAGAAAGTTCACGAACCTTGATGTCGATTGAGTAAGCGATGATCGAGCCTTTGAGAATGTGAGAAGCGCCGGAAACGTCAACTATGGCAGAAGTGAGCGCTCCTCCCGTGAGGGATTCGGCAATGCTTAAAGTCTCTTTTCGATCAGTGAGAATCGAAACTATCTCTTCGGCGAAATTCATGAACGAGCTTTCATCACATTTCTAAGATATTCATAGCCTGTAGTTAGAGTTAGGACGATTGCGATTCCTAACAAGATATCTCGAGGAATATGCAGAACTTCAGGAAGCGGCAACATATAAAAACCAACTGAGAAATTTTGAAGAAGGGATTTAATCTTTCCACCTTTACTTGCGGCAATCACACCACGCTTAATCACGGCAAAGCGCAAGAATGTGATTCCAACTTCTCGCGCCAGAATCACAATTGTGACCCACCATGGCATCTTCTCGAGAATGGAAAGTCCAATAAGCGCTGTTGCAATGAATGCTTTATCGGCGATGGGATCAAGCAAAGTACCAAAACTTGAGATTTGATTTCGCTTCCGTGCGATTCGGCCATCAAGCACATCAGTCATTCCAACGACAAAGAAAGAACACCAAGCGATGACCTGCCAGGTTGGGTCATCACCACCATTTTTGAATAGCGCCCATGCGCAGAATGGCAGCGCAAGAATTCGCGCAATCGTTAGCGCATTGGGAAGGTTCATAACGGTTGGGCCACCAAATCTGCACCGGCCGTCTCCACAACTAGGGCATCGACGTAGTCGCCTACTTTGAATCCGGCATGCGGGCGGCCAGGAACATTGATGAATGTGGTGGTGTCGACCTCGGGACCTTGGTGCTCGGCCCGCCCCTCTTGGGTTTCAGCATCCTCAATTAAAACTCGAACTCGTTGACCAATGCGTTCGGCCGATCGCTGATTGACGAGTTCTTCTGCGATAGCCGTGAGCTTGTTGGTTCTTGCAGTGATGATCTCCTCTTCAACTTTGTTCTCTAGTTTTAACGCTTCGGTCTTATCCTCATCCGAATATGGGAAGACACCAATCGCATCTAAACGTGCAGCTTGAATGAAGTCCACTAACTCTTGAAACTCCTCTTCAGTTTCCCCCGGGAATCCAACGATGAAATTTGAGCGAATTCCAGCTTCGGGATTAAGAGCACGTACTTGTGAGAGTAGATGTAAGAACTTCTCGCTATCACCAAAACGTTTCATGCGACGCAAGAGCGTTCCAGATGAATGCTGGAAGGAGATATCAAAGTAAGGAACTACCTTTTCAGTCGACACCATCGCGTGAAGGAGAGTGGGACGGATTTCTGCGGGTTGAAGATATGAAAGTCTAATTCGAGCAATCCCCTCGATTTTTGCCAACTCAGGCAGAAGTGATTCCAATACTCTCAAGTCACCAAAATCTTTTCCATACGAAGTCGTATTTTCACTTACTAAGAAAATTTCGCTCACTCCATTTTCAGATAACCAACGAGCCTCATCGATGATCTCGGTTGGCCGACGAGAGACGAAAGCACCGCGAAAAAGTGGAATGGCGCAGAAAGTACAACGACGGTCACAGCCTGATGCGATCTTCAGCGGCGCCATGGGTGAATCTCCCAAACGTTTACGGGAGAAGGTGCTGCCTTGACCCATGGAGCTTTTCACTTCTTGTCGTGCTACTGGAGAGATTGGGATGATGGTCCGGCGATCCTTAGGTGTGTGCGCTTCCCGTTTCTCGCCATCAAGAATCTTGCGCAGACGGTCGGAGATGTCTGCGTAATCATCAAAACCAAGGATTGCATCTGCTTCGGGAAGCGCTTCTGCGAGCTCTTTTCCGTATCGCTCGGCCATACATCCCACCGCCACTACCGCTCGAAGTGTGCCGTCGGCTTTCAGGGAATGGGCTTCGAGAAGTGCATCTACCGAGTCCTTTTTTGCGGATTCAATAAAGCCACATGTGTTGACGAGCGCAATATCGGCGCCGGCTGGATCATCAACGAGAGTCCAACCATCTGCGGCTAGACGACCAGCAAGTTCTTCTGAATCCACATCATTACGTGCGCACCCCAGAGTTACGAGCGCGACCGTAGTGGGCTTTGACACCTCGTTATTCTACAGAGGCTTAACCTTGATTACTTGCTTGCGGACCAAATTCAAGGCGAATGACTTCGCCAACGCGGCCCGGGACCCCAAGATCTTCACCATTGACGGTCAAATTAATCGCACCTGCATTGCCAATCACAACATAGAGAAGTTGATTGTCATTGAAAGAACGTGATTCACCTTGACGGATTCGACCACTAAAGAGAGTTGTGCCAGTACTGTCAGTGACAGCTACCCACGAGAGTCCGTTGACGCCCTTAAGCATAACTTCAACGCCTTTGACTTTCTTAGCAACGGGCGAATTTTCTGAAGGTGTTTGGTTTGCTGGCGAGATTATTGTCGTCGAAGAATTATTCCCAGCCGAAAGAATTCCAACTCCAACAAGTGCAAATGCAAATATTCCTGCTGCTACTCCACTGAGCGCTTTCCATGAAAGTGGTTTACGTTCTTTCCGCGCCGGTGCTGCATTTGTGTCGTTGAGAAGATCTCGTATCGACTTACTCAGCGGAATTGTTTGTGATTCGAAAGCGAGAAGAACTTCAGAATCTCCTACTCCGCAAACTCGAGCAATTGTGCGGATATGTCCGCGCGCATATGTCGGGCCACCGCAGGTATTGAAATTATCCCGTTCCAAATCTTCAATCACTGAAGAAGGAATGCGAGTGCGCGCAGAGAGTTGTTCGACCGTCAGATTTGCTGACTTTCGAATCTCTTTGAGTCGTGTACCAACTGACATTGACGCCTCGCATGTGTGGGAAGGGAGGCAAATTGTACGAGCCATGAATAACAAAGAACAACCCGCCGTAGGCGGTCGTGTGCGGACTAACCCCTGAGAATCACCCTTGAATAACTTACGACTGTATTACTTCAAGCACCGACGCAAGGTCTTCTTGCTTAACCAAGACAACGCGCGCCTTCGAACCCTCCGATGGTCCGACGATTCCGCGACTTTCCATCAGGTCCATCAATCGCCCAGCTTTTGCAAATCCCACTCGAAGTTTTCGCTGCAACATTGAGGTCGAACCAAATTGAGTGCTGACTACTAATTCAATTGCTTGAATCAACAATTCCTTGTCATCTCCGATGTCATCATCGCCAGATCGCGCAGCCATCGCGGGCTTGATAATATCTTCCCGATAAACTGGCTTAAGCTGAGATTTCACGTGGCTTACAACCGATTCAATCTCGCGCTCCGACACATATGCACCTTGGATTCGCATTGGTTTACTTGCGCCCATGGGAAGGAAGAGGCCATCGCCTTGACCGACGAGTTTCTCAGCACCTGGAGTATCAAGGATGACTCGTGAATCAGCAAGTGACGATGTTGCAAATGAAAGTCGAGAGGGAACATTCGCCTTAATCAAACCTGTGACGATATCAACGCTCGGTCGCTGGGTAGCAATCACTAAATGAATTCCAGCTGCACGTGCTAATTGGGTGATGCGGACAATGCAATCCTCGACATCACGGGCAGCAACCATCATGAGATCTGCTAACTCATCAATCACGACCAACATATATGGATATGGCTCGAGCGGTTGATCAGCGCCCTCCTTCGCCACAACTTTTCCAGCGCGTACCGCTTTATTGAAATCATCAATGTGGCGGAAACCGTACGTAGAGAGATCGTCGTATCGCATATCCATCTCCCGCACGACCCACGCAAGCGCTTCCGATGCTTTCTTCGGATTTGTGATGATTGGAGCAAGAAGATGAGGAATGCCGTCGTACGCGTTGAGTTCTACTCGCTTTGGGTCAATCAAAATTAATCGCACATCGTTAGGAGTCGCTCGCATTAGAATTGATGTGACTAGTGAGTTAATCATTGAAGACTTACCCGCACCAGTTGCGCCCGCAACGAGAAGATGGGGCATTTTCGCCAAATTTGCGCAGATGAAATTACCTTCGACGTCTTTCCCAAGGGCGATGACCATCGGATGGTGATCATTTCCAGCGACGCTCGAACGCAGAACATCACCCAATGAGACAATTTCTCGATCAGTGTTTGGAATCTCAATTCCAACAGCTGACTTTCCTGGAATCGGAGAGAGGATACGAACATCGCTACTGGCGACGGCGTACGCGATGTTCTTACTTAAAGCAGTGATTGCTTCAACTTTAACGCCGGACCCAAGTTCGACTTCATAACGCGTGACAGTTGGCCCACGCATAAAACCCGTCACTTCACAATCAATATCAAATTGCGCGAAGACTTCAGAAAGCGCTGCAACGACTTGATCATTGGCCTTGGTTTTCCCTTTACTCGGTGGTGTCGTTCGCAATAAGTCCATCGCAGGTAATTCATAAGAATCACTCGACGAGAGAACCAATTGAACTGGTCGCGGAGGTTTTTGGGCCGACTCTTTCTTTACAGCTATCGGCTGAGTGATTTCGGTCGTGAATTCTTCGTCGAAACTTTCTTCGTCAATCTCTTCTTCCTCTTCATCACCCTCATCATTGGAGAATTCTTGGACAAGTGGAGTTTCAAATGGTGGAGTATCAGCAATTTCGAATTCTTCAGCCTTGCGTTCGCGTCTTTCTTCAAGAGCAGTTCCAACTTTTGAACTTGCTCCAGTAACCAAGTTCTTGATGATGTCAATGATGCGCGAGAATGGAGTTGCGGTGATGACGAGTGCGCCAAATAGAAGAGTAAGAATCAAAATCGGAATCGCAAGAAGATCAGTGACTAGCGCAACAAGCGGCGTCGAGACAGCGTAGCCAACCCATCCCCCGCCTTCGCGCATCGCGGTTGCGCCAGTGTTGATTGAAGTCGGATTTATGATGTGAATCAATCCAGTTGAGCTTAGAACAAGTAAGAGTGAGCCAATCGTGATTCGACCGGTCGCTGCTTTATCGTCCGGAGTGCGGAAAAGTCGGAGCGCAAAGTAGCCAAAGAGCAGCGGAGTAAGAATTGCGAGCCGACCGACAGCGCCATAGAAGAATGCATACGCGGCTTTTCCAAACCAATTATCAAGATGCCACCATGATGTGGCTGCAGCTATGAGGGCGACAATAAAGAGGAGTAATCCAAAACCATCTCGCTGGTGTTCTGGATCTAAATCACGTGCACCGCGCGTGACAAAGCGGACTGAGGCGCCAAGAGCCTTCGCGAAAGAACGCCAGAGCGCACCGAGCGCACGACTCATTGCGCCAACGACACCTCTGCCTTTACGCGCGGAATTCTTCTTTGCCACAACGAAAAATCGTATTAGAAACGATTTTTCTCAACCGAGAGGCGCGCCGCGCAAGTTGAAGTTACTAGACCTCTATCACAACAGGAACGATCATCGGGCGACGACGATGTTCTTCGCCAACCCAACTCCCAACAGTCTTGCGAACTACTTGTGAAAGTTGATGTGTTCCATTAATTCCGCCAGCTACCGCACCAGCAAGTGCTCTCTCTATCCGTCCCTTTACTTCTTCAAAGAGCGCAAGATCTTCAGCAAAACCGCGGGCATGAATATCTGGACCCGCAACAATCTTGCCGGTTTGCGAATCGATAACGACAATCACTGAAATAAATCCTTCTTCACCCAGAATGCGGCGATCTTTCAGCGATGCTTCAGTAATGTCACCGATACTTTGGCCATCCACATAGACATACCCAACAGGAACTGCCCCAACGACTTTTGCTTTTCCATCTGCAAGATCCACGACAACACCATTATCGACCACAACCGTGTTGGAACGCTTCACGCCAGTTGAGATCGCTAATTCAGCATTTGCTTTCATATGTCGCCACTCACCATGGACCGGCATCACATTCTTTGGCTTAACCACGTTGTAGCAATAAAGAAGCTCTCCTGCGGCTGCGTGGCCGGAGACATGCACGAGGGCATTTCCTTTATGGACTACTTTCGCGCCAAAACGAGTGAGTTCATTGATGACTCGATAGACCGAATTTTCATTACCTGGAATTAAGGATGAAGCAAGAATGACAGTATCCCCCGCGCCAACTTTGATTCGATGATCGCCATTAGCCATGCGAGATAAAGCAGCAAGTGGTTCGCCTTGTGAGCCGGTGCAGATCAAAACAATATTGTCACCTGCATCCTCAATCTCATCGATATCAATAAGGGTATTGGGCGGAATATGTAGATATCCCATCTCCCCCGCCAGCGACATATTTCGAACCATGGACCGTCCAACAAATGCGACTTTGCGGCCATGAGTGAATGCGATATCAATTACTTGTTGAATTCGGTGAACATGGGACGCAAAAGAAGCGACAATCACTCGTCTCTTGGTACCTGCAATCACACGATCCAATACCGGCATGATTTCGCGCTCGGATGTTGTGAATCCGGGAATATCTGCGTTTGTGGAATCGACCATGAAGAGATCGACCCCTGATTGACCAAGGGAGGCAAAACGAGCCAAGTCTGTGGTTCGTCCATCGAGTGGAAGTTGGTCCATCTTGAAATCGCCAGTATGAAGCACGACGCCAGCCGGAGTTTTGATCACAACTGCAAGCGCATCGGGAATTGAGTGATTGACGGCAACGAACTCCAATTCAAAAGGTCCAACCTTTCGAGTTTGTCCTTCGCGAACTTCTACTGAGATGGGTGAGATGCGACGTTCTTTCAACTTACCTTTTGAGAACGCGAGAGTTAAGGCAGAGCCAATAACCGGAATGTCTTCTCTTTCCCGAAGCAGATATCCGAGCGCGCTGATGTGATCTTCGTGTCCATGGGTAAGGAAAACTGCAACGACATCTCGTAGTCGATCTCTAATGTAAGAAAAATCAGGCAGAATCAAATCAACGCCGGGTTGATTCTCTTCCGGAAAGAGAACTCCGCAATCAACTATGAGTAACTGGCCTTCATATTCGAAGACCGTCATATTGCGGCCTACTTCACCTAATCCACCGAGCGCAACAATGCGCAAAGTTTTGCTAGGAAGTTGAGGCGGCAACCCGAGATCGGGATGCGGATGATTCATTAGTTAACTTTCACGCCACCGGCGCGAAGATCCTCTCGTAGTTGGGTGATCTGAGATTCAGTGGCATCAACAAGAGGCAGCCGTACTTTTCCGCCTGGAAGGCCCATCATGTTTAATGCTGCCTTGGTGAGAATTGCACCTTGAGTGCGGAATGTTCCCGTGTACACAGGCAAAAGTTTCTGGTGAATTTCAAGCGCTTTTGCCGAATTGCCGCTAAACCACGAATCAAGCATCACTCGCAGATCAGCACCGACTGTGTGGCCGCAAACGGAAACAAATCCAACGGCACCAACAGAAAGCAGCGGCAGATTCAAGATGTCATCGCCTGAATAGACTGGAATTCCACAACGTTTGATGACCCACGACGTTGATGCAACATCTCCTTTTGCATCTTTCAGAGCGACGATATTGGGATGTGAAGCTAATTTCACGATTGTGTCCGGCTCGATCGCAACTCCGGTTCGACCTGGGATGTCGTACAACATCACCGGGACTTTGGTCGCATCGGCCATCGCGCGAAAGTGTGCCTCGATTCCTGCTTGTGGTGGCTTGTTGTAATACGGAGTCACAACAAGTAGCCCGTCTGCTCCCGCATTAGCAGCCATCTCTGCTTGTTCTACCGAATGAGAAGTTTCATTATTGCCAGCGCCAGCAACAACTTTTGCTTTTCCATCAACAGCTTTGCGAACAACTTTGATGATTTCAATCTTTTCGTCATCGCTCGTAGTCGGTGCTTCCCCCGTTGTGCCGTTGACAACAATTCCGTCATGGCCAGTAGAAACGAGATGCTTAGGTAACTTCTCAACGCCCGCCCAATCGATGGAGAGATCATCCTTAAAAGGAGTGATCATTGCGGTCAGTAATCGACCGAATGGCGGCGTGATTGACATGCGCCAAGGCTACTACGCCACGGCTATGGGGCGACGCGACCTGATTTCTCGAATGCGGCGTAAGTAAGCGGCATCAACCGAGCGAAGTGTTCTTCCATCTTCTCGGCCACCATCTCGATTTCACGCTGTGGGTAGCTCGGAAAATGAGAACCTTCGCGACTTGTGCGAAGAGATAAGAAATTCATCAAAGCTCGAGCATTCATGGTCACATACATCGATGAGTACAACGCGACCGGCAGCACTGCACGAGCAACTTCGCGCGCAATACCAGCATCGAGCATCTTCTTGTAATTTGCGTATGCAACGGTGTAGGTCTCTTTCATAGCCGCGACCGAAACTTGATATTGTTCAGGCGTTCCATCAACAAATACATAATGACCTGTCTTGCCAGTCTGAACCAATTTTCGATCTTTATTTGGGATATAAAAGACTGGACTTAATTCGCGATAACGACCGCTCTCTTCGTTATAGGAAGCGATGCGATGACGCATGAATTCGCGGAAAACAAATATGGGAGCGCTGACAAAGAATGTCATCGAAGTGTGCTCGAAAGGTGAGCCGTGACGTTCGCGGGCTAAGTAGTTGATCAAGCCTGCGGAACGGGAAGGATCAGAGTTGATCTCCTCAAGGGAATTCTCGCCCGCAGTTGAGACGCGTGCCGCCCAAATTACATCCGCATCGTTAGCGCTCGACTTCACCAATTCAACAGTGACGTCATCGCGGAAGACGATCTCTGGATGCGCTGCAGCTTCACTCACGAGCGCGACCTTATCTATTCCATGGCAGTGCCTTGGGAATTTCTACGGCAGAATGTCTGCGTGTCACTCGAAGAAGGCTCATTTAACAAGCGTGCTGTGTTGCGCGACTCACTCGCAGTCGCCATCCCTGTTGGGACTTATGGAGCCGCTTTTGGAGCCGCATCAATAGCGGCTGGATTCTCGGTGCTTCAAACCTGTCTTCTCTCGCTTCTCTTATTTTCTGGCGCTTCACAATTTGCAGTCGTTGGAGTCATGGGAGCAGGTGGATCAGCTCTGAGTGCCATCGCTACCGGTTCACTATTGGGATTACGTAATGGGCTTTATGGAATGCGAATGTCGCCGCTCCTCAAGCTTCGCGGATTTAAGAAAATCATCGGCGCCCAACTCACAATTGATGAGTCCACTGGGGTAGCGATCGGACAAGAAGTTCGCGGAGCCCAAGCAAGTAGATATGGATTTTGGGCGACAGGTATCGGCGTCTACGTTTTCTGGAATCTCTTCACATTACTGGGGGCTTTGGGAGCACAATCGATTGGCGATCCTTCGGCTTGGGGACTTGATGCGGCGGTCCCTGCCGCATTCTTAGGGTTGGTCTGGCCACGGCTCGTGGATAAGAAGACAAAACTTGTTGCACTTTCAGCAATTGCACTTGCTTTAATTCTCATCCCAATTGCTCCTGCAGGTGTTCCCATCATCGCCACTGTTGTGATTGCAATTATTTTCGGTTGGAAGAAATCATGAGCGCGCTCTGGACTGCGACCCTCATCACAAGTTTCATTTGCTTTTTACTAAAAATCCTTGGCTATTCACTACCTGAATCGGTTCTAAATCGACCAGTTATCCAACGAATAAATTCATTGATTCCAATTGCACTGCTGAGCGCGCTTGTTGCTGTTCAAACTTTCGGTGCGGAGAAATCTGTGGTCATAGATCATCGCCTCGTCGGGGTGCTTGTAGCGGCCATTGCACTTCGATTTGGCGCGAATTTCCCGATAATGATGTTTCTTGCCGCTATCGCGTCAGCAATGACGTACAACTTCTAAACGAGCTTGAGCGCCTCGAGTTTCGCCTTCAAGTCGTTATCAGAAGGCTCAGTCATATGAGTTCCGTCAGGGAAAACGATTACTGGAATCGAGCGTTGACCACCATTAATTTCAATTACTTTCTCGGATGCTGAAGGATCTGCTTCAACATCGATGATTGTGTATTCAACGTTGAGTGAATCCATAAGGCGCTTTGAGCGACGGCAATCCCCGCACCAATCTGCGCTATACATAGTGATATTGCTCGACATCATTGCTCCGTTTCTCTTATAGATCCATGAGGTGTTCTAGGCCAAAAGTTAATCCTGGCGTCTTCACTACTTCACGAACTGCAAGAAGTACTCCAGGCATAAATCCAGTGCGGTCAATGGAATCATGACGAATCGAAAGCGTCTCACCTCGATCGCCAAGCAGTACTTCCTGATGCGCGACAAGTCCGCGTAAGCGAACAGAATGAACTGGAACATCGCCAACTTTCGCGCCGCGTGCACCTTCCGAGCCACTTGAAGTTTTATCTGGCATGGCCGGACGGGAAGCGCTCTTGCGGGCTTGGGTAATGAGATCGGCGGTTCGAGATGCTGTGCCTGAAGGAGCATCTGCTTTATCTGGATGATGGAGTTCAACGATTTCAACTGATTCAAAATAGCGCGCTGCCTTTGCGGCGAATTGCATCATCAAAACTGCGCCGAGGCCAAAGTTTGGGGCGATTACTGCTCCAACTTTTGGATTCTTCTCCAACCAACTCTTTACTAGGTTGAGTTTTGCATCATCAAAACCAGTTGTTCCCACGACTACATGAATACCATTATTGATGGCGAATTCGAGATTCTTCATAACTGCGTCGGGATGGGTGAAATCAACGACAACCTGTGCACCGCTTGTTGTGAGTGTTTCAAGCGAATCGCCAAGATCAATTTGAGCGACGAGTTGCAGGTCAGTCGCAGCCGAGATCGCTTTCACGGTTTCGGCACCCATGCGACCCTTAGCGCCGAGAACAGCTACGTTGATGGTCATCTATCCCCTACTTCATAACTTTCTCAAAGATGGAACGCTTGGAGAATGGTCCCACAACCGCGAGGGTCGGCGCGGAATGTAGGACTTCATCGGTCAGAGCGCGAATATCCGCGCTGGTGACAGCTGAAACTTCTTTGAGAATCTGGTCGAAACTCATGATCTCGCCGTATACCAATTCACTTTTTCCAATGCGGCTCATTCGAGATCCCGTGTCTTCTTGGCTGAGGACAAGTGCGCCACTTACGGCGCCTTTGGCTCGACCCAGTTCCTCATGAGTTAAACCATTCTGGGCTACATCATGGAGGACATCACGAATAATCGACACTACCTCCGGGGCTTTTGTTGGATTACATCCTGCATAAAAACCAATGAACCCGCTGCCTGCGAATTGTTGGGCATACGAGTAGACGGAATATGCCAGACCTCGCTTCTCGCGTATCTCCTGGAAGAGTCGTGATGACATTCCCCCGCCGAGTGCAGCAGAGAGAACTCCCATTGCAAAGCGACGTTCATCGTCGCGAGCGACTCCAGGCATTCCAAGAAAAAGGTGCGCTTGTTCGGTTTTGCGATTCATCACGCCAACACGTTGTGATGCTGGATGTTTAAATTTGGTATTGGTACGCAGCGAGAAGTCGGTGCGTGGCCGATCTAAGAATTCATCACGAGAGAGCGCTTTGATTACTTGATCCACCACTTTTTGATGTTTGAGATTTCCTGCGACAGCCACAACGATATCTTGTGGCAAATAACGCTTCTTGTAATAGTTGAAAATCGCATTACGTGAAAGACTCTTGATGGATTTCGTGGTGCCGAGAATTGGTCTGCCAAGGGTCGAATCACCATAGAAAGTCTCGGCAAATAGTTCGTGCACTAAATCTGATGGGTCGTCATCGCGCATCGAGATCTCTTCTAGAACGACTTTACGTTCAGCATCGACATCTTCAGCGCGAGCTACAGATGAAGTGATGAGATCCGAGATGACGTCAATCGCGAGTGGAAGATTTGTGTCAATCACTCTTGCATAAAAGCAGGTGTATTCCTTGGAAGTAAAAGCGTTCATCTCACCGCCAACAGCTTCAATCGAGGATGAAATATCTAGCGCGCTGCGAGTTTTGGTGCCTTTAAACAACAGATGTTCTAGGAAGTGTGAAGCTCCAGCAACTTTCGGCGATTCATCACGTGATCCAACATTGACCCATATGCCATATGCGGCTGATCGAACGCCAGGAATTTCTTCCGTGACAATACGCAGACCGCTCGGAAGAACGGTCTTGCGTACAGTCATGACTTCGGTTGTTACTCGCTTGCTGATTCGGAAGCGTTCTCATCCAATACTGGGATGAGTGAGAGCTTGCCCTTGGGATCAATTTCACCGATCTCTACCTGGACTTTGTCGCCAACTTTCATAACGTCTTCGACATTCTCGATGCGCTTTCCACCATGCATCTTGCGTATCTGCGAGACGTGGAGCAAGCCATCTTTGCCTGGAAGAAGATTGATAAAAGCACCGAATGTCGCAAGCTTCACAACAGTTCCGTTATAGCGCTCGCCAACTTCTGGGAGCTTGGGATCTGCGATGGCAAGGACTTGGGCCTTTGCTGCATCTGCAGCAGTTCCATTTGTTGCGCCGATGAAAATCGTTCCATCATCTTCAATGGAGATTTCTGCACCAGTCTCTTCTTGAATCTGATTGATGACCTTGCCCTTTGGACCAATCACTGCGCCGATTTGATCGACTGGAATCTTGATCGAGATGATGCGTGGCGCAAGTGGATTCATCTCATCTGGGCGATCGATTGCATCATTCATGACATTGAGAATCGCAAGGCGCGCTTCCTTAGCTTGGTGGAGCGCTGCAGCAAGGACGCTGGCAGGAATTCCATCGAGCTTTGTATCGAGCTGGAGTGCGGTGACGAATTCTTTTGTTCCAGCGACTTTAAAGTCCATATCGCCGAATGCATCTTCAGCACCAAGAATGTCGGTGAGAGCGACATATTCAGTCTTGCCGTCAACGTCATCTGAGATCAGACCCATTGCAATACCTGCAACTGGCGCCTTCAAAGGAACGCCTGCGTTGAGGAGTGAGAGCGTTGAGGCGCAAACAGATCCCATCGATGTTGAGCCGTTAGATCCGAGAGCTTCGGAAACTTGGCGAATTGCATATGGGAACTCTTCGCGTGCAGGAAGCACTGGAAGAAGAGCGCGTTCTGCGAGCGCACCGTGACCGATTTCGCGGCGCTTCGGCGAACCAACTCGGCCAGTTTCTCCGGTGGAGTATGGCGGGAAGTTGTAGTTGTGCATATAACGTTTGTGGTCTTCAGGATTCAATGTGTCGAGTTGTTGTTCCATCTTCAACATATTGAGTGTGGTGATTCCAAGAATCTGAGTCTCGCCACGTTCGAAGATTGCTGAGCCGTGTACGCGAGGTACAACTTCTACTTCAGCAGTGAGTGGACGGATATCGCGAAGTCCGCGACCATCAATACGGATCTTGTCTCGAAGAACGCGTTGGCGAACCAACTTCTTGGTCAAAGAGCGGAAAGCGGCTGGAATCTCTTTCTCGCGACCTTCAAATGAAGCAGCAAGTGATTCATTTGTGGCAGCAGAGATACGATCAATCTCAGTCTCACGTTCTTGCTTACCAGAGATAGTGAGCGCCTTTGCAAGATCAGCTTTAGCTGCCTTCTCAACTGCTTCGAATACATCTGCTTGGTAATCCAAGAAGACTGGGAATTCTGCAGTTGGCTTTGCAGCAACTTTCGCAAGCTCTAGTTGTGCTTCGCAGAGGATGCGGATAAATGGTTTTGCAGCGTCAAGACCTTGTCCAACGATTTCTTCAGTTGGGGCTTGTGCTCCACCTTGGATGAGTCCAATTGTCTTAGTAGTAGCTTCTGCCTCAACCATCATGATTGCAACATCATCACCAGCGATGCGACCAGCGACGACCATGTCGAAGACTGCGCGCTCAAGATCGCTGTGATTAGGGAATGCCACCCATTGGCCATCAATGAGAGCAACACGTACTCCACCAATTGGGCCAGAAAATGGAAGTCCAGCAAGTTGCGTGGACATCGAAGCAGCGTTGATAGCAACTACGTCATACATGTGGTCTTGATTGAGTGCCATGACGGTCACAACAATCTGAACTTCGTTACGAAGTCCCTTGATAAATGATGGTCGTAGCGGACGATCGATAAGGCGACAGGTCAGAATCGCATCTTCCGATGGACGACCTTCGCGACGGAAGAATGATCCGGGGATCTTTCCGACTGCGTACATACGCTCTTCCACATCTACAGTGAGTGGGAAGAAGTCGAATTGTTCGCGTGGTGATTTAGATGCGGTTGTTGCTGAGAGCAACATCGAATCATCATCGAGGTACACAACTGCAGTTCCTGCAGCTTGGCGCGCAAGGCGACCGGTTTCAAAACGAATCTCTCGTTTTCCAAACTTTCCGTTGTCTATTGTTGCAACGGCAGACTTAACGTCTTGACCCTCCATGGGTCTCTCCTATTCTCTATTGCCAACACACGGCCAGAGAATGAATCTTCGATCGAAGCCCACGGCGTTCTTGTATAAATCCGTAAGCCACCACCGAGGACCAATCGTCCGGTGTTGTGTTGGGTTGAGTATTTAGTTTTTAAGCAAACTATCGGCGGATGCCGAGTTTGTCGATGATCGCGCGATAACGAGCGATATCTGTCTTTGCAAGGTATTGCAAAATTCTGCGACGGCGACCTACGAGCAACAAGAGGCCACGACGGTTGTGGTGGTCATGTTGGTTTGTTTGTAGGTGCTCAGTTACTTGTTCGATTCTCTTTGAGAGAAGTGCAACTTGTGCTTCAGGGCTTCCTGTGTCGGATGCAGAGGCGCCAAACTTGTTGATGATTTCTTTCTTCTCGGCAGGTGTTAATGCCATGGTCTAACTTCCTTTACATCTTTCACGAGGGCTCTCGGTCTTATACACGAGCACACATTTTCTCGCTTGAGGGCTGAAATCTACCAGCGCGTGAGGGATATCAAAAATCGAGAGGAAATCACGCGTGAGAATACGTCAATTTCCGCGCCTCATCGCAGTCAATTTTCATTTGAGCAAGCAACTCTTCGAGGCCATTGAATTTGATGGTGTCACGCAGTCTCCAACCAAATTCGAGCGTAGCTTCTTGATCGTACAAATCTAAATCATCGCGATCGAGTGCATATGCCTCAACTTGTCTTCCTCGCACACCTTCGAAAGTTGGATTGGTGCCAATGGATATCGCAGCCGGCCAACGATGTTGTGCGACGTTCAACCAACCGGCATAAACGCCATCGGAAGGAATTGCCGCAAGAGAATCTAATCCGATGTTTGCAGTGGGATAGCCAATGGTGCGTCCACGTTTCTCACCATGGATAACGGGACCCACAAGTTGGTGAGGCCTTGAGAGAAGTTCATTTGCGATTTCGATATTTCCAGCTTTAACTGCTTCTCTAATCCGAGTTGATGAGACTGTGACGTTTCCACGGTGAAGCAATGGAGCCCCTATAACTTTAAACGGAGCATTTGCCTTGAGGTATTCAATATTGCCAGCGGCTTTAGCGCCAAATGTGAAGTTCTCCCCCACGATCACAAGCTGTGGATCAAAAATAGGAATCAGAACTTGTTCAATAAATTCTTGTGGCGTCAAACGGGAAAACTCTTCAGTGAATTTGATAATGGCCGTGGTTGTGGAGCCATGCGTCGCGAGTTGGTGAACTCGATTGTGAAGCGTCAATAGCCGGGTGGGCACTCGATCTGGCGCAAAAATTGATGTTGGATGAGGATCAAAAGTAAGCGTTGTGACAGGAAGTCCGACCTTGAGACCTTCATTGATTATCGCTTGATGTCCCAGGTGTACGCCATCGAAAATTCCGATAGCAAGCGTAGCGCCTTGGATCGGCGCTCCGTGCCACGTTATGTCAGAAATGAATCTCATCAAGCATATTCTTTCACGAATTAAAAACTGCTATTGGTTGTGCGCCGTAGTCACGATTCTCGATGATTGCTGCGACAGTTCCATCTGGCGATATTGCAACGCCAGGACCTTCGAAGTCAGATTTATTCAGCGCTCGACCGAAAGAGAGTTCGCTTTTTTCGGTCAGATCTATGGACCTGGTGGGCATGATCTGCGAAATACTCGCAACGAGCGGACGAATTTCGCACTCCTCTATTGATTGAGAGTCTTTCTCATAGAAAGGTGCAACTTCAGTACGTCGAAGCGCGATGAGATGTCCACCCACATGTAGCGCCTCACCGAGATCTCGAGCAATCGAACGAATATATGTACCAGCCGAACATTCCACTGTGATCTCGACATCGAGGAATTCTCCACGAACAATAGAATTTACTTCGAGCGAATGAATCGTCACTTCTCGTGCGGGAATATCAACTTCTTTACCTTGCCTAACCAGATCGTATGCCCGTTCGCCTGCGATCTTGATTGCTGATACTTTGCTTGGTTTCTGCAAGATTGTTCCTACTTGGGAAACCAGAAAGCTTCGAATCGCGTCATCTGTGGCCGAGCGCCAGCCACGACTTTCAATAACTTCTCCTTCGCGATCATCGGTCGTGGTTGATTGGCCGAGTCGAATTGTTGCGAGGTAACTCTTTTTGCCTTCAGTGATGTATTGAAGAAACTTGGTAGCGTTATTGATGCCAACTACAAGAACGCCGGTCGCCATAGGGTCAAGAGTTCCCGCATGACCTACGCGCTTAGTCCCAAATTTCTTCCGTAATTTAGCTACGACATCGTGACTGGTGATACCCGCAGGCTTGTCGATGATGACGAAGCCGTCGTTAGTTGTCATTCTGTTTCGCGGATACGCGGTGCGCGATAAGGATCTGAGCCGCCAATCGGTTGGTGAGTGTCACGCAAATGTGCGATCTCCTCATCATGTTTACGGACTTGATCCAAGAGATCTTCGAAATTTCGCGCAGTTTCAGATAACGCATCAGCAAAGAAGGTCAGAGTTGGGGTGATACGAGTTCCTAATTCACGCCCAACTTCAGTGCGGAGTAATCCTTTAGCGCTTTCTAAAGCTTTCGCAGTGTTTGCTCGAGCTTCGTCATCACCTAAAACTGTGTAGAAGATTGAGGCTTGTTGTAAATCTCCGGTGATTCGCACATCGGTGATTGTGATGAAGCCAAGCCTGGGATCCTTTACTTTGTTTTCGAGCGCGGAAGCCACGACCACTTTGATGCGGTCAGCGACTTTCGCGGCTCGATGTGAATTTCCCATGGTTTATGCCCGCTTCTTCTCGCGCATCTCGAAGACTTCGAAAGTATCTCCGATCTGAATATCTTTGAAGGAGCCTACGCCGATACCGCACTCAAATCCTTCTCGGACTTCCGTTGCGTCATCTTTGAATCGCTTGAGTGACTCAACTGTGAGGTTATCGCCAATGACGACGCCATCACGTAGCACGCGAACTTTCGCATTGCGCTTGATGACTCCAGTTGAAACCATAGAACCAGCGATTGTTCCGAATTTGCTCGATTTAAAGATCTCTCGAACTTCAGCGTTACCAATGGTGGCCTCTTCGAATTCTGGTTTGAGGAGTCCCTTAAGCGCAGCTTCAATTTCTTCGATTGCTTTGTAGATGACGGAATAGAAGCGAACTTCGACGCCTTCTTCATCAGCAAAGATCGCAGTATGAGCTTCAGGCTTTACGTTGAATCCAACGATAACCGCGCCTGATGCTGAAGCAAGAGTTACATCGCTCTTAGTAATTGCTCCAACTCCACGGTGGATGACACGCAAATCAACTTCGGTTCCGACATCCAATTGGATGAGGGCATCTTCCAAAGCTTCAACCGAACCGCTGACGTCACCCTTGAGGATGAGATTAAGAGTGGTGACCTTAGATTTCTCGAGGAAGTCTTCCAAAGAAACTTTCTTCCGTGCTTTCGCAAGCGCTGCATGGCGCTCACCGGCTTGGCGCTTCTCAGCGATCTGTCGTGCAGTTCTATCGTCAGGTGCGACGATAAAACTATCTCCAGCACTTGGCACTGAAGTGAAACCTAGAACTTGGACTGGACGTGAAGGACCTGCGATATCAACTGCTTGTCCGAACTCATCCATCATCGCACGCACGCGACCAAATGCGCTTCCAGCAACAATTGCATCTCCAACTTCCAGCGTTCCGCGTTGGACGAGTACCGTGGCAACTGGGCCACGTCCGCGGTCAAGGTGAGCTTCAATCGCAACGCCACGAGCGTCATCTTCGTGAATAGCACGTAGATCTATCGCAGCATCAGCGGTGAGCAAAATTGCTTCGACGAGTTCATCGATGCCGGTTCCCTTTGCCGCAGAAACATCTACGAAGAGCGTATCTCCACCATATTCTTCAGCGATCAAGTTGTATTCGGTGAGCTGTTGGCGGATCTTGCCAGGATTGGCGCCTTCCTTATCAACCTTGTTCACTGCAACAACGATTGGAACGTTGGCAGCTTGAGCATGGTTGAGAGCTTCGATGGTTTGAGGCATCACGCCATCATCTGCAGCAACAACGAGAACTGCAATATCAGTCACCTTCGCACCACGAGCACGCATTGCGGTGAATGCTTCGTGACCTGGTGTATCGATGAAAGTAATCGCGCGATTAATACCAGCATGATCATGGTGAATTTGATATGCACCAATGTGCTGTGTGATTCCGCCTGCTTCACCTTTGACGACTTCGGTCTGGCGAATCGCATCAAGAAGACGAGTCTTACCGTGATCGACGTGACCCATGACTGTAACGACTGGTGGGCGGATGCTGAGTTCATCTGGATTGACATCAGAGAGTTCTTGTTCGAGATTGATATCAAACTCTTCAAGAATTTCGCGGTCTTCATCTTCCGGAGACACGACAGTGATCTTGTAGCCGAATTCGCCACCCAGAACATGAAGTGTGTCTTCATCAACTGATTGAGTTGCGGTCACCATCTCGCCTAAATGGAAGAGAACAGAGACTAGAGCTGCGGGATCTGCGCCAATTTTTTCGGCGAAATCTGCAAGAGATGCACCTCGGCGAAGTCGGATTGGAGTATTTCCATCACCGCGTGGAACAACAGCGCCACCAAGTGTGGGCGCTTGCATATTGTCGATCTCTTCGCGACGAGTTTTCTTACTCTTGTAATTCTTTTTCTTGCCGGCATTCTTTCCAAATGCGCCACCAGCGCCAGGACGCGCACCTGGTCTACCAGGAGCAAATCCTCCGCCACCTGGTTTTCCACCGGTGCCTGGACGTTGTGGTCCGCCTTGTGTGCGATACGGAGATTGTGTTGATGGTGCGCCGCCAAATTTTCCGCCGCCTCCGGGACGTTGTGCACTATCAGGACGTGGTGGACGTGCAGCAAAACCGGGACGGACAGATCCAGGACGAGGACCTGACATATTTCCACCGCGCGGTCCGCCTGGACGTTGTGGTGCACCTGCACCTTGTGGGCGTGGTGGTCGTGGGCCACCTGGAGTTCCAAATGGATTATTTCCAGGACGTGCTTGTGGCGGACGCGGTGCGTTAGGTGTTCCAAATGGATTGTTTCCAGGACGTGGCGCACCGGGACGTGCTTGTGGAGGACGCGGTGGAATTGGATTAGGTGCAGATGGAATATTTGTTGGACGAGCAGGTGGAGTCGGTGGAGTTTGTGTGATCGGCGCAGGAGTTTCGGGAATCTCTACTGTCGGAGGCTCGACCGATTCTTGGAGAGGCGCTTTCTTCGCAGCCGCTTTCTTCGCTGGCGCCTTCTTCGCTGGCTTCTCTTCAGCCGCTGGTTTTGCTACAGGCGGAAACTTCTCTAGGAATTTTCGAACGACGGGTGGTTCGACTGTTGATGATGCAGAGCGAACAAACTCGCCCATCTCTTGGAGTTTTGCAAGGACATCCTTGCTATCCATCCCAACATCTTTTGCTAATTCGTAAACGCGGACCTTTGCCACTTTTCTCCTTTTGTGGCCCCACGTTTACTGGGAAACGCGAAGCCTAAATTGACCTACTCATGATTGTGTGGTGCTCATTTGAGTGCCATGTGCTTTCGCTCCTGTGGGAGATTTGTGAGGGAAATCCTCACGGCGCAACCATACTCCTAGGGGTCCTGAATTACGAAACTTCAGGCGTATCAGCAGGGGCCGCACCATCAGAATGGATATCGATGCGCCAACCAGTGAGGCGTGCCGCCAGTCGAGCGTTCTGGCCATCCTTACCAATCGCTAATGAGAGTTGGTAATCGGGAACGATAACTTTGGCAGAACGAGTGTCAGCGTTAACAACTTCGACTTTTGAAACGCGAGCAGGCGCAAGAGCGTTGCCGACATAAACAGCTGGTTCATCTGACCAATCAACGATGTCAATTTTCTCGCCATGCAACTCATCCATAACAGCGCGAGCACGCGCACCCATTGGACCAATGAGTGCGCCTTTAGGACTTACGCCGGCACGGTGCGCACGTACTGCAATCTTGGTGCGATGTCCCGCTTCACGTGCGATTCCCATGATTTCAACTACCCGATCACGAATCTCAGGTACTTCGAGTGCAAATAATTGTTTGACTAACGCTGGATGACTTCGAGATAAGAGAACTTCCGGTCCTTTTTGACCTTGTTTCACATCAACTACGAAGCATTTGATGCGATCACCGTGGTTATAGATCTCACCAGGAACTTGTTCATGAGGTGGGATTTTTCCTTCAACTCGACCAAGATCTATATAAACCATCTTCTGGTCTCGTCCTTGTTGAATAACTCCAGAGACAATGTCACCAACCGATGCGCTGAACTCCCCGACAATCTCTAAGTCTTTCGATTCGCGCATCTTCTCTTTAATAATTTTTCGCGCGGTTGATGAAGCGATACGACTAAATCCGGCTGGTTCATCGACGATTTCATCAATCTTCTCGCCATCTGGACCAAAGACAGGGACAACAATCTTGATCTCTCCCGTTATTCGATCAAGCTTTGCATGAGCGAAAGGCTTTGCACCCTCCATCTCGTTGTAGGCAGTTTTGACCGCAATCTCAATCGCAGTAATTAGTCGATCAAGTGGAATATCTCGATCAATCGTGAGTGCTTCTAGAACTTTCATGTCGACGTTCATCGTTACTTCACTTCCTTACGATTGAACTCAACTTCGATTTGGGCTCGAGAAATATCAGAATAAGCGACGGTTACTTCTTGACCCTTATTCTCAAGAGTGACTTCCCTTGGCAAAACTTCTTTAATCCGCGAAACGTATTTCTCACCCGTATGCGGAGTGATCTTTACCAATCGACCTACATTCTTCTTCCAATGGCGCAACTCTGTGAGTGGGCGATCAATACCGGGAGTGGTGACCTCGAGCGTGAAGGGCATTTCACCAAGGTGTGTGTAGGTGTCCAGGATTGCCGAGACTTCTTTGGAAACTACTGTGACCTCATCAAGCGAGGGATTTCGATTTTCACAATCGACAACTACGGATATCAGGCGCCGTTTACCAACGGGAGTGACAGTAACTTCTTCCAAGACAAAACCTGCGCGTGTGACAGCAGGATTGAGTAATTCAGTGATGTTGCTTGCGAGTGACATAGATACCTACTTATGGAGTTGTTATTTAATTGTGGGAGCCGAAGTTTACCCGATATCTCAGCTTCTTAGAAAGGTGTCATACGTCAAACGGATGATGAGAAGCGCCGTAACTACGAGGAAGACTTTTCGGATGAGCGCCGACCCGCCCTTCATTGCCCAGCGCGCACCAAGGAATCCCCCAGTGATGTTGCCGATTGCCATCGTTAAACCAAGGGTCCACATAATTTTTCCATGAAATCCAAAAACCACTATCGCGCCGAGATTGGTAGCAAGATTGACGATTTTTGCGGTGACCGATGCTTGCAGGAAAGCAAAGCCAAGCAAGGCCACAAGTATCAACATTAAGAAAGATCCGGTACCTGGACCAAAGATTCCGTCATAGAAACCAATCACTAATCCAGCAAGCGCTCCCATACCTACTTGATGTTTGCGAGCAAAACGGAAATTTTCAACTAAGCCAAGTTCCTTCTTCCGCCAGGTATAGATTGCAACTGCCATCAAGAGAAAAAGAATGATGGGTTTAAATGCATCTTTGGGAATTCGTGTTGCAGCGCTCGCCCCGAGACCAGAGCCGAAAAATGCCGGAACCGCCATAATGAAAGCGAGTTTGAAATCTGGTTTGACGCGTCGCAAGTAAGACGCTGTCGCTGCGAGAGTTCCAAGAAAGGATGGAAGTTTGTTTGTCCCAAGAAGAAGTGACGGCGCAGTATTGGGCATAGAAATCAAGAGAGATGGAAGTTGAACGAGTCCCCCGCCGCCAGCAATGGAATCGACAAAGCCAGCAAATCCTGAAGCTAAAACAAGGAAGACGATTACTTCAAGGGAGATTTCCACGAGAAAGCTAGCCAGTAATTTTCATGACGTGCGCAACAATCTCACCGATAGGGAGTTCTGACTTCTCACCGGTCTTGCGTACGCGGAATTCAACCTTGCCTTCTTGTAATCCTTTACCGACGATGATGATGTAAGGATTTCCGATCAGTTCTGCATCTTTGAACTTCACTCCAGGGCTCGAGTCACGGCGATCATCAAACATGACTGAGATGCCCTTGCGCTCTAGCTCAAGTGCGATTTTTTCTGCGACCGCGAAAGGCTCATCATCTTTACCGGTAGCAACGATATGCACTTTTGCCGGCGCAATTTCTTCTGGCCAGATAAGTCCAATTTCATCGTGGCTCTGTTCAGCAATGGCAGCAACAGCTCGTGAAACGCCAATTCCGTACGAGCCCATTGTGACTACTCGAGCCTTTCCTTCTTTGTCGAGAACAGTCAGGTCGAGAGCTTCAGCATACTTACGACCAAGTTGGAAGATATGACCAATCTCGATAGCTCTATCAATCACAACTGGCGTGGCGCATGAAGGACATGAATCGCCTTCTCGTACTTCGGCCGCTTCAATAAATCCATCAACCTCAAAATCGCGACCATGAGTCACATAGCGCATATGTTTATTTTTCTGGTTTGCGCCAGTGATCCAATGTGAACCAACTTGGATACGAGGATCGGCATAGAGTTTTAATCCAAATTTCTTGGCATCTTGTGGACCTACGTAACCTTTGACCAGCTCGGGACGTTTTGCAAAATCCTCATCCTCGAAGAGGCGAAGTTCTTTTACTCCCGCAAGATTTGCCTCCACTCGCTTCAGGTCGACTTCTCGGTCTCCTGGAACGAGCACTGAGATTGGTTTTCCGTCTGCCATGAGAAGAACATTTTTGAGGGTATCTGCCGCGGTGATACCTGCGTTGTACTTGGAGTTCATTACTTCTACAAGACTCTCAATCGTTGGTGTATTGGGAGTATCGAGAATCTCCATCGCAGCGGGATTTCCAAAATCGCGGGTCTCCACTTTGGTGATCATTGCTTCAACATTTGCTGCATACCCACACTTCGGGCAGAGCACATATGTATCTTCACCAGTCGAACATGGCGCTAGGAATTCTTCTGATTTGGATCCACCCATCGCACCGGACATCGCAGAGACGATGTTGAACTTCATGCCAAGTCGATTGAATGTAGAGATATAGGCATCGCGGTGCTTTAGATATGAGGTTTCAAGTCCCGCATCATCAAGATCGAAAGAGTATGAATCCTTCATTACGAATTCACGGCCGCGGATGATTCCGCTTCGAGGACGTGCCTCATCGCGATATTTTGTTTGGATCTGATAAATCGTTAACGGCAAATCTTTATAAGACGAGTACTCCCCTTTAACCATGAGGGTAAACATCTCTTCGTGGGTCGGCCCGAGTAAGTAATCACTGCCTTTACGATCCTGCAATCTAAAGAGCGCTGGACCATATTCTTCCCAGCGGTTTGTTTTCTCATAGGGATCTTTGGGAAGTAAGGCTGGAAAGTGAACTTCTTGAAAACCAGCGCGATCCATCTCTTCGCGAATCACTCTTTCTACATTACGAAGTGCAATGACGCCAAGTGGCAACCAGGAAAATATGCCGGCCGCAATTGGTCGGACATATCCGGCACGAACTAGGAGCTTGTGGCTTGCAACTGTCGCATCCGATGGGTCGTCACGGAGGGTGCGTAGAAATAACGATGACATCCGCAACATGCGGCGTAGCCTAGCGAATTACTTTACGTTTACTGTCGGTTCGCCCGAGGCGACACCAGCGGCTTCCATTTCATCAGCAAGACGCATCGCTTCTTCAATAAGAGTCTCGACAATCTGTGCTTCCGGAACCGTCTTGATTACTTCACCCTTCACAAATATCTGTCCTTTGCCATTACCTGATGCGACGCCAAGATCTGCTTCGCGCGCTTCGCCTGGTCCATTTACTACACATCCCATTACGGCAACTCGAAGCGGAACTGTCATGCCTTGTAATCCTGCTTGAACTTTTTCAGCCAAGGTGTAGACATCGACTTGAGCGCGACCGCACGATGGACAAGAAACAATCTCAAGTTTACGTTGACGCAAATTCAGCGATTCGAGAATTGATATTCCAACTTTGACTTCTTCAACTGGTGGGGAAGAAAGTGAAACGCGAATGGTGTCGCCAATACCTTCCGCAAGAAGAATGCCGAAAGCTGTTGCAGATTTGATGGTTCCTTGGAATTGGGGTCCGGCTTCAGTAACTCCAAGATGCAATGGATATTCACACTTTGATGCAAGTAAGCGATATGCCTTAACCATGGTTACTGGGTCGTGATGCTTCACCGAAAGTTTGATGTCAGTAAAACCATGTTCTTCAAAGAGGCTGATTTCCCAGAGCGCAGATTCAACCAGCGCCTCAGGAGTTGCTTTACCGTACTTCGCAAGCAATCGAGGATCCAATGAGCCAGCATTGACGCCAATACGAATTGGAATGCCCGCATCACCAGCCGCTTTGGCAACTTCTTTTACTTTGTCATCGAACTGCTTGATATTGCCAGGATTAACTCGAACGGCTGCGCAGCCAGCATCAATGGCGGCAAAGATGTATTTCGGTTGGAAATGAATATCAGCAATGACAGGAATCTGTGATTTTTTCGCAATGTGTTTAAGGGCGTCAGCATCATCTTGGCTTGGAACTGCGACGCGGACAATCTGACATCCTGAAGCGGTTAATTCTGCGATTTGTTGCAAAGTTGCATTGACGTCAGCAGTCAATGTGGTGCACATGGACTGAACCGAAACCGGCGCATCTCCCCCAACGAGGACGCTTCCAACTTTGAGTTGCTTTGTCTTGCGACGTGGAGCAAGTGTTGGAAGTGGTGCCTGTGGCATACCGAGATTAACCATATGAGTATTCTGCCTTAAAGATTCAAATTAATCGGATTGAAGATATCTGCGAATAAGAGAAGTAGGGTCAAGAATGCGAGCGCGACGAAGACGATCATCGTGATGGGCGTGAGTTTCTCCACATCGACTGGACCTGGGTCAGCTTTACCCCTTCGGCGTGCTGAAGCACGACGTAGGCCCTCATAGAGCGCAACCGCCATATGTCCGCCATCAAGTGGCAGTATTGGTAGAAGGTTAAAGATTCCGACAAAAATATTTAGTGAAGCGACAATCAAAATGAATGTTGCAAACTTTTCACCTGTGGTGAGGTTCCCACTCGAGACTGTTTCACCACTCGCGCGAGCAACGCCCACAATTCCAACTAATCCATCTGCTGTGCGTTCTTCACCTAAGAAGGTTTGGCGAATCAAAGAAGGAATCTGAGCGGGTAATCCAATCAACGCTTTCAGAGAACCTTGGACGATAGAACCGGTCGCAGCGAAACTTGATCCCATTGCTTTGATTGGATTTTCTCGAACCAGACCAAACTCATTGATGATGCCAAGGAATCCGCGCTCTTCGCCGTCGACGGTTCTAGATGCAAGAGTTACGGGAAGCGAGATTTCTTGATTGTTGCGCTCAACTAGCAAGACCACTTCCCTCTTTGCTGAAGAGCGCAAGATTGGGGTGATGTCTTTCCATTCTTTCTTCTCGCCATTGATACCAATTATGCGATCGCCTTTCAGGATTCCTACGCTCTTTGCCGGAGAAATCGGATCAGATGATGTGCATTCACTTCCCGTGGGGACGCATGAAACAACTTGCGAAACGCTCGGCAGGATTTGAGAAGTCCCGATTCCAGCAAAGAGAGTGAATAGCAAGAGAATGCCAAGTACAAAATGTAAGAAAGATCCGGCACCTAGCACGACAAGTTTCTTCGGAACAGTAGCGAGGTAGAAGGCGCGCGGTTTCACATCTTCGGGCAACTCTTCGCGCGGAGACATTCCAGAGATCTTGCAATAACCGCCAGCTGGAATCGCCTTCATACCAAATTCAGTCTCACCACGAGTTGTGGACCAGATTCGTGTACCAAAACCTAGAAAGAATTCGGTAACTCGCATTCCGTATCGCTTTGCAGTGATGTAGTGCCCGAATTCATGAACCATGACAGAGGCAAGAAGTGCGACGATGAAAGCAAGTACTCCGAGAATTCCCACTACAACTCCTATTTCTTCCCGAGCGCTTCGTGCGCTACGCGGCGCGCATCATTCTCAATGGCACTGACATCGTCGAGGTCACGAACCACAGATATCGCTTGACCGCCCAATCTCGTAACGGTCTGTTCGATGATATCCACGATTGCTGTGAATTGAATCTGCTCTTTCATAAAGGCCGATACCGCTACTTCATTTGCGGCGTTATACATCGCAGCAACCGCTCCTCCGAGTGCACCGCATCGCTTCGCAAGTTCTACGGCGGGGAATCGTTCTGTATCAATCGGCTCGAAAGTCCAGGTATGTGAACTCTTCCAATCAATCGGGTTCGTCGCATGAGGCACTCGATCTGGATATGCAATCGCATATGCAATAGGGCCTTTCATATTTGGTGGAGATGCCTGCGCAACTGTCGAACCATCTTTGAATTCCACCATCGAATGTACGACCGATTGTGGATGAATTACTGCTTCAATCTTTGAGTAAGGAATACCGAATAGATAGTGAGCTTCAATAATCTCGAGACCTTTGTTTACCAACGTCGCCGAATTGATTGTGACAACTGGTCCCATGGACCAGGTTGGATGATTGAGCGCATCAGCAAGACTTACAGTCGAGAGATCTTCTCGAGTTCTGAATGGCCCACCGCTGGCGGTAAGGATCAACTTCTCAACATCGTTACCTTTACCAGCAAACATCGCTTGGAAGAGCGCCGAATGTTCTGAATCCACTGGAATGATGCGATCGCGGCCATGTGCCATTACTAGATCGCCACCAGCGACCAGTGTTTCTTTGTTAGCGAGCGCAACTGTGTTGCCAACTTCGAGTGCTGCCAAAGTCGGCCCTAGCCCTATCGAGCCGGTGATTCCATTGAGAACCACATCGCATGAAAGTGCCGCTATCTGACGAGAGGAATCAGGTCCATCAATAACTTCAACCCCAGGAAGTGCTTGGCGAAGTGAAGAGCCCTCCCCTGTTGTCCCAACAATGGGGACCGCAAATTTCTTTACTTGTTCTGTGAGTCGCTCGAGATTATTGGCGCCGGCACTCAAACCAACGACGCGAAACTTTGTGGGATTGGCAGCGATAACTTCCAAGGCCTGCACCCCGATTGAGCCAGTAGAACCCAAGATGACGATATCGCGCATGAGCCCATCTTCTCAGAAATGTGTGCAATACAAAGAAAGATAGAATGCGCTCATGACATCCGGACCACATTTGCCCCAGGAGAGAAAACTCGTTACTTCAATCCCAGGTCCCAAGTCCCAAGAATTGATTAAGCGTCGGGCAGAGGCGGTTTCTGCCGCACTGGGTATGGCAATCCCCGTGGTTGTAGAAAAAGCAGGCGGAGGCGTCATCGTCGATGTCGATGGAAACTCGATTATTGATATGGGCGCTGGAATTGCCGTTGTAAATGTTGGTAATTCAGCAAATCGCGTTGTAAAGAATGTTCAAGCACAAGTCGAAGCATTCACGCATACATGTTTCATGATCGCTCCGTACATGGGTTACATCGAAGTATGTGAAGCTCTCAATCGTTTGACACCAGGAACACATAAGAAGAAATCAGCGCTCTTCAACTCCGGAGCTGAAGCCGTTGAGAATGCTGTGAAGATTGCTCGTAAGTTCACAAATCGCCAAGCTGTGGTCGTCTTCGAACATGGTTACCACGGACGCACAAATCTCACCATGGCAATGACCGCTAAGAACATGCCATACAAAGATGGCTTCGGACCCTTTACACCCGAGGTTTATCGGATGCCAATGTCGTATCCATTCCGTTGTGATTCCTGCTCAAGCTCGTGCGAGAACTCCGTTTTGGAAACAGTGATTCACAAGATTGAAAAAGAGATTGGCGCAAATAACGTTGCGTGCATGGTGATTGAACCAATCATGGGTGAAGGTGGCTTCATCGTTCCCTGCAAAGGTTTCCTTCCAGGGCTCGCTAAATTCTGCAAAGACAATAGAATCCTCTTTGTCGCGGATGAAGTGCAAACTGGTTTTGCGCGAACTGGCCAGATGTTTGCCTGCGAAGATGAAGGAATCGTTCCTGACTTAATCACCACCGCTAAAGGAATTGCTGGCGGCCTTCCACTTGCAGGCGTTACTGGACGCGCAGATGTTATGGACTCAATCCATATGAGCGGTCTTGGTGGAACATACGGCGGCTCCCCGATTGCTTGCGCTGCAGCATTGGGCGCAATCGCCACGATCGAAGAAGAGAAATTAGTAGATCGCGCTAAAGAACTTGGTTCGCTAATGTCAGCAGCTCTCAACGAAATGAAGAAGAAATACCCAATCATCGGCGATGTTCGCGGACGTGGAGCGATGCAAGCAATCGAGCTCGTAGTGCCAGGCTCGAAAGATCCAAATCCGGCGGCACTTGCCTCAGCAATTAAGTACTGCCAACAAAAGGGCGTCTTGATTCTCTCTGCGGGAACTTATGGAAATGTAATTCGTTTGCTTCCGCCGCTTGTGATGCCAGAACATCTTCTCAAGGAAGCTCTAGAAATCCTTGATGAATCCCTCGCCCAGGCTTAACGATCTAGCAAGTTCTGCGTCGGAGAATACTTCGTTCCCGAGCGACGTTTTGCAATCGCGCTAATTGCTTCGAGTACAACGCGGTTAGCAAGAATTGCCGTGATATCTGCTGTATCAAACGGTGGAGAAACTTCGACCACATCAATTCCCACCACGGGGAGTTCTAAACAAATACGCCGGACTGCTTCTAACAATTCACGTGACGTCATGCCACCAGGTTCTGGCGTTCCAGTTCCAGGCGCCATTCCAGGATCAACAACATCGATATCAACGGATAGGAACACTCCATCGCCTCCATCGGTGAGAGTGGCAAAAGATTCATCAAGGACAGCTTTTAAACCACGATGGTGAATCTCGGTCATCTCATAAGAACGCATACCTTGATCGCGCATCCAATTAAGGGTCGCATCATCGGGCCAATAACCACGAAGCCCGAGTTGCAAGAAGCGATCACCGCGAACATATCCATTTTCAATCAATCTGCGCATTGGAGTTCCGTGACCAACAAGTGCTCCAAACTGCAAATCTCCAGTATCGGCATGTGCATCAAAATGCACCATAGAGATCTTGCCTTTGCCGCGATGCTCCGCAATACCCGCAACATCCGCCGATGCAATGGAGTGATCGCCACCCAGCACAACAGCAATCGCTCCAGCGCGAGAGATCTTCTCCGTTGCCGCTTTCAAAACCTCTAGTGAATCAACAAGATCTCCAGGAGGCATTAAAAGATCCCCGGCATCAAAAACTTTGAGATCCTTCAAGCCATCAATACGCAACGCTAGATGTGGGCGTTCGCCATCATGTGGCAAGTAATCCCCCATACGAATTGCTTGAGGGCCGAATTTTGCACCGGAGCGATGAGACGTGCCGCTATCAATTGGCGCGCCAACAATGATGATATCTGCACCTTTGTATGTTTCTGGTTTATCTAGATCACACGCGGGAATCCCAAGAAACGTAAAATTAGGGCCATACATATTTCCGATGTTGGTCATGGAACAAGTATATATGTATGAATCGAATAACGGAAGAAAAAGTCTTTTTAGATCGCAGGCAGGAATTTGGCTAAAGATAAAATTCGGGATGTTCGCATTTCCACTTGGTTTTGAAAACTCTATAAAGTGATAACTTAAAATCTATGAAATTCTCACCTCTTATAACTTTTCTAAACTTTTAACTACCTCTGCCAGATAATGTTCAACACTTCTCCCTCACGGTTATTAATCATCCAGCGATACTTTTGAAGACCGGGAGAGGTAACCGTCACTTCCTTCCACGGTGCGGTGTATCCGCTACTACATTTCCAATTCACAAATTTTCCCCAAGGCTCACTGTGATGATTACCCTCACCCAACGACTCCCAACCATTATTTCTCCAAACTTGAAGTTCAACCCGACTAATTCCATCCCAGCAATAAGTTAAAGCACCTATGAATTGACTTCCGGTAGGGCATAGTGCATATCGCAATCCATCGTTTCTAGCTATCCACGCGTATTGGATACTGCAAGATGCACGCAAATTTTGATCTGATGTGTAACCTTTCCAAACTCTTAAAGTGAGAATATTGACTCCTTGAGTCGCAGAACCTACATACTTATTCCTATCCTTATCCATCGTCCATACGGAGTTACAATCTCCACTTCCTCGCATTAAGTCGCAACTATCATTAATAGTGTGGTCAACTCCTAGATTATGTAAACTTTCATGTACCCAGCCCTTACTCGCATAATTCTCAAAATTTAGACTTTTCCCCACGCAAGTGCTTGATCCAGAGTTTGTGGGGCCAACGGCATACACAGATAGTAAACCTGGCATTCCAGCATAGCCACAAGCTTTATTGTTCTTAAGACTAGGCACATCAATAAAAAAAATATAATTTTTTCTATCTAATGTTGCATTTTCATACAATTTCATCTCTCTAGCTAAATCATTGGCTAAATCTTCACCCGACAAGAAATATGAAGTGGAGTAAGAACTCTTAAAGTATTGAATGTCGAAGTCACTTCCGGCCGAATCAATTTGATATTCCAATCCAATACTTGACTTTAGGAAAGCGTTTCCCTCTTTTAGCATTGAAGTGATATATCCATTTGTGTCATACCCTCGATCTGTTCCATCGCTAGGTACAACGTAAATTGCTTTTATTTGATATCCGGTAAGAAAGTCAGGTTGGTCCGCAAGTACCCTGTCATTCGAAATTAAAATACTAGTTGATAAATCTTGAGCTGGAAGAGTAAACTCATCACCAAGCTGTGATGCAACTATGGTGCAAGTGCCGATTGATTGAAGTGACAATAAGCCATTAGTGATAATACAAGAGGTAGGGGTCAAAGACTTATAAGTTACTGGTAAGCCAGAGGAGGAGACTCCTGTCAGTTGTAAGCTCTTTAATTTTAGCGCGGTACTTGAGGGGAGTATCATGGTTATGACATTTTCTCTCATTATCTTTATGCGACTAGTTTTCGCAGTAGCTTGGACAGTGTAGATATCCCCCGGTTGACTAACTTCTACACTGCAGTATCCGTGTTTAAACAAAGTCAAAACATTTTCCGAAATCGTACACACTTCAGGAGAATACGAAGTGTAATAAACTTTAAGTCCAGATGATGCAATTGCGTCTAATTGATACGTTTTGACTGATAGGTTAATTGACTCAGCCGGTACAAACGAAATGAAATTTTTTCTCATCACCTTTAAATTTATTTCTTTAACTGCCGATTGATCTATAAAAGCACTTCCTCTCTGAATCCCAGAGATCGCACAATTGCCTGGTGCAAAAAATTCAATTTTTATTCCATTGACTTTGCAGATAGTTGGGGTATTTGCCCTATATTCAATAGGCAAACCCGCAGTCGATAACTCGACTAATTCAGGTCCAGCTTCATCAAAAAAATATTGACTTGCAATGCTATTTTCAAAGTCGTTTGAATCTCTAATGTCTAGGGAGAAAAACTGTGTTTTAGACTGAAAACTCTTGTCAGCGGAAGTCTCACCTCGTAAGTTACAACGGCCGGGAGAAATTGGGCTTATCGATAAGCCTGAAACACTACATATTAGTGTTGTATCGCTAGAAACTTTGACTGACTTACCGGACTTTGTGGTAGGTAAAATATTCAAAATTCCTTGGCTCATGTACCAATTATTTGGAAGATTGAGGCTAATCTGATCTTGCCTTGGAGAACTTATCCAAGTTAGCTTTCCCTTAACTTTTTTGCAAGTTAAGCTCTTTGTGGTCAATCCCAACTTAGGACATGATGAGCCAACTTTAGGAGTTGGAACTGCAAGAGCAGGAAGAGAGCTCATACAGAAAACCATTATTAGTGTGCAAACAAGCTTCCTCATGTCAAAGAGCGTAATTCACAAGTTGCCCAAAAGGAAGGTAAAATTCGGGCCATACATATTTCCGATGATGGTCATGACTTCTTTCTCTGACGGCTAACGACTTGCCCAACAATAACGATGATGAGGGCGATGAAGAACATTGAGCTTCCGATGACGTTCGCTTCAGCAGGAATACCACGTGCAGCTGAAACATAAACAAACTTCGGAAAGGTCGAGACGGTGCCGGAATTGAAGTTGGTGATGATGAAGTCATCAAATGAGAGCGAGAATGCGAGAAGTGCGGCTCCGGCGATACCAGGCATAACCAAAGGAAGAGTTACGTGACGGAATGTTTCTCGCTCATTGGCATAGAGATCCATAGCTGCCTGCTCAAGTCGCGGGTCAAGAGAAGCGATACGAGCTTTTACCGTCACGACCACGAATGAAATACAGAACATCACATGCGCAATGACGATGGTCCAGAATCCTGGGTTGATGCGGAGATTCAAGAACATGGCAAGTAGTGATGCACCCAATACGACTTCTGGCGTTGCCATGGGGAGGAAGATGAGCAAGTTGGTTGAAGAACGTCCACGGAATCGATGACGGCCGATAGCAAAAGCGATCATCGTTCCGAGAATCGTTGCGATGATTGTGGAGATCAAGCCAATTTCAATTGAATTTACTACTGCCTGACAGACTTGCGGCGCACCGCATGGATTCTTCCAATTGTCGAGAGTGAAGCCTTGCCATACGAGGTTGCTCTTGCCGGCATCATTAAAGGAAAAAGCAAAGGTGTAGGCAACGGGAATGAAGAGGTAGACAAAAGCGACAGTGGCGTAAATGCGGATCAGATTGCGAGAGAACCAGCGAGATGCACGATGGCTAAGAGATGGCATCGGAGGCGCGATTGTGGTCATACCAATTCATCCGTTCCGGAGCGACGAATGTACAAAGTAACCAGAATCAGAATTGTTGCCATAAGAGTGAAGGAAAGAGCGGCTGCTGTTGGGTAATCAACGACGGCAAAGAAGCGCGATTCGATGACATTTCCAATCATCTTGGTATTGGGATTTCCTAGCAGAGCAGCATTGACGTAATCGCCTGCTGCCGGAATAAATGTAAGCAAAGTGCCGGCAACAACACCTGGCATTGATAAGGGCACAGTCACTTTGCGGAAGGTGGTGAAGCCGTTTGCGTAAAGATCTCCAGCTGCTTCGAGAGTGCGTGGATCAATGCGCTCAAGGCTGGCATAAAGCGGGAGCGTCATAAATGGAAGGAAGTTATAGGTAAGTCCTGAAACCACCGCAAAAGGTGTTGCAGTCAAGCGAAGCGTGTCGTCGACGAAAGGAAGAAGTTTGAGTGTTGAAACAATCGGACCTTCATCGCCCAAGATTTGAGTCCATGCCACTGTACGTAACAAGAAAGAGGTGAAGAAGGGAGCGACAACAAGCACCAACAAGATGTTTCGGTACTTTCCAGATTTGAAAGCAATCATATACGCAAGCGGATACGCGATGGCAAGTGCAAGGATGGTTGCGATTCCTGCGTAAACAAAAGAACGGATGTATTGGTCTTGGTTTGCAACAAATGCATCAACATAGTTCTGGAATCGTAACTCCTGGACATAAGTTCCGATTTGCGCACCCTCTGGGCGGACCATTGTTGAGGTACTTGCCAACGAGAAAATCGGGATAATGAAAAATGTGACGAGCCAGATTAATCCTGGAGCAAGTAATAGATATGGCGTATAGGAGCGTGACTTCAATCCACTCTTCGGACCAGAGTGTGTGGCAGTCGCGCCATGAAGAAATGCCATCTGACTACTCGTCGTCTAGATCAGCGCCGGCATTAACATCTTGGGCGCCATCCAGACCGAATGTGTGCTCGGGATCCCATTCAAGTGAGACGGTGTCCCCGACTCGCAAATCATGGAGACCTTCATCGTTCTGTTCGAACACAACAAGTTCGAGATCCCACGGAGTCTTAACCAAATACTGGGTGGATGTACCCACGAATGAACGGTCGGTGACGACGCAATTCTTGATGGAGTTGATTCCCGAGTCATCGAGTCGCAACTTCTCTGGGCGAACACCCATGAGAATCGAGTCGTTATCGGTAGAGACGCGCGAAAGTGGGATTTCAAAAGAAATTCCTTTTGCGGTCACAACTGCTTTTCCACCTGCACGTGATTGAACCTTTGCCTTGATGAGATTGCATTGGCCAAGGAAGTTAGCGACAAATGCCGTCTTAGGAGATTCATAGAGATCGGTAGCAGAACCCATCTGTTCGATTTTTCCTTGATTCATCACAGCAATTGTGTCTGCCATGGTCATCGCTTCTTCTTGGTCATGCGTGACGTGGATGAAGGTAATGCCAACTTCCATTTGGATTCGCTTTAATTCAATCTGCATCTGTCGGCGCAATTTGAGGTCAAGAGCGCCTAGGGGCTCATCAAGAAGAAGTACTTCTGGTCGATTCACAATTGCACGAGCGACTGCGATTCGTTGTTGCTGTCCGCCTGAGAGTTGAGCGGGTTTACGTTCGGCAAGATGACCGAGCTCGACAAGATTGAGAGCGTTCTCAACTTCAGTCTTCACATCTTTAATCCCTCGCCGGCGAAGTCCGAATGCGATATTTTCGAAGATGCTCAAGTGTGGGAAGAGCGCATAGTTCTGGAAGACAGTATTGACGTTACGTTGGTAAGGCTTCTGGGTGGTGATATCCGTATCGCCGATGCTGATGGTTCCTTGTGATGGTTCTTCAAGTCCGGCAATCATGCGAAGCGTTGTGGTCTTGCCACAACCTGATGGCCCGAGAAGTGCAAAGAATGATCCATCAGGAATTGTCAGCGAGAGATCATCTACTGCGCAGAAATCTCCGTAGTACTTTGTGATGCGATTAAGAACCAAATCGCCTGTGTCTTGCGAGACTTTGGAGTTCGCCATCAGCGGCTACTTACCAAGCCCCTAGTTACCGACTGCTTCGTCAAACGCGGTTTGATATTTCGTAGCCTCATCTGATGTGAGAGAACGGAATACCTTGACCTTCGCCAACGTAGCTTCGTCTGGGAATATGAATGGACTTTCTGCCAGCTTTGGATCAATCTTCTCAAGTTCTGGTTGAGCAGCTTCCACTGGACAGATGTAATTCACGTAAGCCGCAACTTGTGCTGCGACTGCTGGTTCGTAGTAGTAGTTGATGAGAGCTTCGGCGTTCTTCTTGTGAGTCGATGTTGATGGAATCAACATGTTGTCGCTCCACAACATTCCACCTGATTCTGGGATTGCAAAGTCGAATTTGCCGTTGTTTTCGGACTTAAGGATGAAGATATCTCCAGACCATCCGATGACTGCGACCGCATCGCCATTAACCAGGCTTTCAGAGTATGAATTGCCTTTAACTTGGCGGATAAAGCCGTCAGCGATTTTTCCTTTGAGGAAATCAATTGCATTCATATATTGATCTTCGGTGAAATCGCCAGATGGATCAACGCCCTGATATTGCATGATGATTCCGATTGTGTCGCGGAGCTCAGAAAGAACCATGATGCGACCTTTATTTGCAGGAGCAAAGAGATCTTCGAGGGTGCGAACGCCCTTAGGGAGTTTCTGAGTGTTCCAGCCAAAACCAGCAAAACCAGATTGCCAAGTCAACGAGTAATTACGTCCCTGGTCGAATCCAACATTGGCGAGAATCGAACGGATATTTCCTTTATTTGGAATGTTCGCGGCATCAAACTTCTGGGCGTAACCCTGTTCGATCCAACGTCCCGCCATCCAATCTGTCGGCGTTACAACGTCATAGCCAATATCGGTTCCGATTGAGAGTTGGCCTTGAACTTTTCCGTAGAAGGAATTGTTGTCATCAATATCTTCGGTGTAAGTCGCAGCAATTCCGGTCGCTTGCTCGAAAGCTTTGAGAGTTGGGTACTCCTTCTTATCGGAGTCATAGTCAAGATAGAGAGGCCAGTTCGCCCAACGAACAATCTTTTCAGTATCGCTTACGTCCACAACTGCGGTCGACGTTGATTCCGATGAACCAGTTCCGCACGCTGCAAGCGTCGTTGCACCAGCAATAGCGCCAGCGCCAACAAGAAGTGAGCGACGTGTCATCTGTGCGCGAATGATTGCGCGCGTTTCTGGAGATAGGTCTTGGTGATCTTTCTTCATCGCTTCACTTTCTCTTCTATGTCGGCCGTTCGAATCTGCGGAAATCTATCAGGCGTTGAGATTGGTCATGACATGTTTGATGCGCGTGTATTCCTCAAATCCGTAGCCAGAGAGGTCTTTGCCATGGCCAGAGTGCTTGAAACCGCCATGTGGCATCTCAGCAACCATCGGAATATGGGTATTGATCCAGACGCATCCGAAGTCAAAAGCCTTTGCCATTCTCATCGCGCGTCCATGGTCCTTGGTCCACACACTAGAGGCGAGACCGTACTTCACGCCATTAGCGTGTCGAACAGCTTCAGCTTCATCTGTGAACTTCTGAACAGTGATGACAGGTGCAAAAATCTCATTTTGAATCATCTCATCATCTTGTTTGAGATCAGCAACCACGGTTGGGTTCCAGAAATATCCTGGGCGATCAATCGCAGTTCCGCCAGCAGTAACTCGAGCATGTGCTGGCACGCGATCAAGGAATCCCTTAACGCGAGCGAGTTGATTAGCGTTATTAACGGGTCCGACAAGTACATCTTCATCGGGTGCTCCAACTTTAATTACGTTCTTGGCTTGTTCGCTCAAGAGCGCAACGACATCGTCATATGCGCTTGCTTCGACGAGAACTCGCGTTGCAGCAGTGCAATCTTGACCGGCATTAAAGTAACCAGCGACTGCAATCCACTCGCAGGCTGCTTCAAGGTTTGCATCGTCAAAGATAACAACGGGCGCTTTTCCGCCAAGTTCGAGGTGCACTCTCTTTAAATCTTTTGCTGCGCTGCTAGCAACTTCCATTCCGGCACGTACCGAGCCGGTGATAGAAATGAATTGTGGAATTTCATGTTCAACGAGCGCTTTGCCTGTGTCACGATCACCGACAACAACGTTTATTACACCTTCAGGTAAGAACTCTTGCATCAACTCTGCCATCCAGACTGTTGAGACTGGAGTGGTATCGCTTGGCTTGAGTACGACCGTGTTGCCGGCTGCAATAGCAGGTGCCCATTTCCATACCGCCATCATCATTGGGTAGTTCCATGGGGTGACTTGTGCGCAAACTCCGATGGGTTCGCGCCGAATAAAAGAGGTATGTCCCTTGAAATATTCTGCGGCAGAGCGTCCTTCGAGGTGACGTGCTGCTCCCGCGAAAAAACGAATCTGATCCAACATCGGGCCGATTTCTTCAGCGCGAGTTACAGCAATCGGTTTTCCAGTGTTCTCGCTTTCAATCTGTATTAATTCTTCGGAGCGAGCTTCGATTGCATCTGCGATCTTGTTTATAGCCTTCTGGCGCTCACCTGGAGTTGATTCTTTCCAGACTTCAAATGCTTTTTCAGCTGCCTTCATCGCCTTATCTACATCAGGTGCATTAGAAATAGGAGCTTTTGCGAAAACTTCTCCCGTTGCAGGATTGATGAGATCTTGGGTCTTATCTGACGATGACGAAACTTTCCGGCCATTAATGAAATTTTGAAGCGTCTTCACTACATCCCCCTAGGTGAGGACTTGAGTTTAGTTAGCCAACCTCGGCCTATCAAGGCAGTTGAAGGCAGTTATTTATTCGTTACTTCTGCTGCAGCAAGTTGGCCACAGGCGCCATCTATTTCACGGCCTCGAGTATCTCTCACTGTTACCGGAACTCCATAGTTTTCTAAGGTTCGGACGAAGGTACGTTCATCTTCTTTTCGCGAGGCGGTCCACTTTGAGCCGGGTGTTGGGTTCAGTGGAATCAAGTTCACATGGGCATGTCGATTCTTCAAAAGTCGTCCCAATAGATCTGCGCGCCATTGTTGATCATTAATGTCGCGAATCAACGCATATTCAATTGAATAGCGACGTCCAGTTTTATCGGCGTACTTGTCCGCAGCAGCAAGAACTTCTTTCACTTTCCAACGAGAATTGATTGGTACCAAGGTGTCGCGCAATTCATCGTCAGGGGTATGGAGCGAGACGGCAAGCGTGACTTGTAAATCTTCTTCGGTGAGCTTCTCAATTCCAGTCACAAGTCCAACGGTTGAAACCGTAACGGAGCGCGCTCCGATACCAAGGCCATCAGGTTGGGGTGTAATGATGTTTCGAACCGTGCGGAGTACTGCGTTGTAGTTCGCAAGCGGCTCCCCCATTCCCATGAAAACAACATTCGAAAGTCGAGTAGGGCCACCAGGTAATTCACCCGTCGCGCACGCACGTGCTGAGGCAACAATCTGAGAAGTGATTTCACCGGCAGTGAGATTTCGCGTTAGTCCAGCCTGTCCCGTCGCACAGAACGGGCAGTTCATTCCACATCCTGCTTGAGAGGAAATACAAACGGTGGTGCGATCGGAATAGCGCATCAGCACTGATTCGACGAGAACGCCATCATGTAGTCGCCACAAGTCTTTGCGAGTCTTCCCGTTATCGCAACTGATGGAACGCACCAATGTGATGAGTTTTGGCAGGAAGTGTTCGGCAACAAGCGGCCTCATAGCTGCAGGAATATCACTCCACGAATCAGGATCGTCGTTGTAATGCGTGAAGTAATGAGTAGAGATCTGATTTGCTCGGAATGCTGGCAGGCCAAGTGATTCAGCCTTTGCGCGACGCTCTTCTTTTGTTAGGTCAGCCAAGTGTTCGGGCGCTTTCTTCCGTTGCTTGGGCTCCTCAAAAACCAATTTCAATTCCGTCATGACAGACGTTTCAAAAGTTCGATGAAGCACCACATGACGGGAGCAGTAATGAGCGCTGAATCAAGGCGATCCAACATGCCTCCATGTCCAGGAAGGAGCGTTCCCATATCCTTGATCGAGAGATCGCGTTTGATTGCGCTCTCAACCAAGTCACCGACCGTAGCTGCTAACACTGCGGCAAAACCTGCCAAAGCGCCTACGACGGGGTGATGATCAAGTAAGTAATAGAAGGAAATCGCGCCACCAATTGCAGTGAAAATCAGGCCGCCAATGAAACCTTCCCAGGTTTTCTTCGGCGAAATCTTTGGTGCCAATGGATGTTTACCGAGGAGAACTCCGAAAAGATAAGCGAATGTATCGTTACAACCAACCAGAATCACGAGCGTTGCTATGTAGGCAAAACCGTCTCCAGAGCGAGCGAGAAGAAAGATGAAGCCGGCAACAAATCCGGGATACAAGAGAGTGAAGGCACGGGCAGTTGCATTCTTAATGAATCCTTCGGTTCCTTGCAAAAGAGCAAGAAAAAGATTTGCAATTAGTGCAAGTACGACCGAGACAGAGAGACCTGGTAATCCACCAATCCATGCCGCACCGAGAATCAGTCCGGTCGACAGAGCGAGATGAAGGTAATTCAGGGCTATCGAATTAAGTTTGAGGGCTGCGGTTAGTTCATGTAGCGCAATCAAAACTGCGCTACCAACAAAGAGAGCGAAAAGGGCTGGAACAAATGCCATTGTCGAGAAGATAACTGCAAGAAGAAAAAGGCCGACAATGATTGAAGGAATCAGTTTTCTTCCAGCGCGCTTGTTGATCGCCTCGTTGATGGAGTGGAGGTCGCTCATATCTTCAACTCAAAGTTAGACTTCGAGAAGTTCGGCCTCTTTATGCTTCAACAGCTCATCAATCTTCGTCGTGTGATCAGACGTCACTTTTTCTAACTCTTTTTCGCCACGAGTTAGGTCATCTTTGCCAATCTGACCATCCTTCTCCAGCTTTTCCATGGCTTCCTTCGCAGCGCGGCGAATCGAGCGGATTGAAATCTTTGAATCTTCCGCTTTTGCCTTTGCGACCTTGATGAACTCTTTGCGACGTTCTTCGGTTAGTTGAGGGAAATTCACTCGGATGACATTTCCATCTCCACCAGGATTAACGCCGAGATCTGACTCGCGGATTGCTTTTTCAATCGAAGGAATTGCGCCCTTATCAAATGGGGTTACAAGCGCGGTGCGCGCTTCAGGTACCTGGACTGTTGCAAGCTGTGAAAGTGGAGTTTGAGTGCCGTAGTACTCGACCATAATTTTGGCGAACATGGATGGATGAGCGCGTCCAGTGCGGATTGCAGCAAAGTCTTCCTTTGCGACATCTACCGCTTTGTTCATCTTGGAATTCGTATCTGTGAGTACCGCTTGGATTGTCATGACGCTCCCCTGGTTTCCTTAATTGACTAACGTTCCGATGGATTCGCCACGAACGGCGCGTGCGATGTTGCCCTTTTCCAAAAGATTAAATACGACGATTGGCAGTTTGTTCTCACGGCAGAGACTAAATGCAGCAGCATCGGCAACAGCTAGAGATTTAGAAAGCACTTCGTCGTACGAGATAAATTCGAACTTTGTGGCGCTCTTATCTTTGCGCGGATCTGCAGAATAAACGCCATCGACTCCACTCTTTGCAAGCAGGAGCGCATCTACGCCGATTTCTAGAGCTCGTTGTGCTGCGACTGTATCGGTTGTGAAGAATGGCATTCCTGCACCAGCGCCGAAGATTACAACTCGACCTTTTTCCAAGTGGCGAATCGAACGACGTGGAATGTACGGCTCAGCAACTTGTCCCATGGCAATCGCAGTTTGGACGCGAGTATCGATGCCTTCTTTCTCCAAGAAATCTTGGAGTGCAAGGCAGTTCATGACGGTGCCGAGCATGCCCATGTAGTCGGCCCGAGCACGATCCATGCCGCGCTCTTGAAGTTCAGCTCCACGGAAGTAATTTCCACCTCCGACAACAATTGCTACTTCAACACCGCTGCGAACAACTTCTGCAATTTGTAGCGCGACATCATTTACGACATCAGGGTCAACGCCAACGCCTTTTTCGCCACCAAATACTTCGCCAGAAAGTTTAAGGAGCACTCGCTTATAGCTCTTACGAGAGTTAGCCATGCGAGTGCTCCTTTCTTTAAGCAAATCTACCGATATAGGTTACTGACCTACTCGGAATCGATAGAAGGCAGACACGGAGTTTCCTGCGTCTGCGAGGACTTGTTGGACAGATTTCTTCTGGTCCTTAGCGAAAGCTTGTTCAAGGAGTGAGACTTCCTTGATGAAACCAGTTACCCGGCCTTCAACGATCTTGGCGATTGCAGCATCAGGCTTGCCCTCATTACGAGCAGTCTCCTCTGCAACGCGACGTTCATTTTCGATGACATCCGCTGGGACTGATTCGCGGTTGAGGAACTGCGGTGCGAAAGCTGCGATGTGTTGGGCAACATCCTTACCAACAACGTCATCTGCTTTTGCGAGTGCAACAAGAACTCCGACTTGCGGCGGAAGATCTGGGCTAGTGCGGTGCAAGTACAACGCGGTAGCAGTGCCATCGATAACAGCAATACGACGTAGTTCTACTTTCTCACCCAAAGTTGCATTAGCTTCATCAATTGCTTCTTGAACTGCCTTACCTGAAGGAAGTTTTGAAGCAACGAATGCAGCAAGATCGTTCTGCTTTGTGGCGAACAGGTGCGCGAGTAATTCATCGGCAACTGCTTGAAAGCGATCGCCCTTTGCAACGAAATCAGTTTCGCAATTGAGCTCGAGCATCACAGCTGATGTGCCCTCTGCTTTCGCAGCGATCAGACCATTTGATGTGGAACGACCTTCGCGCTTGGTGACACCCTTCAAGCCTTTGACGCGGATGATTTCTACAGCTTTGTTGAAATCGCCGCCTGCCTCATCGAGGGCTTTCTTGCAGTCGACCATGCCGGCTGCTGTTGCCTCGCGGAGACGTTTTACATCTTCTGCTGTGTATGCCACTTATGCTCCTGCGCTTTCATTGGATTTATTGTCAGTTGCCTCCGAAGCCGAATTACCCAAAAGTTCCTTCTCCCAATCAGCAAGTGGTTCGCCAGCCGCTACGGAATCAGCGCCAGCTTTTGCAGCTTCGGTTGCTTCCTTTGCGACATTGGCAGAACGTGCTTGGAGACCTGCAGCAACTGCATCTGCAATCACGCGGGTCAAAAGGGTGACGGAGCGAATTGCATCGTCATTTCCAGGAATCTTGAAATCAACTTCATCTGGATCGCAGTTTGTATCAAGGATTGCGATAACAGGAATTCCAAGCTTGTGCGCTTCAGCAACAGCGAGGTGTTCCTTCTTTGTGTCGACAACCCAGACAGCAGCAGGAAGCTTGGTCATGTTGCGGATACCGTCAAGGTTCTTATGAAGCTTCTCGCGCTCACGGCGAAGCAAGAGCAATTCTTTCTTAGTGAGAACCTGATCGTTTGAAGCTTCGAGAGCTTCCAATTCTTTGAGGCGCTGGATGCGCTTATAAACGGTTGGGAAGTTAGTAAGCATTCCGCCGAGCCAACGCTCAGTGACGAATGGCATTCCTACGCGATTAGCCTGATTTTGAATCGGCTCTTGCGCTTGCTTCTTTGTTCCAACAAAAAGGACATTGCCGCCCTTAGCGACGGTGTCTTTGACGAAGTCGTATGCCTTATCGATAAGAGCAAGTGACTGTTGGATGTCGATGATGTAGATACCGTTGCGCTCAGTAAAGATAAAGCGCTTCATCTTTGGATTCCAACGACGAGTCTGGTGTCCGAAATGAACACCGCTGTCGAGGAGTTCTCGCATTGTTACAACCGCCATGGCGGCACGCTCCTTTAGGCGAACTTTTCGTTCGCATCGGTTTGTGAACCAACGGATGTTGGTTCTCTAGCGTCTAAGCACCGACTAACTCTTGCGAGTCAGACCGAGATGGTTTCCTCGTTCAATCGCCGCGTGTGCGATTGGGAAGTAGACGCGTGAAGTCACAGAGGTTTATTTCTGTGCGGGCGGAATACTACCTGACCCACACCCCTGACTTATCCACGGAATCCCCGCATAAAGGGCTTCCAAGTGAAGAGTTCGGGCATCTTTTCGGGCATGCGATTTGCCGTCGTCGTCGCAGCTTTTCTTATCGGGTTAGTGACTGGAGTCGCCGCATCGCCCGAGGCTAATTTTCCTTCGGAAGAGAATTCCAAACGTCGCGAGATTGTTTTTGAATCACATTAATCAAGCGCGAGGGTGCGCTTGTTCGTAGGCTTTTTTGATTCTTTCCTCTGAAACATGGGTATAGATCTGGGTCGTAGAAAGTGAAGAGTGCCCCAATATTTCCTGCACAGTTCGTAGATCTGCGCCACCTTCCAGTAAATGAGTTGCAGCGCTATGCCTTAAAGCATGAGGTCCGACTCTCTTATTTGCACCGAGAGCCTCTGTAGCTAGATAGACGATCTCCCGCACGACTCGTTGATCGATTCTCTTGCCACGAGAGCCAAGAAAGAGCGCACGCTCTGTCGCAAAATGAGTTAACTTGCTACGCCCTTCTGCAATCCACAATTCCAGCGCTCGCATCGCCGGAATTCCAATTGGAACAATCCGTTCTTTATTACCTTTTCCGATAACTCGCAGCGTGTTTCGTTCGCGATCAATATCTTCTAAGTTCAATCCCGTGAGTTCAGAGACACGAATTCCTGAGCCATAAAGCGTTTCGACAATTGCAATATCGCGGATTGATTCTGGTGTTTGTTCTTCATTCGCTCGTGTCTGCAGCGCTTCTAAAGTGAGCGAGGCGCTATCTACATCCAAAACCTCGGGAAGATGACGTTCTGGCTTAGGAGCAACAAGATCTCGACCAATATCTCTCTCTAACCATCCATTTCGCGCACCCCAATAAGTAAAGGCCCTTATCGAGACAACGCGTCTAGTTATGGAAGAGCGGGCGGCGCCGCGAGATTGGAGATTAGCTAGCCACGATCTGATGTGATTGAGAGTAAGTTGTGAGAATTCGACTATGCCAAGTTGATTGACATGAAGCAGTAGTGATTCAAGATCAGCTACATAAGCACGGATGGAATTCTCGGAGAGATTGCGCTCGTTTACCAAGTGCGCGCGGTATGCGGCTTCGAGTTCTTGATCAAGGGCCATGCATTACAGATTACTCAAAAATCAACCTTTTGATGGATGGACACAGCGTTGCTAATACGCAACACTAAAGCCACGCTGATTCTCGATGCCTTGTGCATCACCTTCGGTGGTTTGTCGGTACCGAATGGATTGATACGTCACTCATCGAAGGAGCGTGAATGAAACTACTTCTAGTCGTGAGCGATATCTGCTTTGAACCCTCAATCACAAATAACGCTACTGAGATACGAATTACGATCGGGACTTCTCATGATTTTGACGACATCCTTGATGTCACAAGCGGAATTCTCACGAACGAGCAGATTGCTCACATTCATCGACTTTGGTCAGACGACGAATTTCCACGTAACTTTGAACGCATCGGTGATGAGTTAATCATCTCCGCTCGAGAATAGTTATCGAGACTTTTTTTCTATTGCCCCTAAAACAACTAAGAGGGTTTCAGGCGAGACTTCAAGTGCCTCGCAAAGCGGACCAATCACATCTATCTTCGGTACGCGTTCTTGTCTAAAGTAACGTGACAACGATCCGCGATCGATTCCTGTTCTTTGGTGAAGATCTTCGAGCCCATTCAAATTGAGACTCTTCATACGTGCGCGGAGCCAACTTGCTGTCTCGTCAGGAGAGTTGCGGTGTCCACGCTTTGTTGCAATCCGCATATTCCGTGCTTACTCCTATTCCGGCTTCTTGCCCTTTCGGAGTAGACCATAAGTCAGTGCATCCTCTAAAGCCATGGCCGACGCGGCTATAACATTTTCATGTACGCCGATTGTGCTCCATTCACCGCTGCCGTCGCTGGTCTCCACGAGCACACGAGTTACTGCGCCAGTTCCAAGGCGCCCTTCCAAGATACGTACCTTGTAATCTGTGAGCTCTAATTCCGAAAGCTCTGGATATAACTTCTCAAGTCCGTTACGCAAAGCGCGATCAATAGCGTTGACGGGACCGTTTCCTGTGCCATCAGATTCAATTACTGAGCCTTTGGCTTTGATACGGACCGATGCCCGTGAAGTCACAGTGTGATCATCGCTCTGATCAACAGTGGTTTCCCAACTTTCAAGGCTGAAGAACTGGGGACGTTCTCCGTCTAATTCTTCACGGAGAAGCAATTCAAATGACGCATCAGCAGCTTCGAATGTATAGCCACGTGCCTCCATTGCTTTCACTCGTTCCACTACACGTGTAACAACTTCCTTCTGTTGGCTTAGGTCAATACCAAGTTCTTGAGATTTCAATTCGATTGATGCCCGACCTGCCATATCTGAGACCAACATTCGCATGTCGTTTCCGACACTTTCTGGATCTTCATGTTGGTACAACGCAGGATCAACCTTGATAGCCGAAGCATGAAGTCCGGCTTTGTGAGCAAATGCGGAGACACCAACGTAAGGCTGGCGTGCACTTGGGGAAACGTTGGTTACTTCAGCAACTGCGTGCGAGATTCTGAATGCCTCTTCTAACGAACCTTCGGGAAGAACTTGTTGTTTCTTCTTCAATTGTAGATTGGCAATAATGGAAACTAGGTCGGCGTTACCTGTTCGTTCTCCATACCCGTTTAATGTTCCTTGGACATGAGTTGCACCTGCAGCTACGGCTGCAAGTGAATTAGCAATTGCACAACCAGTGTCATTGTGGCAGTGAATTCCGAGTCGAGCGGAGCTCTTTGCTAAAACTTCATGAACCACGTTTGATAATTCATCGGGCAACATACCGCCGTTGGTGTCGCATAAAGCGATGACATCTGCGCCCGCTTCAGCCGCAGTTCGTACTACTTCTAGTGCATATGCTGGATTTGATCGATATCCATCAAAGAAGTGTTCCGCATCAAGGAAGACGCGTTGTCCTCCTTTACGTAGAAACTCAATAGAGTCTTTGATCATCGCAAGGTTCTCATCAAGATTAGTTTTGAGGGCTAGATCGACATGTCGGTCGTGAGATTTAGCTACGAGCGTTACTGCGGGTGCGCCGGATTCTTGAAGTGCGCGAAGGAGAACATCATCTGCCGCTTTCACATTCGGTCTACGCGTTGCGCCAAAAGCCACAAATGTCGCGTTCTTGAGCTTCAATTCCGTCTGAGCGAGTTTGAAGAACTCAGTATCTTTCGGATTTGCTCCAGGCCATCCGCCTTCTATGAATCCAACGCCAAGATCATCAAGGTGGCGAGCAATTGTGAGTTTGTCATGTACCGAAAGATTCAAGCCTTCTTGCTGTGCGCCATCGCGCAACGTGGTGTCATAGATATGAAATGCATCAGAGATGGCCATTAGATGACTTTCTTCATCCAGCCATGTTTATCTGCAATCGTTCCGTGTTGAACGCCGAGCAGGTGGTTGCGAATTTCCATTGTGATAGGACCTGGATTTCCATCACCGGTGACCCAAGTTCCATGAGCGCTCTTCGCAGTTCCAACTGGTGCGATAACTGCAGCAGTGCCGCAAGCAAAGATCTCGGAGATTTCGCCGCTGGCAACTCCATCACGCCATTCATCGATTGAAATCATTCCTTCTTGAACTTTGTAGCCCAAGTCAGAAGCGACAGAAAGAATCGAATCTCGAGTAATTCCAGGAAGGAGAGTTCCGGTGAGTTTTGGCGTAAAGATTGTTGCTTCTTTGCCTTTACCGCGGACGAAATAGAGGTTCATACCGCCCATTTCTTCCACCCAACGGCGTTCTTGTGCATCAAGCCAGACCACTTGATCACAACCTTCTTTTGCTGCTTGTTGTTGGGCAAGCAACGATGCAGCGTAGTTTCCGCCGCATTTTGCTTCTCCTGTTCCGCCCAAAGCTGCGCGTACGTACTCTGTGGAGATCCATACTGTGACCGCTTTAGCCGCATTGAAATATGCGGCCGCTGGTGTAGCGATAACTGCAAATAACGCCTTATTTGAAGGTCGAACGCCAAGACCAACTTCGGTCGCAATCATGAATGGGCGGATATATAGCGACTCACCAATTTTCTTTGGTACCCAACCTGCATCTTGCACAACGAGCGCTTTTACTGCAGCAACAAAATCATCTACCGGTAATTCTGGAAGAGTGATGCGCGCAGCGCTCTTTGCAAAACGAAGACCGTTTGCTTCAGGGCGAAAGAGAGCGATCGAACCATCGGGTTGGGAATACGCTTTCATGCCTTCAAAGATTTCTTGCCCATAATGGAAGACCATCGCCGCAGGATCGAGGCTCAAAGGTCCGTATTCCTTCACGGTTACATCAGACCAGCCAGAATTTTGATTCCATTCCGCGACCACCATGTGATCGGTGAAATACTTTCCAAATCCCGGTTCTGCGACACACTTCTCGCGTTCGGCATCGGCAAGTTTCTTCGTCGATGGAATCACGTTGATTTTCATTAGCTCAGCGCTTTCACTAGCGCATTGCCAACTTCAGAAGTACTTCGTTTTGCATCTCCCCTAGAGAGAAGATCCTTCTCAACAGCTTTTTCTACATCACTCGCAGCTTCATTCAAGCCAAGATGACGCAGCAGCATCGCCACAGACATCACTGTTGCAGTCGGATCGGCGATTCCCTTGCCTGCGATATCTGGAGCCGAACCATGTACCGGTTCAAACATCGAGGGGAATCTGCCTTCTGGATTGATATTGCCCGAGGCAGCTAATCCGATGCCACCGCATATTGCCGCGGCAATATCCGTCAAAATATCGCCAAAGAGATTGTCAGTAACAACAACATCAAAACGATCCGGATTCGTCACGAAGAACATCGATGCGGCATCAACATGCAGGTAGTCAGTAGTGATATCTGGAAACTCTTTTGCGACTGCATTGAATGTGCGAGTCCATAGCCCGCCCGCACGAGTAAGAACATTGTTCTTATGAACCAGAGTGAGCTTCTTGCGTGGACGTTTTTGGGCACGCGCAAATGCATCGCGGATAACTCGTTCGGCGCCGCGACGTGTATTCAAACTCTCTTCCGTGGCAATCTCATCTGCAGTTCCATGTGCAAGAACACCACCAGCTCCGACATAAGGGCCTTCTGTTCCTTCACGCACCACAACAAAATCAATTGGCGCTTCGGTGCGAAGCGGACCCTTCGTGCCGGGATACAAACGTGCCGGACGTAAATTGATGTAATGATCAAAAGCGAAACGAAGTTTCAGTAACAATCCTCGTTCAAGTACGCCGCTTGGGACGGTTGGGTCTCCAACAGCTCCGAGCAAGATCACATCAAATGACTTTAGTTCTTCCAGGACTGAATCAGGGAGCGTCTCTCCGGTTTGATGCCAATAACGAGCACCGAGTTCAAACTCTTTCTTACTGAAAGTTGCGCCATACTTTGTGGCGACAGCATCGAGTACTTTAAGACCTTCAGCTACGACCTCAGGCCCAATTCCATCTCCGCCGATTACAGCGAGCTTGAAATTTTTACTCATGGCTGCAATGACACCGATCGAGATACGCGAGCGCCAATCTCCTTAGCGATCTTTGATGTGATCTCGGTCGGGATTGCTGAATCAACAGTGAGGGCCATCAGCGCTTCTCCCCCAGCCTTATCCCGAGCTACCTGCATATTTGCGATGTTGATCTTCGTTGAACCAAGAATGTTTCCAACAGCGCCGACAACGCCTGGTTTATCTTCATAAATAAGGAAAAGGAGATGATCTGATGGAGGAAGCTCGATATCAAACTTATTTATTCGAACAATCTTCTCCACTTTTCGGATACCCATCAACGTTGCATCAACTTCAACGCGCAATCCGTTTGAAAACGCAGCGCGCAACGCAATCATGCTTCGGTAATCCTCACATTCAGATTCCGTCGCAACTGTTGAGGTCATTCCCTTTTCTAGCGCCAAGTTTGGAGAATTCACATAGGTGACATCCTCCATTCCGGTTGCAAGTAGTGCACCTTTAAGTGCAGAAGTTCCGAGAATTGAACAATCGTGTGCCGAAACTTCTCCCATGACGGTGATTTCGATTGAAACTGGAAGTTCACCTTCGAGTAAAGTTGCAATCTGCGCCATCTTCTCTACAAGTGGAAGTGATGGACGGATCTCCTCATGGATTTCGCCACCCTTTACATTCACAGCATCAGGGACAAGTTCGCCTGAGAGAGCTTTTCTCACTGAGATTGCAACAGCAATTCCAGCGCGCTCTTGGGCTTCATCAGTAGATGCACCTAGGTGCGGAGTCGCAACTACTTGATCTAAGGCAAATAATGGTGAATCGGTGCATGGTTCAGTTGCAAAGACATCAAGTCCAGCGCCAGCCACACGTCCTTCAGTGATTGCTTTATGCAAAGCTGCCTCATCAAGGACGCCACCACGAGCAGCGTTGATGATGCGCAAAGATGGTTTAACTTTCTTGAGCGCATCTTCGCCAATCAGATTCGCAGTCTCTTTTGTTTTAGGAAGATGAATCGTTATGAAATCCGATGTCGCAAGAAGTTCATCGAGCGAAACGAGATCAACGCCAAGTTGAGCAGCGCGGGCTGGCTGAAGGTATGGATCGTAAGCAACAACTTTCATCCCAAATGCCTGCATGCGATGGGCTACTAGTTGGCCGATACGCCCAAAACCAACGACACCAAGCGTCTTTTCAAAGAGTTCTGCGCCAGTGTATTTAGAGCGCGCCCACTTTCCGTTCTTAAGCGCAGCATGTGCTGGTGAAACGTGACGAGCAGATGCAAGTAACAGCGCAATCGCAAGTTCTGCTGCGCTCACGATATTTGAAGTTGGTGCATTGACGACCATCACGCCGGCTGCAGTCGCAGCAGGAATGTCGACGTTATCAAGGCCAACACCTGCGCGCGCAATAACTTTTAAACCTTTTGCAGCGGCAATTGCTTCGGCATCCATCTTCGTTGCGGAACGAATCAAGACTGCATCTACTCCAGCAGCTAATGCTGGAAGAAGTTCGGCTCGATTTGCGCCGTCACAATTGCGCACCTCGAAATCAGGTCCCAACGCCTCAAGCGTTGCGGGACTTAATTCCTCAGCAATTAATACAACAGGTTTACTCACGCGCAGCCGATCCTTCTTTGTAGTCATCTTTATTCGCGGCCTTTACCCATGACATCATTTTGCGAAGGTTGCGGCCAACTTCCTCGATCGGATGTTGTTCGCCCTTTGCACGAAGCGCCTTAAATTCTGGAGCGCCTGCATCTTGATCAGCGATGAAGCGAGCTGCGAAAGCGCCGCTTTGAATGTCGGCAAGAACCGCCTTCATATTCTCTTTAACGTGTGGATCGATAACACGCGGACCTGAGATGTAGTCACCATATTCAGCGGTATCAGAAACTGACCAACGTTGTTTTGCGATTCCACCTTCATACATAAGGTCAACGATCAGTTTGAGTTCGTGTAAGCACTCAAAGTACGCAACTTCTGGTTGGTAGCCCGCCTCAATCAAAGTTTCAAAACCATATTGAACGAGTTGTGATGCTCCACCACAGAGAACTGATTGTTCACCGAAGAGATCTGTTTCTGTTTCTTCGGTAAAGGTGGTGAGAATTCCACCTGCACGAAGTCCACCCATTGCTTTCGCATAAGAAAGCGTCAATGGCCATGCATTTCCGGTTGCGTCCTGCTCAACGGCAACAATGTCAGGAACTCCACGTCCAGCTACGTATTCACGACGGACTAGATGGCCAGGACCCTTTGGCGCGACCATACAAACATCGATATTCGCAGGCGGCTTGATGTAACCAAAACGAATGTTGAATCCATGTCCGAAGAAGAGCGCGTCGCCCGCCTTGAGATTTGGTTCGATTGACTCGGCATAGATATGGCGTTGCTTGTGATCAGGAGCCAACAACATAATGACTGTTGCTTCCTTCACTGCCTCTGCGACAGTTACGACACGAAGTCCTTCTTGCTCTGCCTTCGCGCGCGACTTGGAACCTTCGGCAAGTCCGACTCTGATATCGACACCACTATCGCGCAGATTCAGCGCATGAGCATGTCCTTGTGAGCCGTAACCGATGATTGCAACTTTGCGGCCTTGAATTACCGAAAGATCTGCATCTTCGTCATGATAGATAGTTGCCACGTTCGTTCCAGCTTTCTCGTTAGTTTTGATAGTCCGCGGTCTGGCTATGTGACTCCGAAGAGGCAAGGCCAGTTTCTTTCAGGGTTCGCTCAACCAAAGTTACATCGCCTTTTTCAATTGCGATGAGCCCTGATTGAACGAGTTCTTTCACGCCATGCTTATTGAGTTCTGCAACCAATGTAGCAATATCCTTGCTAGTGCCGATTGCTTCAATCGTAAGTGATGCTCTTGTTTCATCGACAATCTCGCCCTTATAACGAGCCACAATCGATTCGATGTCAGATCGAGTGTCAGAAGAATTCTTAACTTTTACCATGAGTAATTCCCGTTGACGCGACTCATCTGCTGTCATCTCTTGAATGCCGATAACGTTCACAAGTTTAAAAAGTTGGGCGCTGACTTGATCGAGAGCATGTCCTTCAAGGTTCAGGACGATGGTCATACGTGAGATTGCTGGGTTTTCGGTCGGACCTACAGCGAGCGAATCAATGTTGTAACCGCGACGTGAAAAAAGCGAAGCTACACGAGCCAAAACGCCAGGGCTGTTTTCGACAAGAACGGAGAGTGTGTGTTGGGCCATGGCTATAACTCCTGCGAATCCCAGTCTGGCGCCATCTCTTTGGCGATCATGATGTCATCATTTGATGTTCCTGCGGCAACCATTGGCCAGACCATTGCATCACGATAAACGCTGAAGTCAACAACGACTGGCGCATCATTAATCGCATTTGCTTCTTTGATTATCTTGTCAACTTCACCCTTAGATTCACAACGCAATCCCACACAACCCATCGCCTCTGCAAGTTTCGCAAAGTCTGGAATGCGCTTTGAATGAAGATCGGTGTTTGAATACCGTTGTTGATAGAAGAGTGATTGCCATTGGCGAACCATTCCCAAACTTTCATTGTTGATGATTGCTACCTTGACGGGAATGTCGTTGAGCGCACATGTGACGAGCTCTTGATTTGTCATTTGGAAACATCCATCGCCATCAATCGCCCACACTGGAGTATCTGGCGCTCCAACTTTTGCACCCATTGCTGCTGGAACTGCGTATCCCATCGTTCCAAGTCCACCCGAGTTCAACCATGTTCGCGGCTTTTCATATTTCACAAATTGCGAAGCCCACATCTGATGTTGTCCAACTCCAGCAACATAGATTCCGTCAGGGCCTGTGATCGCTCCAATTCTTTCGATGACATATTGGGGAGATAGAGAACCATCTTGCGGTTCGTTGTAGCCCAATGGATATTTCTCGCGCAATGAACCCATCTGGCGCCACCAAATGGTCAGATCAGGTTTATTCTTTTTGAATTCAGCTTCAACCACTGGAATAAGTGCGCGGATTGTTGGACCCAAATCTCCAACAACAGGAACATCGGCGTAGCGATTCTTGCCAATTTCAGCTGGATCGATATCTGCGTGAATAATCTTGGCATTTACAGCGAAAGTTGAGAGTTTTCCAGTTACTCGATCATCAAAACGTGCACCGAGTGTGATGAGCAAATCTGCTTTCTGAAGCGCCGTCACAGCAGCCACAGTTCCATGCATGCCTGGCATGCCGAGATGTTGGTGGTGGCTATCAGGGAACGCTCCGCGAGCCATCAATGTGGTTACGACCGGAGCGCCAACTAATTCAGCAAGTTTCAGTAAATCTTCCGATGCATTGGCTTTGATGACTCCGCCACCAACATAAAAGACTGGTTTTGCGGATTGTGCGATGAGAGATGCCGCATCTCGGATTGCTTGTGCGTTTGGTTCAGTCTGTGGTTTGTAGCCAAGAAGATTGATTGAGGATGGATAGTTGTAGTCAGTCATCTTTTGCAGCGCATCTTTTGCGATGTCAACCAATACTGGACCTGGACGGCCAGAATTAGCGATATAAAAAGCTTCGGCAATTGCTTTTGGTATTTCTCGCGGATCAGTAACAAGGTAGTTGTGCTTCGTGATGGGCATCGTTACGCCACGAATGTCAGCTTCTTGGAATGCATCAGTTCCGATTGCGGCAGAAGGTACTTGTCCAGTGATTGCGACAACCGGCACGGAGTCCATCTGCGCATCCGCTAAAGGAGTGACAAGATTTGTCGCTCCTGGGCCAGAGGTAGCGATGCACACTCCAACACGTCCCGTTACTTGGGCATAGCCAGTTGCAGCATGGCCTGCACCCTGTTCGTGGCGAACCAAGATGTGACGAATCTTCGAATCGTAGATCGGGTCGTATGCAGGAAGGATGGCGCCGCCAGGAATTCCGAACATGACATCAACGCCAGATTGCTCTAACGCATTCACAAGAGCTTGGGCTCCTGTTATCTGAATACTCATCTTCGACTCCTTTCCTTTTCCTGTTTTCGCCCACTAATGCAAAAACCCTCAGTTTCCTGAGGGTGCGCGTGAACTTGGGTTAGTTCACGCGCAGCGAATCACCACGACTGATACGACGATTGAGACAGATGTGGTTTTCGCTGACATGCCCCGAATTATTCCCTCGCAAAAAGTATGAGTCAACCCCTGAGACGCGCATCTCACATTCTGAACGGGGTTAATTTCGTGATTTAGTCGCAGACCGCGCCTTTGGAGGCCGAGCCAACGAGTTTCGCATATTTGGAAAGCACTCCACTCGTGTAGCGATTCGGCAGTGGAACGAAATTAGCTTTTCGTGATTCCAACTCTTTTTCATCTACGAGCAGATCCAAAGTGCGCTTAATTGTGTTGATGCGGATGCGATCTCCATCTTTCACAAAGGCAATTGGTCCTCCATCAACAGCTTCGGGCGCTACATGACCAACGCACAAACCAGTTGTTCCACCGGAAAAACGACCATCAGTAAGTAAGAGAACAGATTTTCCGAGCCCTGCGCCTTTAATGGCGCCAGTGATCATCAACATTTCGCGCATTCCTGGTCCACCTTTAGGACCTTCGTAACGAATCACAACAACATCGCCAGCTTGAATGGTTCCATCCTCAAGAGCTTGCATTGCTGATTGTTCGCGATCAAAAACTCTAGCTGGCCCTTCAAACTCTGCCACGCCAACACCTGCGACCTTCGTGACTGCACCTTCCGGTGCAAGTGATCCACCGAGGATTGTGATTCCGCCTGTTGTGGCCATCGGATTACTTGTCGCTTTCAAGATTTCTCCGTCAGGATCTGGTGGATTGATGTCGGCAAGATTTTCTGCCATTGTCTTTCCAGTAACCGTTAAGCAATCTCCATGGAGCAATCCAGCGTCAAGTAGTGATTTGAGAACGACGGGAATTCCGCCAACTTTGTCTACATCGCTCATCACGAAACGACCAAATGGCTTTAGATCTCCCAACAATGGCACTTTAGAACCAATGCGATGGAAGTCAGCAAGTGTTAAATCAACGCGAGCTTCATGTGCAATTGCAAGAAGGTGAAGAACTGCGTTGGTGGAGCCGCCCAATGCCATGAGAGCGGTAATTGCATTTTCAAATGCTTGTTTGGTAAGAATCTGACGAGTCGTAATTCCCTTACGAATCAATTCAACAACAGCTGCACCCGATTTGATGGCATAGGTATCGCGACGACGATCAACAGCTGGTGGCGCGGCAGAACCAGGCAACGAAAGCCCGATTGCCTCTCCAATTGTGGCCATTGTGTTCGCGGTGTACATACCACCGCAGGCGCCTTCGCCAGGACAAATTGCACGTTCGATCTTGTCGACTTGCTCTTGTGAAATCAATCCGCGAGCACAAGCTCCTACGGCTTCAAATGCGTCAATGATTGTGACATCTTTTCCATCAACCTGACCAGGAAGTGTCGAACCTGCGTAAACAAAAACACTTGCCACATCGATTCGAGCGGCTGCCATCATCATCCCGGGGAGTGATTTATCGCAACCTGCAAAAGTAACCATTCCGTCGAGACGCTCAGCTTGCATCACCGTTTCGACAGAATCGGCAATAACTTCACGCGAGACCAGAGAGAAGTGCATTCCTTCATGCCCCATGGATATTCCGTCAGATACGGAAATTGTTCCGAATTGCATGGGGAAACCACCTGCATCAATCACGCCTTGCTTTGATGCTTTTGCTAGTCGATCCAAAGAGAGATTACATGGAGTGATTTCATTCCAGGATGAAGCGATTCCAATTTGTGGTTTTACCCAATCTTCATCTTGCATTCCCACGGCGCGCAACATTCCACGTGCAGGAGCGCGTTCCAATCCATCGGTTACGAGCCCCGAACGAGGTTTCATGGGATTTGTCATGTTGAAATTCTACTTACGCTTGACCTAAATGCTTCAGAAGCAATTCACGAACTTTTGCGGCGTCAGCCTGGCCCTTGGTCTCTTTCATAACAGCGCCAATCAACGCACCCGCAGCTGGAACATGACCGTTCCTGACCTTTTCTGCGACATCTGGTTGTGCCGCAATTGCCTTCTCAATCGCTGCCATCAAGGCAGAATCATCGGAAACAACTTTGATTCCGCGCTTCTCAATTATCTCCGCGGGACGGCCTTCGCCATTAATGACACCTTCAATAACCTGGCGCGCTAACTTGTCAGTCAATTCTCCAGAAGTTATTAGCGAAACTACCTCAGCTACATCTGCTGGAGTAATCGGCATTTCTGCCGCACCAATTCCACGTTCATTCGCGATGCGAGCAATCTCACCAAGCCACCAACCACGTGCACGTGTTGGGTCAGCGCCTAATTTCACTGTGGCTTCAACCAGATCAAGAACGTCAGCATTGATCATCGCCGCCATCTCTTTATCCGGTACTTGCCACGCTTCCTGCAATTTCTTTCGACGAACAGATGGCTTCTCCGGCAAAGTAGCTCGAATCTTCTCGATTAATTCTGCACTAGGAGCAACGGGAACTAGGTCAGGTTCAGGGAAATAACGGTAATCCTCTGCTTGCTCTTTCGAACGTCCGGGTGTCGTGAGCCCTGTGTCCTCATGGAAGTGGCGGGTTTCTTGAATTACCCGCTCACCTTTATTCAAAAGCTCAGCGTGGCGAATCATCTCTCCGCGGACTGCTCGCTCAACAGAACGCAATGAGTTCACATTCTTAGTTTCGCTACGGGTTCCGAGTTTATCCGCGCCGATAAGTCGCAAAGAAACGTTTGCGTCACATCGCAAAGAACCTTGTTCCATCTTTACATCGCTCACACCAAGTCCGCGAAGGATGTCTCGCAATTCAGAGACATATGCACGAGCGACTTCCGGCGCATACTTTCCAGTACCGGTAACGACTTTGGTGACAATCTCTACGAGTGGAATTCCAGCGCGGTTGTAATCGAGTAATGAGTAATCAGCACCATGAATTCGGCCCGTCGATCCACCCATGTGAAGCGACTTACCAGTGTCTTCTTCCATGTGGACGCGTTCGATTTCAATTCGGAACTCGCGTGGGCCCCCCTCAGTATCGACGGTGACATCGAGATATCCATTAATGCAGATTGGTTCGTCATATTGGGAAGTCTGGAAATTCTTTGGCATATCTGGATAGAAGTAATTCTTTCGAGCGAATCGACTATAGGGAGCGATCGAACAATTAAGAGCTAAACCAATTGCGATCGTGTATTCGATTGCTTTTGCATTGACCACTGGCAATGAGCCTGGAAGGCCAAGACAGATTGGGCAAGTTTGAGTATTGGGTTCTGCACCAAAAACAGTATTGCAACCACAGAACATTTTTGATTCCGTGCCGAGTTCGACGTGTACTTCCAAGCCAAGAACTGGTTCGTACTTTGCAATCACATCGTCATATGTAAGAGCCATTAGCGAGCTCCTAGAGACGGTGCGTTATCCAATATTGGTTTACCCCACTTAGAGAGCAAAGCTGCCTCGAGCGCCGATCCAACTTGATACATTCGATCATCTTTCATAGCTGGCGCCATGATTTGGAAACCTGCTGGTAGACCATCTTCTTCAGCAAGACCGGATGGAATCGACATGCCACCTATACCAGCAAGATTTGTTGGAATAGTTGCAATGTCGTTGAGATACATCGCAATCGGATCATTAGCTTTTTCGCCGATCTTAAATGCAGTGGTAGGTGCGGTCGGTGAAACAAGTACATCAGCTTTAGCGAATGCCGCTTCAAAGTCACGAGAAATCAAGGTGCGCACCTTCTGTGCACTTCCGTAATATGCATCGTAGTAACCACTCGATAGCGCATACGTTCCGAGGATGATTCGGCGTTTCACTTCTCTTCCAAAACCTTGTTGACGAGTGGCGCTCATGACTTCTTCTGCTGAACCTTCGCCAACACGAATTCCGTAACGCATCGCATCGAAGCGCGCTAGGTTGGAAGAGCATTCACTCGGGGCAATGAGGTAGTACGCCGCCAAGGCATAATCAAAATACTTACAAGAAACTTCTACGATCTCAGCACCAAGTGAAGCAAGTAACTCGAGTGATTGATTGAAGAGCTTCAAGACACCTGGTTGGTAGCCATCGCCTTGTAATTCCTTAATGACGCCAATCGTCATTCCTTTGACGTTGCCGTTTTTTGCAGCTTCAACAACTGGAGGAATCGGCGCGTTAATAGAAGTTGAATCCATGCGGTCATACCCGCCAATTGCTTCGTGCAAATAAGCAGCATCAAGAACGGTGCGCGCACAGGGACCGGCCTGATCGAGTGAAGAAGAGAATGCGACGAGGCCGTAACGAGAAACGCCACCATAAGTCGGTTTCACTCCGACTGTTCCAGTGACTGCAGCAGGCTGGCGAATCGATCCGCCAGTGTCGGTGCCGATAGCAAGTGGCGCTTCAAATGCGGCAAGAGCAGCGGAAGATCCTCCACCTGAGCCACCAGGAATGCGCGCTAGATCCCATGGATTATGAGTTGGGCCGTAAGCAGAGTTTTCTGTAGATGAACCCATGGCAAATTCATCCATATTTGTTTTTCCGAGAATAATGATGCCGTTATCTTTCAAACGTGACACGACGGTTGAGTCGTATGGTGGTCGCCAACCTTCGAGCATCTTCGATCCACAAGTGGTGGGAATGCCTTTTTGCACCAGGACATCTTTAAGTGCAAGCGGAACTCCAGCGAGCGGCGCAAGTTTTTCCCCTGCTTTACGACGCGCATCAACATCACGCGCTTGAGCCAGAGCGCCTTCAGAATCAACATGCAAGAACGCGTGCACATCAGTGTCCACTTTGGAGATTTGATCGAGATGCGCTTGCGTCAATTCAACGCTTGAAATTTCATTTGATGAAAGCGCCTTTGCCATCTCGACTGCGGAGTTCTTGATCATTGCTCTTCACCAAGAATCTGTGGGACTTTGAAACGTTGTTCCTCTTGCGCAGGCGCGCCCGAAAGAGCTTCGCTTGGAGTCAAACTTGGGCGAACTTCGTCAACGCGGAAAACATTCTGTAATGGCAACGGATGTGACGTCGGCGGGACGTCCGCGCTTGCTACTTCTTGCACACGTGCAACTGCATCAAGGATGACTGAGAGTTCCTTAGAAAGATGGTTTAACTCATCTTCTGATAAATCGATTCGAGCCAACTTTGCGAGGTTGGCAACATCATCACGCGAGATGTTCGACATAAAGGTCACCTTACCTAGTGATTCGCTAGAAGGGCGAATTACTTTCGGATCTGGCCATCTCCTTTCACAATCCATGTGGTGGTAGTCATTTGTTCTAGCCCCATAGGACCACGCGCATGAAGTTTTTGGTTAGAGATTCCGATTTCGGCGCCAAATCCCATCTCTTCCCCATCGGTAAATCTTGTTGATGCATTAACCATGACAGCAGCGCAATCAGAAAGTGCGATGAATGTGGCTGCGTTCGCATCTGATTCGGTGACGATGGCTTCTGTGTGGTTAGTGCCATATTTCAAGATGTGATCTGCCGCTGCAAGTAACGACGGAACAACAGCAACGTTCATTTCCAAAACACCGTATTCGGTGGACCAACTCTCCTCGGTAGCTCGCTCTGCTGGGATATTGCTATCTCGAGCAACTTGCAATGACTCTTCATCACAATGAAGTTTTACCCCTGCGGCGTGAAGTTCTTTCAAAGCAGTTGCCAAGAACTTATCGGCTACGTTCTTATGTACAAGAAGAGTTTCAGCAGCATTGCAGACACTAGGTCTATGAGTCTTCGAGTTGATCACTATCGGCAAAGCTTTTTCCAAATCTGCTTGGTCATCTACATAAACATGGCATACGCCAGCGCCAGTCTCGATAGTGGGAACAGTTGATTCATCAACGACCATGCGAATCAGCGCAGCGCTGCCTCGTGGAATCACAAGATCAACTTTGCCCCGAGCGTGCAGAAGAGCGCGCGTCGTGTCTCGGTCATGAGTCGGAATCAGCTGAAGTACTTCAGGTGATATCGAGGTCTTAGCCAATGCATCGCGCATGATTGAAACTAGAATCTCGTTGCTCTTTTCTGCAGACGATGAACCCCTCAATAGTGCGGCATTTCCCGACATCAGAAGGATGACTGCGGCATCAACCGTCACATTTGGACGTGCTTCGTAAACCATTCCTACCACGCCAAAAGGGACAGACACTTGTGTTAATTTCAAACCACTATCGAGAGTTCGCTGTCGGATGACATTTCCCAGTGGATTCGGAAGAGCTGCGACTTTTCGCGCTCCCCCAGCAATTCCATCGATACGGGCGTCATTGAGCATCAACCGATCAAGTAGCTGTGAATTCAATCCATTTGATTTACCGCGCTCCATATCTTCGTTATTTGCAGCAATAATCTCAGCCCGGCGTTCTTGAATTGCAGCAGCAATGCCTAGTAGAGCTTTCTGGCGATCTTCATAGGTTGCAGCAACGAGAGTGCGAGCTGCTTTTCGCGCGGTATCCGCAAGGTTGGCGATAAGGAGATCGTTACTCATAGCAAGACCATGTCATCTCGATGGACCAGTTCACGTTCATATTCTGGCCCAAGATCTTTTGCTAATTCTTTAGTTGAACGACCAAGCATCTGGGGAATTTCCTCTGAATCGAATGCCACTAAACCTCGGGCTATGACAGTTCCGTCAGAAGCGGCAATCTCTACGGTGTCGCCAGAACTAAATTCACCAGTTACTGCTGTTACTCCAGCAGGAAGAAGTGAGACCCCTCGCTCCTTCAATGCAGTGACAGCACCAGCATCGAGAATCAATCGACCCCGCGGAGTCGCGGCATGCGCCAACCACAAAAGTCGTGAAGATTTCTTCGTTGTGGAAGCAAGGAAGAGAGTTCCTCGCTCAGCGCCTGAAAGTGAATGTGCAACTTCATCTAAAGAAGTGAGCAGCATCGGAATTCCTGCTCCAGTTGAAATTCGAGCTGCTTCAATCTTTGTGACCATGCCACCGCTTCCAACTTTAGAACCAGCGCCGCCAATATCTGCAGATGAGATCTCATCGATGCTCTTCACTTCAAGAATTTTCTTGGCTCCAGATTGAGTAGGAGGAGCGTCGTATAGCGCGTCTACATCTGTAACCAAAACAAGTAAATCAGCACCCACGAGATGTGCAACTAATGCAGCAATACGGTCGTTATCGCCAAAGCGAATCTCTTGGGTACCTACGGAATCATTCTCATTGATTATCGGAACCACACCTAGTTGCAACAACTTAAAGAGGGTGCGTTGAGCATTCTGATAATGCGAACGACGCACAATATCTTCAATCGTTAACAGAACTTGTGATGCCGTAATCGAATGGCGACGGAACGACTCGGTATAGCTATGAATCAAAAGTCCTTGTCCGACTGAAGCTGCAGCTTGCTGGGTTGCGAGATCTTGTGGACGCGCCTGAAGTCCCAATGGCGCAAGGCCAGCAGCAATCGCACCAGATGAGACGACGATGACTTCTTTGCCATCTTTCTTGAGTTGAGCGACCGCATCAACAAGTTTTGAAACTGCCGCGCTATTTAGCCCTGCCCCATCTTTTCCGGTGAGAGAAGATGAGCCGATCTTGATTACAACGCGTCGAGCACTCGTCACAATGCTTCGGCTCATGACTTCTCCTGTGAAGGAGTTGAAACTTGCGGATTGGTTGGATCTGCGACGTTGTACTCCCATTGTTGGGCTAGTTCATCATCGTCGAGTTGGTCGATTGCCTCTTCATCGTATTTCTCCCAACCACGTGGAATGCGCATGTCATCACCGCGAGGTCCAGAGAGCAATTCGGCACCCGCTTCAATTGTGGGCTCCCAATCAAATACAACAGCGTCATCACCAAGGCCGATGCGAACTTCATCGCCTTGCTTTGCTCCGAGTTTGAAAAGTTCTTTCTCTACTCCCAAACTTGCAAGTCGATCAGCGAGATATCCGACAGCTTCAGCATTGCTGAAATTCGTCTGGTGAACCCAACGCTCAGGACGCGAACCCACTACTGTGAATGAACCATCCTCATTTGCAGTCACTTTGAAACCTGCGTCATCAATCGGAGTTGGTCGCAAGACGATACGGGCCTTTTCTTCTTGCGTCTGTTTTGCTCGATAGTCAGTAACAAGTTTTGCCATCGCATACAACAACGACTCAAGCCCAATCCGAGCTGCCGCAGAAATCTGGTAGACCTCATAACCACGTTCGCGAAGGATTGGTTCGACCATATCTGCCATCGCTTTGCCATCAGGTAGATCGACTTTATTCAGCGCCACAATTCTTGGACGATCGCTTAAGTCTTCGGCATATTGCTGCAATTCATTTTCGATAATGTCGAAATCTTTAATGGGATCGCGATCACTTTCCAGCGTTCCACAATCCAAAACATGCACTAAAGCTGCGCACCGTTCAACGTGGCGAAGGAATTGCAGACCAAGTCCTTTTCCTTCTGACGCGCCAGGAATTAGACCGGGAACATCGGCAACCGTAAAACGTGAATCTCCCGCTTGTACGACGCCAAGGTTTGGCGCCAAAGTTGTGAACGGATAATCAGCAATCTTGGGACGGGCTGCAGAGATTGCGGCGACTAACGATGATTTTCCGGCGCTTGGATAGCCAATTAATCCGATATCAGCGACAGATTTCAATTCCAGAATAAGTGTTCGTTTTTCTCCAGGTTCACCAAGGAGTGCAAAACCAGGTGCGCGACGACGTGAAGATGCAAGCGCGTTATTTCCAAGTCCGCCTAATCCGCCTTTTGCTGCGACAAAACGAGTGCCATTTCCAACCAAATCTGCAAGAACACGACCATCTTTTGTCATAACAACGGTTCCATTAGGAACGCCAAGGATTAAATCTTCGCCGTCAGGACCATTTTTCAATGCGCCATAGCCTTGGCGTCCAGAGCTTGCGCTGCGATGAGGTGAATGGTGAAAATCAAGAAGTGTCGTAACGCTTGGATCTACAATAAGAATTACATCTCCACCACGTCCACCACTACCGCCATCAGGGCCACCTAGTGGAACGAATTTTTCCCGATGTACGGATACGCATCCATCTCCACCTTTCCCAGCCGAAGCATGGAGAGTCACACGATCGACGAATGTTGTCATCTCTCAACTCTCCTTTCTTTGGTAGAAATAAAAAACGGGCCCGTGGATACGGACCCGCAATTTATGAAGTCCGTTGTGTTAGGAAACCGGAACGATGTTGACGACGCGACGACCACGTGCGTTTGAGAACTCAACTGCACCTGAAGCAAGTGCGAAGAGAGTGTCGTCCTTACCGATTCCTACATTCTTACCTGGGTGGAACTTGGTGCCACGTTGACGGACGAGAATCTCGCCGCTGTTGACGACCTGACCACCGAAGCGCTTAATTCCGAGAAACTGTGGATTGGAATCGCGACCGTTGCGGGTTGAGGAGACGCCTTTTTTGGATGCCATTTCTTAACTCCTTACTTCACGCCGTTGATCGCTGTGATCTTCACGCGAGTGTTCTTAGAACGGAAACCTTGACGACGACGATAACCAGTCTTGCTCTTGTAACGAAGGATGTGGATCTTTGGACCCTTTACTTCTTCAACAATTTCGCCAGTTACTTTTACGCCTGACAAAACCTTTGGATCAGAAGTGACAGCAGCGCCATCAACAACGAGAAGTGCAGGGAAACTGACAGTGGAGCCGGCTGCAGCGTCAATGCGATCGACGAATACTGTGTCGCCAACAGCGACTTTCTCCTGGCGGCCGCCAGCCTTCACGATTGCGTACACGATTGTCCTTCCGATTCTTGAATGAGCTTGAAGCTGAATCTCGAGAGATCCGACCTTCGAAGCAGGGGGCTAGGTTACGGATTGAGCCTTGTTAGGGTCAAACTGAGTTAGGCGGTCACCACCCCAGAGCTTGCGGCTCTGCGGCGCTTCCGACCAATTCCTCGTTTTTCCTCTTTATCTGCCGGTTCGCTCGGAGTTTCCTCGGCGACAGGCTCTGTTTCTGGGCTCGACTCCTCAACTTCCTGCTTTGGAGCAATTTCGCGATCAAGGCTCTTCTTATTGACCGGCTCCATATGGACATGAATTCCACGACCGCCGCAACTTTCACAAGTAGTAGAGAAAGCTTCGATCAATCCTTGGCCAACGCGCTTACGAGTCATCTGGACGAGTCCTAGCGAAGTCACTTCTGCAACTTGATGTTTAGTGCGATCGCGACCAAGACATTCCACGAGTCGACGCAAGACTTGTTCGCGATTGGATTCAAGAATCATGTCAATAAAGTCGATAACGATGATTCCACCAAGATCTCGAAGGCGTAATTGACGCGCGATTTCTTCAGCTGCTTCCAGGTTGTTCTTAGTGACGGTCTCTTCAAGATTGCCGCCTTTACCGATGAACTTTCCAGTGTTGACGTCAATAACAACCATCGCTTCAGTGCGATCAATAACAAGAGAACCACCGGAAGGTAGATAAACCTTGCGATCGAGCGCCTTTGCTAATTGTTCATCAACTCGATTCTCAGTAAAGAGATCCTTTGTTCCAGTCCACTTCTCGATTTTCGTAATGAGTTCTGGGGCGATATGTCCAAGATAATTATTGATATCTTCCCAGGCGCCATCACCTTGTACGGTGAGTTTTCGGAAATCTTCATTGAAGATATCGCGGATAACGCGAACAGTCAGATCAGGCTCTCCATACAACAATGATGGTGCGCTGACATTTGAACTTTCGGATTTCTTTTTGATGTCTTCCCATTGGGCTTTAAGCCGTACAACATCACGAGTGAGCTCTTCATCTGATGCGCCTTCTGCAGCAGTACGGACGATGACGCCTTCTTCATCTGTAATCAGCCCTTTGAGGATCTCCTTGAGGCGGGTGCGTTCACTCTCGGGAAGTCGACGAGAGATTCCACTCATTCCACCACCAGGTACATAAACCAAATAGCGGCCGGGAAGTGAGATTTGGCTTGTGAGGCGTGCACCCTTTTGGCCAATCGGATCCTTAGTAACTTGCACGAGAACTGATTGGCCAGTCTTGAGAACGCGCTCAATCTTGCGCTCTTGGTTATCAGTTAGACCGGCTTCATCCCAATTTACTTCACCGGCATAAAGAACTGCGTTACGACCTTTGCCAATATCGACGAAAGCGGCTTCCATCGAAGGAAGAACGTTTTGAACTTTTCCAAGATAAACGTTTCCGACGTAGGAGATATTGCTATTTCGATTCACATAGTGTTCGACCAGAATATTATCTTCCAGAATTGCAATCTGGGTGCGATCGCCTTGTTGACGCACGAGCATCTCGCGATCAACTGACTCACGTCGCGCTAAAAATTCTGCATCTGTAAGGATCGTTCCACGGCGACGATTCTCGCGATAATCGCTATAGCGATTGCGTTCACGGCCACGGTCGCGATCACGATCACGGAACTTGCGATCGTTTCGGTTGCCACGATCATTACGATCAAAATTCTTGCGTTCGCGAGTAGGACGCTCTTGTGCTGGACGGGCTTCTCTTACCTTAACGACAGTAACGACACCATCTTCTTCAACGGTCTCTCCTGGCGTGACACCTTCAGAACCTGAGCGACGACGGCGACGACGCTTCTTAAATGCCGCAGATGTGGGAGATTCATCATCAATAACGCTCGATTGAACGCTTTCTTGTGAGACACCATCTTCTTTGTCAGAACGACGACGGCCTCGTCCGCCACGTCGGCGGCGACGGCGACGATTCTCATTCTCGCTTGCGAGGTCAGAAGATTCTTGAGAAGTCTCTGAATTTTTTGGAGCTGATTTCTGAGGTGCGCGCGTTTTAGGTGCAGCTGCCACAACTGGCGCGGCTTGGAAGATTGGCGCTGGAATTACGCCAGCAGCTTTTGCCTTCTTCTCTTTGGGAGGCGCGACTACTTCTGTAGTCTCGTTAGATTTACTTGCGCTCTTCTTAACAGCGCGCTTACGCACTTTTTTTGGCTCTTCGGCCATACGATCAAATCCTCTTGTAATAAGCCCTTGCGGGCTTTTAGCTAAAAATCTCTGGTGGCGCCTCTATCTGGATCAGCCGACCGCACCTAAAGAGCGGTCTGAGCGACCTCAAGAGTCTGAGGCGATTCGAACCCCTGAAGTATGTCAGAGATGAGGGTCGTAAGCCTAATTTGAGCGTGGCTTCAGCGGGTGCGTTGATAAATGTTCTGCAGCAGACCGACGCCAATCATGTTTGCGAACATGCTTGATCCTCCGTAAGACAAGAAGGGCAACGGAACTCCAGTCATAGGCATCAATCCCATGGTCATGCCGATATTTTCGAAGATTTGGAATGAGAACCACGCAATTACGCCAACACAGACCATGCGGCCGAATAGATCGTTCGTGCGACGTGCAATCGAAAATGCTCTCATCAAGATTATCGAGTAGAGCACCAATATTAGACCTGCACCCAAGAACCCGATTTCTTCTCCAGCAACAGTGAAGATGAAGTCTGTGTGCTGCTCAGGAACAAATCTGCCATTGGTCTGAGGGCCATCAAAAAGTCCTTTACCAAAGAAACCACCTGAGCCAATCGTGATTCGAGCCTGGCGCAATTGATAACCACTAGCTTGGGGATCAGCACTTGGATCCACAAATGAACGGAGGCGATTAAGTTGGTATTCACTTACCTCACCACTGGCAACTGCAAGGTATGCGCCAGTTACTCCTACAACAAGTAGTCCAATCATCCAACGAAGTCGCGCCCCAGAAACTGCAATCATCGTGATGATGCATGCGGCGATTATTAGTACTGTTCCAAGATCGGGCTGAAGAACAATAAGGAGGACGGGTACAGCTGCAACGCCAAGTGATTGCAGAACTTGCCTATCTGTTGGCTCATCTTCTCCTGCAACGCGTTCAGCAAGAATCAACGCCATTCCGACGATGATGGATATCTTCGCAAGCTCGGCAGGTTGAATTTGGAAACCGCCAGGAAAAGCAATCCACGAACGTGCGCCATTAACCGTGGATCCAAGTCCAGGAACAAGCACCGCAATTAGACCAAGAACTCCAACTCCCCACACGATAGGCGTGTAAGCGCGCAAAAGTCGATAGTCAATCAAGGTTGTTCCGTAAGCAAGTGCGATTCCGATAATGACGTTAATGAGTTGCCTTTTCAGGTAATACTCTGGATCTAAGCCATTTGATGCGAACCAATCCCGCGTAGCGGCATATACAAGAATCACGCCTAAGAAGATCAGGAGCAGAACCGCAGAATTCATGATGCGATCAGAGCCCGCGAAGAATCCTCGCTTCCCTCTTCCGCGATTACTCAAGACGTTTCTTAATGAGAGGCTCATGGATTCTTTCCTCTCGTCGCATCAATCTTCGGCACATTCTTTGGGATTCCGTTTGGAAAGATTGCAGTCTGTCCATTTGTACCAAAGATATGTTCGTAGATCTTTCGTACTCCAACACCGCTCGTGCTCGCACCAAATCCACCTTGGCTCACCATCATCACAACTGCATATTGTGGATCATTGCTTGGTGCGTAAGACGCAAACCACGAAGTGTCGTCCTTAGCTGATCCATTGAGATTTCTTCCAAAAACTTGTCCTGTTCCAGTTTTTCCGCTGATTTCAACTCCCACGCCAGAGAAAGATCCTCGTGCGGTTCCTGAAGTCACGACAGCTCTCAGCGCTTTCCGCAAGAAAGTCAAAGTCTTTTTCTCGATAGGAAGAGTTCCGCTGACTTGTGGTTCAAATTCTTTGACCACGCGGCCAGAAGGTTCAACGATTGCACGTGCGATCTGCGGAACTAATAACTTTCCTCCATTAGCGATTGCGCTGTACATAACTGCCAACTGTAACGGTGTCATCAAAGTATCGCCTTGGCCGATTGAGAAGTTGACCATATCACCGGCGCGAACTTTGTCTCCATCAATACAATTCTCTTTCGCAAGTTCGATAAGGTAACGCGTGAGTTGAGATTTCTTGGCTCGTTTCTCGTAATTGCAGTAATAATCTTTGTTTTTCTCGTACCAATTCTTCTTCCACTCACGATTTGGCAGACGCCCGCTTAACTCGGAGGGCAGATCGATTCCAGTCTTTTTTCCCACACCGAAACCTGCGGCAGTTTTAAAGAAATAATCATTCGGATTAGCAACTGGCTTGAGTCCGCCATCACGAACCCATTCGTCATATGCGATTTGATACCAAATTGAGTCACACGAAATCGCCATTGCAGTTGTGAGATTTATTCGCCCCGCTGCCTTACTGTCATAGTTCTTGAATTCTCGATTTCCAATTTGGACTGAGGCTGGACAGAGATAGGTGTCATTAAGACCATATCCCGCGTCAATCGCCGCCGAAAGAGAAATGACTTTGAAGGTGGAAGCCGGAGCGAATGTTCCCTGAATTGCGCGGGATAGAGCGGGGACGCCAGATTTCTCAGCGTAGAGCTCCTTGGATTGTTTTACCGTGATGCCGTTCTCCCAAATATTTAGGTCGTAGTCTGGAAAAGAAGCCATTGCTAAAACATGTCCAGTCTTCACATCCATGACAATGGCTGCGCCTGAATCACCTCGATATCCCAAACCTCGCGCACGCGCTATTGAATTCTTCAATTCAAGTTCAACTGCAGCTTGTAGTTTGGCATTGAGATTGAGAACTAGATGATTTCCCGGGATAGACGGAATATTTCTGGACTCTTGAGTAACAGATTCTTTTCGATCCACAATGACTGTTTTTACTCCCGCCGTACCACGCAAATAAGAGTCATAAACAAACTCAACACCAGCTTTTCCAATGAATTCATTTCGGTAGTAGCGCTTGCCATCTTCATTATTTAGATCAGCTTCAGTAATGGGGCCGATGTAACCTAGAACATGTGTAGCTTTCTCTCCCGAGTAACTTGGGTAATAGCGAATGGAAACCGGCTCGGCACCGATTCCTGGATAGAGATCTGATTGTTCCAAGATGGTCAAAACTTGATTTTCACTTGCTTCCTTTGTGATTGGAATTGGCTGGTATCGATTCCCGTTCCAACAACCATCTCGCTCGCCTTTGGGAAGCTCGCCACAGAGTCGAGTACGAGCGAAGACATCAATGAAATTAAGTTCTAAGACCTCAGCTACTCGAAACAGAACCGCACGACCTTTATCACTTTGCTTATCGAGAATCGACCTATCTGCTGTCACCATAAGTCCGGCCTTATTAATTGCAAATGCATTGCCTTCGTTATCAACAATTAATCCGCGGAGAGCCGGAGTGACAATATCTCTACTCTGAATGTCGAGCGCTGCCTCTTGATATCGGGGTCCATCAGCAACTTGGAGGTAGAAAAGCCGACCAACTAAAGCAAGCATGAGAGAAGCAACAAAAATCTGAACTACTAAGAGTTGCAACTGTGAGCGACTACGCATTTAGCGATTCCTCGCGGTCAAAGTTGCTCGATAAACCCCGATAGCAATCGGCACATACAACGGTGAGAGCAAGAGCGTCCACAGCGCATTTCCAAAGATTTCTTGGATGACATATGACGTCGAACCCACTTCTTGACCAAGGATTGCTCCGCAGATGACAAATGAGAAGAGTGCGATTGAACTTCCAATCACGGTGACCGCAGACATCACCACAGGACTGAGTTCAGCATCTAACGCTGCACGCACATTGGTTGCCATGACATAGCTCATTGCCGTCAAAATGAATGTCCATAAACCGAATGGCGCTTCTAGCGTTGGGGATAAATCTGCGATGAATCCGGCGATGAAACCTGTTGCGACTGCACTATTTCTCTCATCTTGCATAATCCATGCCATAAAAAAAGCAAGGTAAAGCGAGAAGCCTCCGATAAAGAAATCAATCTTGTTCAATAAAGATTCTTGCAATAAGAAAAGTAGAAGAAATGTAGCGAAGATCGCAGGCACTCGATTAAATGTCATGGCCCTACTCAGTTGGTGATGGTTTGGGCGTAACAAAAACAGTAACGGTTGGTGCTGGCGCAGGCGCTTTTGGCACAAGCGCATCGCCCGGATTTCTTCCCATGCTGTCGACAACTACTGAAACAACACCGAGCGCGTTGAGATCAACAAATCCCATGACGCGACCTTGTTTTGTTAATTGGCCAGTTGAGTTATCAATCGTGATTACTTTGCCAACGGGCACACCTGGGACAAATGGCTTATCCCCCGAACTGCCTCGGGAAAGAAGCACATCACCTGGTTTGAGTTGTCCAGTTGCGCTCAACATTCGCAATGAAAACTTTCCCTCACCTTCACCAGAGAGAATTCCCATATCTTGCGTTCCTGCAATTCTCACGCCAATTCGAAATGAAGGATCGCTCATCAAAAGAACAACTGCTGAGCTTTTAGTCGTTGATTTCACGACACCAACTAAACCTGCGCTGGCAATAACCGTCATATCACGCTTGATTCCAGCATCACTTCCTGCATCAAGCACAAGAGTTTCACTGAAAGTTCCAGTACCGCCTTTACTTATTACTCGAGCCGCGACGACCTTAAAGCGAGCTTGTCCAGCAAGATCAAGAACTCCCTTAAGTTGTTCGAGTTCGCCTAGGACATTTTTATTGAAAATTAGCTGACTCTTCAGCTCTTCATTCTCTGTCTTCAGTGAATCTATTTTCGAATTAGTCCGCCCAAAATTGGAGAGATCTGTAAATAGGTTGCTGAATGGCGAGAGAACATTACTTCCTACTCTTTGGATAGGCGCAAGGAAGGATTGAGAGCCCGTTCGAATCGAGTTAATGAGATTAATTCCGCGAAGATCGAGAGTGATGAGAAAGAGCGAAGTTACCAAGAGTGAGACCCATAAGAGTCTCGTCCTGTTCGCTCCCCGATTCGCCATATTAGACCTATCGGCGAGGCTCGGAGATTAGTACTTTCTCTAGCGCTTCAAACTCTTCTACGCACTTTCCAGAACCTTCAACCACTGCTTGTAACGGACGTTCTGCAACATGGATTGGCATACCAGTTTCATGTCGCAATCTTTCGTCTAGGCCTTTAAGAAGGGCGCCGCCACCTGTGAGAACGATGCCGCGATCCATGAGATCGGCTGCAAGTTCTGGTGGCGTTCGATCCAAAGTTCCTTTAACTGCATTAACAATTGCATTTACTGGTTCCTCTAAAGCTTTTCGAATATCTTCAGACGAAACAACAATTGTTTTCGGAAGTCCGGTCGCTAAATCACGGCCGCGGATTTCTGCATCTGGTTCGTCGCGAAGTGGATATGCAGAACCAATTGCCATCTTAATTTCTTCTGCAGTTCGTTCACCAAGCATGAGCGAAAACTCCTTCTTCACCCAATTCATGATTGCTTGATCCAATTCGTCACCGCCAACGCGAATTGAAAGCGCGGAAACTATGCCTCCAAGTGAAATAACAGCGACTTCTGTCGTTCCGCCACCAATATCAACAACCATGTTTCCGGTTGGTTCGTGGATTGGTAGGCCAGCGCCGATTGCGGCGGCCATAGGCTCTTCGATGATGTAAACCTTGCGCGCTCCAGCTTCGTAGCCTGCATCCTTAACAGCGCGTTGTTCGACACCGGTGATGCCGGACGGTACGCAGATGACGATACGTGGTTTTGCGAGATATGTGCGCTTGTGGACTTGGCGGATGAAGTACTTGATCATCAAAGCAGTTGTATCAAAGTCAGCGATAACGCCATCTTTCAATGGGCGGATAGCAACAATGCTTCCTGGAGTGCGACCAATCATCTTCTTCGCTTCGGTACCGACTGCGAGCACAGCCCCGGTCTCTTGATTGACGGCAACGACGCTTGGCTCGTTAAGAACGATTCCTTTGCCTCGAACATAAACCAAGGTATTAGCAGTACCGAGGTCGATCGCCATATCGCGACCTAAAAATGTCCAACGGTTTGCTTGGGTTGCCATGTGCACTACTCCTTAATTGTTAGGGAAGAAAATCTTTATTTCTCGTTCAGCTGATTCTGGTGAATCTGAACCATGAACAATATTTTGGACCACGCGCGTACCTTGATCTCGCGCAAGGTCACCGCGAATCGAACCTGGAGCGGCAACGGTTGGGTCGGTGGCGCCAGCAAGCGAACGAAAACCTTCAATCACTCTCTCACCTTCTGCAATCATCGCAACAATGGGGCCAGAGAGCATGAACTCCATTAGCGGTTCATAGAAAGGCTTGCCTTTATGTTCTGCATAGTGTGTTTCGAGCATCGACTTATCCGCCGAAAGCATACGTAGAGCGGAGATCTTGTATCCCTTGCGTTCGACGCGCGCAATTACTTCTCCAACTAAGCCGCGGCGCACGCCATCGGGTTTAACCAAAATCAGCGTACGTTGAGCAGAGGAATTCGCGTTAGTCACGGGGTAAGTCTATTGTGATTTTTCGCCTTCGCGACCCTCGGTAAATGCGGCTCGAGCAGCCTCACCTTTACGCCCAATAATGATTGCGGCCGCCCAAAGTCCAGCGAAGAGCGCCCCCAGAAAAAACATGGTGACGACCACAAATCCATAGGCGATCATCAAAACCTGCACTAGCCAACCCAAAACCCATCCAACTCTCCGCTTCAACATTCCGGCAGCAAGAAATGCAACAAGAGCAATCACTCCGCCAAAAATCAATCCACCAGAATCTGGTAAATCTTTTGCAAGGAGCAGAGCAAATCCCATGATGAAAATCTCCATCACGAGAACACTTCGCGCCAACATCTTCACTATCGAGACTCCTTAATTTTTCGCACAATGGCTCTTGCTTCACCAGCAGTTACAACTGAACCAGCAATTACGACTGCGACATTTGAATCCTGAACCGCATTCTGTAGTTTTGCTTGTTCGATTGCGGAGGAGATTGCAGAACCTAGAGATTCACTTTGTTCAACTCGATCTCCGCCAAATATCTCTCGTGCAGTGTCATGCAGTTCTTCTACTGAAGCAGCGCGATGCGAAGAATTCCGGGAAACGATGACTCGAGACATAACCCCCTCGAGCTCCTCCAAGATTCCGGAAACATCTTTATCGCCCATCGGCGCAACAACGCCAATGACAGCATCAAAATCGAATTCTTCGGAGAGGGTTTGTTTGAGCGAGCGCGCTCCATGCGGATTATGAGCTGCATCGACAATGACCGTCGGATTTCGCATAACTATCTCACAACGACCTGGTGAGGTTGCGTTGACCAGTGCTGCACGTACAACTTCCTCATCCAATTTTGTTTCACCCGCAAATACTTCGACTGCAGCGATCGCGGTAGCGGCATTTGCGGCCTGATGAGCGCCATGAAGTGGAAGAAAGAGATCGTGGTATTCACCATAAACACCAGCAATTGAGACTAACTGGCCGCCAATAGCCAAAGCGCGGCTCTTAACCGAGTACTCAATCCCCTCTCGAATCGGAGTCGCATCTACTTGAGCGCATTTGTGCGTCAAAACCTGGGCGACATCGGCTTCTTGACGGGCCAGAACAGCAAAACTTCCTTCTTTGATAATGCCTGATTTAGTGGTTGCAATCTTCTCTAATGTGTCACCGAGATACTCCATATGATCAAATCCGATTGGGGTAATAACTGAGACGGCAGCATTGATGACGTTTGTGGAATCCCATTCACCTCCCATGCCACATTCGAAGATTCCAACATCAACTGGGAATTCTGCGAAAGCGACGAAGGAAAGCGCGCACATTGCTTCGAAAAATGAGAGCTTGTTCGGCATTTTTGAATCTATGAGATCAAGGTATAGAGCGATGTCGTTGTAAGTAGCAATCATCCCTTCTGCTGAGATTGATTCACCATTGATTGAGATTCGTTCCAAGAAACTCTCTAAGTGTGGACTTGTAAAGCGTCCTGTGCGCATGCCGAGTTCGAAACAGAGAGAATCAATCAAACGTGTAGTGGTGGTTTTCCCATTTGTGCCAGCAATATGAATCGTTGGATAAGAAAGCTGTGGTGAGCCAAGGATGTCAGCTAGCGCTGCGATGCGGTCAAGCGTCGGGGCGATTCTTGTTTCAGGCCAACGGTTAAGGAGGGCTTTTTCAATTGCTTCGAGACGTTCTAGATCATCTTTACTGGTCATTGCTAACTATTCGTTTGGGAGAGCTGCCAAGAGCGCAGATATACGAACAATTTCCGATTCACAAAACTCCATACGTTCGCGGATTGTCTTCACGACATCCATTGGAGCTTTCGCCATGAAATTCTCATTTTCTAATTTCACGCGTGCAGTTTGTTGATCCTTCTTCATTGCCTCAAGATCTTTTGTAAGTCTGGCCCGCTCCGCCTTAACATCGACGCTTCCGGTGAGATCGAAGTGAACAGTTAAGTCGCCTACTTCAATCTTGGCACTTGGTTTGAAGGATGCGGATGGCTCATCAAGTCGAACCAAGAATCTGATGGCTGCTTCATATCCAGCAACTGCCCCCGTTAATCCCTCAATCTTGGCAATTACTCGCGCTGAAGTTTTGATTCCTTGATCACTACGGAATCGACGAACCTCGGTAATGAGTCGCTGCATATCTTCTACGACCGAGAGCGCTTCTACATCCGGTTCGACCTTTGAAACCTTCGGCCATTCTGCGATGACCAAGGACTCCCCTCCAGTCAGCGCCGTCCATAGCGCTTCGGTTAGGAAAGGCATTGTTGGATGCATCAAGCGAAGAAGTTGGTCTAAGACGTGGCCAAGAACGCGACGTGTTTTTTCTGCTTCAGCTCCACCTTTGGCGAAGGAATCCTTGATTAACTCAAGGTACCAATCACAGACCTCATCCCAGGCAAAGTGATAAATCTCTTCACAACCTTTGGCGAAATCAAATGTTTCGTAGAGTTCATCAACGTTCTTGATGGTTGTTTCAAGGCGACTCAAGATCCATCGATCAACATGATTCAAATCTGACCGGTCTGGGAGTGCGCCTTTGATGGTGGCGCCATTCATCATCGCAAATCGTGAAGCGTTCCAGACTTTTGTGGCAAAGTTTCTAGATCCGCCAATCCACTCTTCGGCAAGTGCTTGATCTGTGCCTGGATTTGCTCCGCGTGCCAAGGTAAAACGTAGCGCGTCAGATCCGTACTTATCCATGAACTCCAGCGGATCGACAACGTTGCCCTTGGATTTACTCATTTTCTTTCCGTGCTTGTCTCGCACAAGACCGTGCAGTGCAATCACGTGGAATGGAGGTACGCCGTCCATCGCAAATAATCCAAATAACATCATGCGTACGACCCAGAAGAAGAGAATGTCGTATCCCGTTACTAGAACGCTTGTGGGATAGAACTTCTTCAACTCTTCCGTGTTATGTGGCCAGCCAAGGGTTGAGAACGGCCATAACGCTGAGGAAAACCACGTGTCGAGCACATCTGGATCTTGTCGGTAACCTTCGGGAGCAGTCTCGCCTGGTCCAACAACAACGACTTCATCATTCGGTCCGTACCAAACTGGAATTCGGTGACCCCACCAGAGTTGGCGTGAAACGCACCAGTCATGCATGTTGTCGACCCATTCAAAGAAACGTGGTTCCATAGAAACTGGATCAATTTTTACTTTTCCATCACGGACCGCATCGCCAGCAGCTTTTGCAAGTGGAGCAACTTTCACAAACCATTGCTTGGAAAGTCGTGGCTCGACTGTGGTGTCACAACGTGAACAATGTCCAACCGCGTGAATATATGGGCGCTTCTCAGAAACGATTCGACCCATACTGCGTAATTTCTCCACAACCGCTTTTCGAGCATCGAACCGATCCATGCCATCAAATTCAGTTCCAGTACCGCTCATAACGCCATGTTCATTCATGATGACGATAAGTGGAACGCTATGGCGCATACCCATCTCAAAGTCGTTTGGATCGTGTGCAGCCGTGACTTTCACTGCACCAGTTCCAAACTCTGGTTCAACGAGTTCATCCGCGATGATTGGGATCATACGATTGACGAGAGGTAACAAAACTTTCTTACCGATCATGTGCTTATAACGTTCATCATTCGGGTGAACCGCGACCGCTCCATCACCAAGCATCGTTTCGGGACGTGTTGTGGCCACCGTGATACCGAATTCATCGTCGCCATATCGAACTTGCACGAATTCACCAGCATCATCGCTATGGTCGACTTCAATATCAGAGAGAGCCGTCAAACAACGTGGGCACCAATTGATAATGCGCTCGGCACGATAGATAAGTCCTGCATCATATAAACGCTTGAAGATAGTAAGAACTGCCTCTGATAGGCCTTCGTCCATCGTGAATCGTTCACGACTCCAGTCGACTGAGTCGCCAAGACGTTTCATCTGACCAAGAATTGCGCCGCCAGATTCAGCTTTCCATTCCCAAACTTTCTTGACGAAATCTTCGCGAGAAAAATCATGACGTGATTTACCTTGGGCAGCGAGCTGCTTTTCTACAACGTTCTGGGTTGCAATTCCCGCATGGTCCATTCCTGGCAACCAGAGTGTTTCAAAACCTTTCATGCGTTTCATGCGTATTAGTAGATCTTGGATTGTGTGATCTAACGCGTGGCCAATGTGAAGACTTCCCGTCACATTCGGCGGTGGAATGACGATGCAGAAGGGATCTTTCTTAGAACTTGCATCAGCTTGAAAATATCCAGCATCAATCCATTTTTGATAGAGCAGCGCCTCAATCTCGCTCGGCGAGAATTGTGAAGGTAGCTCAGACATAAGGCGAGATACTACCGAGTGTTACGCGGTCTTCTCTTCCCCACGTTTCGGTGAGCGCTTGACGCTATTAGGTCCACGTTCGACATAAGTTGGCGCTGCTTTCTTTGTGATTACTTCAGGAGTGACAATAACTTTGCCGATTTCTTTCTTGCTCGGAACTTCATACATCACTGGAAGTAGCACTTCTTCCATGATGGCGCGTAGCCCACGAGCGCCAGTTCCACGAGCAATTGCTTGATCAGCGATTACCTCAAGGGCTTCGTTGGAGATTTCGAATTCCACATCATCCATGCCGAAAAGGTGTTCATATTGGCGAACGAGCGCATTCTTGGGCTCTGTGAGGATCTGTAAAAGTGCAGCTCGATCAAGATTTTCAACGGAGGTAACGATGGGAAGACGGCCGATAAATTCAGGAATCATGCCGAATTTCAAGAGATCTTCAGGCATGACGTCTGCAAAAGGATCGTTTGTTTGTTTATCTTTTTCCGTCTGAAGTGTGGCGTTGAAACCTACTCCAGCTTTTCCTTTTCGACTTTCGATAATTTTCTCAAGTCCGGCGAAAGCACCACCAACAATGAAGAGCACATTTGTGGTGTCAATCTGGATAAACTCTTGATGCGGGTGCTTACGCCCACCTTGCGGCGGGACTGACGCGGTTGTGCCTTCAAGAATCTTGAGCAGCGCTTGCTGTACGCCTTCACCTGAGACATCTCGAGTGATGGATGGGTTCTCGCTCTTACGTGCTACCTTGTCAATCTCATCAATATAGATAATTCCGGTTTCCGCTTTCTTCACATCAAAGTCTGCTGCTTGAATTAACTTCAACAAAATGTTTTCGACATCTTCGCCAACATAACCAGCTTCAGTCAAAGCGGTCGCGTCGGCAATTGCGAACGGTACATTTAACATTCGAGCCAAAGTTTGGGCGAGCAGAGTCTTGCCACAACCAGTTGGGCCCAGAAGGAGAATATTGCTCTTAGAAAGTTCAACGCCATCTTCACGATGACGATCGCCAGACTTGATGCGCTTGTAATGGTTATAGACCGCGACAGAGAGTGATTTCTTAGCGCGATCTTGTCCAATTACATATTGATCAAGGAAGTCATAAATTTCTTGTGGCTTAGGTAATTCTTGTAAGCCCGCAGACGACGCTTCAGTTAATTCATCTTCGATGATTTCATTACAGAGATCGATACATTCGTCGCAGATATAGACGCCAGGACCGGCGATAAGTTTCTTGACTTGTTTCTGGGTTTTGCCACAGAAGGAACACTTAAGAAGATCGCCGCTTTCACCGATGCGAGTCACAGAACGCCTACTTTCTTGAGGGAAGGCTCTAATCGTAAGTCTGCAGGCACGATCAATGAGGGCGGAACATGTTCGCCCTGAGAGTAATCGGGTCTGGAGCTACTTCTTCGACGAAGCTTTACGCGAAGCAAGAATCTGATCGACGAGTCCATACTCCACGGCCTCGGCTGCAGTAAGAATCTTGTCGCGCTCAATATCTTTGCCGATATCTTCCTTCGATTTCTTTGAGTGCTTAGCAAGCATCTCTTCAAGGAGTTCGCGCATGCGAAGAACTTCGCGCGCTTGAATTTCGATATCCGAACCTTGTCCGCCACCTTCGCTATAAGGCTGGTGAATCAAGATGCGTGAATGTTCAAGTGCGTAACGTTTTCCTGGAGTTCCGCCTGCGAGCAAGACTGCAGCAGCTGAGGCAGCTTGACCCAAACAGATCGTCATGACATCTGGACGAACAAATTGCATAGTGTCGTAGATTGCAGTGAGCGCAGTGAACGATCCACCAGGTGAGTTGATGTACATCATGATGTCGCGATCAGGATCCATCGACTCCAAAGTGAGGAGCTGGGCCATAACATCGTTTGCGACGGTGTCATCAATTCCTTGACCTAAGAAGATGATGCGCTCTTCAAAAAGTTTTGTGTAGGGATCGAGGCGCTTGTAACCATATGCGGTGCGCTCTTCGATTGTGGGAAGTACATAACGATTATGAATGTCGTTGATTTTCATCGCGCTGTTCCTCCGCTTCCTGAGACCTGTCCAGCTGATTTAACGACGTGGTCTACAAACCCGTATTCCTTCGCTTCTTCAGCGGTAAACCAACGATCACGATCTGAATCCGCAGTAATTGTTTCCATTTTCTGGCCTGTGTGATGAGCGATAAGTTCTGCCATCTTCTTCTTAGTGAAAGACATTTGTTCTGCTTGAATCTTGATATCTGATGCAGTTCCGCCGATTCCGCCGGATGGTTGGTGCATCATGATTCGTGCGTGCGGTAATGCATAACGTTTTCCAGGAGATCCAGCGCACAATAAGAATTGACCCATTGACGCAGCAAGTCCCATCGCCACAGTTGCAACATCATTCTTGATGTATTGCATGGTGTCGTAAATCGCCATACCAGCGGAGATCGAGCCTCCAGGAGAGTTGATGTAAAGGTAAATATCTTTATCAGGATCTTCGGCTGCCAAAAGCAACATCTGAGCTGCAATCGCATTTGCCATCGTGTCTTCAACAACTGAACCAAGGAAGATGATGCGTTCCTTGAGTAATCGGTTATAGACCTGGTCATCCAATCCACCGGCGCCGGGTGTCGCCATGCGTGGGGTAATGAGCTCCACAGATTCCTCCTGATGAAAGTTATGTAGTGACCCTAACGCTCCGCGGGTCAAAATGCTTCCTCGAAAAGGGGAAATCTCGTGATGTTCGCTCAGGGCAGAGCGAGATTAGGCCTGTGGTTCTTCAGCCTTCTTAGGCGCAAGAGCCGAGAGATCAACAGCATTACCCGATGCATCTTTAACCTTCACGCGTTCGAGCACACTCGCAAGACCTTTAGTACGTGCGACTTCTGCCATCAACGTCGCAACTTGTCCTGCTTGTGTGATCTGTTGGGCAAATTGGTCCGGAGTCATTTGATAACGAGCAGCGGTACGAATCAAATATTCCGTGAGTTCGGCTTCTGAAACTTGAACCTCTTCTGCCTTCACAATCGCATCAAGAAGGAAGTCTCCTCGCACAGAACGTGTGATTTCTTCGGTTACTTCAGCGCGATGTGTATCGTCTTCAAGACGACTTTCCTTCTCAAGATGATCATGCACTTCATCATTTACAAGGTTCTCCGGAACAGGAATCTCAACAGTATCCAACAAGTGCTTCAAGAGATTGTCGCGAGCTTGTGCGCCTTGCTCCATGGCCTTCAGTCGCTTCAAACGTTCGCGGACATCAGCTTCAAGTTCCTTCAAAGTTTCAAATTCGCTCGCTAGTTTGGCGAAATCATCGTTGAGATCGGGAAGCTCACGCTTCTTGACCGCCTTCAGCGTTACCTCAACTTCGCCTTCTTCGCCTTCCTTCATGCCGACAAGTGGCGCGTTAAATTTCTTAGTCTCATTTACCTTCATGCCCTCGAGAGCTGCATCGAGACCATCAATCATGCGGTTTGAGCCAACTTCATAGGAGATTCCGTTTGCGCTTCCACCTTCAACATCTTTTCCATCAACGCGAGCAACCAGATCGATTGAAACGAAGTCTCCAGAAGCCGCATCTTTTTCAACAGTAGTCAAAGTTCCAAAGCGAATACGAAGTGCTTCAACTTGTTCCTCAACATCTTTATCTGTGACAGCAACATCATCAACGCTGACTTCAATCTTTGAAAAATCTGGGAGCTTGACGTCTGGACGGATATCGACTTCAACTTCGAACTTCACAAGTTCGTTATCTTTAAGTTCCTTGATATCAACCGAAGGGCGACCAACGACAAGAACATCGTTTTCACGAGCTGCTTGGGTATAGAAATCAGGAAGCGCGCTATTGATTGCTTCATCAAGAACGGCTCCACGACCAACGCGTTGGTCAATCATTGCGCGAGGAACTTTTCCTTTACGGAAACCTGGGATAACAATTCGTTCAGAGATTGATTGGTATGCACGCTTTACGTGTGGTTCAAGATCATTGAAATCGACATCGATAGAAATACGAACTCGAGTTGGCGAGATTGTTTCGACAGCGCTTTTCACATGACTCCTGACGTGATTATTTCTTCTGGTCGGGGCGGAGGGATTCGAACCCACGGTCTCCTGCTCCCAAAGCAGGCGCGCTAGCCACTACGCTACGCCCCGCGGCGCAGGTTGCAGAGTCTAGATGAAAATTCGAAAACCAATTACCTGAGCCGAAGCCTTAGCGGTTATTCTGCTCCCCCTGAAGGGACGGGTATCCGCCCCCGAGGAAAACCAGAAAACTGAACAGTGCGGGCGTAGCTCAATGGTAGAGCCCTAGCCTTCCAAGCTAGTTACGCGGTTTCGATTACCGTCGCCCGCTCCATTCTTCTTTTTTACGAGCCAGTGACACTTCCAACTAACGTGATTGACGCAGTTCCGGTTGCAGTGATGGCAGTTGATCCCGTAGCGCCGGTCCCATCAATTAATGTCACCGCCAAAGATGATCCGCCTGCTGCAACAACGATTGTTCCAATTACAAAATACTGATATCCGACCCAAACTGCATTGTTTTGAATTTCAGTGACAGTACTAGTCATGTAATTAAAGTTGAGCGTATGTCCTGAACCACTTGCCAAGAGATTGAGACCAACTCTTCCTGAATTGCTAGAAGTTTTTGCCCTTACAACAATTTCGAACTTATAACTCTGACCTGCAGTTAAAGTTCCAACGTATGAACTATTCGCCGATGTATATGCCGTATTTGTTGAAAGTGTAAAAGACGGAATTGAAACAATTTGGGTATTTGAAGGACCTGTAGAGCCAGTTGCTCCAGTTGCTCCAGTTGCTCCCGTTGCGCCTGTTGCACCTGTTGCTCCAGTAGTTCCGGTATCTCCTTTATCGCCTTTTAATCCTTGCGCACCAGTTGCTCCAGTATCTCCTTTGTCACCCTTCAAACCTTGAGAGCCAGTTGCTCCGGTTAATCCGGTGTCACCTTTCAAACCTTGTGCACCTGTTGAACCGGTATCACCTTTCAAACCTTGTGCACCTGTTGCACCGGTATCACCTTTTAGTCCTTGAGCGCCAGTGTCGCCTTTTGCACCAACTGCTCCTGTCGCACCTGTTAAACCAGTGGCGCCAGTTAAACCTGTTGCTCCGGTGTCGCCTTTCGCGCCTTTCTCACCAGGATCTCCTTTATCCCCCTTCTCTCCTTTTTCTCCTTGCTCACCTTTTGCGCCGGTGAGTGCATTACCTCTTTCTCCTGTCTTGCCATCAGTTCCGGCGATACCTGCTGGTCCTCTGAGGCTTACGGGATTAGGCCAGCGATTGTTTGCTTTCGGTCCATAGATATTGAAAGTAAGTACATCAATATAGAAATCGCCATTGATGCCGAGTTTTGTTCCGGGTGCGCCCTTTCCATTAAGCACGGTGTTAGCAATAGTCTGATTTGTTCGACCAGCTGCGGTTGATGGACCTACCCCGAATGAAGTGAATAGAGATAGCGCAATGAAAGTGCGCAATAGTCGATGTGGCGTGCTCATGGGTACCCCTCCTCAAGGGGTAAGTACCCCCTGAATAGGGATGTGGAGTTGAATCGTGATTGAGCGGAAGATAAATACGTAGCCCTAATTCTCTATACCAATTCTCAGGTTGTGAGCGTATAAGTCTCCTCCTCGGGAAAAAACTCTGACGTGGCTCTCATGAAAAATCGCTAGTCATTTCAGCGAAGAGTAGTTTTATCCCGTTATCGAATACGAGGGTGTTCGAAGTAAGTACTCAATCGACAAGGAGTATGAATGAAGAAGAAGTTAATCGCAGCCTCTGTAGTTGCGGGACTTGCACTCACACTTGGCGGAGTCGCTGGAGCATCAGCGCACGACAGGGGAATGGGCGGCAAGGGCCAAGGACTCGCAACAATCTTGGACGGCTTGAAGACAAAGGGAACTTTGACTCAGGCACAAGTTGATGCAATCAACAAGGCACTCGCAGATGCACGAGCTACTGCAGATGCGAATCGCGAAGCGAAGCGTGCAGAACACATCAAGGTGATCACAGATGTGTTGGGTATTGATGCGGCGACTCTTAAGTCCCGTCTTGATGCTGGCGACTCACTCGCGAAGATTGCAGGAGCAAAGAAGGATGCTTTGATCGCTGCAATGGTCGCATTTGAAACAAAAGAGATTGATGCCGCAGTAACTGCTGGAAAACTCACAGCCGCTCAGGCAACAACCATGAAAGCAAATCTCAAGGATCGCGTCACAGCGCATGTAGAAGCGACTCCTGGACAGGGCAAAGGTCCACGAGATTTTGGCGGTCCAATGGGTTCTAAGGGTCCAAAGGACTTCATGGGCAAAGGTCGAGGCGGACACTAACCGCTAACGCTTTTCACTTTCATTTATCTCGTTCCTCCTAAGACAAGAACCGCTGGTAGAAATACCAGCGGTTCTCTTTTTTCTTTGAGAAGGTATATCCATGAAGATTCATATCGGAAGCGACCATGCGGGGTTGGAGTTCAAAGGAAAGATTGTTGAACATCTTCGCGCTCAAGGTCACACAGTTGAAGATCATGGACCTCATTTTTACGACGCTCTCGATGACTACCCCGTTTTCTGCATCCCTGCTGCGGAAGCAACCGCGAAAGAGCCAGGCTCATTTGGCATTGTTCTTGGTGGCTCTGGCAACGGTGAACAAATCGCCGCAAATAAAGTTGAAGGAATTCGCGCTGCTTTGGTCTGGAGTATTGAAACAGCAAAGCTTGCCCGTGAACATAACGATGCAAATGTGATTTCTCTCGGTGGACGTATGCATGACGAAGAGTTTTGCCTCAAGCTGGTCGATACTTTCTTGGCCACTCCCTTCACTGGGGATGAAAGACACGTGCGTCGAATTGGATTTATCACAAAATATGAAAAAACTGGAGATATTTAGCGCCTTTGAAATTCAAAATCTGTTACGACATGTTCCTTTGTAATTCCTTTACTCTCAAATTTCGTGAGCGGTCTCCAATTGGGACGAGGAATCACGCCACCAGTGAAATCTGGATTGCTGGCAAAGCTCTTCTCAATCTCTTGAGCATACGGATACCAATCCGTGGCGATATTAATTCGGCCCCCATGCTTTAACTTCGTAGCAAGTATCTCAATGAAATTCGGCTGCAATAGCCGACGCTTGTGTTGCTTACGTTTGGGCCACGGATCTGGAAAGAAGATGTGGAAAGCATCAATAGAGTGATCACTGAGGTGTTTTGTTAGAACTTCATATATGTCAGCATTGATGATCTTTAAATTTCTGACACCTAAATTCTCTGCCCGGATAATGAGTGCGCCTAGCCCGGGTTTGTGAACTTCCACCGCGACATATGCTGTTTCGGGATTGCTGGCGGCGATTTGAGAAGTCGCCTCACCCATTCCACTACCAATTTCGAAAACTACTTCTTTTGGATTCATGGATGGAAAGAGTTCTCTCGGTTTTAAGACACCTTGTAAGGGGACTTCAAAGCGATTCCAATGTTGCACCAATGCTTCGGATTGGGCCTTAGTCATGCGATCGCCCCGCAATCGAAAGCTACGGAGGCGGAACTCCGGACGCTGCACTTGCTCCATAGTGGCAAAGAGTGCCATCTCTGCTTGGATACGTGCATGCCAGGAAATAACATCTCGCGCGCGGAAGCCGCTGAACGTTCGTCACATCTCTCCGTCAAGCACTATGACATTCATCTCGATGTCACAACTGGTGAGGAAGCATTCCACTCCACATCAACTGTGTACTTTTCCTGCAACAAGCCGGGATATGACACCTTTATCGACGCCGTTGGAAAGCGCATTATTTCTGCAACTTTGAATGGCTCCCCTGTTGACACTAATAACTTTGATGGCGAGACCGTGTATTTGAAAAATCTTCAATCAGAGAATGTTCTGACGATTGAAATTGAAGCCGTCTATTCAAAAAGTGGTGAAGGATTACAGAGGTCAGTCGATCCCGTCGATAAAGAGGTATACCTCTACTCTCAAGGTGAAACTGCGTTCATTCGAAATATGTATCCATGTTTCGATCAACCAGACCTTAAAGCGACTTTCAATATTTCCGCTGTCGCACCCGCTCATTGGCAAGTAATCTCAAATAACCCAGTCAAGAGCACAACCGACATGGGTGACAAGAAGAAGTGGGAATTCACCACCACAAAGGTTATGCCGACATACATCACAGCTTTGGTGGCTGGTCCTTACGCCTCTGTTTCAGATGAGTACAAAGGGAAGAAAGTAATCCCGATGAACATCTATTGCAGAAAATCACTTTTCCAGCACCTCGATCCGGAAGAAATCTTCTTGGTCACTAAGCAAGGCTTTGCTTACTTCGAAGAAGTTTTTGGTCTGGCGTATCCATTCGAAAAGTACGATCAGATCGCCGTCGTTGATTTCAATTGGGGTGCGATGGAGAACGCAGGTGCGGTTACTTTCCGCGAAGATTTACTCGTATTCCGCTCCAAGGTAACAGAGCGGATGTACAACGCGCGCGCGAATACGATTCTTCACGAAATGGCCCATATGTGGTTTGGCGATATGGTCACTATGAAGTGGTGGGATGACTTATGGCTAAACGAGTCATTTGCTGAATGGTCCTCGTATCTTGCCCTTGTAGAAGCAACACGTTTCAAGAATTCATGGGCTGGTTTCAACGCCGAGCGAAAGAACTGGGCTTATCGTCAAGATCAACTCTCTTCTACTCACCCCATCGCCTCAGACATGGTCGATATTGATACCGTTAAAGCGAACTTCGATGGAATCACGTACGCAAAGGGAGCTTCGGTACTCCACCAACTAGTTGCGCACGTTGGGCGAGAGAACTTCATTGCTGGCCTTCAAAAATACTTTGATAAGCATGCCTTTAAGAACACCACGCTCCAGGATCTTCTATCCGAGCTTGAAGCAACGAGCGGACGTGATCTTGCACCTTGGGTTTCGACTTGGATTCAAACTGCGGGAGTTAACACTCTGCGTCCGGTAATTGAGGTAGAGGGCAACACTTATAAGTCGATCGCAATCGCTCAAGAGCCACCACTAATCCCAAGTGGATCACAGGAACTCCGACCTCACCGAATGGCGATCGGTCTTTACGACCTTAATGGTGATGTTCTGTCGCGTCGAACTTCAGTTGAAATCGATGTGGCTGGAAAGCTCACCAGCGTTGATGCGCTTTCTGGAGCAAAGGTTGCCGATCTTCTTCTTATTAATGATCACGATTTGTCCTACGGGAAGATTCGATTCGATGAACGTTCTATCTCTACTCTGAAAGCTCATCTAGGAAAACTCAATGACAACCTCTCCCGTGCGTTGTGTTGGGGTGCTGCGTGGGACATGTTGCGCGATGCCGAAATTTCGGCCACTGATTACATTGATATCGCAATTGCAGGATTGCCCGGCGAAGACGACATCACAACCGTTACCGCACTGGGAAATCAGCTCATCTCTGCAGTTGAGATCTACGCTTCTGACAAGAATCGCGATGGTTTAAGAGACAAAGTTGCAACAACGCTTTCTCAACTTCTTGATAAGGCAGAACCTGCGAGCGGGCACCAACTTCAATTCGCAAAAACTTTTGCATCCCTGGCTCACACCCCAGCTCACACTGCACGCATTCGTGAACTTCTTGACGGAAAACTTTCCGGGCTCACCATTGATGCTGATCTTCGTTGGCATCTGATGCTCACCCTTGTTGAGCGAGGGGCGGCCACGAAGGAAGAAGTTGATGCAGAACTTCAGCGCGACAACACTCTCACCGGACAACTCGCGCACGAGCGTTGTATGGCAGCGTTCCCAAACATGGAGGCTAAAGAAGCCGCATTCAAGCGCGCCACCGAAGATGAAAGCATCACTAACTGGTCGCGACTATCGGCAATCCAAGGCTTTGCTCGACCATTGCACCGGTCAATGCATGAAGCATTTATTGATCGCTACTTCGCGCTAATTCTGGATACCTATAACACCAAGTCATACGAGGTATCTACAAGCATCATCGACCTCTTGTATCCGTCGTATGTAATCTCCCAATCCACGCTAGATAAGACCAACAATTGGCTGAAGGGCGTTGGTAAAGATGGCCATCCAACATTGAGGCGTCATGTCTTGGAAGCCAAAGATTCACTGGAGCGAGCACTCAAGGTGCGCACAAAGGACTCTTAAACAAGATCTCCCCGCAAAGAAAAAGCTGATGCAACCCTTTGAACGGCTAACACAAATGCAGCGGTGCGTAAGTCTACGTTGTGTTTTTGTGATTCTTTAAAAGTGTCCGCAAAAGCACGTGACATTCGCGCGTCGAGTTCCTTGCGGAATTTTTCAATCGGCCACGAATACTGTTGAATATTCTGCGTCCATTCGAAATATGAACCCATAACTCCACCAGAATTCGCAAGAATGTCAGGAACAACAGTGATACCTCTTGTTCTTAACTCGACATCAGCTTCCGTTGTAGTGGGCTGATTTGCGCCTTCAACAATATACTCGCAATTAATTTTCTCCACATTGTCAGAGGTAATCACACCACCTAGCGCTGCAGGTATCAGAACTTCGCATCGTTGTTCAAGAACTTCATGTAAAGGAATATTCTCGTATAATGGGATCTCGGAAACGTTTCGGTAGTTGATGATTTCGTCAATATCAATACCTTTGCGATCAACAATCGCACCTGTTATGTCCGAAATTGCGACCACTTTAAAACCTAATTGATGACAGACAAGTGCGGCAAAACGCCCAACGTTGCCAAATCCTTGAATCGCTACCCGTGCTCCTTTGACTTTTTCATTTCTCTTTTCCAGCGTAGCGGCGGCAATCATGGCTACTCCACGACCGGTCGATTCTTCTCTACCTGGAGCACCGAAAAGTTCTATTGGTTTTCCAGTCACACACGCTGGTTGAAAACCCTCAAGACGATGAAATTCGTCCATAAGCCATGCCATCGTTCGTGAATCTGTTCCCATATCAGGCGCCGGAATGTCACGTTGATGACCGAGGACATGGTGAATTGAACGTGTCCAACGACGTATGATTTCCTCACGTTCAATGTCAGAAAGTGACTTCGCATCAACGGCTACTCCACCTTTTGCGCCGCCAAATGGGACATCAATCAATGCGGTCTTCCAAGTCATCAGGCTTGCTAAGGCGCGAACTTCGTCAAGATTCACTTCATGGTGGAACCGGATTCCGCCTTTACGCGGTCCGCGGGCACTGGAATGCTGGACTCGATACCCTGTGAGAACTTCTAAGCCTGTTTGCCGACGTAGAGGAATCGAAACTACAACTTCTCTCTCGCACTGCTGTAACGCCTGAACCAGGCCTGGCTTTAAACCAAGAATCTCTGAAGCTTGGCGTACCTTTTCATTGACTTCTGCGAACGCTGATCTCTCTTTTGTCATAGGGTAATCGAATTATTCCAATACGAATTCGAAAGCCTCGGGCGCCGTCGGGAAAGTTAATCGTAGGTGAATTTTTCGCCATTAAGGCTCAGCAAGCCAAAGTAGCGTAGATACTTTGCATGTGATTGTTGATGCTGCTGTGTATAGAAGTGGTAGGCGACTTTCTGACATCGAGACTATCGATCAGGTAAGCCATGCCGCCGATGGTCTGGATTCGTTCGCTTGGTTAGGTCTAGCCCAACCGACCCAAGAAGAACTACTCAGAGTTCTCGGAACTTTTTCTTTGCACGAGACTGCTATTGAGGACGCTGTGAATGCCCAGCAACGCGCCAAGTTAGAAGAGAATGGTGAGGTAATAACGCTCGTCATTCGAACAATCTTTTACGATGACTCAAAAAGCGCAATCTCAACCGGAGAGATTATTTGTTTCCTGCATAAGAGTTTTGTCATAATTGTTCGTCATGGTGATGGCGCTCCGCTAGTTTCTGTAAGAAATGATTTAGAGAGTCGTGCTGACTTTCTTGCGCTTGGACCATTTGCAGTGGTCCATGCCGTACTCGAGAAGATTATTGATGAATACTCAAAAATCGCTTCTGAGTTGGAAAAGGACGTTATTCAAATTGAAAACGAAGTTTTTTCTGAATCTAGAAATTCGGTTTCCAAGAAGATTTACTCACTTAAAAGGGAAGTTATCGAATATCGGCACGCTATCGAACCTCTCATAATGCCTTTGCAGCGTCTGATGTCAGAGGGTCGCCACAACTTTCCCGCAACGCTTCGACCATTTTTCAGGGATGTCAGTGATCAGCTCAGCAGAGCATGCGAACATGCGTCTGCCATGGATTCTCTGCTGACAGCAGCACTGCAGGCAGATCTTGCACAAGTACAAGTTCGGCAAAACAACGATGTCCGACGTATATCCGCTTGGGTCGCGCTCGCTGCTTTCCCAACCATGGTCGCTGGAATATACGGAATGAATTTCAGTGAGATGCCAGAACTTCGGTGGAGTTTCGGTTATCCCCTGGTAATGGGGTCCACATTCTCTGCCTGTGGACTACTTTTCTATCTCTTCAAGAAATCTAAGTGGCTCTAATTACTCGTTTATTCGAGTAATCAAGTCTTGCCTGATGCGATTCTCCTTTGACTTCTTAACGTTCTCGAGGGCTACAACTGTTACCCAGATGAAAAGAACGATGGAGACTGGGGCAATAAAGAACCAAGTAAAGCCTTCAAGGAAACCTAATGGTTCACCAGGCATCGAACCATCTTCGTTAAGAGCTAACTTGATTGCGCTGTCAAAGAACATACGTGAAGTTTAAGCAGATGCGCCAACAACGCCAAATGGAGCTAGATACGGAACCCAACGGTCTTCAGCGCGACCAGTTCCAAGAATTCGCCATGCTGCTCCAACGGGTTCACGAGGAAGTGAGCGAAGTCTCCAACCAAGTTCCTTCAAAGTCTTATCCGCTTTAACGTGATTGCATCGGTGACAAGCGCTAACGACGTTATCCCACGCATGATCTCCGCCACGACTGCGAGGAACAACATGATCTATCGATGTTGCTGTAGCTGAGCAATAAACACAACGACCACCGTCTCGAGCGAAGATGGCACGACGTGAAAGTGGAACGGTGTGACGATAAGGAATCTTGACGAACTTATGAAGTCGAATGACGGCGGGAAGTTCCATAGAACCCGATGAATAATGAAGTGTGATTCCTGATTTCTCGACCATTGTCGCGCGATTGTTCAAAAGTAAAATGAGCGCGCGTCTATCAGAAACGACACCTAGTGGCTCGTAGGTGGCGTTTAAAACTAGCGTCCTTCTCGATGAGGTAGTCACCGTCTTAAATCCCCTTTGGTCCGACGCGTGGCTCGCGTCGTGGGGGAAATCCTGCCCGAATCGGGGCGGAATTGTGCGGATATTTGATTAAGTTCTTATAAAGTCTTTCTCAAATGGAGCTGAATATGAGCCTTCGCGAGGCAATCGATTGGTTCCTAGGGTCCCCTTTGCGGATTCTGATAATTCTCATCTTGGCCGTCATTCTTCAACAGATCTCTACCCGCGCCGTCACGCGAGCACTTAGCAAAGTGGCAGAAGCGGATTTCATGCCGGGAGAGAAGACCTCCATCACTCGCCAACGAGAGCGAGCCCGAACTGCCCAATCAGTATTGAAGAGCACTTCAAAAGCGTTGATTGGATTAGTTGCGGGCGGAATGATTCTTGGCGAACTTGGTGTTGATCTCGGGCCGCTTGTCGCATCAGCAGGTGTTGTTGGTTTCGCAGTAGGTCTTGGCGCACAAACAATTGTTCGTGATGTTTTCTCTGGAATCATCATGCTTGTTGAGGATCAATATGGTGTCGGTGACGAAGTAGAAGTCCTTGATGTCAAAGGCAAAGTTGAGACTGTTGGACTCCGTATTACGACATTACGCGATCGCCAAGGAACGCTCTGGTATTTGCGAAACGGTGAGATTCTTAAAGTCGGAAATAGATCTCAAAAATCTCGAGGTTGATTAACCATCGAGTGCGCGGCCATTACTAGATAATTCCACAACTCTTTTTTCAAATCTTCTCTCATCTTAAGTTCATCAACGGCTGACTTCATATGTTCAAGCCAAACATCTCTTTCGAATTCGCTAATATGAAAAGGCGAATGGCGCATACGAAGGCGAGGATGACCTCGTTCCTCGCTATATGTTTTTGGACCGCCCCAATATTGCTCCAGAAACATCAATAAGCGCCGAGCTGCTCCTTTGAAATCCTCATCGGGATACATCGGTCGCAATACTGGATCAACCGAAACACGAGCATAGAAATGTGAAACTAATTGTTCGAAAGTGGCGCGGCCACCCATTTGCTCGTACAGGCTAGTTTCTTCTGACATTTCAATAATTATCCGCGTTTGATTGAGAAAGACCAAAGTCCCAGAAGTAGAACTGGGACTGCGGCAAAAGCGCAGAGCCACCCGTACGAGAGAGTCCCGATAATCACGCCAGCAAGCGCTCCCCCGCCTGCTCCCGAAAGATTCATAACAAGGTCGCTTGCGCCTTGTGATGATGTTTTCATCTCCGGATTTACCGATTCAGTGAGGAATGCAGAGCCAGCAATCAACGTGCATGACCAACCCAAACCAAGCAAAAAGAGTCCGACTCCGAGCGTGATTGCATCATCGGCTGCGGCAAATCCCGAAACCACAGCTGAGGACAAAAGAGTAAGTGTTCCAATTTGAATAACACGCACTCTTCCAAATCGGTCGCTCAACGTTCCGACTAAAGGCGAGAATGCATACATTCCGAGTACGTGAACACTGATGACAAGTCCGATTATTGAAAGCGTTACATCAACGTGCGCCATATGGACTGGTGTCATGACCATAATCGAAACCATCGCAATATGTCCGACGGCAATAGAAAGTATCGCAAAGAGCGCTTTCGGATTTGATCGGATATGTCTCAACGCCTCGCGGGTCGCGCCTTTCGGTTTTACTTTGTTGCCAGATTGTTGAGTCGCAGTCAGGAAAGGATCTGGTCGCAAAAACATCTGGATGACGATGATTGCTAATGTAAGCGTGACAGCTGAGACCACATAGGGACCGGTAAGTCGAGGTAATCCCATTTTCTCTGCCAAGTTTCCGGCAGGTTCCATGAGATTCGGTCCGGTAACTGCGCCTACGGTGGAACCCCACACTACAAATGACAATTGTTTTGCGCGCGTCTCATTCGTTGCAAGATCGACAGCAGCAAATCGAGCTTGGTACCCCGCGGCCGATGCGGCACCAACCAAGAAAGTTCCCATCAACATTAAAACTATGTTCTTCTGCGAACCACCAGTAATTGCTAAAAGTGAGCCAATAACGCCCGCTATGAAGCCGCTCGAGAGTGCGAGGCGCCGACCGCCCCGCGCCGTGAGTCGCGCGAGTGGGAGAGCTAATGCAGCGGCACCCAATACTGATGAAGTTTGAGCAAGGCCAGCAAGTGTTTCTGAATCAGTAATGGAAGCAACAAGCAAGGAACCCGCAGCAACTGTGCCTGCTACTCCGACTCCATTGAGAACTTGGGCGGCAGCGAGGACTTTTACCGTCTTATCTTGCAGCGCCGTATTGGGCATTTATTTCACGCGCAACCAGACTGCAGTATCAGTTGGAAGCATATTGCCCTTGAGTGGACCGCTTGCAACTAGTACTTCAGAATTCTGTGGAAGCTCAAAGTCCGCACCGAAGTTTATATAGCAAGCAAAATTTCCAGGACGTGAGAATGCGACAACATCGTTGCGCGACTCAATCCATTCCATTGGTCCATCACCGAGGCCGGATTCTCCTTTACGAACCGATAATGCTTTCCGGTAGATGTTGAGAGTTGAGTGCTGGTCATTCTCTTGCGATTCAGCTGAGTACTGTCCCCACCAAGAACTTGCAGGGAGCCAGGCTTCTTCCGGCTTGAGATTCTCATTTGTAGAGAATCCAAATGCACCTTGGGCCGATGTCTTCCACGGAATGGGAACACGACATCCATCACGTCCACGATCTTTATATCCGCTCATCTTCCATCGCGGATCAGTCAAGCGATTCTCTGGAATATCTCGAACTTCTGGAACTGCAAGTTCTTCACCTTGATACAAATACGTTCCGCCGGGAAGAGCAAGAGCCATCAGTGTTGCGCTGCGTGCGCGAAGAGTTCCACGGGCAATATTCAGTTTTGAAGGATCGCCTTGGCGCGACCACGTTGTGTCACCATGGTTTGTTAAACCTAGATCAAGTCGATCAACAGAACGCACAACATCATGGTTATTGAAAACCCACGATGTTGGAGCTCCAACTTCGGCTAGCGCAGCGATGGAATTATCAATCTTCTTCCGTATCTCCTCTGGTTTCCAGAGCGTTGTGAGCATTTCGAAATTGAAGGAGTTTTGGAGTTCATCCGCGCGAACATAGCGAGCGATGCGCGATGCAGGGCTTACCCATGCTTCAGCCACAGCCATGCGATCTCCAGGATATGAATCAAGAATCTTGCGCCAGCGGCGATAGATGTCATGCACGCCCTCTTGATCCCAGAAAGGCTTATGTTCTGGACTGAGCATGCGAGTTAAGTTGTTCTTGCCGAAGAGTTTTGCGATCCAACCCTCTCGAATGTCGGGTAAACCCTTCTCTTTGAACATTCCGTGCGCCACATCAATACGGAAACCATCGACACCTTTATCGAGCCAGAACTTCAATACATCTTCAAAATGATTTTGAACTTCAGGATTTTCCCAATTCACATCGGGTTGCTCGACTGCAAAGAGATGGAGATACCACTGACCTAACTTTCCGTCAGCTTCTGTAATGCGATGCCATGCTGGACCGCCAAAGACCGCTTGCCAATTATTCGGCGGAAGATCTCCGTTTGGACCTTTGCCATCACGGAAGATGTAACGGTTGCGTTCTGGCGATCCTGGTTTTGCTTTCAGCGCTGCTTGGAACCATGCATGTTGATCAGAAGTGTGATTAGGGACGATATCGATAATGACTTTAATTCCATGTGAATGGGCATCATCAATAAGTCTTTGTGCGTCTGCCAAAGTTCCATAATCAGGTTCGATATTCATGTAATCAGAAACGTCATAACCATGATCATTTTGAGGAGATGGATACCACGGAGTAATCCAGATTGCATCTACGCCAAGTTTCTGCAAGTAAGGAAGTTTCGAGCGAATGCCCTCTACATCACCGATTCCATCACCGTTGCTATCAGCGAACGAACGGATGTAAATCTGATACGTAACAGCGTCACGCCACCATGGACGAATTCCTCGCGGGGCCAGTACAGAACTCACTACTTCTTCTCCTCCAGATATTGCTGCAGAAATGCACGTTCCTCATCATTGAGGGGACGGGATTTAGCAACGCTTTCATCAACCGCAACCTGAACTGTCTTAACTCGAGCGCACAACTCTCCTTTATTTGTGATTTCGTAAATCATGGTGAATGAAGAGTTTCCGATGGACTCAACCCAGAGTTCCACATCAACGTAAATTCCACCTTCAAAAATCGGAGCTAAAAAATCGACATCGGCGTGAGCAACCACCATCTCAAGGATTCCTGGACGATTGTTCTGTTGAGAAGGTTGGACAAACGACCATTCAAAACGAGCTTCTTGGGCAAAAGTCAGATACTTCGCATTATTAACATGCCCCATCGCATCTAGATCATCCCAACGGACAAAAGCTTTATGCTGATATCTCATCGAGTGAGTTTCCGATATGTAACGCGGTGTGGACGTGCAGCTTCTGGTCCCAATCGTTCAATCTTATTTTTCTCGTAAGACTCGAAGTTTCCTTCGAACCAGAACCATTGGGAATCGCCTTCATAAGCAAGGATGTGAGTAGCAACGCGATCTAAGAACCATCGATCGTGTGAAATCACCACAGCGCAACCCGGGAAATCTAAGAGTGCATTCTCAAGTGAACCAAGTGTTTCGACATCTAAATCGTTTGTGGGCTCGTCAAGGAGTAATAAGTTTCCACCCATTTTCAAAGTCAGCGCAAGATTAAGACGGTTTCTTTCACCGCCCGAAAGCACACCGGCCGCTTTCTGTTGATCAGGACCTTTGAATCCGAAAGCGGAGACATAGGCGCGGCTAGGCATTTCAACCGCTCCAACTTTCATGAAATCAAGTCCATCAGATACGACTTCCCACAGAGATTTCTTGGGATCAATTCCGCCACGAGACTGATCTACATAAGAAATCTTTACTGTCTCGCCGACCTTGATTGATCCTGAATCTGGAGTTTCTAGTCCCAAGATCATCTTGAATAACGTTGTCTTTCCAGCGCCGTTTGGTCCAATCACACCAACAATTCCATTGCGTGGCAGCGAGAATGAGAGATTGTCGATCAATAAGCGCTCGCCAAAACCTTTAGACAAGTTCTCAACCTCGACGACGATATTTCCAAGACGTGGTCCCATCGGAATCTGGATTTCTTCGAAATCTAACTTGCGGGCCTTCTCCGCTTCAGCCGCCATCTCTTCATATCTAGCAAGACGCGCCTTGGATTTGGCCTGGCGACCTTTGGCATTTTGGCGGACCCAATCCAACTCTTCTGCAAGACGCTTCGCGCGCTTTGCATCTTTCTGTCCTTCAACCTTCAAACGTGCAGCTTTAGTCTCAAGATAGGTTGAATAGTTACCTTCATATGGATATGCCCGACCACGATCGAGTTCGAGAATCCATTCTGCAACATTGTCCAAGAAGTAGCGATCGTGCGTGATGGCCACAACTGTTCCCTCATATTTGGAGAGGAATTGTTCGAGCCAGAGAACAGATTCAGCATCGAGATGGTTTGTGGGCTCATCAAGAAGCAAGAGATCTGGTTTTTGAAGAAGCAATTTGCAGAGCGCTACACGTCGTCGCTCTCCACCAGATAGCACTTTTACATCTGCATCAGGTGGTGGACAACGTAAAGCATCCATCGCTTGCTCTAATTGCGAGTCAAGATCCCACGCGTTCAAGTGATCTAACTTCTCTTGCAAGGTTCCCATCTCGGCGAGCAACTTGTCGTAATCGGCGTCAGGGTTTGCCATTTCTTCCGAAACTTGATTGAAACGTGCGAGCAGCGCCATTGTTTCGGCAACGCCTTCTTGAACATTTTCTAGAACATTCTTCTCTTCATTCAAAGGTGGCTCTTGTAGAAGGATTCCGACTGAGTAGCCTGGAGATATATAAGCCTCGCCATTCGATGGTTGTTGTAGTCCTGCCATTATTTGTAGGACCGTTGATTTACCTGCGCCGTTAGGCCCAACAACGCCGATCTTTGCACCCGGCAGAAACATCAATGTGACGTCATCAAGGATGACTTTGTCACCATGCGCTTTACGCGCCTTCTTCATCGTATAAATGAACTCTGCCACGAGGCGAAACCTTATCGTCTCGGCCGCGAATCGTTGGCACTCGGTAGACTTGTCTCGCACAAGCGCTCGTAGCTCAGTTGGATAGAGCACTCGCCTTCTAAGCGGGTTGTCGCAGGTTCGATTCCTGCCGGGCGCGCTTTACTGAAAACGATAACTAAACAGAAATATTTAGGTCTCCCTTGGAGCAGATTTCACCGACAGATTAGATGCTTATTAATGCCACGTATCTAAATTGATCTGGAACCATTTCCAATGGTGGTTTGTGGAACGAAATATCTTCTTCCTCGACTACTAGATTCTTACCTGACTCAATAATCACTCGAATAAAGACCTTGGCTTCAATTTCAGCGATGTGATTACCGAGACATGTGTGGGGACCGAAGCCAAAGCTCAAATGAGGGTTCCGCGGCCTCTCTAGGTTTACTTCAAAAGGGTTCTCAAAGACAGTGGTATCAAAATTTCCGGAAATGAAACTCATACCGACGTACCGATCATCGGGAAGATCGGTCCTTCCTGATTCAGGAACCATAGTTCGATTCATCATGGGTAATGGCGAGAAGAATCGCAAGAATTCTTGAATCGCCGCTGAAACAAGGTCAGGATTATTGCGAAGTTTCTGAAGGTCGCTCGGTTTCCTTGCTAGGTGCCAGATGATTCCAGTCAGTAATTTCACGACGGTATCACGTCCACCAGCCAATAACACTCCCGCAATTCCTCTAAATACTGAAGCTGAAACTTGCTGTCCTTCAATTTCCATTGTGGCAATCTGTCTCCACACATCATCACTAGACCCAATTAATGCCTCTTCATAGATTCGATCTAGATAGCGATGCAGAACTTCTCCTGAACGTTGCTCAGATTCAGCGGTCCAGACATCCGGACCCCATGAGATCCATTCCGCGACATCTTGTGGGCGGTTATAGATAACTCCAAGATTTTGCATCACGATCGGTAGTGCAAGATTACTGACGACATTCTGATTCGACTGCTTGAAGTAATCCTCGACTATTTTCTTCGTATTCACAGTGAACGCATCCACATGACGTTCAATCGAGGGCTTAACAAAGATAGGTGCTAGCGCTGAGCGATAAAGATGATGGCGCGGAGGATCTACTTCAAGAGGAAGTTGGCGGTAGTCACGTACATCTGCATCACCTTGTAGATCCGAAGAGTAAGTCTGGGTATCTCTTAAAGCCTCTCGCAGTTCTTTATGCCCTTTGAAGACTCGATTAGCGCTAGGTTGAAGTGCTGACACCACGCCATCATAGTTTGAAGCAAAGAAAAACCCGGGATCCCTCGAGGTCCCGGGTCTTTCTTCTACTAGGTAAAGAGAGTTTCTATTTCTCCAAAACTAGCTTCCGACTTTTGCAAGTTGCGCAAGAATCTGTTTTCCGAGTTCACTTGTTTTTGTAATCTGAGCGAACCCTGAATTTACTGCGACTTTCGGACAATCAAAGGAGTGGAAACTAATCCAATCCTTAACGCTGCCTGCAAGTGCTGCTGATGAGTACTTTGGAAGAACCATCGCATACGTTGTTGCTGCAAATGGATATTGGCTAGCAAGTTTGTTTGCGTAATCGAAAGTGACGAGACCATCTGCAGTGTATTTAGCTACCGAGAAGGCGCCAAGGATACCTTCAGTCGAAGCTGGTGAGATTGAATTTCCAGCTGGATTAATGATATTGGCAGTTCCTAGACCATAGTCTTTTGCAAACGAATACTCGTTGTAGGTGATTGAGTACTTGGTTTTTTGAGCGATCTGTGCCAGTGCTGCTGCGTTTGCTCCCCCTTGGAACCCAATTGGATCTTTTGTGATATCTCCCGGAAACGCTGTTGCGAATGCATCATTTCCTGGCTTTGTCCAAATCGTCGGGTGAAGTTTGTTAAGCGCAGTAGTGAAGTTGTTTGAAGTACCGGAACCACCAATGCGGTAAATCACGATAATCTTTTTGTCAGGGAATGTGAAATAAGTGCGCACGGTCTTCGTACGAAGGACGACAGGAGCGCCATTCTTATCCAAAACAGTCTTTCCGTCCTTAACTTTGTAGACAGGAACCTGATATGACTTATTGTTATCAGCCACAATTGCTGGATCGTTCCACTTTGTTATTTGACCAGAAAAAATCTTCGCAATGGTTTCAGTAGAAAGGTTTACTGATTTTGTTGTATTCAGGTTATACATGACCGTTACTGGCCATGCGCCAAATGGAATGTGAAGCATTCCTGCAGGTTTATTGTCGTTTTTATTTTCGGAGTCTGACAGGCCAATATCGACAACACCTTGGGCAATGTTGTTCTTGCCGGTTCCAGATCCTGCTGCTGTGTAGCCACTCATAGTGTCGCCAGTAGCTGTCGCATAATCTGCCTTGCACTTATCAAGCAAAAGCGCAACCGAGCTTGCACCGTTAACGCGAACAGTCTGCCCTGTGGCAAAGCTAGTTGCAGTCGAGAAGACGAGTAACGCCGCAGCGGAAGCAGCGACGATTGACGTCTTGTTGATTTTCTTCATTTGTACCTCTCAATAGATTGACCTAGTAGGGGCGTCCGATATGGACGACCTAAATCTAGGAAGAAACAGAAACTGACGCATACACTCGAGAGAAATTCAGATTAATGAGAAGTGAACAATTAGTGCTGCTACTAGCCGAAGCGTCCAGAGACGTAATTCTCTGTGCGCTGATCTCGAGGCTTGGTAAAAATCTGGCTCGTAGGACCAACCTCAATCAATTCACCAGGTCCTCCATCAGATAGGAAGAAGGCTGTGTAATCCGAAACTCGCGCTGCCTGCTGCATGTTGTGGGTGACAATGATTATTGTCATTGAATTCGAGAGCTGCGAGATCGTCTCTTCGATTCTCAGGGTTGACCCGGGGTCCAGCGCTGAGCAAGGTTCATCCATCAAAAGCACTTTTGGCTTCACTGCCAACGAACGTGCAATACAGAGTCGCTGCTGTTGACCTCCAGAAAGTGATCCTCCTTGTGCGTCGAGACGATCCTTTACTTCATTCCACAGACCAGCTCGTTCCAAACAATCCTGCATCAAATCTTGTTGTTCAGATTTTGAGACGTTGAGTTGGGCGAGTTTTATGCCGCTCAGGACGTTTTCCCCAATCGTCATAGAAGGAAAAGGGTTCGGTTTCTGGAAAACCATTCCAATTTGAAGTCGAATCTTCGTGACATCGATTCCAGTTCCATAAATATCTTGGTTATCAAGTAAAACTTCACCGGCAAAAGCTGCCGATGGAATGAACTCGTGCATACGATTTAAGGTGCGGATAAAAGTAGATTTACCGCAACCTGATGGTCCGATGAGAGCGGTAACTGTGCCGGAGGAGAAATCTAACGAAACATCTTTAACTGCTAGGTGATTGCCGAACCAGGCATGCACTCCACGGGCTTCGAGACCTGAACCTAAAGGCGATGTGCCAGGCTTCTTCGGTGCTCGGGCACTAGCCACGTTCGACAACGAATTGGGCGCCACCTTCTCTGATGTATTCATGTCTTCCTCTCTATCGGCAGTCATCTCAAATCTTCCCCTTCTTTGGTCCAAAAACTCGTGCAATGGTAAATAGTGTGAGGACAAGAATGAGCAGAACAAGTATCGCAGTCCATGCTCGCTGAACAGACTCAGGTAAACCAATGAGAAATCCCTTCCAGATATAAAGTGGAAGAGCAGAATTGAAATTATGGAACGGATTTAGATTCAAAGCATCAGTACCGCCAAGAACGAACAGTAGGGGCGCTGTTTCACCGGCAATTCGAGCAACTCCCAAGATCATGGCAGTCAGCAATCCGCTCTTGGCTGCCGGCACAACAACCAGTGCAACCGTTTTCCATTGCGTTGCCCCGAGTGCCAACCCGGCTTCTCTCAAATCATTCGGGATTAGCGCTAGCACTTCTTGGGAGGCTCGCGTCACGGTCGGGACCATAAGGATTGAAAGTGCAAATGATCCCAGTAACGAAGACGCTTCCAATGGTGTTGTAAGAATTACTGCTGAGAAGATGAAGAGTCCCGCGATTACCGAGGGCACACCACTCATCGCTTGAACTATAAACTGAATGAAACCAGACCCTGGACCTTTAATTTCCGTGAGGTAGAGGGCAGTCAACAAACCAAGCGGAACGCTAATGAAAATTGACAATAGAATTACGAATACTGTGCCAACAAGTGAGTGAAGCAATCCGCCTGTGCCAATCGGATCTGTATACGAAGTTGCGGCCATTGTCTGGGAGAAGATTTCAGGCTTCAATCCAGGCAAACCTTTTACTACGGTCGTGATGATGATGCTAAATGTTGGCAAGAATACGAAGAAAGCGGCAGTCCACATGAAAGAAGAAACTAAAACATCCTGAGCAATCTTTTTATTCGATCGGATTCGCGCCAAGAGAAACTGTAAAATTGTTATCAGCGGAACGAAAGTGATGAAATATCCAAGCTTACCCTTGAGAGGTGTCACTTCGACAATTACGTATGCGAGTGCAATTGCAATTATGGCAACAGTTATGCCTGGTATTCGCTGCTTCGTGGTTGGAACCCATGGCTTCGAAGGTGTCGGAGTTGAAATGGCAGTCGCACTCACTTTAACGACCCTTTCTAACTGTTCGTTTCACAACGCTATCTGCAATAAAATTGACGGCAAGTGTCAAAATAAAAAGCACGAAACCTGCAGCAAGTAATGCTTTCACTTCATACTCGCCCGCCTCTCCCCAACGAGTTACGATGTGCGATGCGACGTTTCCACCAGCTCCGAATAGCACTTGCCAATTCACTTTATAGACCAAGTTGAGAACCGTGTAAACGGCTACTGTTTCACCAAAAGCTCGACCAAGCCCCAACATCGCACCACCAACGACACCATTTGCGCCAAAGGGCAACACCACAGCTTTAATCATGGACCATTTGTTAGCACCAAGAGAATACGCAGCTTGAATGCGATCAAGCGGTGCCTGGCTGAAGACTTCACGTGACACCGAGGTGATAATTGGAATAATCATGATCGCCAGAACGAGACCCGCAATAAACGGTGATCGTGTAAAGAATGGTTGATCCACTTGAAATGGTGGGAACCAATCAAAGTAACGATTGAGCAACTTCGCCCAATACTCAGCGCTCGGCATCAGCACAAAGAATCCCCACAATCCGAAAAGAATTGAAGGGAAAGCCGCCATAAGGTCAATAATTGTGATGAAAAATGTTCGAATCCAAACGGGAGCATAAAAGTTCAGCATCAAGGCTGTCAGTACAGAAATTGGAAGTGCGACTACGAGTGCAATGAAAGCTGCAAGAAGTGTTCCCGAGAGCATCGCGCCGATTCCGATATTCCCACTCGTAACACCGGATTCCTCAGTTACTTCCCACTTTTGATCTGTGAGGAAACTAAAACCCTCAACTCTAAAAACTTGAAATCCTCTTACCAGCAAGAATGCTCCGATGAGGGTAAGAATTGCCAGATTAATGAAGCCGAATGAAGTGACAATGCCTCGGAATGCTACGTCCGAGGGGCGTGGTCGAGTGGTGATTTCTCTTTTTGTGGGGAGAGTAGCGTCGGACACGGCGTCATCATTGATGAAGGGGGCGGGGTCTTGGTGGCACCAAGATGAAGGAAGTATGAACATAGAGTGAACAGTTCATCGCACTAGGCTCTCCCATATGGCTAACGAGAATCCGCCGCTTATATGGATCGATTGCGAGATGACTGGGCTCTCGCTCGCGAAAGACGCTCTTGTCGAAATCGCAGTCCTTGTGACAGATGCAGATTTGAATCTCTTAGGCGAAGGTGTCGATGTTGTCATCACAACGACTCCAGAAAAGTTGGATGGGATGCGCGATGAAGTTCGCGCGATGCATCAAGAATCTGGATTGTTGGCGGCTATCCCGTCTGGCGTTTCCCTTTCTGCGGCAGAAGAACTTGTATTGGAGTACCTATCTGCGCACACAGTTCCAGGGAAATCTCCACTAGCCGGAAATTCGGTAGGCATGGATCGCAATTTCATCGCACGTGACATGCTGAAGTTGAATGGCTATCTCCACTATCGCACTGTAGATGTCTCTTCAATAAAAGAGCTCGCCCGGCGTTGGTATCCCAAGGTCTACTTCAATGCACCTAAGAAAACTGGTAACCATCGCGCTTTGGGAGATATCAAAGATTCAATCGAGGAACTCCGCTACTACAGAGATTCAATCTTCATTCCTCGAAATTAATTTAAGGAATTAGTTTCGAGAGTCAGATCGCTAATCGAGTAAGTCCCGCTTCAACTCCCTCTCCGACTTCTACAAGTGTTGATTCATAGTTGATGGAAAAGCCGATTGTGTTACGTAATCTAAAAATTAATTGTTCGGCGCCTAACTTGTCTCCTAGCAGCAAAAGTGCAAATGTGTAATCGCTCATTCGCGAAAACAAATCACCACCTCTTAATTCACGAGAAATCTCTCGTGCACACCTGAGAAGTGAATCATCATCAAGCGGAGCAAGACGGAGGGAGATTAGCGATACGGGTTGATGGCTACGTTCTGCCCAAGAGAGTAAGCGCTCAGCGCTCTCGTAAAAATAAACAGGGGCAAGCGCTCCCGTGAGGTTGTCGTAAATTCCATCGTCATAGAAGGCCATGTAATGATAGTTCAGGAATTAGCAAGAGATAACTAGCACTTTCTCATACCCTAATCTCATGAAACTCATACCCCGCCGCATCCATGAGATAGCTGCTTGGCTCGTTCGCATCGAAGCGTTCTTCCTCTTCAGCCTTGGCGCCTACCTTTTGATACGAACGTTGACCTCATCGGTAGAAGAACTCGATGCAGTCATTGCCGAAATTGTCTTTCTTATTTTGGGTGGCATCGGACTTTTCTTCGCTGGGCGTGGATTTTTGCAACAACGAAATTACGGACGCGGACCAACTGTCCTTGCAAATCTCATCGCAATGGGCGTTGCTTTTTACATGATTGATGGCGAGCGAATCGCGCTCGGTGTTTTTCTCGGTGGTTATGCGCTGCTTACTTTTTTAGCGGCACTCTCTTCTATCCCCCAAGCTCGCCCAGGATCAACTCACCAGGGAACTTCTTCGTAGTCCTCCCACAGCACTCCAGTTTTATCGCCGACGTTAAATTCTCGCGTTGCTAACCAGATTGCAGTCGCGGCTCCTTCTTCAGCACTTCGCGGCGCATCAGGGCCACCCATATCAGTTCGACTGTGATTAGGACAGATTGCGTCAATGAGAAAACCGCGAGCGCCATGGGCAGTCTCATGTGCAAGATTTCGAACAAGTGCATTTACGCCGGCTTTCGAAATTCGATATGGCGCAAGTCCACCCGCATTCCCTGGTCCTGACATTCGACCTAAACAGGCAGAGAAAATAATGATGCGACCGTTGCGCGCTTCTGCCATCGGAGCGCCAAGTCCATTCACGAGAGTGAAGACAGAATTGAGATTGATGTTCATCACGCGTGCCCACTCAGCGTCCGTGGTGCGTAAAGTTTTTGCCATCTTCTCGCTCATGACTCCATGAGCCAAGACCACGATCTGTGGGACGCCGTATTTTTCGATGAGTCGCTCCGAAAGCGATCGAGCTTGGTGAACATCGGCGAGATCGGCGGTCTCAAAAGAGATGCCTAGTTCGGATGCGGCGGCGCTTGCGCGACCAGCATCCATGCTTATACCTATTACCTCATGACCCGCCGCGATGAGTCCTCGAGCGACTTCTCGCCCAAGACCGCGGCTCGCGCCGGTGACAAATGCCAGACCCATATCGCGAGCCTGCCCTAATCCCTAACTTCGCGCATTGTGAAACGCGTCTGACTGTGTCCCATGACGCTCAAGTGAAGTAGAGCGGTATGTCGGGCCGCAGATAGGCTTACTTTCTGTGGCAGGTATGACTCCCGACAATAAATTTGGTGGCTCTTTTGGCTCCAATGAATGGCTTGTCGATGAGATGTACGAGCGTTACCTCGCCGATCCAAATTCAGTTGAAGCAAATTGGCGCGAATTCTTTGCTGGCTATAAACCAGGCACTATTCCTGCGACACCCGCGACACCCGCATCACCTGGAACTCCTCCGGTTCCAAAGCGCCAACAACAAAGTGCTCCTGCGCCAACTCGATTTCCAACGCCGACACCGGCGCCAGTTAGTAACGAAACTTTCACACCACAACCTGCAGTACGTCCCGCAACTCAACCAATTCCAACACCGGCTCAAGTTGTTGCAAAACCAACTCCGCAAGTTGCAACGCCAAGTGCCGCACGAGTTGAACCATTGCGCGGAGTTGCAAATCGCGTTGTTCAAAGCATGGAGGCTTCTCTCGCTGTTCCTACGGCCACAAGCGTTCGTGCAATTCCGGCAAAGTTGATGATTGATAATCGCACGGTCATTAATAATCACTTGAAGCGTGCGCGTGGTGGAAAGGTTTCCTTCACTCACCTTATTGGCTATGCAATGATCAAAGCACTTCGAGAATTCCCCGAAATGAACGCTTTCTTCACTGAACTCGATGGAAAACCTGCAATTGGACATCCCGAACATATCAATCTTGGAATTGCAATTGACTTGGCAAAAGAAGATGGCTCGCGTCAACTTCTCGTTCCTTCAATTAAGGGATGTGAAGCCCTTGACTTTGGCCAATTCTGGAGCGAATACGAAGCTTTGGTTAAGAAAGCTCGCAAAGGTTCTCTGACCGTTGAAGATTTTGCTGGAACCACTGTTTCACTCACCAACCCAGGAACCTTGGGGACAGTTCATTCTGTTCCACGTCTGGTTCAAGGCCAAGGACTAATCCTTGGCGTTGGCGCCATGGATTATCCAGCTGAATTCCAGGGCGCAAGTGAGGAAACCATCGCTGAGTTGGCGATCTCGAAAGTCATCACACTTACATCGACATACGACCATCGAATTATTCAAGGCGCACAATCTGGAGATTTCCTCCGACGCATTCATGAAATCTTGCTTGGTGATGGCGACTTCTATGGTGAGATTTTTTCAGCATTACGCATCCCATACGTTCCAATTCATTGGCATGCTGATATTCCAGAAGGTAAGGACCAGCTCAATAAAGCCGCACGAGTACAAGCACTCATTCAGGCTTATCGCACTAATGGTCATCTCATGTCCGATACAGATCCGCTGGAATACAAACAGCGTAGCCATCCAGATCTTGATGTAGTGACTCATGGATTGACGCTTTGGGATTTGGATCGCGAGATTGCTACCGGAGGTTTCGGCGGACGCCCTTACGCAAAGTTGCGAAACATCTTGGGAATATTACGTGACTCTTATTGCCGCTCGATTGGCATTGAGTACATGTACATCGAATCGCCCGAAGAGCGTAAGTGGATCCAGAGCCAAGTCGAAGTTGGTTCTCCATTCTTCCCTCGTGAAGAACAACTCCGCATCCTTCGGAAACTCAATTCCGCAGAAGCGTTCGAGACTTTCCTCCATACAAAATTCGTAGGACAGAAACGATTCTCACTGGAAGGCGGCGAATCGGTAATCCCGCTTCTTGATGCAATCGCTCGATATGCAGCAAAAGCTCAGCTTGATGAAGTCTGTATCGGAATGCCCCACCGTGGACGCTTGAATGTATTAGCAAATGTCGCTGGGAAAAATTACGGTCAGATCTTCCAAGAATTCGAAGGTCATTACCAAGAGAACGAAGTTCAAGGTTCTGGCGATGTGAAGTATCACCTCGGCACTTACGGCGATTTCGTCACCGAATCAGGCGAGAAAACAAAGATTTATCTCGCTGCAAATCCATCACACCTCGAGGCCGTCAATCCAGTTCTCGAAGGTATCGTGCGCGCAAAGCAGGATAAGAAGAATGTAAAGAGCGCTTTCTCTGTCTTGCCGATTCTGATTCATGGAGATGCAGCTTTCGCCGGCCAAGGTGTCGTTGCCGAAACACTCAATATGTCACAACTTCGTGGCTATCGCACCGGTGGAACGATTCATGTAGTTATCAATAACCAAGTTGGATTTACAACGTCGCCTGAATCTGCACGCTCATCACGTTATTCGACTGACATTGCAAAGTTGATTCAAGCTCCGGTTTTCCACGTTAACGGCGATGACCCCGAGGCTTGTGTGCGAGTTGCCCGCGTTGCTTTTGAATATCGCCAGACATTCAATAAAGATGTAGTGATTGACATGGTTTGCTATCGCCGCCGTGGCCATAACGAAGGTGACGAACCAAGCTTCACCCAGCCACGGATGTACAAGTTAATCGATGCCAAGCGCACAACGCGCGTTCTTTATTCTGAAGCACTTGTCGGTCGCGGTGATATCACTCAAGAAGAATCTGATGAGATTGCACGCGAGTTCCAAACTCAGCTCGAGGGAATCTTCAATGCGGTTCATGACAAACTCCCTGAGCGGCCAGCATTCGCAAAACTTGAAACATTTGATCCACGTCAGACAAACACAGCGATTTCCGAAGAAGTTGCGCGCAAGATTGCAGCCACACAAGTTGCCGTCCCAGAAAACTTTAAAGTCCATCCAAAACTCACTCCTCAACTCCAACGCCGCGTCACCATGCTTGATGACGGAACAATCGACTGGTCTGGTGGAGAGCTGCTGGCATTTGGATCATTGTTGCTCGAAGGTCTCCCCGTTCGTATTGCGGGTCAAGATGTCGGACGTGGAACGTTCTCGAATCGTCATGCAGTCATCCGTGATCATGAAGACGGCAGCGAATGGATTCCGTTGCGTGGTCTTATCACTGACGACAACCAATTCTTTGTCGTAGATTCATTACTCTCTGAATATGCAGCGATGGGATTTGAGTACGGCTATTCAGTTGAGCGAGATAACGCTCTAGTCCTTTGGGAAGGACAATTCGGAGACTTCGCCAACGGCGCACAGACCATCATTGATGAATTCATCTCTTCATCACTCCAAAAATGGGGAGAGCGATCCTCCGTAGTGCTTCTTCTTCCTCATGGTTATGAGGGACAAGGGCCTGATCACTCTTCAGGTCGAATCGAACGATTCCTAACGCTCTGTGCTGAGAACAATATGACCGTTGCCCAACCAACATCGGCGGCGTCTTACTTCCACTTATTGCGTTGGCACGCCAAGAATCCAGCGCGACGGCCACTTATTGTTTTTGAACCAAAGTCGATGCTCCGTTTGAAGGCAGCTGCGTCAAAACTCAGCGACTTCACAACCGGCACATTCCAACCATTGATTGGCGATGAAAGCATCACAAATGCACAGCGCGTGATTATGTGTAGCGGAAAGATCTATTGGGAACTTGTTGCAGAACGCGCAAAGCTTTCTGATAACTCGACAGCAATCATTCGCGTCGAACAGCTTTATCCGCTACCAGTTATCGATATCGTCGCTGAGATTGGTAAACATCCGAGCGCAGAATTGCTCTGGGTACAAGATGAACCTGCTAATCAAGGTCCGTGGCCATTTGTCTCAGCAAATCTTGCTGAGCATCTAGGCGGCAGAACTCTTCGCCGCGTTTCACGTCGCGCTGCTGCAAGTCCGGCGACTGGAAGTATTTACGTACATGAAGAGGAACAGAAAGCGCTTATTGCCGAGGCTTTTGCCCGCTAGTTTTTCTGATTCTCAGTAAGACTTTCGCCCGAATCTCCGCTGCTGGAATGTAGCCCCAGGTTCGCGAGTCATTAACACGTTTCTCGATTTCCGGATCTCGATTATCGCCTTCGACCCAATATGCACCGCTGTGAGATTTTTGGATTCGCTTGATGAAGAAGACACCGGGCATCTCTTCTCGCTCGATTACAACCACAGTTGTGAGCGGTAACTCAGATGGCACGGCGTCAAACCACTTCACAAGCAGGATGTCACCATTGAAATACGTTGGCGCCATTGAATCCCCAGCAACTTTCACCCGACGTAGTCCGAAAAAGCCAAAATCCGCCATGACGGGTAGTCTTCCACTAACACCCACGACTTACTAAGTGAGGATTCTTATGCTGACAGTTCATGCACATTGCGATCTACCTTGTGGCGTCTACGACCCTGCCCAAGCAAAGATTGAAGCCCAATCCGTAAAAGCTTGTATGGAGAAATACGCAGCTTCTTCTGATCCAGATTTCAAAGCGCGTGCAGTTTCCATCAAGGAAGCGCGTTCAAATATGGTCAAGGAGCACCTATGGGTTCTTTGGACCGATTACTTCAAGCCAAACCATTTCGAAGCGCATCCCCAACTACATGGTCTCTTCAATGAAGCTACCAAGCTGGCTGGCGCAGCAGGAACAAAGGGAACTGTTGATGTTGCAGTTGCGGAGAAGTTGATCGCGAAGATTGATGAAATCGCAGAAATTTTCTGGGCAACTAAGAAGTAATCATTCGCTTTCTTGCTGAGACATCAAAGTAAAAGCGGCGGTTCGCGCTAGGAACGTAACTCGCTCAACGAGGTTACGTCGCATCGACGATGCGGCCACCAAGCGCGGACCGTCATGTATTTCGCAGAGAAAAGTTAAAACTCCATCTTCAAATGAGACGCATGTTGCGGCGCCTTGAATTTCAGAACCGATTCCCACTGATTCATGAACTTCCATTTCTATGTCAGATAAATAGGTAGATTCACCGTTATCCATGAACTCTGCAATTGCCGAATTACACGCGCTCTCCATCAAAGTTATGAGGAAACTTGTGGAGAGAATAGGCATATCACCACTGCCATGAGCCAGCGCAGTGTCACCAGGGCGCACGACCATTTGAGAAATACCCACGGCGCCAATGACTGATTCGGCCTGCATGGGAAATTAACCTAGCAGGAGGATTACGGTTTAGAAGGGAAAGTCTCGCCGAATCTCGTGAGATGTCTCTATCTCTATTTGAGTCTCACCATCGATCGTGATTTCAGTGCGCCGATATTGCGTGATGATCTCGGTCTGCGAATACCCAGCAAGTTCTTGAAGTTGAAGTTCATGGAGTTGGTGGGCAATTCTTTCTTGCAGCGTTGAAGGCGCTGTCTCACAACATGAACGGGTGAGTAAGGTGCGGATGAGATTCAACGCACGGCGTTCGGTCTCCATTTGATTGCGGCAACCTTCACACTCTTGAAGATGGAAAGCAATCTCATTGAAGGTCGCTGAATCTTCAATCTCGTTGTCAATGAAGAGAACAAGAGAGTCTCGGCAGTTCTCACATGAACTCATTCGGCACCTCCTTTGACGTAGCCGCGCTCGCGCGCATAGTCAGTCAATTTCTCACGCAACTGTTTTCTGCCTCTATGAAGACGCGACATCACCGTTCCAGCAGGTACACCAACTATTTCCGCAATCTCCTTATATGAGAATCCTTCAACATCAGCAAGGTAGACCGCCATTCGAAATTCTTCTGGGATCTCAGCTAAAGCGCGTTTGATATCGCTATCAGGAAGATTTTCCAAAACGACATCTTCCGTTGATTTTCCTTGATCACTTGTGTGTGATGCGGATTCGGCAATCTGCCAATCTTCTAGTTCGGAATCAGATTTTTGTGGTCGGCGCTGATCTTTTCGATAAGCGTTAATGAACGTGGTGGTGAGGACTCGATAGAGCCATGCTTTTAGATTGGTTCCCGGCTCAAATTGATGGAAAGAGGTGTAAGCCTTGGCGTATGTGTCTTGCACGAGATCTTGCGCATCTTCAGGATTTCTCGTGTATCGCAAAGCTGCTGCATACAGTTGATTCATGTATTGGAGCGCATCACGCTCAAATCTCTTCTTCCGTTCAGCTGCACTTTCCTTCTCGCGATCGACGCGAACCAACTCTCCAGCGCTACTGGAGTCGGGAGTAGAAATTTCGGTTGGCATTGAAACCAAGGTTATAGCCACAGCCCTCTAACCCGCATGTTCTTCCCATAATTCCCGCAGGTTCAGCGGTCGGATCAAAAGAGGGTTTCTGGCTCCCCTAGTTCTATGGGAGCGATTAGTTCCGCCCCATTATTGCGAATGGAATTCACCAACGTGGAGACCGGCCAATAACGCAAATGATCATCTGGTTTTGGAATCACCATCAAATCACGAACTTCCTCAACTTCAGTGAGTTCTGAATCCATCCACTTTTCCCATCGATTTCGTGGAATGAACAGCGGCATTCGATTATGGACTTTGGCTAGATCTCCAACCGCATCACGCGTGATGATTGCGACACTCTCGCGGATCTCACCTTCCGGAGAGATCCAACGATCAAAGATTCCCGCAAACGCAAGTAACTTCTCATCATCGCGCGAAATAAATACTGGTTGTTTTGTTTTATAGCGACCAAGTTCTGTAGCCCATTCGTAGTAACCTGTTGCTGGAACCAAACAGCGACGTTGACGAAACGCATTTCGAAATGTTGGTTTCTCATGTACTGATTCAGATCGCGCGTTTATTGCTTGAGATTGGCTTCGGAGCGCATCGACTGAATTCTTGCTCCAGGGCGCAATCAATCCCCACGACGCAATCTTGATCTCCTCATTCTTGACGATGTAGATGTCCTGAGTGGGTTTGATGTTCCAATCAACGGGAAGAGTTCGATCAGGCAAAGCCGACGTCGAGAATTCTTCTGCGATATCTGTGAGCATCGCTGAAAGGGCAAATCGGCCGCACATACTCCTAATCTAATCTCTCGCTTCATCAACTAGAATCGCCTATATGTGGCGCGCACCGTTTCGAGGCTCAAAACCTGTGCATGCGACCATCACAATTCCTGGCTCTAAGTCTGTAACCAACCGTGCTTTGATTTTGAGCGCTCTCGCATCAAGCCCTTCTAAGCTGCGAAGACCGCTGCGGTCGCGTGATACCGAATTGATGGCACAAGGCTTACGGTCACTTGGAATTGGCATCGATGAAACGATCGAAACAAATGGCGATGAGAGTTGGCTTATCACTCCGGGCCCACTCTTTGGTCCGACCTCTATCGATGTTGGGAATGCCGGAACTGTTATGCGTTTTTTACCTCCACTTGCAGCTCTGGCAAGTGGTTTAGTTAATTTTGATGGAGATCCGCGTTCACACGAACGTCCGCTAGGTCCCGTCATTTCTGCCTTGGAAACTTTGGGAGTTTCGATCGACCATAAGGGTCGATTCGCGCTTCCACTTACTATTAACGGCTCGGGTTCACTCAAAGGTGGAGTTATCGAAATCGATGCCAGTGCATCAAGTCAATTCGTCTCCGCCCTTCTACTTGTCGGACCTGCAATGCGAGATGGAATTACGGTGAAACATATTGGCGATACGCTTCCTTCGCAGCCACATATTGATATGACAGTTGCGATGCTCCGACAGTTTGGTGCAATCGTTGATGATTCCCAACCATCACAGTGGCGGGTAGAACCTGGAAAACTCAGTGGACAAGATCTGGTGATCGAACCAGATCTATCGAATGCTGCTCCGTTTATGTCGATTGCACTCGTAAGCGGTGGTGATATCACTATTCGTGATTGGCCACGGGCCACAACACAACCAGGTGATGCGCTTCGAGATATTTTCACTCGCATGGGTGGCAGAGTTGAATTCACATCTGACGGTTTGAAGATATCTGGAAATGGACAAATTCACGGAATCGATATCGACCTTCATGATGTTGGTGAATTAACTCCTTCAATAGCGGCTGTCGCAGCGCTCGCCGATTCCCCTTCTTCGCTTCGCGGTATCGGCCACTTGAGAATGCATGAAACAGATCGACTTGCAGCGCTAACCCGTGAGATAAATGGCTTAGGCGGAAAGGTGACAGAGGAAGCAAGTTCATTGCATTTTGAACCATCCCCGCTTCATGGAGGGACTTTTCATACTTACGAAGATCATCGACTCGCCACAGCTGGTGCGGTTATCGGGTTGGCGGTTGATGGAATTGAAGTTGAGAACATCGAAACTACGAGAAAGACGCTGCCTGATTTTCCCGGACTTTGGAGTTCGACACTGAATGGCTAGACGCCGACCTGATGAGAGCGATATTCGTATTCGCCCACCGCGCTCAACGCGGCCACGAAGCAAAGATCGCCCCGAGCATAAAAGTGCCATCAGCGCTTATGTCGTAACGGTCGATCGCGGTAGGACTCTCTGTAAAACTGAAACTGGAACTCTTGTTAATGCAATGAAAGCGCGTGAACTTGGTAAGAATGCAGTCGTTGTAGGCGACAAAGTGAATCTGGTCGGTGATACGTCAGGAAACGAGGGCTCGCTTGCGCGCATTGTTGCGGTGCAGCCTCGACGCAATACGCTTTCTCGCACAATCGATGATGCAGGCGCTTTTGAGAAGACAATCGCCGCGAACATTGATCAGATGGTCATCGTTGCTGCTTCTGCTAATCCCGAACCAAGACATGGTTTCATCGATCGGTGCTTAGCGGTTGCTTATGATCAAGGAATCACTCCAATTATCGTTATGACGAAATCAGATCTCACAAATCCTTCTGGTTTTCTGCAAACTTATTCTGAACTTGATGTGCTTTCTTTCGTCACCCAACGAGGAGCAGATTTGACTCCAATATCGCATCAGTTAGAAAACAAAACTTCAGTTCTCATCGGACATTCAGGTGTTGGTAAATCAACGCTTGTTAATGCCCTACTTGGGAATGAGCATCGCGCAACTGGCGACGTTAATGATGCAACAGGACGTGGACGTCACACTTCATCTAGTGCAATCTCTTTTGAACTCCCGAATGGTGGGTACATCATCGATACGCCAGGCGTTCGTTCTTTCGGCCTTGAACATATCGATAGATCCCGTGTTATCAGCTCTTTTGCTGAACTGCAGCCTGCAATTGCTCTCTGTCCAAAGAACTGTTCACATGATGAAGAGATGTGTGGCCTAAATGACTTTATTGCCGGCCGACCAGAATTACAGCGCCGCGTTGCTGGACTACGTCGACTGCTCGCCGCAAGCTCCCAACCGATAACCTAAGGTCATCATGAAGTACCCAGGAGATCTGCTCGGAGATATTGAACTTCTTAAAGAGCTTGCGCATGCCAGTGATGAAATCTCTTTTGACCGTTTTCAAGCACAAGATCTGCAGATCGAAACAAAGCCTGATGCAACTCCAGTAACCGATGCCGACCGTGCTGTTGAACAAAAGATTCGCACAATCCTGGCCACTTCCCGTCCATCCGACAAAATTGTTGGCGAGGAATATGGCAGCCCTGATTCCATCGCGCCCGGTGAGCGATATTGGGTTATCGATCCCATCGATGGAACAAAAAATTTCTTACGCGGTGTACCGATTTGGGCTACCTTGATTGGACTCGTATATCGAGATGAAGAGGGATCAGATCGAGTAATCGCAGGCATGGTGAGTTCTCCCGCACTATTTCGTCGCTGGTATGCCGCAGAAGGTTTTGGTGCATTTACTGAAGTCAACGGTGGCCCCGCAGTACAAATCTCGGTTTCGCACGTTAGTTCTCTCGCTGATGCTTCACTTTCATTCTCAGACCTCATTGGTTGGGGGGAACGGAAAGATCTTTACTTAGCTTTTATGGAACGTGCATGGAGAGTGCGAGGCATTGGAGATTTCTGGTCGCATATGTTGGTTGCTGAAGGCGCCGTCGACATCGCAGCTGAACCAAGTTTGGCTCTTTGGGATATGGCTGCCGTAGCCATCATTGTTAAAGAAGCTGGCGGAAGATTCTCCGACTTAGAGAATAACGATGGTCCATTCGGAAAAAGTGGCGTCTCAACAAATGGCCGACTTCACGAGCTATTCATTAAGGCGCTCTCATCATGACCGAGGTAACGGCGCAGGAGAAACTCGAGCAGATTGATCTATCAATCAGCGGGATGACCTGCTCTTCGTGCGTTGCGACGGTCGAGCGGTCACTCAATAAAATTCCTGGCGCTCACGCCACCGTGAATCTAGCAACTGAAACCGCACATATCTTGGCGCCAGAAGGAACAAAAGTTGATGCGTTCATCTCAGCCGTCAGCAAAGCTGGTTACCAAGCAAAACTACGAACTAATGAAATGGAAAGTTTCTCTCATTCTCGGGGTTTAGGAATTCGGGTAATTCTCTCTGCGATACTCACGATTCCGGTAATCATCCTTTCTATGTGGCACGACATTCATGCGCGCGTAGACGATTTTCTGCTTTCCCAACTTGATGCACTCAACATCCCCGCACCGCTCTATTCAGCGACTGGTTGGTTAGTAATTGGATTAAGCGCTCCAGTGGTTCTATTTTTGGCATGGCCGATTCACCGTGCAGCGCTACGGAATCTTGCTCATCCCACGATGGATAACTTGATCTCACTTGGATCCTTAACCGCGTTTAGCTGGTCTATCTACGCAAATTCAACGGGAGCTGGCGATATTTATGCCGAAGTTGCAGCTTCAGTTGTCACATTCATCATTCTTGGTAGATATCTAGAATCTCGGGCAAAACGTCGAGCCGGTTCGACCTTGGCACATCTACTTTCGCTCAACCCGAAAGAAGTAACTATCTTGCGTGGCAGCGAGGAAGTTCAGGCGCCGATTAGTCATGTGGTGGTTGGTGACCGATGCGTTGTTAAAGCAGGTGACCGCATTCCGACTGATGGAGTGGTGGTTGAAGGAGTTTCAACTGTCGATAATTCACTATTAACAGGTGAATCTCTCCCTATCGATGTCACACTCGGAAGTGAAGTAATCGCCGGGTCCATCAATCGTTCAGGTCGTATCGTTGTCGAAGCTCGAAGAATTGGAAACGATACCGAACTTTCCCGCATCACAAAGATGGTATTAACAGCCCAAGGAGAGAAAGCGCCGATTCAAAAACTTGCTGATCGCATCAGTAGTGTTTTTGTTCCGATTGTTTTGCTACTAGCTATTGCAACTTTTGCAACGTGGATGGCACTTGATAATTCGATTCAAGATTCGATGCGTGCCGCCGTTGCACTTCTTGTTATTGCCTGTCCGTGTGCGCTCGGTCTTGCAACTCCAGTAGCGCTGTTAGTTGCAACCGGCAAAGGAGCTGCAAACGGCATCGTTTTACGAAAGACCGCCTCGCTCGAAATTGCCCCACTTATTACAACTGTGGTTTTGGATAAGACGGGAACGCTTACGACCGGCGTCATGAAAGTTCAAGGCATCACAATCCCCGATCTCGGAAATCTGAACGCCGGCATTTCATCACCACAGATCCTGGCGGCGATTCATGCCATCGAAAAAGAAAGTAATCATCCAATCGCGCAAGCAATAACGAAACATCTCTCACAACAAGGTATTGCTCGCACGCCAATCAGAGATTTAGTTGAAACTGCCGGTCAAGGTATTGCTGCGCGCGCCACTTTCGGCGAGAAAGAGATGCCAGTACTGATTGGCACACCCGAATCAATTCGGCGGGCAACTGTTTCGCTCCATCCAGAACTAGAAGCAGCTATTTCTGCCGCACGACTTCGCGGCAATTCGATTGCAGTAGTAGCTGTGGATGGCATTGCATCGGCCGTTGTTGAAGTTGGAGACACGGTTCGTTCGGATGCAAAAGCTACGATTGCAGAGTTCCACCGTCGCTCGATTCAGACTTGGTTGATCACCGGCGATAACGAAGCCAGCGCCCATCAAATTGCTATTGAAGTTGGAATTCCTACTAAGAATGTCATCGCCCTAGCAACGCCCGAACGAAAGATTTCCAAAATTAAAGAGCTCCGCTCAGCGGGTGAGAAAGTATTGATGATTGGCGATGGCATCAATGATGCTGCAGCCATTTCGGAAGCAGATCTCAGTATGGCGCTTGGCACCGGAACAGATACAGCCATTGCAAGTGCAGATATCACTCTTATGCGCGATGAACTTGCGACTTCGGTTACTGCATTACATCTTGCTAAAAACACTCTGAGAATTGTCCGAACAAATCTTCTCTGGGCATTTGTTTATAACGTGATTGGCATCCCCATTGCGGCGCTGGGATTACTTAATCCAATGTATGCGGGTGCCGCAATGGCTGCATCCAGTCTTTTTGTTGTACTTAATTCGCTTCGACTGAACCGCGCCAGTACGCTCGCGGCGTGAATCTAACAACAACAACGTGGCTCATAACTATCGGTCTTATCGTTGGTCTTCTGCTTTTTGATCTTCTAACCTCAACGCGCAAAGCCCACGATGTCTCCTTTAAAGAAGCATCGTTCTGGTCGATTTTCTATATCGCTGTTGCAGTCGGTTTCGGAGCATGGGTGTGGAGTGACTTTGGCGCCCAATTCGGAAAGGAGTATTTCGCTGCATACATCGTGGAGAAATCACTCTCCGTCGACAATCTATTCGTCTTTTTGATTATTCTCTCTAATTTTGCCGTCCCATCGATTTATCACCAACGCGTACTCATGGTTGGAATCGTTTTGGCCTTATTCATGCGCGCAATCTTCATCGCCCTTGGCGCTGCAGCTCTCGAGGCATTTTCTTTTACTTTCGTTATTTTCGGTGGAATTCTCTTGTGGACTGGAATCAAGCTATTCCAGCATTGGGATGAGGATCCAGACCCGACCGAGAATCCAATTGTTCGATACGTCCAAAAGAAGATTCCGTTTACAAATGAGTACCATGGCGGAAAGATTTTCATCCGTGAAAATGGTAAGCGCCTTGCAACTCCACTATTACTCGTGATGATTGCCATCGGAGCGACTGATCTTCTTTTCGCTCTTGACTCTATTCCTGCAACCTTCGGCGTCACGCAGGAACCGTTCTTGGTCTTCGCTGCTAATGCCTTCGCACTTCTTGGCTTACGCGCCTTGTATTTCTTGATCAAGAATTTGGTCAACAAATTGATATACCTATCCATGGGATTGGCCTTTATTCTCATCTTCATCGGAATCAAGTTAATTGGTGTTTGGGCGCATAAGGAGTGGGAATCGATTCCAAAGATCTCCACCAACCTCTCCCTCGCTGTAATCGGTGTCATCCTCCTTGTTTCAACTGTTGCTAGCTTGATTAAGTCCAAGCGAGATCCATCCGCAAAAGGCCATGCTGGGCGTATGTCAGATCCAAAGAAGAAAACGGAAAAATAGAGGGAACTAACGAGAAATAAAGAAGGCGCTTAGTTGTCTAAGCGCCTTTTTTCTTAAGTAGCGGGGGCAGGATTTGAACCTACGACCTCTGGGTTATGAGCCCAGCGAGCTACCGAGCTGCTCCACCCCGCGTCGGTTACCCCAATCGTAGGGCTTCGACGCGATTACGCAAAAACGATTAACGATTTTGCGCTGAGACAGCAGCTTCGATTGCAGCCTTCAAGCGATCTTGTGCTTTGCCATACGCTGCAAAATCACCTTTTGCGAGCGCTGCTTGTGCATCACGTAACGCTTGTTGAGCGCTAGCTAGAGCATTCGCTAGATCTTTATTTGTTCCACTTGGAGTTGTGCTGCTTCCACTAGTTGATGGAGTAGTCGAGGTAGTACTTCCAGAGTTTCCACCGAAGACTTGATCCAGTGCGCCTTGAAGCGTGTCATCGAATCCGATCTTTTCACCGAAAGATACGAGCACTTTCTGCAAGAGTGGATAAGCAGCAGTGTTAGCGGTTGCGCGGACATACACTGGCTGGACATAAAGAAGTCCACCACCAACCGGCAAAGTCAACAAGTTACCGAGCACAACATCAGATCCACCTTGACGCAAGAGGGAAAGCGATAGCGCAACTGTTGGATTAGCTTCAAAGTTAGAAGCTACTTGTGACGGTCCTGCGATATTGGTCGAGCGCTGTAATTGCAAGACAGTAAATTTTCCGTAGTCAGGGCCCGAATCTGAATTCACCACAGCGAATGCCGAAAGATTCTCTCGCCCACCTCGCGGTACAAAAGGTGTAGTAATCGAGAATGATGCCTTCTTCTCTCCTGGAAGTTGCAAGGTGTAGTAATACGGAGGTTGTGCTCCAGCGTTTGCACCAAGAGTTGATGGGTCGCGAGGTACCCGCCAGAAATCTTGTCCACCGTAGAAAGCGTTGGCATTCTTCACGTGATAGAGCGAAAGGACATCACGTTGTACGCGGAATAGATCTTCCGGATAACGAACATGCGAGACTAATCCTTCTGTCATTTCAGATTTCTTCTTAATGACATTTGGGAAAGCTTTCATCCAGGTAGCGAGAACTGGATCCTTCTCATCCCAGGCGTAGAGATTGACGGTTCCGTCATACGCATCCACTGTCGCCTTAACGGAGTTGCGGATGTAGTTGATCTTTGAATTTGGAACCGCAGTCAATGGATTGGTATTGATATTCAACGCATCGGTCGTTGCGCCAGAGACATCAACTGTTCGTGAATATGGATATCCAGCGCTGGTCGTGTAACCATCGATAATCCAAACAACGCGATTATCGATAATTGCCGGATATGGATCGCCATCGAGCTTGAGCCAAGGAGCAACCTTTGCAACTCGTTCGCGCGGAACACGTTCGAAGATGATCTTTGAATCAGAATTGATTAGGTTCGAAAGCAAGATTCGCTGTTCTTGATATTTGATTGCAAACAAGAGTCGGGAGAAGATCGAGCCCATCGGGACTCCACCCTTGCCGGTGTAGGTGTAATTCTTCTGTCCATTTGCAGAGGCATCATCGGGATAGTCGAATTCGATTTCTTTTCCTTCGTTGGAGCCACCGATAATCGAATACTCCGGATTGTTTTCACCGAAATAGATTCGAGGTTGGAAATCTCCCAGTTTGCCCTTTGGTGGAATGTCCCCTACGGCAAATATTGGTTTTCCATCTACATCTTGGGCATTTCCGTAAGAACCAACCATTCCAAATCCGTGGGTATAGACCAGGTGATCGTTAATCCAATTTCGATTGGGGTTTCCTTCAATGTTTATTTCGCGAACCGCAACGACCATGTCGCGAGTCTTGCCGTCGACGGTATATCGATCAATATCGAGTGAATCCGTGAAGGTGTAATACGGCTTAATTTGCTGGAGTTGACGGAAAGTTGCAGAGAGAACATTTGGATCCATCAGGCGAATGTTCGAAATTGTTGAGGCATCTTTAGATAACTGACCAGCAGAGGTATTTAAGGTTGCTTGATAATCCTTGATTTCAACATTTTGTAGTCCGTAGGCAGCGCGAGTGTTCTCGATATTGCGCTCGATGAATGGGGCTTCTTTTGTCGATTCACTCGGTTTTACTTGGAATTGCTGGATCAAGCTCGGATAAACGCCTGCGATTAGGAATGAGGAGATTCCAAGAAGCGTTACTCCGGCAGCCGGAAGCACCCAGGAGCGACGAATAATGTTTGCGAAGAAGAGCAATGCGCACAGTGCAGCAATTCCCGCAAGAATCGCTTTTGCCGGCAAGACTGCATTTACATCGGTGTAGGTAAGACCGGTGATGATGCCGTCATCTGAGGTCGCAAGCGCATAACGGTCGAGCCAATACGCGACAGCCTTGATTGCGACGATGAAGCCAAGGAGCACAGAAAGCTGTACTCGTGCCGCAACGGTGGTGCGGTCTTCTCGAACCTGAGGGCGAATTCCGCCATATACATAGTGGACCAAGAGCGCGGCAATCGTTGCGAGAATCAAGGTTGAGATTGCCCAACCTACAAGTGATTGCCAGAACGGCAGAGTGAACATGAAGAAGGAGATATCCTTACCAAATTGCGGATCTTTCACGCCAAACTCAGTTGCATTTGTATAAAGCAGCCAGCTCTCCCACAAGCGAGTTCCTGCCATACCTGCGAAATAGAAGAGCGCAAGGAATACGCCGATTAAGCCGATGCGACGAATCGGCTCTAGTTGGGCGCGATATCTTTCAAGATTATCTGCTTCAACAGTGAGTGGAACATAAATAGGGCGCTTCTTATAAGCGATATAGATGTTTGTGGTGATGATGGCAGACGTTAGTAATCCAAAAATAAAGAAGAGTGCGATCCGTGTAGTAAGTAAGGTCGTCCAAACGCTGCTGTAATCAACGGAACGGAACCATAGGAAGTCGGCATAGAAGCCACTCAGCGAAACCAAGATCACAGCAATCACCGTCAAGATGATGACGGTTAGCGGAAGCGCTCCTATGCGACGAGGACCGCCGGGGTTGCGTTGAGGAAGTCGAAGATTACGGAACGGATTATCAGGATTATCGCCAAAGGTCATAAGGCGAGATTATCCAAATACGCGGCAGTTAGGTATTCGAAACGTTAGCGGCCAGAACAGGTGGCATGCTTAAAGTTATCTGGGGCGCGCAGCGCATCGATTGCTTCGCTTAAAGTTGAGACGGGGATTACTTTTAAGCCCTTTGGCACATGTTGTATGTCCGGACAATTCTCTCGAGGTGCCAAGAAGATCGTTGCACCAATGCGCGACGCACCAATCATCTTCTCCTCGATTCCGCCAATACCTCCAACTTTTCCTGAGGCGTTAATGGATCCAGTGCCAGCAATCTTGCGTCCACGCACTAAATCTTCCGAGGTCAATTTCTCAATGATGCCAACTGCGAAGATCATGCCGGCACTTGGCCCACCAACGCCAGGCAAATTGAACTTCACATCGATGGGGAATTTACCGCTCGTTCCAACCAAAATTCCTATCGCAGGTTTCTTCTCTCCGGTCTCGGAAGAGATATCTTGGTTTTCAACCAGCGTGACTTCCGTAGTAATTGAGGAAATATTTCCACTTTTGTTCTTTCGCTCGACGGTAATGCTCAGTGAATCTCCGATTTTCTTTCCTTTATATGACGTCCTTATTTCCTCGATCTGGTTAATTTCTTTCCCATCTACGGCGGTAATTACATCTCCTACTTTCAATTTGTTGAAAGCATCAGAGTATTCACGAATATCACTGATGTAGTAGAGCTCTTTGAATTCGTAGCCCAGATACCGAAGCGCGGCGGCAGTTGATGTTGCCTGCGATGATTCCATTTCGTTCTGGCTATCGCGTTCGATTTTCTTCGCTGGCCTGATTGGTGGATAGACAGACTCTTTTGGTAGTACCACGTGAGGTCCAAGCGCCCAATTAACGATTGTTTCGGCGCCGAAAACAGGTGAGTCTGGGTTGGTCACCAAAATCGACGTGATGAAAAGTTTTCCATTAATTGGATACGTCTTGGAATCTTTGATGGTGATGATATTTCCTGCGACATTATCGGGGACTCCCGGCTTGAAGAAAACGAATGGAATGGGAGCTAGCAGCGTTGCGATTGATAGCAGATAGAAGAAGAACTTTGTTGGAAATGACCATCGATAACGAAGTGGTGAGATATTTCGCATCGCGAGATTTTTACTCTGATTTCTTAAATGAATCTTGGAACTTCTTGAACTTTCCTACTGAACGCTCAGTTTGATTTTCGTATTTCCGCTGGAAGCGTGTAACCCACACGACATAAAGGATTGCGCCTACAAGTGCGGTCACAGGAATGAACCACCAGAAAAGAGCGGAAAGTGGAGTCGATTCGGCTGCACGGATCACCAAAGGCATGGTCGAAGCCTAGGCTAGTGAGAAGAAAAGGTATGACTTGAACTAGATTGGTATGCGGGAATGATTTCGTGAGATTTCTTGTTCCTATGCCACAGTTCACAATATCTGCAGGAGGGTTTCATGTCCGGCTTCGGCTTCACGCCAGAAGACAATGACGACAATCAGCCAGATAAACCAAATAATCCCGCGAACTCTGGACCGCTCGGTTTCGGTAACTTCGGCGATATCTTCCAACAATTCTCCGGAATGGGTTTGAATCTGCAGGGATTGATGGCTTCGCTCTCTGGACAGGCCTCACCTAGCGCTCTTTCTCAACAGATGATCCGTGACATCTCTCGAAAATATCTCTCGGCCCACGGCGAATTACCAGTAAGCGTCCAAGATCTGGTTGCCACTCAAGAAGCTTTTAATATCGCTGATTTGTGGATCAATGAAGCAACGACTTTCCCAACTCTTGTCATTCCTGATACTTGCGCTTTGAGCCGACGAGATTGGATTGACTCGACTTTGGCTGGTTGGGAAGAACTGGCAAAACCGCTCGTTGATGGGATGTCTCAGGCGATGTCTGACATGCTTAATGAAACTTTGGGAAGTGAAGGTGGATCCGAAAGCACACCAAGTTTCTCGATTCCCGGTTTTGGAAATATGAATATTTCGCAATCGAGCATTTCAGCAATCATGGGAACATTCATGAGTTCGCTGATCAGCACCCAACTTGGTCAGACGATCGGCAATCTCTCGACATCTGTTACAGGTGCAAATGATGTGGCGCTTCCTCTAACTTCGCCGATTAGGCCCCAACTTATTCCACAAAATGTTGCACTCTGGGGTAAAGATTTGGAGATTCCAGAAGCAGAAGTGCGCATTTACCTAGCGCTACGTGAAGTTGCAGCTGCCCGTCTCTTCGCCGCAACCCCATGGCTACGCGAATATGTTCGTAACTCGATTGCTTTATACGGAAAAGGAATCCGCGTCGACATCACCGCAATCACCCAGCAAGCAGAAGATGCAATGAACTCTGGCGAACTTGATCCATCAAATCCGGAGTCAATGACGATGGCACTATCTGGCGGAATGTTCACTCCGGAAGAGACTCCCGCGCAACGTGATGCGCTTGAGAAGCTCGAGACCGTATTGGCGCTCATCGAAGGGTGGATTGATGCAGTTGTGGCTCACGCAGCTGGTGATCGACTTCCTTCGATGATCAAACTTCGTGAAACACAACAACGTCGCCGTGCCACAAACTCCCCCACTCAACAACTATTTGCGACTCTCGTGGGATTAGAAGTCTCTCCACGTCGCACTCGCGAAGCCATTACATTCTGGGAGAAGATCGCAACGCTAAAAGACATCCAATCTCGCGACCAGATTTGGGATGAATCCTTCTTGCTCCCAACAGCAAGTGACCTCAATGATCCTGAGGGCTTCCTGAAAGCTCGCGAAATTCCCGATGACCTCTCGGGCTTGATCTAAAAAGAAAAGCGAAGACCCCGGGCGCACAATTCTTTATCTGCCTTCCCCTTGCAGATAATGAACGGTTATCCGAGGTCTTCGTGAGCGCAACGTACGACAGTTCGCCGTCAATAATCAACTTTCTTTCCCGAGTTTCTCACCACTAAAGACTCATGTACTCCTATAGAGTTTCAACAGATTCTTTCTCGATTGGGGAAACGAGAGGTTGTGGTGTGGAAAACTTCATTCAGGAAGAATTCTTCGACGCTAACCTCCGCGACGTGCGCGCTCAGGCCTCTAAATCAACCTCTGAAATCCGCATTCCAGGTACCGAAATATCTGGTGGCGCCGAGATACGAGTAGTCCGAAGCTCCCGCCGAAAACGAAGCATCAGCGCCTATCGCGAACAAGGTGCGATCGTCATCCAAGTTCCGGCACGTCTACCCAATTCCAAAGTGAGTGAGGTCATCCCTGAAATGGTGGAGAAGATTCTCTCCCGCGAAGCTCGGGAAAAGATCAGCGATGAAGAACTTTTCCACCGTGCACACGAACTTTTGGCTCAATATCTCCCCGAATTCAACCTCACCCCTGTGAGCGTGAACTGGCGCCCCATGAATGAACGATGGGGATCGTGCACCACGATTGATCGCACCATCCGAATCTCAGACCGACTCAATGGCGCGCCGAGTTATGTCGTCGATTACCTTCTTATTCACGAATTAATCCATCTCATGATCGCTGACCATGGACCCCAATTTGAGGCTTTCCTCGCCCGATTCGAGCTCGGTGATAAGGCGAGCGCCTACCTTGAGGGCTATGAAGCGGGCGCTCGAGGGTAATTTGAGCGTAGCGCGCGGAAAAAGATTGCCTTTTGAGCGTGGGTATAGCGGGTTTGAGCGTGACACGGGGGTATCGTGAGCGTATTCGCAGACACCAACAGCTCTGCGAGGATCGGAGGAAGTTATGGCAGAGACATATAAAGGTGAGGCCTACTGCGTTAAGTGCAAAGAGAAGCGTCAGTTCGAAGGAACTGTAAAGGTCTCCGACTCTGGTCGTCGTATGGCACAGGGCATCTGCCCCACATGCGGCACTAAAGTCAACCGCATCTTAGGTAAGGCTTAATCACCGAATTAAAGAGAGCGCTCGTGCTTCGCGCACGGGCGCTCTTCTTATGCCCGCACAAACCCAGAGTATTTCCAGCAGAACGTTGACCTTCAGTCAGGAACCAACATCCACAGCCGAGTGAATTCAACGGCCAATGATTCTTACTTCACTACGCATGATCGGGCATGACTATTCGCCCAGCGCTCAAATCTGGAATCACGATTCATCGCAACGAGAGCAGAAATGAAGTTCGCATTGGTTCCCGATGGCGCCAATACTCCCTTCCTTTGCAATGGTGCGGAGTCGGAACTCAAGCGTTACTTGGGCTTCTGGATGGCAAGTTCACTTTTTCGGAACTGGCGACCACAACTGGACTCGAAAGCTCCGCAATCGAATCATTCGTTAGCGAGCTGCGTTCGCATGACTTCGTAGATCTCCACCGAACCCCCGTTGCATATCTGCGCCGTTACAACCCAGAGCTAGGTCGAATAGAAGAAGTATCGGATCTAGATCAAGTTGCGAGTGATGTTGCAATAGAGACAGCGCTCAAACGAATCGAGATTGAATGCGATGCAGCTACTTTCACTCCTGGCGACATCGATGGTGGACGCACATCGCTTTTGAATCGCCGATCTTTTCAAATTGTTATCTTCGGCCACGGAAAGATTGTGAACGCTCTCGTCGGTGTATTGAGCGCATCAGGGTTCTCCAAGCTGTCAGTCATCAATCGAGTTGGAACTAAGGACTCATCGCTCAAGATTCTCGAAAGTGATATTGCAGGTGGATACGTGACTCGATCTCACTTTGGTCAAACTCGCCGAATCATCGTTGATGAGATTCGCAATCACTCACTTCTCTTTGTTGAACCCAAAACCCAAGTCCATAACCCTGATTTGATCATCAGTATTGGAACTCCAAGCCCCGATTCCGTACAACGTTGGATGGCTGAAAACACTCGGCATCTTCTCGTTGATATTCCATCCAGCGCCGAAGTTCGAATCGGACCGCTCGTGACACCAGGTAAATCACCGTGTTTTCGCTGTGTTCAACTTTGCGAGGAAACTGGGTGGCAACGCGAACAAACTTTAGAAACTAACTCCGCACTTGCCCTAACTGTTGCAGGCGCAATCGCTCTCGATGTTATAGCGCTCTCAGATCGAAAAATCAGCGCTTATCACTCAACCTCACACATTCATACCGTTCGTGACTACACCGCCCCACAAATACAACATTGGTCACAACATCATGCGTGCGGGTGCGCATGGGAAGGATGATTCAAGTCGCGCCAAGACTCTGACTCCCAGAGAATGCGCCTATGGCAGAGAAGATTCCTGAGAAGACCGGAAAGCGCAGCGCGAAGCTCGCAACCATTCCGCTCTCCGTCGCAGGTCGCGGCGCCTTAGGTTTCGGTCGCCAACTCATTGGCCAATCCCCTGATTTTGCGTTCGCAGAACTGCAAGAAAAGACCGCCGAACAGGTCTTCAAAGTCCTCGGCGAACTCAAGGGTGGTGCAATGAAATTCGGTCAAGCGCTCTCCGTCTTTGAAGCTGCTTTGCCGGAAGATATTGCCAAGCCATATCGCGAAACGCTGGTGAAGTTACAAGAAGCTGCGCCACCACTTCCAGCGCGCGTTGTTCATAAAGTACTAGCAAAAGAACTTGGTGAAGATTGGCGAGATAACTTCTCAGAATTCAATGACTCTCCTGCGGCATCTGCCTCTATTGGACAAGTTCATAAAGGTGTTTGGAAAGATGGTCGCGCTGTTGCCGTCAAAGTTCAATATCCCGGAGCAGCCGAGGCGCTGGTCTCTGACTTAAATCAGATCCAACGTTTTGCCAAGATCTTTCAACTCTTCATGCCCGGTCTTGAGATGAAACCACTTCTGGAAGAACTTCGCGCACGTATCATCGAAGAAGTCGATTACCGATATGAAGCGCAAGCGCAAGAAACCTGTTGGAACGCTTTTGAAAACGATCCAGATATTGTGATCCCTAAAGTTGTTATGGCCACCGATCGCGTCCTTGTTAGTGAGTGGTTAGAAGGAAAACCACTGTCGAGAGTTATTGCTAACGGAACTCAAGCAGAGCGAAACAACGCTGGAATCCGACTTGCTCGTTTCCACTTCACCGCACCTACTCGCGCCGGATTACTTCACGCTGACCCACATCCCGGAAACTTCCGAGTTCTTGCAGATGGTCGCCTCGGTGTTCTTGATTTCGGCGCATGTAACCGTCTTCCAAACGGATTCCCTGAACCATTCAAGAAATTACTTCGCAATGCGCTCGAGGGCGATGCAATTGCTCTCTACAATGGATTTAAAGAAGATGGATTTATCCTCGCTGAAGTTGATGTCGATCCGCAATTAGTTCTTGATTTCCTACTCCCACTTGTGGAGCCACTTCGCACCGAACACTTCGCCTATACCCGCGAATGGTTGCGTGAACAGAGCGTCCGAGTTGGCGATCCACGTAACCCAACCGCGAAAATCGGCTTCCAACTCAATCTTCCACCCGAATACGTATTAATCCACCGCGTTACTTTGGGAACCACCGGAATATTCTGCCAGCTCCGTGCTCAAGGAAACTTCCGCGACGAAGCGCTCTCCTGGTTCCCTGAAATCACTCCGTCTCACTTGCAATCTTCACCTGCTTAAGAAATTCAGCTGGTACGCAAATCGAATTTGCTGGCGCAAATTCAACATTTGCTTTACCCCAGCCGAATTTCTTTACGCGGTTGCAACTAACGGTTGAGAATTGAGTCGCGGGCGACCCGGAAGACGCTTTGCTGCGATCACAGATCCGTCTTCAAATAATTCTCCGCCCCATACTCCACATGGCTCTTGTCGAGAGAGCGCGCCTGCTAAACATTCCTTCTTGACGGGGCAACCACCGCAGAGGGACTTGGCATAGGCGATCTCATCATTCTTCTCAGAGAAGAAGATCTCTGGATTGGAGTTGTGGCAGGGCAGGGTAAATGCGCGGTCGGTGCCATAAACACCTGTGACTGCATCAAGACCGATCATGGCGTCATCGCCTTCGGCCCATCCTGGTACCAATAGTTCGCTGAAGAGAACTGTCATCGTTCTCACCTTTGCCTTTCCTTTTTTAGTCTCTGCAGATATTCACCAGATAATGAAAAAGGGGCCTGAATCCTTGTGGATTCGAGGCCCCTGGGCTTCCTTATCGGTGTTTATCCGATAGTGCTCCAGGTGCCGAATCCATCGGCCTTGGCTGACTTGGTTGCAAAATAGTTGTAACCAAATGCAGGCGCGAACCAATGGCGGTGTGTGCGTGTAGCACTCATCGCTGTTGAGATAGTTCTTGCCTGTGTCATAGTCGTGGAAGGGTAATGCATTGCATCTTCACGACGCAAATGAATTATTTATAGCCCTGCTTCAGCAAGAAATGGGCTCGGTTCTCCGTAATAACTGATGGTCAGACTCCGCTGCGCACGCGTGATTCCAACGTAGAACAAGCGGCGTTCTTCTTCGATTGGTTGGTTACCCCACGGTAGGACCGAAGAACCTGCGCCTGCGAGATACACCTTCGGCCATTCCAAGCCTTTTGCTGCGTGCAACGTAGCTAGAGCAACACCAGGCAAGGTCGGTGGATTGTTCTGTTCAGCGCGATCTTCTAGTTCTCGAAGGAATCCACGAAGAGAGGTGAGTCCTTCGCCTTCAAGTTCGCGAGCTAATTGTAGGAAGGCACGAACATATTCGCTCTCACCAAATGGTTTGAGTGCGTCACGTAAATCGTTGAGCCAGTCACCTTCCGATAAGACTGAAGCGCTGCGAATCGCGGTGAGAATTTCGCGCACTTCGCTGCGATTAAAGAAGCGTTCTGCATTGCGGATTTGGTTTTCAATACCCGCAGTATTGAGAGCCGCTTCAAATACTTCAAGTTGTAAGTTAGTGCGGGCAAGAATTGCGATTTCGTTACTGGAATATCCAGCCTCAATATCTTTCTTGATTAACTCAACTAGCGCATTAGCTTCTACTTTGTCGGAGACATATCCCAGGGTTGATGGACGATCTCCGTGGTCGTTAACGGGATCAAGTTCATGACCCAAGCTCGCGCTTCGTAGAATTGCATTGGCGGTGTTGATAATTTCCGGAGTTGAGCGATAACCAGAAGTTAAGCGAATAACTTCTGCGTTTGTGTATTTGTTTGTGAAGTTAAGCAAGAAGGCTGGGGTCGCACCCGCAAATGAATAGATAGTTTGGGCGGGATCTCCGACGACACAGATATCGTCGCGCTTGCCTAGCCAGAGATCGAGCAACCTTTGTTGGAGCGGTGAAACATCCTGGTATTCATCAACTGTGAAATAACGATATTGGTCACGAACTCGATCGCGAACTTCTCGTTCTTCTTCCAGCATTCCAACAGTTAGAAGTAGGACATCTTCGAAATCGATTGCGCGTTCTTGTTTCTTGAGCGATTCATAAGCTTCGTAAACTTTTGCGATTGAAGTCGCATCAACTTTGTTATTGGAGACTCGAACTGGGCGAGAGTAATCATCGACCGCCTTGATGTATTCATCGGGGGCTAAGCCAATGACTTTTGCCCATTCAATCTCGCCTGCGACATCGCGCAGGACTGCGTTGCTCTTGACCGCAGATACGTTCGCGCGATTAAGCGCTTCGCCCAGGAATCCTGTCTTGGTGGTCAGAAGCGATGGAAAACGGCCCCCGAGGACCTGGGGCCAGAAATACATGAGCTGCTTGAGGGCGGCAGCGTGAAATGTTCGAGCTGCGACATTGGGGACGCCGAGGGCGCGAAGGCGCGTGCGCATCTCACCGGCGGCGCGGGCGGTGAATGTGAGCGCGAGAATTCTTTGCGGATCGACTACTCCGATATCAACTGCATACGCGAGGCGATGCGTGATTGCTCGAGTTTTTCCCGTGCCAGCACCGGCGATAACGCAAACTGGACCACGAACTGCGGTTGCGACAGCGCGTTGTTCGGTATCGAGAGCGGCAAGAATCTCTTCTGCTAATTGCGCCACGATTCGCCGCCCCGTAATTCATCCGATGCGCTAGGTCCGTACCAAGCGTTGATCATCGCTCGGGCCACAGAGATGATTGGTGGGAGAAGCAAATCGCCGGAAAGCGTTTTTGTATGTAACTCCTCGCGAGTTAACCAGATTATCTCTTCAATCTCTTCACCATCTGCTTTTACTGAATCAGGATTGGTAATGATGGCTTCATACGCAATCATGATGGAAGCCGGAAATGGCCATGGTTGAGAGCCGAGATATTTCATATCGCTAACTTTTCCACCACACTCTTCTTCAACTTCGCGAATCACACAACTTTCAAAAGATTCACCTGGCTCCACAAAACCTGCGAAAGTTGAGAAACGTTTTGCGGGCCAGATTTTCTGGCGGCCAAGCAAGATTCGGTCTTTATCATCTTTTACTAAGACGATGATTGCGGGATCAGTTCGTGGATGATGGGAAGCTCCACACTTATCGCACTCGCGAACTGCGCCAGCAAAAGTTGAATGTGTTGATTCGCCGCACTTGGCACAACGCTGGTGCGCTTCGTGCCATTGAGTCAGTGCTAGCGCGTGAACGGCTGCACCAATTTCTAAGTCATTGAGATTTGCGCCGATCGTGCGCAACGATTGAAACTCTTGGAGGTCGATATCGCCAGCGCTCTGATGAGTTACGAAATACGGAGTTCCACTCCTATCGAGGCCGAGAAAATAGCGCTCGCCTGGCGCCGAGACTGGATCAATAAATGCCAGCCCATCTGCAGTGGTCTTGAACTTATCTCCCACCATCGAAATCACTTTGGCTGCGCGCCAGAGCTCATCTAAGCCCGCGGAATCTGCGCGTAAATGTGCAGCTCGATCAAGCCGTGAGCGAGAGAGCGGAAGATTCAGGAGCACGGGGCGACCCTACTAGCCTGCCTTCATGGCATCTACTTCGGGGTTCACGGTGACCTCGTGGAACCTTCTACACGGAATGGCCATTCCCCCACAATCATCCATCACGCTTCCTGAAGCGCTAGTGAAACTTCATGACGATTCCAATACAGATGTAATCGCATTACAAGAAGTTGATGTGCAACAAAAGCGTTCTGGACATGGAAACCAAGTTGCTGAAATTGCAGAAATTATGGGCGCGAAGCATTGGGCATTTGCTCCATCAATGTTTGGAACGCCCGGTGAGAAATGGCACGGTGTCAAAGATGCAATGGTCTTTGATCAGGATTCAACTCTTCCTAACGATGCGATGTATGGAATAGGAATCGTCTCGAAAGTTCCAGTCAAACGTTGGCATCGAATCAATGTAGGAAAAGCGCCGCTAGGCATGCCGCTGCTGGTGGCCGGCGATAAGAGACCTCGTTTAATTTATGTTTCAGATGAACCTCGTTCAGCGTTAGTGGCAGAACTAGAGAATGGAATTTCCGTTACAACAACTCATCTCTCATTCGTTCCGATAAAGAATGCACAACAACTTCGAAAGGTTGCGAAGTGGGTCGAGCAACTCCCGGGAATTCACATCATGACCGGAGATTTCAACCTTCCATGGGGACTGGGACCGAAGATTGCAGGATGGAAGGACCTCGCCGAAGGACCAACATATCCTTCGTGGAAACCTTCCATCGAGTTCGACTACATCATGAGCAAAGAACTGAGTCCGAAAGATGTCACATCAACGATCCATGAGCACTACGGAATCAGCGATCACCGCGCAATCACCGTCACCATCAATTAAGCAACCTCAGTCTTGCGACTCAAGCTCTCCTTATGAGTGTGGAACATTCCGAGTAACTCACTTCGCTTCTCCTCCGGCATCGAGAATCCAGCTGCGTGAGCCGACCAAGCTTTGAGTTGGTTGAGGTTGGTACATCCATGAAGGCGGCTAATCAGCGTCTCCCAATCGCTTTTGGTCAGTGATTTACGGGGATTAGCGCGCGCAGCTTTCGTCATCTCTTCGCGGCTTGGACGGCGACCTTTAGCAGCAAAACCTAAATTGGCTAAACAACGACCGATACTTGAAGTTTCGCAATTCTCAGAAGCATTAGCGCGATTGACAGGTGATGTTCCTTCAATCTCGGTAGCAAAACCGGTGGATTGGGGGCGTGTGTCATCACAATTTGTGTATGCCTCAGTCCGACAGATCCATTCGATACGACCATCAGGACGTTCAGTTCTTTGGAGATCTGTTAGTAAACGACCATTCGGGTATTTTGCCCAGAATGCGCGGATACGGTTCTCAACGGGTTCGTAATCACTCAGGTTGAAATAACTCATTATTGACCCACCGCCATCTGAAGTTCTTCGGCCATCACAGAAGTCGGCGTCAAAGTCCCGGCGCGGAAAGCTTGGGTGAGAACTTCACGACCTCCACTAAGGAAACGGGTCGCGATATATGCATCGCGCGAATTAAAGTGGATGAAATCTAAAACTTCACCAGTGCGTTTATAGATTGCTTTGCCTTCAACATTCTCGACCGAATCCATGACATGCTTTCGGAAAGATTCCCGGACCGATTCGACAATCTCAAATTCATAATTTGATTTCACCCATTCAACGAATGCTTTCTCGTTTAAAACCTCGGGTGAGGTGCGTGGTTGGATAAGCGAGACTTTTGCAATCTCTTCACCTTCGAGGGCAGCCTTCGCTGAATCAGCGCCAACTTCCTCCAGCGCCTGGGCAAATTCGCGGCGCAATCGATCCTTCGCCTCTTTTGCGGCATCAGCGATCAAGGTAATGGCGGAGAGTTGGAATGCGAGCTCTCGTAGGTTCATGTGTGTTTCCTCCTGCGTTTCGATGCAGGTGAGTACACAGCCGACCACTGACAAAGTGGCTATTTATGCGGCAAAACGGCGTGTCTAGCCCTCTTGGTTGGCTTTCTTGGCCTTGGAGGTAAGACGCGAGCGTTCATTCTGGTCGAGGACGACTTTGCGAATGCGAACATTTACTGGCGTCACCTCTACGCACTCATCTTCGCGGCAATACTCGAGCGCTTGTTCGAGGTTCAAAATCTTTGGCGGGATCAAGCGTTCGTTTTCATCCGAACCTGCGGCGCGCATGTTGGTGAGCTTCTTTTCGCGGACGATATTGACATCCATATCTTCTGGACGTGAATTCTCGCCAATCACCATACCTTCATAAACATCAGATCCAACTTCTGAGAAGATGACTCCGCGTTCTTGCAGAGCGAAGATGGCATACGAAGTCGCGTTACCTGAACGATCGGAAACGAGCGAACCGGTGTTACGAGTACGAAGTTCACCACTCCAGGCTTCATAACCGTCGAAGACGTGGTGCAATAATCCGGTTCCGCGAGTTTCAGTCAAGAATTCAGTTCGGAAACCGATAAGTCCTCGTGATGGCACTTTGAAATCCATACGGATCCAACCGGTTCCATGATTGACCATCTGTTCCATGCGGCCTTTGCGGAGCGCCATTAATTGGGTGATGACACCGAGATAATCTTCCGGCGCATCAATCGTGAGTCGCTCCATCGGTTCGTGCAATTTTCCATCAATCAACTTTGTGACGACTTGTGGTTTTCCGACTGTGAGCTCGAAACCTTCGCGGCGCATCATCTCGACGAGAACTGCGAGTTGTAATTCACCGCGACCTTGGACTTCCCATGTATCAGGGCGATCGGTAGGGAGAATGCGAAGCGAAACGTTTCCGACAAGTTCTGCATCTAAACGATTTTTCACCAGACGCGCGGTCAACTTCTTGCCAACTCGACCTGCAAGTGGAGAGGTATTGATACCAATAGTCATCGAAATACTCGGCTCATCAACGGTGATTAATGGCAGCGGGTGTGCATTTTCAGCATCGGCCAAAGTTTCACCCAATGTGATGGTTTCAATTCCGGCGACAGCGATGATGTCGCCTGGGCCTGCTTCGGTCGCAGGAACGCGCTCGAGGCCTTCCGTAATCATCAATTCGGAGATCTTCACTTTTTCTTGTGAACCATCAGTCTTGATCCACGAAACCATCTGGCCTTTCTTGATGGTTCCTTCATGAACGCGACATAAAGCAAGACGACCCAAATATGGAGATGAGTCCAAGTTGGTGACGTGAGCTTGAAGCGGTGCGCCTTCGTGATATTTAGGAGCTGGAATCGTCTTGAAGATAACATCGAAGAGCACATCAAGATTCTCGTTGTCGGGCATTCCGCCATCATTTGGACGATTTAGCGAAGCGCGACCAGCTTTTGCGGATGTATAGACGATTGGGAAATCAATCTGTTCTTCATTTGCATCAAGATCGAGAAAGAGTCCATACGCTTCGTCAACAACTGCAGCAATTCGTGCATCAGGACGATCGACTTTATTGATAATAAGAATGACCGGAAGATTTTTCTGGAGCGCTTTACGAAGTACGAAACGGGTTTGAGGGAGCGGTCCTTCTGAGGCATCAACCAGAAGTGCAACACCATCAACCATTTCAAGTCCGCGCTCTACTTCGCCGCCGAAATCTGCGTGGCCCGGGGTATCGATGATGTTGACGATTGTGGAACCGCGCTTGACCGCAGTGTTCTTCGCCAGAATTGTGATGCCTTTTTCGCGTTCGAGATCCATTGAATCCATGACGCGGTCTTGGGACTCGGATTGTTCTTTATGGGCCGCAAATGCACCTGATTGCCACAACATCGCATCAACGAGAGTTGTCTTGCCATGGTCGACGTGGGCGATGATGGCGATATTGCGCAATTCATCGCGGGTCTTGAGAGTAAGTCCTTCTAGATGTGGTTGTTTAGACATTGAACCTGAACTCCACTACATCGCCGTCACGCATGACGTATTCCTTGCCTTCCATTCGGACTTTCCCCTTTGCTCTGGCTTCATTCATCGAGCCCGCAGCAACGAGATCATCAAATGAAATAACTTCGGCTTTGATAAAGCCTTTCTGGAAATCAGTGTGAATCACGCCAGCGGCAGCTGGTGCGGTATCACCTTTATGGATGGTCCACGCTCGCGCTTCTTTAGGTCCTGCAGTCAGATATGTCTGAAGTCCTAAAGTTCTGAATCCAACACGCGCAAGGGTACTCAAACCTGGCTCTTCAAGACCAATCGACTTCAAAAGTTCAAGCGCTTCTGCATCATCGAGTTCACTTAACTCCGCTTCAGTTTTGGCATCGAGGAAGATGGCCTCAGCCGGAGCAACGAGAGCAGATAGCTTTGCTCGCAAATCTTTATCAGCAAGTTCGGCAGCATCGACATTAAAAACATAAAGGAAAGGTTTTGCCGTAAGGAGTCCAAGTTCTTTGATGAGGGCAAGATCAACATCAGAGTTTGATAAGACTTTGCCGTCAGCTAGAACTTTTTCTGCAGCTTTCACGGCATCCAATACCGCAGCGCGTTCTTTATTTTGGCGAGCCTCTTTTTCGATACGCGGGATTGCCTTTTCGATGGTTTGTAGATCAGCAAGTTGTAATTCGGTATTGATCGTCTCGATATCGCTAGCGGGATCAACGCGGCCATCAACATGAACTACATCTCCATCGCTGAAGACGCGGATAACTTGGCAGATCGCATCGCTTTCGCGGATGTTGGCGAGGAACTTATTTCCCAAACCTGCGCCTTCCGATGCGCCCTTGACGATGCCTGCGATATCGACGAAGGAGACTGCGGCCGGAATGATTTTTTCCGAACCAAAAATCTTGGCGAGCACCTCAAGGCGGGGATCAGGGACGCCTACAACGCCAACATTTGGTTCGATTGTGGCGAAGGGGTAATTGGCAGCCAGGACATTGTTCTTGGTCAGGGCGTTGAAGAGGGTCGACTTTCCGACATTCGGTAGACCGACGATTCCGATGGAGAGGCTCACAAGGGGTAGAGCCTAACCGTGAATGTCAGTGCGCCCTGCCACGATACGGGAATGAACGGTGCGACATACCTCATCATCGGCCTGATCGCTGGGCTGGCACTTGGATTACTCATCGGCGCTCTTCGAATTAAAGCAGAACGCGAAAAAGTTGTGGCCGAGAGCGGGAAAGTCGCGCTTTTGAACACACAACTCGAAGCGATGCGTGAGGAAGAAAATCGACTCACGACGTTGAATGAACAACTCCGCGCCGTTACTACTGGGATGACCCAACTCACCACCCAAGCCCAAGAAGCAGAATTGAAACGCACTCGCGCTGAATCTGAAATGCGCACTCAGATTGAGAATATGAAACTTGGAAACGAAACTTTGTTGCGCGAGACCACAAAACTTGCTGGCGCTCTTTCTAACTCTCAAACTCGCGGAAAATATGGCGAAGCCCAACTTGAAACACTTCTCGAAAACGCAGGGCTTGTTGAAAACGTCCATTTCTTCAAACAGGATTACCGCACTACTGGCACCGATATCTCTAAGCCCGATATCAAGATTGCAGTCCCGGGTGGAAGTGAAATCTTCATCGACTCAAAGTTTCCGTTTGATCGCTTTCTCGAAGCTGTTGTTGAGAAAGATCCTGCAGAACGTTCGCGATTGATGCAACTTCACGCGAAAGACTTACTTGGCCACGTTAACGCGCTCGCAAAACGTGGATACCAAGAGACTGGAAACTCCCCTGATTACGTCGTTCTCTTCGCTCCTTTTGAATCAATCCTGAGCGAAGCCCTCGATGTCGAACCCCAACTCCTCCATAAAGCATTTGAAAAGAATGTCACCATCGCTACTCCCACCACGATGATGGCGCTTTTGCGGACCGTTGCATATGTATTTGGCCGATCCGAACTCGCCCGTAATGCCCAAGAAATTCAAGATCTTGCAGGCGAACTCCTCAAGCGAATTGGCAAAGTCCACGGAAAGATAGAAACGTTGGGCGATCGTATTAAGTCGACCGAACGCGCCTTCAACGATCTGATTAAGAGCGCAGAAGAGAACGTAATCAAGCCTGCCCGAAAGATGGTCAAGCTTGGCGCTCCTTCCTCGAGCAAACTTAAAGCTCTTGAGGATGTCGATGATGAAGTCCGTCAGATTTCTCCGAAAGAATTAACTACTCCAGATCTCTTCGATGGCGATGATGATCTCGACGAAAGCGATAGCGATGACAAGTAACCTTCCTCAGCCTCCAATCAAAAACCCCATCAAAGGCGCTGGTCTTACCAAGCCAGGTATCGTCATTCTGCAATTCCTCCTCATTGCATTTGTATCTGTAATCGAAATCTTCTTCCGCTCAAACGTCGGATTTCTCACTGGCTTTGCCATCTGGGCTTCCTATTACGGTGCGCTGATTTATGGTCGCCCCGGAACGACCTATGTTGCAGTAGTTAATCCACCTCTTGCATTTGCCGCTGCTGCAATTATTTTGCTTCCTACAGTTGGTGGATTCTCCTTGAGCATCACTCGATTTGGAATTGATCTGGTTTCTGGCCTTGCTAGCGTCGCCCCGTTCTTGCTTTCGGGAGCGCTCTTTGGTTGGTGGTACTACTTCAAGGAGCAGAAAAAGTTACTTGCCCGCAGCGCGTAGATCTTTACGTAGCTCTGGCGGAATAGCGAAGAGCAGATGTTCTTCCATCGCAGTCACAGTCTCAACATCGCCATAACCTCGTTGAGCTAAATTCTCCAAGAGATCTTTCACAAGTAACTCAGGGACTGATGCGCCACTTGAAACACCAATCGTTTCAACGCCTTCAAACCACTCATCTTTGACTTCGCTTGCATAGTCAATGAGATAGCCAGCTTTTGCGCCATATTCCAAAGCAACTTCCACAAGTCGCACCGAGTTTGAAGAGTTCTTTGAGCCAACAACGAGAACCAAATCCGCTTGTGGTGCAATCTGCTTGATTGCGACCTGACGATTCTGGGTGGCATAACAGATGTCATCTGACGGTGGATCTTGTAATTGTGGGAAGCGATTCTTCAAGATGCCGACTGCTTCCAGAGTTTCATCAACACTCAACGTTGTTTGGGAGAGCCAGGCAACTGGACGGTTCGGATCGATCTCTACATTGCGGGCGCCATCGAGTCCATCAACGAGCTGCACATGGTCAGGGGCTTCTCCGGCCGTGCCTTCGACTTCTTCATGTCCTTCATGGCCGATGAGCAAGATCTGTAAGTCATCAGCGGCAAAACGTCGCGCTTCTTGATGGACTTTCGTCACAAGCGGACAGGTCGCATCAATTGTCTTCAAATTTCGTGCAGCTGCTTGTTCGTGAACTTTCGGTGATACGCCATGTGCGGAGAAAATAACGGTGGAACCTTCGGGAACTTGATCAGTTTCATCAACGAAGATTGCTCCCTTCTTCTCCAGAGAGGACACAACATGAACGTTGTGGACGATCTGCTTACGGACATAAACCGGTGCGCCATACAAATCCAGGGCCTTTTCGACCGTCACAACTGCGCGATCCACGCCAGCGCAATATCCGCGCGGCGCCGCAAGAAGGACTCGTTTGGCCATGTCGCCATCCTATTAGCATTACGCCGTGCTCGAAACTTCAAGCGATAAGCCCGTCCCAGTCCGCGTTGTTTCGGAAGCTATTAGCGATTACATCAATCGACTTGGACAAATCTGGGTCGAAGGTGAGATCGCACAACTCAATGATCGCGCCGGATCAGGCATGGTTTATATGCGTTTACGTGATCCAAGCGTTGATATGTATCTCGAAGTCACCTGTCCGCGCGGAGTTTTCAAAGCTGTTGCGCCGCTGACTGAAAACGCTCGCGTTGTTATTAACTCGAAAGTTAATTTCTACACTCCCACCGGTCGCTTATCGCTTAATGCAAAAGAGATTCGCCAAGTTGGAGTAGGTGAATTACTGGCTCGACTTGAAGCGCTGAAGAAAGTACTCGCCGCTGAAGGACTTTTTGCCACCGAGCGAAAGAAGCCGCTGCCATTTCTTCCCAACAAAATCGGTTTGATTTGTGGCCGCGCGAGCGCCGCAGAAAAAGATGTGAAGGAGAATGCTCGACGACGTTGGCCCTCCGTTCGATTTGAAACTCGTGAAGTAGCCGTCCAAGGAGCCGAGGCGGTAATCCAAGTTTCTGCTGCTCTCCGCGAACTTGATGCCGATCCGGAAGTCGATGTCATCATCATTACTCGTGGCGGTGGCTCTTTTGAAGATCTCCTTCCCTTCTCTGATGAAGGCCTCGTGCGTTTGGCGGCCGCATGTACGAAACCAATTGTTAGCGCCATTGGTCACGAGCAAGACACTCCGCTTCTCGATCTCGTCGCCGATTTGCGCGCCTCAACCCCAACCGATGCCGCAAAGCGCGTCGTTCCTGACTTTCAAGAAGAACAGACCAAGATCAAGAACTTACGAGAACGCGCAGATCGCAAAATCAATGACATGGTCGTCTTGGAAATGACCAAGATTGTAAATTTGATTCAACGACCGGTTATGAAAGATCCGCTTGTTATGGTCACATCTCGCGAAGAGATCATCCGCGGTTTCACCAATCGTTCATGGATGAGCATGAATTCGCGATTGCTGCGCGCTTATGACGAAGTTGCACATATCGCCGCGCGCGTAAGGACGCTCTCGCCTCAAGCCACCTTGGATCGCGGTTATTCCGTGGTCCAGAAGAAGAATGGCTCCATTGTTACCGACCCTGCATCTCTTGCCGCGGGAGAAGAAATCCGCTTACGTCTTGCTAAGGGTGTGGCGATTGCGACAGCTTCTGGCCAGAGCCTCGATAAGAAAAGCGAGTAGATTACGAATATGGCCCAACTCAGTTACGAAGAAGCGCGCGATGAACTCACTAAAGTCGTTGCGACGCTCGAGGCTGGCGGAGTTGGATTGGAAGAATCACTGAAGTTATGGGAACGCGGCGAGGAATTGGCTGCGATCTGCCAACAATGGCTTGATGGCGCACGCGCCAAACTCGAAGCAGCAAAGAGCGAAGCAGAATCTGAGTAGGCCATGCCGGAATTCATCTATGAAGATCTTCTTCCGGTCGGCCCTGATTCCACTGAATATCGCCTAGTTTCCAAAGAAGGCGTCTCGACTTTTGAGGCGGATGGAAGATCCTTTCTCAAAGTAACCCCCGAAGCGATTCGCAATCTCACCGAAATCGCGATGCATGACATCTCTCATTACCTTCGCTCTGAACACCTCCAGCAATTAGCGAATATCCTGAAAGATCCCGAGAGCTCACCGAACGATCGATTTGTGGCCCTTGATTTACTGAAGAATGCCAACATCTCGGCCGGCGGAGTCCTTCCTATGTGCCAAGACACCGGTACCGCAATCGTCATGGGCAAGAAAGGCCAGCACGTCCTAACCTCCGAACGCGACGAAGTCACAATTTCTCGTGGCATCTACGACGCATTCACCAAACTCAATCTTCGCTATTCGCAACTAGCGGCTGTGACTACATGGGAAGAGAAGAACACCGGCAATAACTTGCCAGCCCAAGTTGAGATCTATTCTGATTTTGATCATGCCGATGAATACAACTTCCTCTTCATCGCTAAAGGTGGCGGCAGCGCCAACAAGTCATTCCTCTACCAAGAAACTAAAGCAATCCTTAATCCCGCCTCGTTCATGACGTGGCTGGAGGACAAGCTCCGTTCGCTGGGAACTGCAGCATGTCCGCCGTACCACTTGGCGATCGTCATCGGCGGAACCTCAGCTGAGTTCACCGCCAAGACAGCGAAATTAGCCTCTACCAAGTACCTCGATACTCTGCCAACTGAGGGAAATGCCAAGACTGGTCGAGCTTTTCGTGATGTCGAATTAGAAAAACAAGTTTTCACTCTCACCCAGAAATTGGGAATCGGCGCCCAATTTGGTGGGAAGTATTTCTGTCACGATGTTCGCGTCATCCGCCTTCCACGTCACGGGGCATCGCTTCCCATCTCGATCGCAGTTTCATGCTCAGCAGATCGCCAAGCCAAAGCCAAGATCACCAAAGATGGCGTCTTTATTGAGAAATTAGAGACCGAACCTGCCCACTTCTTGCCCGAGACCACTGATGAACACCTCAACGACAACGTCGTGAATATTCATCTCAACAAATCGATGGATGAGATCAGGGCTGAACTTTCTAAGCACCCGGTTAAGACTCGACTCTCGTTGTCAGGAACGCTGGTTGTGGCGCGCGATCTAGCCCATGCAAAACTCAAAGAGCTCGTTGATTCTGGAAAACCTCTGCCCGATTACTTCAAGAAGTATCCGGTCTATTACGCAGGGCCAGCAAAAACTCCTGAGGGGTATGCCTCTGGTTCCTTCGGCCCCACAACTGCAGGTCGTATGGATTCCTATGTTGATTTCTTCCAAGCTCTTGGTGGATCGATGGTGATGCTTGCGAAAGGCAACCGTTCCAAACAAGTCACAGATGCCTGCAAGAAACATCGAGGTTTCTACCTCGGATCAATTGGAGGACCAGCTGCTCGTCTAGCCCAAGATTGCATCAAGAAAGTCGAAGTCTTGGATTACGAAGAGCTCGGAATGGAAGCGGTCTGGAAGATTGATGTCGAAAACTTCCCTGCTTTCATCGTTGTGGATGACAAGGGCAATGACTTCTTTGCTGAAACCAGCAAACCTTTGACAATTGGCTCGAAGCCAGAAAATTAAAGATTAGTAATAACGCGAGCGCTTGAACTTAGCGAGCGCCTTGCAAGGGGTGTCGTATCGGACATCGATGTAATGCAGACCCCAAGTAATTTGAGTGACCGGATTGGTGCGCCAATCAGTACCGATGATCTCCATCTTGGTAGCTGGAAGGGCTTGAGGGATTCCATGAGCCCCGGTCCGCTTGTTACGAGATTTGTAATTCCAATTGCTCTCTTTGGTCCATAGGGTGTTGAGGCAGGTGAACTGCTTTTCGCCCCAGCCATAGTTCTGTTTTGCCATCTCCTTGGCGACCGAACGCGCGCCCTCAGGTTCGCGGGCCTGCTCCACCTTCTCCATCATGACCGAGACCAAAAGCATGTCCCACGCCAATACTGAGGAGCGATCGCTCATCTCCAACAAGGTTGGCCAGGTTGGTTCGCTCGGGGTTGAGACTGCGGCTTTCAGCTCTTCAGTTGTGGGAGCAGAAACCAGAAGCTCAACTTCGCCTGTAGCGGCAGGTTGGGCATAGGTGACTTCAACCGAGGTTAAGAAGAGGAAGGCAAAGGCCATCGACCCGACAACAAGACGACGTCGCAGCATGGTTCTACCTCCTCTTTCAAGGCTCCAGGTAAGGGGGAATTGGGCTTTAGGGTGACAAAGGATGGGGTGAGTCGCAAATTAAATCCTGCGAGTGGCGCAGAAAACTTCAATCTCACAGGATATGTGGATAATAAAAGCCCAGTTCAGCCCGTATAGAGTCCGATTTATCCGTTTTGTAGCAAAACCCCTTATTTCGGGCTCTCTAAGCGTAAAGCTGGACTGGATCCTCGAGGAGTTCGGTGACGAGAGCGGCGATCTGTGAACGCTCGGATCGGGTCAAAGTGACATGAGCGAAGAGTGGATGGCCCTTCAAGGATTCGACGACGGCCACAACTCCGTCATGGCGACCGACTCGCAAGTTGTCGCGTTGGGCGATGTCGTGGGTAAGGATGACTCGGGAGCCCTGGCCGATTCGGGAGAGAACGGTCAAGAGAACTCCGCGCTCGAGGGATTGGGCTTCGTCGACGATCACAAATGAGTCATGCAACGAGCGGCCACGGATATGGGTCAGTGGAAGGACTTCGATGAGTCCGCGATCCATGATCTCTTCAATAACCTGGTTGGAGACCAGAGCGCCCAAAGTATCGAAGACCGCTTGAGCCCAAGGCGACATTTTTTCGCCTTCAGTCCCAGGCAGATAACCCAACTCTTGGCCACCAACGGGATAGAGCGGACGGAAGACAACGATCTTTTTGTGGAGTCGGCGTTCAAGTACCGCCTCGAGTCCCGCACAGAGCGCTAGCGCTGATTTACCAGTTCCGGCTCGGCCACCGAGTGAGACGATGCCAATCTCGTTATCAAGAAGAAGATCGAGAGCGATCCGTTGTTCGGCCGAGCGACCATGAATTCCAAATGCGTTCTTGTCGCCGCGAACCAAAACCAGACTTTTGTCGGAAGTGACTCGGGCGAGAGCGCTCCCCTTTTCGGAGTGAAGAACAACGCCGGTATGACATGGCAGATCTTTGGCAAGCGGGTCACTTACTTTTTCGCCAGCGTAGAGCGCATCGATTACTTTGCTTCCGACGGTCGCATCGGTCATTCCAGTCCACCCGCTGTTGGGCGCAAGTTCAGCGCGATATTCCTCGGCGGTAATTCCCACTGATGATGCTTTGACGCGCAGTGGAAGGTCTTTAGTTACGAGAACAACATCTTTGCCTTCGCTGACGAGATTGCGAGCGACCGCCAAGATTCGCGAGTCGTTTGTGCCATCGCGCAAAAATCCATGAGGCAGCGATGATGTATCGGTGTGGTTGAGCTCTACTGAGAGAGTGCCGCCAGAAGCCGTGATTTTCAATGGTTTATCGAGGCGTCCGTGCGAGATTCGTAAATCGTCGAGTTGGCGAAGAGCCGCGCGGGCAAAATATCCGAGTTCGGGATGGTCGCGTTTTGACTCTAATTCACCGATAACTGCAATCGGGATGATGATTTCATGCTCATCGAAGCGGAAGAAAGCGGAAGGATCAGCAAGCAGGACGCTGGTGTCCAAGACATAGGTCTTGCGTCCTTCGGAGCTACTACGGGCCAAGAAACTCCTTTGTATTCTGTTGTATCAGGCACTTCCACGGTGGAAAGTGGGGGACGACGCCGTCAGAGGAAAATGTAAATCCTCAAGTAGGTCGAGCTTTGGCGACACGCTCAAGTTGAGGTTGAGGTTTATTTATCGACCCAATCGACGGTGGCGAGCGGCATAAGAACGGAGTGCGCGGAGGAAATCAACGCGACGAAAATCTGGCCAATAAGCCTCACAGAAATAAAACTCTGATTGGTGGCTCTGCCATAACAAGAATCCGCCGAGTCGTTGCTCACCGGAAGTTCGGATCACTAGTTCGGGATCGGGTTGGCCCGCGGTGTAGAGATAGCGATCGATGGCGGAAGCATCAAGTTCCTCGGCAATCTCGGAAATCTCTTTTCCAGAGTTCTCGCACTCCAACAAGTACTTCTTTACCGCATCGACAATCTCTAGCCGACCGCCGTAACCAATCGCAACATTGACTGCGACTCCTCCGATGGCATGGGTTTTCTGTTCTGCAGCTGTGAGTCGATCATTGAGCGCTTGAGGAAGGAGCTCTCGCGATCCGACCACCTTTATGCTCCAACGACCGGTAGCGCTGAGGTCATCGACCGTTTCGCCAATAATTGAGTAGAGCGACTGCAACTCTCCTTGCGAGCGCTTCAAGTTGTCGCTCGACAATAACCAGAGCGTCACGACATCGATCGATGTTTCTTCACACCAGGTGAGCAGTTCAATGATTTTTCCAGCGCCGGCGCGATGCCCATGAGATGAGGATGTGTCACCCGATTTTGATGGATTCTCTTTTGCCCAACGTCGGTTCCCATCGAGGATTACACCGATATGGCGAGGCGTTTTGGTGAGGTCGAGCTTTGCTACCAACCTCCGCTCATAGAGGGGATAGAGCGCAGATTTGAGGATGGAACGGACTGTCATTGGACGGGGAATTCCCTCATTACTTTCCGCTCAGCGAGAAAGGATGCGACCGGCAGCGTTCCGGCCAAGATAAAGAGAATCATCCGCTTGATGGTGAAACGTGCTCGGGCCGTGAAATGGATGGCAGCAAGAACGTAGAAGGCGTAGACGTAACCATGAACGAAGGGAATCCACTTCACTTTTGCCGCTAAATCAGGGTTATCCATGAGATACACGACGGGGAGCTCAACGAACCAGAGCAGTAACGACATGATTCCTGCTGCAAACGCCATAAATCTGTAACGCTTGATAACACCGTTCATGCTCGTACTCCTTCTTCGATTCGTCTCTTGCGGCCGTAGAACGGTAGAAAAACTACTACCAGCGCCATAAGCCACCAAATAACAACATAGGAAATATGTTGCCAGTAATAACCAGGAACGTTCGGTCTTGCCGGGTCAATTTCTACTCGGGGCAGGTTGAGGTTCTTTCCATCAACAACCTCGGACTGCGCCACGACATAGCCATCGAAAATCGGAAGGTCATACATTCCAACAAGGAGCGATGGGTCGAGTCGGCTAAGTGCGCCATCGCTCTTTGCCACTCGATCCTCAAATTGGCGCACCAAAAGTCGACCTTGGACGGTGACTTCGCCTTTAGGAATGTCAGATCCATTTACGCTGCGCACTACCAAGATTGCGCCGCTACCTTCTACTTCTAAGAGACCGACTAGCCAGGTTTTCTTCTTCCCGTTCTTATCCTCTTGTCCAGGAGCGTCAAATTGCATGGCATACCGACCACTAAAAGTGACAATGCGATTGATGGCGTTATCGCTGAGATTCGAAGAAGGCTGTGCAATATCAGTTAAGGCAATTACAGGTTGTTCAACGTATGGCTTTTGGAGTTCTTTCAATTCTGCGGCGCGATCTAATTGCCAAAATCCAAGCTTTACGAAAGTTCCACAGAGCGCAAGAATCACAAGTCCTACGCCAATTTTCTTCATAAAGCCCTAGTTGCTTCTCTCATCTTCGATACGTCGATCATTCATTTTTTTCCAACGTTTGTAGAAACTTCGTAGCAAAATCACAGTTGCTAGCGTCAAGAAAATCATCGTTACCGAGCCTGCGACCCCGGCGTCGTATACCTGTTGTTCCATGTCATCATTCTCCCATGAGTGAACGTTTCTCAAATCTCACGCCAGAAGAGCGTGCTTTGCTGGAGAAGAGATACGGCAAGAAGCGGAAGCAGACCTGGATTATTCCCGCAGCAATCACTCTCATCATTTTTATACCATGGTTAATGTGGAGCGCTTGGCATCACTCAAACCCTGAGATTCGTTACACCTTGGTTAGTTTTCAAAATGAGAAATCAGAGTCCATCGATATCACCTATCTCATTGAGCGACGTGATCCTTCTATTCCTCTAACCTGCACTCTTGTTGCGCGTGATATCGATAAGAATGTTGTCGGGGAGATTGAAGACCCCATCCCTGCTTTATCGAACCGACAGTTCACTAAGACCACGAGAATCCCAACTCGAATCACGCCCGTGAATGCAGCTGTCATGGACTGCCGTGCAGCACAAGAATGAAATAAGTACCCTTATCCCCTTATGAGCAAGACCTGGTTGACCCAAGAAGCAGCAGATCGCCTCGCTGCTGAATTGGCGCACCTGGAAACAACGGGGCGCTCTGAAATAGTAAAGAAGATTGAATCAGCCCGAGCCGAAGGTGATTTGAAAGAGAACGGTGGCTATCACGCCGCGCGTGAAGAGCAAGGAAAGATGGAGGCGCGTATCCGTCAGCTCAAGCACATGTTGGAAAATGCAGAGATCGGCACTCCTCCATCCAGTGCAGAAGGCATTGTTGCTCCTGGTATGAAAATTACCGTCGAAATCATGGGCGATGAGATGCAGTTCTTGCTCGGGTCCCGCGAAATCGCATCAGGTGATCTCGATGTCTACAGCGAAAAATCTCCACTTGGTTCAGCCGTTATGGGCGCGAAGATTGGCGAAGAGAAGTCCTACACCGCCCCTAACGGAAAGAGTATTTCCGTCAAAGTATTGAATGCCGAGATCTTTAGCTAGGTTCTTACTTCGAAGCGGTATTGATGTACTTCCGCACACTCAGCGGGATAAAGATCGCCATGATGATCACCATATAAATCAGCGACATCTGTAATGGATTCTGGCTTGGCCATGAATTTGCTGTGACGCCGAAAATATTCTGAAGGCCGAAGAGTTCGCGGCAACCGGCGACCATTGTTGAGACTGGATTCCATTCCGCAAAGTATTGGAGCGCTTTCGGCATTCCGGTAGTTGGCGCAAATGCGTTGGATAAAAATGTCAGTGGAAACACAGCGATGAAGACTGCTGCGTTAGCTACTCGGGCTGAACGTACAGAGAGCCCAATCAAAACTCCTACCCAGGCCATCGAGAAACCGAATAACAAGAGAAAACCAAAACCAAGAAGTACATTGAGAAATCCGGAAGATGGGCGCCACCCAACAAGGTAACCAGCCAGCCCCATAACGGTGAGAACGACAATATTGAGCGCGCCATCACCCAAAGTGCGACCAAAGACAACGGCAGAACGAGAGATTGGAAGCGAGCGGAAGCGATCAATCAAGCCCTTTTGCATATCTTCAGCGAGACCAACCGCAGTTCCGGCCAAGGTGAAGGCCACGGTTTGGACAAAGATTCCCGGCATAAGTAATTGGACATAATCAACGCCCGGAATTCCGGTTGAAATCGATCCACCAAATACATACCTAAAGAGAAGTACGAACATCACTGGTTGGATGGTGGAGAAAATCAGAACTTCTGGAATGCGTATGAGCTGTAGAAGTTGGCGCTTGGTGATAACCAAGGAATCAGAGATTGATGTCATCATTTCTTTTTCTTCTTTCTCCGTGCTCGAGGATCGACAATTTCCTCTTCCTTCTTCTCTTCGGCGACGTGGCCAGTAAGTGCAATAAACACGTCATCAAGCGATGGACGCTTCAATCCGATATCAAGTGGGTGAATTCCTGCGTCATCGAGGGAGCGGGCTGCTTCAATCAACGCTTTCGAACCCGTTGTGACTGGTGCAGAAACTTGGCGACTTCCTTGGTCGACAGCTGCTTTACCGCCGCTGACTTTCTCGACGATCTCAGTCACTTTTTGTAGATCCTGTGATTCGGCAATAATTTCAAGACGTTCGCCACCAACCTGGCGTTTCAATTGATCAGATGTTCCGCGAGCAATGACAGTTCCATGATCAATAACGGCAATGTCATCAGCGAGTTGATCGGCTTCTTCCAAATATTGTGTGGTGAGAAGTAGCGTTGTTCCATCTTTTACGAGACCGTCAATGACGCCCCACATTTCTTGGCGACCACGTGGATCAAGTCCCGTGGTCGGCTCATCAAGGAAGAGAATCTTTGGTCTGACAATGAGCGATGCAGCAAGATCTAGCCGGCGTCGCATACCGCCGGAATACGTTCGAATCGGGCGACGAGCAGCCTCAGTTAATGAGAATTGTTCAAGTAATTCTTCTGCCCGCTTTTTTGCTGCAGATGGCGACAAGTGATAGAGGCGACTGAACATCACCAAGTTATCCCAGCCGGTCAACGTTTCATCGACTGCGGCATATTGACCAGATAGTCCAATTACTTCGCGAACTTTGTCGGGATCTTTAATGACATCAATTCCTGCGACAGTTGCATGTCCTGAATCTGGTGTGAGTAATGTCGCAAGGATGCGAACTGTTGTGGTTTTTCCGGCTCCATTAGGTCCAAGTACGCCTAAGACTGTGCCTTCTTCGACATCAAGACTCAAGCCATTGAGCGCCGTGACTTTGCCTTTGTCATAAGTTTTGACGAGATTTTCTGCAATAACGCTTTTCACTGTTGACATGGTAGTAAACTTCATCCTCTAATCCAAATCACCGTTAGGAAATCATGGCTCGCCACAAAGTTGATCACTCAAAGCCGCTCTCACATCGCGAAATTCTCATCATCATGAGTGGTCTCATGACTGGTTTGCTGCTGGCGGCGCTTGATCAGACCATTGTCTCGACTGCGCTCAAAAGTATCGTCGAAGATTTCAATGGCTTGAACCATTACACCTGGGTCGTCACTGCATACTTATTAACCTCGACCGCCTCAACTCCGCTCTACGGAAAAGTTTCCGATCTTTACGGGCGACGTCCTGTCTACCAATTCTCAATTGTGGTTTTTCTTCTCGGTTCATTACTTGCTGGCGCATCTACAAATATGGAACAGCTCATCATCACTCGCGCAATCCAAGGAATTGGCGCCGGCGGTCTGATGGGTCTCACCTTTGTCATCATTGGCGATCTTGTTGCACCTCGTGAACGCGGCAAATATCAAGGACTTTTCGGCGCAGTTTGGGGATTGTCATCAGTTGCTGGACCGCTGCTCGGCGGATTCTTCTCTGACAATGGCACAATTCTTGGCATCACTGGCTGGCGCTGGATCTTCTTCATCAATCTCCCCTTCGGAATCTTGGCGCTAGTCGTCACATCTATCGTTCTTCACATTCCTAAAGTAAAACGGGAACACAAGATTGATTACTTCGGAGCTTTCTTACTTATTGTTGCGGTTGTGGCGCTACTTATTGGACTTTCAGTCCTTGGGCCAGAAAATGGCTGGACTGAATCGCGAACGCTGGCAGCAATCATTGGCGGCGCACTTGTTGCTATTTTCTTCGTTCTTTGGGAAGGAAAGGCAGTCGAGCCGATTCTGCCCCTAACATTATTTAAGAATCGGACCTTCACTCTCACTTCCATCATCGCTTTTGTGATTGGTGCTGGAATGTTTGGCGCCATCATTATGTTGCCGCTTTATCTCCAGATCATTCAAGGCAATTCTGCAACATCCGCTGGACTCAGACTCATCCCCTTGATGTTGGGAATTCTTATCTTCACAATCACAAGCGGGCGATTAATCACAAAAAATGGAAAATACAAGATCTATCCTGTTGTGGGCTCAATTGTGATGAGCTTTGGAATCTTCTTGATGAGCACCGCAAAAGTTGCGACGCCTTATTGGCAGATTGCCCTGTTTTCGGTCGTTGTAGGAGCAGGTCTAGGATTAACAATGCAGACCATTGTTATTGCGCTACAAAACGCGGTTGACTTTAAAGACCTTGGCATTGCTACTTCATCAAATACCTTCTTCCGCAGCCTCGGTGGTGCATTCGGAACTGCGATATTCGGAACAATTTTGAGCAATCGCTTAGCCGAGAATCTCAAAGTTAATTTTGGCGCTCTCGCTGCATCAAACCCTGACGTTATGAAGTCCGTTGATCCATCCTTGTTGGAGAGTTTGAAATCCAATACCGAAGTCATTGCAAAGTTACCGGCTCAAGTCCAAGGCGTCGTGCTCGATGCTTTCTCTTCATCCTTCCACACCGTCTTCTTGGTTGCTTTCCCAGTAGTAGCTATCGCTTTCTTCTTTGCAATTGGCCTTGAAGAGAAAACTTTGCAAGATAGCGCCAGCCATGCAACGGCACGTCAAGATGCTGCGGGCGAGTCCCTCGGCTAGAGATAGATGAACTCTCCTTTTAAAGGATTACCCAAAGAAGTCTCAGTACTAACTTCTATCTCTTTTCTCGTAGCTGTTGGCTTTGGCTTGATCATTCCAGCGATTCCGATCTTCGCTAAGACTTTCGGTGTCTCAAATACCCTCATTGGATTGATCATCTCTTCCTTTGCAATTATGCGGTTTGTCTCAGGACTCTTCTCGGGCAAGTTGGTAGATCGCTTTGGCGAGCGAGTAGTTCTGGGTTTTGGCTTATTCATGGTTTCAATTTTTACTTTGCTTGCAGGGCTTGCACAAAGTTACGAACATTTGCTGATTTTCCGCACTGCAGGTGGGCTCGGATCATCAATGTTCTCAGTTTCAGCTGGAGCGCTCATACTTCGCGTCGTCTCCGATAGCCAACGCGGACGTGCTCAATCACTCTATAACGGCGGCTTTATTGCTGGCGGAGTAGCAGGACCAGCCTTTGGCGGAGCGCTCATCGCCATCTCGCCTCGTGCACCATTCTTTATCTATTCTGGTTTATTGATTGCTGCTGGAACTGTTTCTTTGGTCTATCTTCATGAAAGCAGACTTGGCGCGAAGGTTGTGAAGGAAAGTGAAGAACGAGCTTTGACTATTCGGGAAGCGCTACAAATCAAGCCATATCTTTACTCGCTTTTTCTTGCCTTCCTTGGAAGTTGGGTTCTCTTTGGCATGCGATCTTCAATCCTGCCGCTCTTTGTCGTAGAAGATCTTGGTGCTAGCGCATCCATTGTTGGATTAAGTTTCACCATTGCTCTGATTGCTCAAGGTTCAGTCATGGTCCGCGCTGGGAAATACTCAGATAAGAATGGCCGCAAACCGGTAATTCTTACCGGATTCTCGATTGTGATGCTGGCTCTAGCGTTGTTAATGGTTTCTGCCAATATCTATATGTATTTGATTGCGATGATTGTGATGGGGCTCGGTGCAGGATTTGCCGCTTCAGCTGGCGCAATCATCGGTGATGTCATTAAAGGAAAGAGTGGCAAGGTTTACGCGTTCTGGCAGATGTCCGGCGATGCCGGAATGATGGTTGGGCCCGTGCTGCTTGGCTTTGTGTCAGACCATTTTTCATACCGCGCAGCTATTGGTGTGAGCGCGGCGGTATTTAGCCTTGCGATAATTGCTGCAATAAGAATCCCCGAGACAAATACTGCTCGTCTCGGGGATTCCCAAAAACCTCAGCTCAATGAGGCTTAATTTCTAGCTTTAGTCGTTATTTCCTCGCAAGATTGCGATGAGACGTAGGACTTCGAGATACAACCAGACCATCGTCATCAGAAGACCAAAACCTGCACGCCATGATTCTTCTTGTGGAACGCCGGCGCGGACGCCTTCTTCAATCTGATCGAAATCAAGGATGAGGAAGAAGGATGCGATTGCAACGCCAGCGATTGCAAGCATTGGACCAAAACCGCTCAAGCCATAAAGGCCCATTCCATTACCTAATCCAAAGAATGAACCAATAAGACTTCCGAGCGCCAAAATGAAATAACCAAGAGCTGCGCCCATCAACATACGAGTGAACTTCGGTGTTGCACGTAGACGTCCACTCTTATATAGGAAGAGCATTCCAACAAATGCCGCAGATGTTGCGACGATTGCTTGTTGGACAATTCCGTCATAGAGGGTTTCATAAACTTTACTGATAATTCCAAGCGTGAGTCCTTGGCACACGGCATAAGCAAGATAAACAGCAGGACGTACTGTCTTGCTAAAGATTCCAATCATTGCGGTCACGAGTCCGCCAATGAAACCAACCATGAGCGCACCGCCACCAAGGTTGAAGTACCAGGCTGATGCGCCAACAAGGATCGAAGTTCCGAAGAGCATTCCGGTGCGAGCGACGACATCATCCATGGTCATACGACCGGTACGAAGTGACGACGCTGCCGGAGCGTTATAGGTCTCTTCTAGATTATCGACTTCAGTGTTCTGTGGAATGGTGCCCATTGAGGCATAGCCTCGACGATTTCCAAACGCTTTCCCGAGAACGGGATTAGAACTGTTCATTGCTCTCCTTTTACGGTTCCTCGTCGCCACTTAGCGATGAGGTCTTACTCTGCAATGCGAGTGCCCCCGGTGGGGGTCGAACCCACACTTGGACGATTTTAAGTCGTCTGCCTCTGCCATTGGGCTACAGGGGCTTTCCTGCGTGGGCAAATCTACCCGCCTTTTTCACCACCGAATCCAATTGGGATCGCGTGAGCTTTCCCGTAAAAGTATTCTGTTGGCTGGGATGGTAACTCCCGATAACCAATCTAATATTCCCGTCGCTTCCGCGAAACTTGAAACTGGCGCCATGACCGAACTTTGGGCGCTTTCTCGGCAATTGTTCATCTAATTCATCCAATGTGTCGAGCGTCGCTTTCCATGCAATCAATCCCAGCGCCAAAAAGGTTCGCACCGAAGGCATCAGAAGTTCAAACTCTCGCTGTAACCATGGATGACAGGTCGCGGCTTCCTGAGTCGTCGGCTTATTCCCTGGCGGTACACATCGAATCGCACAAGCAATCCGAGTATCAATCAACGATTGTCCATCATCGCGCGATGTGCTGGTCTCTAACTTTGCTAAACCATTCTTATGCAATGATCGATATAACCAATCGCCCGAACTATCTCCGGTAAAAACTCGTCCAGTGCGATTTGCGCCGTGCGCTCCCGGCGCTAAACCGATGACCAATAACTTTGCTCGCGCGGGTCCAAATCCGGTGATCGGTTTTCCCCAATAATCATGACCAAGATAAGCGCGTCTTTTCGTGGCTGCGACTTCTTCTCGCCATTTCACTAGTCGAGGACATGCATTGCAATCAGTTATTGCCTGATCAAGGAGTGTAAGTGAACGAATTTTTGGTGCAGCTAGAGCGGGATTAGTGCGCAAGAGACCAAGCCATTCCATCAAGAATGTCAGATTCGGAAGCCACAAATTCTTGAGCTTTGGAATGAATCAGAATTCGAGAGAGCACGAGTGAGCCTGCTGCAATCACATCAACGCGTCCTGGGTGCATGTATGGCAGTGCTGCAATCTCATCGCGAGTCATCCGTAAAAATCTCTGCGATATTTCATGAGCACGTTCTGCCGATATCCGCGCCAAATGAATGGAGTATCGGTCATACGCCTCGAGCTCGAGCGCAGCTGCCGCGACTGTCGTCGCAGTTCCTGCGACGGCGATCAATGTGGAGGCTTGTGAAATGGGAACATGCGCCGCTGCACCAAGAATTGCCTCATCAATATCAGCAATCGCTCGTTCAATGTCGAGTTGTTGCGGTGGAATCGTTAATAAATGGCGCTCACTCATGCGAACGCATCCGATGTTCTGACTCTTCGAGAATTCAACTTCGGTCGATCCAAAGACAAATTCTGTCGATCCGCCGCCGATATCAATGACGAGATAAGGGGCGCCATCACCACGTAGCTCTTTTGTGGCCCCCATAAAGGAAAGACGGGCCTCTTCCTCTCCACTAATAACTTCTGGTTCAACTCCGAGAATTGCTTTCACACCATCGATGAAGAGATTCCGATTCGTGGCATCACGTGTCGCACTCGTTGCGCAGAATCTGATTCGCTGAACTCCGCGACGTGCAATCTCGTGACTAAATTCCTCGGTTGCTTTCAATGTTCGCTCCAGCGCTTCTGGGTGGAAAGCTTTGTTCTTATCCACACCTTGGCCCAATCGAACAATCTCCATTGTTCGATTAACTTCTCTGAAACTATCGCCTTCGATATCGGCAATCAGTAGACGGATGGAATTTGTTCCGCAATCAATTGCTGCGACGCGAGTCATTGTTGACGCCGCTCTAAACAATTGCTGTTACGCCACCACTCGGGCAAGAGCGATAACGCTTCATCACCAAGAGGGTTCACACCTTCGCCTGCAGCAAGCGAATGTGCAATCAACGAGTGTAGGCATTTCACGCGATCCGGCATGCCGCCAGCAGAAATATCAGTGATCTCTGGAACATCGACGCCTAACGCAGAGCGCGCTGCGATGTATTTTTCATGAGCAGTGCGATAAGCAGCCGCAAGTTCGATATCGGTGCTGAGACGTTCATTCATTTCGGACATCAAAGGCGAATTTTCTAACGTCGATATCTCGGATGTCAGATTAGGACAGGTTGCATAGTAGAAAGTGGGAAATGGCGTCCTATCGCTAAGCCGAGGTGGAGTCTCAACAACCGCGGGATTTCCGCATGGACATCGATATGCAATCGCATGGACATCTCGTGGAGTACGTCCTAATTGAACTTCAATAGCAGCAAGATCTTCTTGCGTTGGTTTCGAACTCATGGAGTGGAATTTCCAACTCCAACTGAGGTTATCGATGAGATAACCCGTGAATACCAAGGAACACCCAATGGAAATTCTTGATTAATCGGCGCCGCCGTCTGAGTGCTGTTATCAATTTCGGAAGTTATACCCAAAATGATGTACTGGCGCTCGCCAGGAAGGACGAAGTGAAGTCTCTCGCGCGCTTGAGCTTTCACATAATCAGGATCACGCCAACGCTGGAGTTCGGCACGCGCCTCCAGAAGTTTCTTCTTATTTGATTCAACATCAGCTTGTAACGCACTAATCTGCGCGCGTTGGACAAAATAATGTTGCGTTGGTGGTGCGAGCGTTACTGCCACAACGAAGAGCACTATGAAAAGAATTAATAACCGAGTTGAAATTCCGCGCTTCTCCGCAAAACCTTCAAAAGATTGACGGAGCGAGATTCGCTTCCGCTTCATGAAGGCTCCTGACGAAATTAGCGGGCGCTAAAGCGTGGGAATGCCTCGCGACCAGCGTACGTGGCTTGGGAACCGAGTTCTTCTTCGATTCGTAGCAACTGATTGTACTTAGCAACACGCTCGCTTCGAGCAGGTGCACCGGTCTTGATCTGACCGCAGCGGGCTGCGACCGCAAGATCTGCAATCGTGGTGTCTTCAGTTTCGCCGGAACGATGGCTCATCATGGAGCGATAACCCGCCTTGTGCGCCATTGCGACGGCATCTAAGGTTTCGGTGAGCGTTCCAATTTGATTCACTTTCACAAGAAGAGCGTTCGCAGTTTGCGATTCGATTCCACGAGCTAGGCGTTCTGGATTCGTGACAAAAAGATCATCGCCTACGAGCTGTACTTTCGAGCCCAATTCATTTGTGATTGCTTTCCAACCATCCCAATCATCTTCAGAGAGTGGATCTTCGATCGAAACCAGTGGATATGAATCAACCAGTCCTTTGTAATAAGCAATCATCTCGGCCGATGTCAGTGCTGATCCTTCGAAATCGTACTTTCCATCTTTATGGAATTCAGTAGCTGCAACATCCATCGCCAGCGCGATTTCGCTACCAACTTTGAACCCAGCTTTCTCGATCGCTTCAATAATGAGATCAAGTGCAGCCCGATTACTCTCAAGATTTGGCGCAAATCCGCCTTCATCGCCAATGCTCGTAGCAAGGCCACGCTTTTTCAAAACCGCTTTAAGGTTGTGGTAAATCTCAGCGCCATGACGGAGCGCTTCTTTAAATGATGTCGCACCAATCGGGGCAATCATGAATTCTTGGATATCAACGTTTGTGTCTGCGTGAGCTCCGCCGTTGAGAATATTCATCATCGGAACTGGGAGGAGATTCGCATTTCCACCACCGATAAAGGAGTAGAACGGCAGTTTCTTCGATTGGGCCGCTGCTTTTGCAACTGCAAGGGATACGCCAAGAATCGCATTTGCACCTAGTGATGACTTATTTACTGTGGCATCGAGCTCAATCATCTTCTCATCGAGTCCGCGTTGGTCGAAAGCATCGTGACCAATAACAACCGGTGCAATCTTCTGAGCGACATTTTCTACAGCGTGAATAACACCTTTACCAAGGTATCGAGCGCCCCCATCGCGAAGTTCTGCAGCTTCAAATGCTCCGGTCGATGCTCCGCTTGGGACGGCAGCTCTAGCAAAGGAGCCGTCGGAGAGAGTTACATCTACTTCTACTGTGGGATTGCCACGCGAATCAAGAATCTCGCGCGAACTGAGAGATTGAATAGTTGTTTGAGTCACGGGCGCGGAGTCTAGCGTGATTCCTCGCGAGTCATGCCATCGCGAAATTCAAGCGCAGCCTTGCGGAGCGCCACTTCGGGATCGATTCCATGCTCAACGGCCCAGGCAATGAGTGCAAGTAATTCTTGACCGAGCGCTTCCTCGGTAGGTGCAATCTCACGATGAGGAAGATCAGGAGTAGAAATTTGATTCTTCTGCGCACGATAAATCAATTTTGTGGCGAGCGATAAAGCTGGCTGTCCGATCGGAACGCCGTCGTGTGCGCTCGTGCGACCTTTTTCTTCCCGCTTGATTCGTTCCCAATTCTCAAGAACATCGCCAGCAGAGCCCGCTTTCGTATCCGAAAAAACATGTGGGTGGCGAGAAATCAATTTATCGGCCACGCCTCGCGCAACATCATCAACCGTGAATGGTTCGTTGCCATGCTCTTCTGCGATGCGAGAATGAAAATAGACTTGCAGCAGAATATCGCCCAACTCTTCTCGCATATCGGCGCGATTACCTGATTCGACTGATTCAACGAACTCATAGGACTCTTCAAGCAAATACTTCAAAAGAGATTCGTGCGTTTGTTCAGCGTCCCATGGACAACCACCGGGTGATCGGAGTTTGTTCATCACCTCTGCGAGGCGAATGAGGTTCTCGTAAGCCATCCGAGACTTTACTTATCAGTTACTGCATCACCTGCAGGATCAGCGGCAGCAATTGTCAACGTCGCTGGATCCCAGGTTCCATACCGTGGATTCACTTCGACTTTGAGTTTCTTTGCCATCTCAGTAACGAGCGCTTGAATCTTCTCGTTTACTGCTGTGTTATCTAAACCTGTGGCAGTCTCTCGCTCACTCAGCTTACGGAGAACGAGATCCCGCTTGAGCACTTGATCAAGACCAGATGATGGAATCGATGCATTCACCAGGATGTTCGGCAAATTGGCTTCGCCACCAATGCTGGTGAAAATCTCTACCTTGTATGCTTCAAGATCAGAGGTTGTGACTTGGATTTTTTCGGTCTTAGCTACTTCTTCAATAATCAAGTTTGAGATCATGTACGCAAGTTGTGAACGCGTGAGATCAGCGCCAGTTTCAAGCTGCATCTGTGAAGTATCGACATCTTTACGCTCCGCAAGGATCGTGTCGACCTGGGTTTGTAGCTCAGTAAGTTTGATCTCGGTCTCGCCAACGGTGGCTGCAGAATCAACTTGAGAGCAGCCGGTCAAAAATAGCGCTGCGGTGGCGAGGAATAATCCAAGAACTTTCTTCACTACAACTCACTTTCGTAAGGGGCGTTCCAGAAGAGTCTCGGCTAACTCAGTCGCCCAATCAAGAAGGGAAGTATCCCCTATTTCATCGCCGCTGTCGCCCGCCTCCCATGCTGCAGTCTGGGGGCGAGCAATCATGACGACCTTCGTTACTGATTTCACAATTGACCCTGGATAAAGCCGTTGAATTTTCAACTGTAGAGATTCGCTCGGAGCCAATGGTGCGACTTTCACGAATTTGCCCTGTACAGCAAAATCTGTAATGCCGTGCGATTTTACGTAATTTCGCAATCTCGCGACTCTCACTAGACGCTCGGCTTCTGGTGGCAAGGCGCCAAATCGATCGATTAATTCCTCTCGAATCGCGTCGATGTCGCTGGATTCTCGTGCATCAGCAAGGCGTCGATAAAGATCAAGTCGAAGGCGATCTGAAGGCACATAATCAGGCGAAAGATGTGCGGTGATAGGAAGCTCAACTTTGCATTCAACGTTCTCTTCAACTCCATCTATGACGCCACGTTTATATTCATTAACCGCATCTCCGACCATCCTCATATAGAGATCAAAGCCAACATCTGCGATATGCCCTGATTGCTCACCGCCGAGTAAATTTCCCGCTCCGCGAATTTCTAGATCTTTCAGAGCAACTTGCATACCAGCGCCGAGTTCGGTGTTTTTTGCGATAGTTGTGAGTCGATCAAGCGCCAGTTCTGTAAGTGGTTTATCGACTGGATAAAGGAAGTATGCGTAGGCGCGTTCTCGACTTCGGCCAACTCGGCCACGAAGTTGGTGAAGTTGCGAAAGGCCAAACACGTCCGCTCTTTCAACGATCAGAGTATTTGCATTTGCAACGTCGATTCCATTTTCGACAATCGTCGTGCAAACCAAGACATCGAAATCACGATTCCAGAATGCAATAACCACTTGTTCAAGCGCCGTCTCGTTCATCTGTCCGTGTGCAACCGCAACTCGAGCATCAGGAACTAAACGCCGAATGCGTGCAGCAGTATCATCGATTGATTCGACTCGATTATGGATGTAAAAGACCTGTCCATCGCGCAAAAGTTCTCGATGGATTGCAGCAGCAACTTGTTTATCGTCATGTGCTCCGACATAAGTCAAGACTGGGTGTCGCTCCTCAGGTGGCGTTGCAATCGTGGACATCTCACGAATACCGGTGATAGCCATCTCAAGTGTTCGCGGAATTGGAGTAGCAGACATCGCCAGCACATCCACGCTTGCCCGAAACTTCTTCAGTTTCTCCTTATGTTCTACGCCAAATCGCTGCTCTTCATCGACAATGATGAGTCCAAGATCGCGAAACTTCACATCTTCTGAGAGTAATCGATGAGTTCCGATCACAACATCGATATTTCCTGCTTCAAGACCCTTTAGTGATTCGCTGATCTCTTTCGCTGTATTGAATCGAGAAAGCCCAGCAACTTTGAGTGGGAATCCGGCATAGCGACTGTTGAATGTCGCAAAGTGTTGTTGGGCAAGCAACGTTGTGGGAACTAATACTGCGACTTGTTTTCCATCTTGCACCGCTTTAAAGGCTGCGCGGACCGCAATCTCTGTCTTTCCATACCCGACATCGCCACACACGATGCGATCCATTGGGTAAGGACGTTCCATATCTGCTTTCACTTCATTGATTGTTGAAAGTTGATCAGGAGTCTCGACATAGGCAAAAGAATCCTCAAGTTCTCGCTGCCATGTTGTATCGGCGGAAAATGCATAGCCTGGTGAGCTCGTGCGAGCGGCGTAAAGCCTGATGAGCTCGCCAGCAATCTCCTTCACAGCTTTCTTCGCTCGACTCTTTGCTTTAATCCAATCGCCACCGCCAATTCGATGCACTGCAGGAGTCTCACCGCCAACGTATCGAGTGATTTGCTCGAGCGCATCCGTCGGGACATAGATCCGATCAGCGGGTTGTCCCTTTTTCGATGATGCATACTCAATAACAAGGTACTCGCGTGATGCTCCCGCAACTACACGTTGCACAAGTTCTATATATCGCCCAACTCCATGTTGTTCATGAACTACATAATCCCCGGATTTAAGTTCGAGCGGATCAATTGTTCTTTTTCTTCTCGAAGGCATTCGGGTAGAGGTGACACGAGAATCACGGGCGCCGGTGATATCTAATTCTGTAATCAGCACAATCTTCTTCTCATCATCAAAGAAACCGCATTGCAATTGGGTCGTAATCAGATAAACTGAATTACGCACTGGCTGGAAATCTAAAGCTTCAGTAATGACGGCTGGAATGTCTGCATCACTCAGAATGTCTCGATATCGCTCAACTAATCCATGCCCATGAAGCGAGACAATCACTAGGTAGCCGGTTGAGAGCCAATTGCTAACACTAGTAATGAATTTCTCGATATCACCGTGGAAAGGATCGATATCTTTGAACTGAGTGATTGTTCGGACATCTTCATAACCGAAGAGATCGAGATTGCGCCAATTCATATCTCGATTAAGTGCTAATTCTCGAACACTTTCAAAGGTAACAAATGCTCCAGGTTGCAATTCAGTGTGAAGCGGAACGCTCGTACTTCCTCTTTCAGGAGCGCTCATAGCTACGTTTGACCAAGCTGCTTCCAGGAATTCTTGGTTTGTTGCGATCAAATCATGAACTCGTGATCTGATGCGCTCACTTTCAATATTGATGATTGTGAATTTGCCAGGTAAGAAATCTAGAAGTGCTTTCATTCCTGGTTGAAGTGCAGCAGCGAGTGATTCGATTCCCTCCACATAGATTCCTGTTTCGATTTTCGAGAACATTTCAACTAAGGATGGATAAAGCAATTTCAGCTGTGCAGCGCGCTCCTTCATATCTTTCGTGATAAGAATTTCACGGCAAGGAATGAGTGTGACTGGACCAATTACTGGAGAGAACGTTCGCTGGTCTCCAATCTCAAAGTACTTGATGTCCTCAATCTCGTCACCAAAGAACTCAATTCGAATTGGATGTGCATCAAGAGGAGGAAAAACATCGATGATTCCACCGCGGACCGCAAAATCACCACGCCGTTCAACGAGATCGACTCGGTTGTAGGCACGTTCGCTTAATTCGCCGATCAACCTCTGAAAATCATATTCGGTACCAATATTCAAAGTGATGACTGGCGTATCAATTATCGAAGCAATGATTGGTTGGACGAGCGCTCGTGCCGTAGTTACAACGATCTTTGCACTCGAAAAGTTGAGTAATGTTGATATGCGCTTTGCAACCGTATCGCTATTTGGACTTAATCGTTCATGCGGCAAGGTCTCCCAGGCAGGAAACTCCAATACGCCTTCGCAGAGTTCAGATAGCTCTCCGACCAGGGATGCTGCGCGTTGACTGGAATGAGTAACTACAAGCACCGGAGTTCGTTCTGCTTGATCTGCTACGAGAAAAGGAATTGCCGAAGCTGAAGCAATGATGGTTTCGGCATCTGCATTCAACGCTTCTTGCGTTGTTTCAGATAGCGAGACGAGGCCACGTAACTTCGCTTTCATTCAATCACTTCCTTTCCTTACAGAAACATGTGGAGCACAACGCCTTTTAGCCCCTTTCAAGAAAGAAGGGGGCTTCTCACCTTGATCAGGGGCTTATATGAAATCGAACAGCAATACTAGCGTGTCATTATTAGCCCGTGTCCGAGCTCAATCAATCCCACGATAATTCAGCGCTTCGCAGCGATGTACGCCGACTCGGCGACTTGCTTGGACATTCGCTTGCGCGTCAAGATGGCGAGGCTTTACTCAATCTTGTCGAATTAGTACGCAAGTCAGTGCGCGAAGGAAATGGTGAAGACTTACTTAAATCCATCTCAACCGCAGATTCGGTAAAACTAGTACGAGCTTTCAACGTGTATTTCAATCTTGCAAACGTTGCCGAGCAAGTGCACCGCTCTCGTATTCTCGCCAACGAGCGAAACTCTGGCGGCTCATGGCTTTCCCGCGCAGTTCAAAATATCATCGATGCTCGCATAGCCGGACAAGATTTCTCTGACGCAGACTTACGTAAATGGCTGGAAAATTTCGAAGTACGTCCTGTTTTCACTGCACATCCGACTGAAGCTGCGCGCCGCTCAATCTTGAGTAAATTATCTACAATCTCGGAATTACTGGATCAACCTGAAAGTGATGTTCGCGAACGTCGTCTCGCCGAAGCAGTCGATTTACTATGGCAGACCGATGAACTTCGACTTGGGCGACCCGAGCCACTTGATGAGGCAATCAATGCGCTTTATTACCTTGATGATCTCTTCCGCTTTACAGTGCCCGAAGTACTCGATGACTTTGCGCGCGAGCTTGCTCGACTAGGCATCAATCTCCCGCCAACTGCGACGCCTTTAACATTCGGTTCTTGGATTGGCGGTGATCGTGATGGCAACCCCAACATCACTCCTGAAATCACGAAGCAAGCAATCGCACTTCAGATGGGCCATGCAATCCGTGTGACGTTGGAAGCGCTCGATGAATTGCGTCAAGCGCTATCAGTCTCAACCAAGTTAGCCGGAACTTCTGAAGCGCTTGTTCAATCAGTTGCCCGTGATCTCGAATTATTGCCCGAGATTGAACCTCGTTTTAAACGAATCAATGTGGAAGAGCCATATCGGCTCAAGGCCACGGCGATTCGCCATAAATTACTTTTAACGAGAGATCGTCACGTGCAAGGAACTCCTCATGTACCAGGCCGTGATTATGCAGATACCGCCGAGCTCATCAGCGACTTGATGTTGATGTACAACTCTCTACTTGCCAATCGAGGCGAGCTCATTGCACATGGACTTCTTGAACGCACAATCCGCACAGTTGCGGCATTTGGCCTTACCCACGCAACGATGGATGTTCGTGAGCACTCTGGAGCGCACCAAAAAGTCATTGAATCATTGATGCCAGAAAAGAGTTATGAAGCGCTTTCGGCTGAGGAGAAATGCGCGCTCCTTACTACCGAGCTGACTGCTCCACATCGCGATTCGAGTTCGCTGGATGAAACGGATTCGAAGACGCTTCGGACTTTCATAGCCATCAAAGAAGCCCAAGATAACTTTGATTCCACCGTGGTCGAGACGTACATCATCTCCATGACTAAAGGTCCGGAAGATGTACTGGCTGCCGCATACCTCGCGAAAGAAGCAGGTTTGTTGGACCTTGCCCACAATATTGCCCGAGTCGATATCGCTCCACTCCTTGAAACCGTTGCAGAACTTCGAGCGGCTGGAGATATCTTGGAGAAATTGCTCTCCAATCCTGTTTATCGAAAGATCGTGGAGTTACGTGGCAATATCCAAGAAGTGATGCTCGGCTATTCTGATTCAAATAAAGATGCCGGTATTGCAACAAGCCAATGGGAGATCCATCAAGCCCAACGCAAACTACGCGATGTTGCTCGAAAGTACGGCATCAAATTGCGACTCTTTCATGGTCGCGGCGGCTCTGTTGGACGCGGTGGCGGTCCTACATATGACGCAATCATCGCGCTTCCATGGGGAACGCTTGATGGACAGATCAAGATGACGGAGCAAGGCGAAGTTATCTCTGATAAATATGCACTTCCCTCACTCGCTCGCGAGAATGTTGAACTCACTCTCGCCGCTGCCCTCGAAGCAACCGTTCTAAATCGCGCTGCTCGACAGAGTCCAGAAGATCTAGTTTTGTGGAATGCTTCGATGACTGCAATCAGCGACGCCTCTTTTACACGTTATCGCTCTCTAGTTGAACATCCAGATCTACCCTCATATTTCTATCAATCAACGCCAGTTGAACAACTCGGCAACTTGTTTTTGGGTTCACGTCCTTCGCGACGCCCTGACGCGAGCGCAGATCTCTCTTCACTTCGCGCTATTCCATGGGTTTTTGGTTGGACTCAATCGCGTCAGATTGTTCCGGGTTGGTTCGGTGTCGGTAGTGGATTAAAAGCAGCGCGCGAAGCTGGACATGAGAAGACTATGAAGGCGATGCTGAAGGATTGGCATTTCTTCCGCACATTTATCAGCAACGTTGAAATGACGGTAGCAAAGACTGATCTTGAAACTGCATCCAAGTATGTCGCGGCTCTCGTTGAACCGAAGCTCCAACATTTCCTCGAGACTATTAAGACGGAATACGAATTGACTGTCGCTGAGTTGCTGTTACTAACGGGCAAATCTGAGATCCTCGGTGACCAACAGATCCTTGCGCGTACTCTTGCGATTCGTGATGCTTATCTTGCTCCGCTACATCTCCTACAAGTGTCTCTGCTGAAGAAAGTACGCGACGACAACAATGATCCATTGATTACTCGAGCATTATTACTCACTATTAATGGTGTTGCTGCCGGACTCCGTAATACCGGCTGATTAGCTATTGAAGTTCTGCTGCGTCTTCTCTAGCCCATTTTCAATCAACGACTCAACAGCATCAGAGCCGGTGATAAGAAATTCTTCTAAGGTCTTCCGCTCATTGCTCGAAAATGGTTTCAAAACAAAATCACCAGGATCTTGCTGACCTGGTGGTCGACCTATGCCAAGCCGAAGTCGGAAATAGTCACCGCTTCCCAGAGCTGAAGTAATGCTCTTGAGGCCGTTATGTCCGTTATCTCCCCCGCCAAATTTCACGCGAATCGCTTGAAATGGAATATCCAATTCATCGTGGGCGACGATGATGTGATCGCCCTTCACTTTGTAGAAATCTGCCAGCGCTTTAGTGGGGCCGCCTGACTCATTCATGTAACAACGGAGCGTCGCCACAACTAAAGATGGAGTTTCCGCGCCAACACCGAGTCGAAATTCAGCAACATTTGCACGGGCTTTATGTGATGAGAATTTAACGCCAGCAACCTGCGCCATATGAGCAGCAAGCATCGCGCCAACATTGTGACGAGTTTTTTCGTATTCCTCACCAGGATTACCAAGGCCAATCACCAACCAACGGTTGGGATGGGATGCGCTCTTATCCTTGTTTGAACGACCAAACATAGATAAAGGTTAGTCGTTAGAGACTACTTGGCCTCTTCAGCGGCGGCGCCTTCAGCAGGAGCTGCGGCAGCCTCACCTTCAGCAGGAGCTGCGGCGACAGGAACAACTTCTTCAACAGCTGTACGGACTGAAAGGTGAATAACAACCATCTTTGGATCACTCTTGAGAGTGACGCCAGCAGGAAGCACGACATCGCCAGCAGTCTTCGAATCACCAGCAGGCAGACCTTCGATATCGAGATCAAGAGATGAAGGAATGGAAGTGACATCTGCTTCAACTTCGATGGTGTTATGGACGTGCTCAAGAATTCCTTCTGGATCGTGCTTACCATGTGCATGAACTGGCACGTGAACCACCACGCGCTCACCACGGCGAACGATAATCAAATCGATATGTTCAAGAGTTCCCTTGAGTGGATTTCTAACAATTGACTTCGGAAGAGTGAGTTCTTGTTTTCCATCTAAATCAATATTGAGGAGGACGTTTGAAGTCTTAATTGCGACACCGACTTCGCGAGCTGGAAGAGAGATATGTGTTGGCTTCTCTCCATGTCCGTAAATAACTGCAGGAACATTGCCATCGCGGCGGATTCTGCGTGATGCGCCTTTTCCGAATTCATTACGGAGCGCGCCTTTGATTGATACTTCAGCCATTTTTAAGCCTTTCGTCGATAACGGGGTCTACCCCTCGCCTTAAGTGGGTGGAAGGTTACCTAAGGGCTCGCGTAAGCGCAAAATCGCGCTTAGTTTCGACGAAATCTCCTTGCGATACGCCACGAAATCAGAACGACCACCACGATTGCAAAATAATGCCAGAAACCAAGTGGGAATCGTTCATGCGCAGGTAGATCTTGATCGACCTTTGATGCGCTTCTTGGTAATTCGATTGTTGCAACAACCCCAGCATGATCGCTTGCAAAGCATTTCTCATTTCCACAATGCCACACACTTGAACCGTCGGGCCAGACATTTCCGATGATTTTTGAACTCACGGTTGCGTAAACATTCTTAGTGAAGATGTAATCAAGGCGATCGGTAAACCCGTACTGATTACCAAATTCTTTCGCACTCTGGACACGTAACTTGTCGGGGCCATTCAATAGCGCACCTGCACCCCAAGTGAAATAACGCGGGTTTTTGGCGTCCGGCGAAGCATTCTCAAATCCAGCTTCAACCATTGTGGAATAGGCATTGCATTTAGCGCCACCAGGTGTAGGGCATGTTTCACTTGCTACCGGTTGCAGCCCAGGATTTGGTTCAGTCGTTGGGCGAGGATCACGATAATCGGCATTGAAGTCACCCATGATGATGATTGGCATCTTCGCATCTTTGAGATCAGCAACGAGTTGTTGTGCTTGCAGCGCAGAATTTGGAATCTTGTTCTCATCCCAAATCGATTCAAGATGTGTCGTAATCAACCGGACCACAGAATCCTTAACTTTGAAATCGGCCCAGGTGTAGCCACGATAAATCGTCATAATAGTTGGGACTATTGAATAGGTAGCGTCGTACTCGGTATTTCCGACTTGAATAATCTTATCTTTCACATCATCTCGGACTAAGAGAGCATCGCCGATGGTGAAACCGCAGGCTGCAGTATCTTGACCGAAAATGGGATTAAAGATCTCTGGATCCCGAACTTTGGTGACATATGGAATTGCTGCGATGGAATAGCCAGGATTGAACGCTTCAACTCCATTTGCCGTAGCTAATGAATAGCCAACTCCCGTTTCTTTTGTGGCCGCGATGAATTGATCAAGGAAATTGAAGACTTCGACTTTGTCGGAGAAAAGATCTTTCTTGCAGTACCAGATTGTTGCTTCCTGAACTCCAATAATCTCAGGACGATCTTGGGCTGCCTCCCGCGCAAGTTTCGGTGCTCGGGCGGCGAAATTCGTCTTCTTAACTTGATCCCACATAAATTGAGCGGCCTTTGGAAAATTTGGAATTAACTCCAGTGCTACGCCAACATCTGCACCAAGATAGAGGTTACGCGACATTACTGTGATGCGATAAGGCTCTTCACTATGTGCGGGCGTTATTGGAATGAAAATCAGCGCACAGATAAGTGCGCCGAGTTTCTTAAGAGTGGCCATCAAAGAGGCTTGTGACCGAACCATCTTCAAATACTTCGCGAATCGCGCGGGCAAGTAAGGGAGCGATAGAAAGCACTGTGAGATTCGGGAATCTGCTCTCTTCGGGGATTGGAAGTGTGTTTGCAACAACTACTTCACTAACTTTCGAATTTCTTAACCGGTCAGCAGCAGGTCCAGAGAAGACTGGATGCGTTGCTGCAACAATCACTTCGCGCGCGCCTGCGTCATAGAGAGCATCGACTGCTTTGGTGATTGTTCCTGCAGTATCAATCATGTCGTCGATAACAACACATGTTTGGCCATCAACTTCACCTACGACGCGACCTGTGACAGCTTCATTCGGGATTCGTGGATCGCGAGTCTTATGAATGAATGCAATCTGTGTGCCACCAAGAAGATCGCTCCAACGTTCTGCGACTCGGACTCGACCCGAGTCCGGCGAGACGATTGTGAGACGTGAACGATCAACTTTCGAGCCTACGTAATTTGCCAACAATGGAAGTGCGAAGAGATGGTCAACTGGACCATCGAAAAAGCCTTGAATCTGTGAAGTATGCAGATCAACGGTCATAAGTCGATCAGCGCCAGCAGTCTTAAAGAGATCTGCCATGAGTCGCGCCGAGATTGGTTCGCGACCGCGGTGCTTCTTATCTTGACGCGCATATCCATAAAACGGAGCGATGACTGTGATGCGCTTAGCTGATGCACGCTTGAGTGCATCGACCATGATGAGTTGTTCCATGATCTGCTTATTTACTGGTGCGGTATGACTTTGAATTACGAAAGCATCACAACCACGAACGCTCTCTTCGAAGCGGATAAAAATCTCACCATTAGCAAAGTCATATGCAGAGGTTGGGGTGATGGGTACGCCGAGTTCGGCAGCGACTTCCTCGGCAAGTTCCGGATAACCGCGACCGGTAAAGATTCGCAGGCGCTTCTCAGAACTGAGACGGAGTTCGTTGCTCATTTCGACCCTTCCTTCTTCTCTGCTGCTTGAGCGGATTTTGAACCTTTGCGTTTCTTCATGACCCAGCCGAGAATATTAGTTTGCTTCGCGCGTCCGATTCCTAGGGCGCCCGGTGGAACATCTTCGGTAATTACCGAACCAGCGGCGGTGTATGCCCCATCGCCAATGGTCACTGGTGCTACCAACATCGAATCGCTTCCAATTCGTACATGATCACCAATCACCGTCGCATGCTTTTCGACTCCGTCGTAATTGACGATAACGGTCGCGGCGCCAATATTGGTCTCACTTCCAATGGTTGCATCACCGACGTAGGAGAGGTGAGGGACTTTCGATCCTTCCCCAATCGTTGAATTTTTGATTTCGACAAATGACCCAACTTTTGCATTTCCCGTCAACACTGTGCCGTTGCGCAAATGCGAATAAGGGCCGACAACAGAATCTGGGCCAATGCGACTTGATTCGCAGTGAGATTCAAAGATTTGTGAGCCAGCAGCCACATCACAATCAATCAACGTTGTGCGCGGACCAATGACAGCTGAAGTTCCAACTTTCGAAGCGCCTTTGATGGTCGTTCCAGGTTCAAGCCGGACATCGACTGCAATCTCAGCGCTTAAATCAATCCATGTAGTCATGGGATCAACAATCGTCACGCCACTTTTCATCAACGCATCACAGATCCGCGCATTCATGATGAAACTGCAGGTGGAAAGTTGGGCACGATCATTGATGCCCCAAATCTCGGTGTAATCATCAGCCGAAAAAGCGGCCACTTTCTTCCCATCGCCCTTCAAGATTGCGATGACATCGGTGAGATATTCCTCTTTCTGCGCGTTATTTGCCGAGAGCTTAGTTAGAGCGTTTTTCAATTCTGAAAGCGCAAAAATATAGACCCCTGAATTAATCTCAAGAGTCTCTTTCTCTTCCGCTGTCGCATCTTTCTCTTCAACGATCTTGGAGAGTGATCCATCGGAATTTCGAATCACACGACCGTATCCACTCGGGTCGGGTAACTCTGCGGTTAAGACTGTGGCGCTGGCTTGTGCGCTCGAATGCGCCGCCAATAACTTCGTCAAAGTTGCGCCAGTGAGTAATGGAGTATCGCCTGCACAGACAATCACAATTCCGTCAGATGAATAATCGTGGAGAGCTAACTTGACCGCATGCCCCGTTCCGCCACGAACTTCCTGAAACACCGATCGTGCATGAGGAGCGATTGATGAGAGATGCGAGGTCACTTCTTCTTTTGAAGCACCAACAACAACGCGAGTTTCTTTTGGATTGAGTGAGGAGACTGCATGTAAAACATGGCCGAGTAAAGAGCGACCTGCGATTTCGTGGAGGACTTTGGCGCGCGTGGATTTCATCCGAGTGCCCTCGCCAGCGGCGAGGATTACTGCGAGATCCAGCTGGCTCAACTCCCCACCTTTCCTCGCCTTGCAGAGACCATTCTATTTCTTCTCTTCGCGCTAGCTCCTCCACCAGGTATCGATCCTGGACCCTGGGCTTCAAAGGCCCATGTGCTAGCCACTACACAATGGAGGAACCTGAATTCTATCGGTCAGCCCCACTCCGTCATAAATCGAGGTTTTACACGCTTTCAACCACACGCGCACCAGGTACTGGCCCTGATGCTCGAACTACATTTCCGACAACGCCGCTTGAGGTAAGTGCGACAACGAGATCGAGTGCATGATCTTCATTCTCTGCCAAGAAGGCGACGGTCGGGCCAGAGCCAGAAACCAAACCACCAAGGGCTCCATAATCCATTCCAACATCAAGGATCAATCTCAGCGCTGGCTTCAATGAACATGCTGCAGGTTGTAGATCATTAGAGAGAGCTTTTCCGAGTGCAACTGCATCTCCTGCAGAAAGTGCGTGTAACAGAGAGTCACTGATGTGCGGTGGCGAAACTTGGAGCCCTTCGCGGAGTCGATCACACTCGTTATAGACAGCGGGAGTAGAAAGTCCGGAGCTCGACATCGCAAGGACCCAACTATAAGAACCACGCGAAAGAACCGGTGTTATCTGTTCACCTTTTCCAGTTCCAATTGCGGTTCCACCTGAAATCGTAAACGGGACATCGGCGCCAAGTTCTGCACCAATCTTCTCCATCTCGTTTCGCTTCAAACCTAAACTGAATAATGAATCAATCGCGACGATTGTGGCGCCAGCATCGGCGCTACCGCCCGCCATTCCGCCAGCAAGAGGAATTTCTTTCGCAAGCGAGATAGCCAAACCATCAGCAATCTCAAATTTTCGCACCATAATTTCAGCTGCTCGATAAGCCAAATTTGTTCGATCAAAAGGTAGATGATCGTTATGTTTTCCAGTTGAACTGAGATGAATTCCTGGATCATCAGTAATTGCAACTGTGATATCGTCAAAGATTGAGACTGCTTGAAAGACAGTAGCTACGGGATGAAAACCATTGCCTTGTAGTGGGCCGACCGAGAGTTGGAGATTGATCTTTCCCGGAACACGTACGACCACGGATGACGGCATGTGGTGAGCGTATTACTTCAGTGCGTTTATCGCCTATCTAACTGCTTTGCGATTGCAGCAAAGCGCTCTACTGCGAGAGATTCGCCTCGTGTTGTGGGATCGATTCCTGCGCTTGCTAGAGCGGATTCAGCCTCTCCTGAACCTCCATAAATGTCAGAATAGATTGCTCGAAGCATCTTTCGACGCTGACCAAATGCGCGATCAATGAGATCAAAAGTAGTGCGACGAAGTTGTTCGTCTCCCAGCGGTTCGTGGCGGATGAATTTCACCAAGGATGAATCGACATTAGGAACTGGCCAAAAGACTGAACGAGAGACTGAATCTGCCAAGATCATGTCACACCACCACGCAGCTTTTGCACTCGGAACTCCATATGTCTTGCTTCCGGGTTTGGCTGCAAGTCTCTCTGCGACTTCAGTCTGGACCATCACTACTCCAGATGTAATGGAAGGGAAACGTTCTAGGAATGTCAGAAGTACTGGAACCGAGACGTTGTAGGGAAGATTTGCAACGAGTTTCGTCGGTGCGTCAGGTAAATCAAATAACTTCATCGCATCTTGATTGATTACGGTGAGGTTCTTATCTGGGACGCCATGATTCTTTGCAGTAATAGGAAGTTGGCGGGCAAGTCGTTCATCGATTTCAATTGCAGTAACTCGATTGGTAGCTTGTAAGAGAGCCAAGGTTAGCGAACCAATTCCTGGTCCGATTTCCACAACATGATCTCCGTGATTGATGACCGCGAGACGAACGATCTTTTGGCATGTATTGGAATCAATGACAAAGTTCTGGCCAAGAGATTTAGCTGGATGAAGTTCCAGTGATTCTGCAATCTCGCGAATTTCAGTCGCTCCAAGTAGAGAGATTGTCATGGCTGAAATGAACCAAAGATTCGCTCTGCATTGTTGCTCAATGACGTCGTAAGTTCTACTAAGTCATCTCCGCGTTCTTGGGCAATAAAGCGCACAATATGTGGGATCTGGGCGGGGGTATTGAGAGATCCTCGATGTGGCATCGGCGCCAAAAAGGGTGAATCCGTCTCCACTAATAATTGTGCAGACGGTACGAGCTTTACAGCCTCTCGAAGTTGAGGCGCATTCTTGAAGGTCACAGTCCCTGCAAAAGAAAGGACATAACCTTTTTCCACACATTCTCGCGCCATTTCTGCATCACCTGAATAGCAATGAAAGACTGTGTTGTCAGGCGCTCCCTCACTTTCGAGAACATCAAGGACTGCCCGATGTGCATCGCGATCGTGAATTACCAGTGCTTTCCTGTGAAGTTTTGCGATCTCGATATGACGTTTGAAAGAATAAATCTGACGATCCTGCAACACGGGTTCCGTACGGAAAAAATCTAACCCGGTTTCACCAATTGCACGGACACGAGGATGGCTTGCAAGTCGATCAATAACAGCGAGATCTTTCTCTAAATCATCGACAACTGGCGCTTCATTTGGGTGAAGAGCCACTGCAGCGAGAACTTGAGAATTCCATTTCTCAGCGCAACGCACCGACCATTCTGATTGTTCAGCGGAATATCCAACTTGAACAATTCGATTTATTCCGACGCTAGCGGCTTCATCCAATACTCGTTTGATTTCAGGGTGATCAGGATCGGTATTAGTGACGATTTCAAGATGAGCATGGGAATCGACACACGGGACAGGAAGTGCTTCAGGTAATGGAGCTGGTTGTCGATCGAGATCTCGATTATGCCGATCTGCCATAAATTATTTAGTTCTCAAGTTCTGGAAGTCGCGGGAAGAGAATTTCGCCTTTGGAGATTCGAGTACCAGCAGAAAGTTGTCCCCACGTGGCGACATCACTGATTTTCTGGGCACCAATAGCGCCGAGAGATTGCGATGCACCAAGCGATTCCCAGAGTTTGGTCGTGGATATCGGCATGATTGGATGAAGCAAAACGGCGAGCGCGCGTAAAGATTCAGCGGTGTTAAAGAGGATCTCATCTAGTTCGGCTTTACGGCCCGGATCTTTTGCAACGAGCCATGGCTCTCTTGCCGTCACATAACCATTAACAGTCTTGCAGAAGTCCATAATTACATTGATACCAGTTTGAAAATCAAGCTTGGTAATTGCAGCGTCAGCTTGATTAACTGTGGATTGAAGCGCGTTAGAAAGAGCTTTGTCGTGCGCCACAGCAGGAAGAATTCCATCGCAATATTTTTCAACCATCGCCGCTAATCGAGAGGCAAGATTTCCAAAATCATTTGCAAGTTCGCTCGTGTAACGCGCCGCCATATCTTCCCAAGAGAAAGAACCGTCGCTACCGAACGGAATCGCCCTCATGAAGTAGTAACGGAATGCATCAACGCCAAAATGGTTCGTAATGTCCGATGGAGCGATTCCAGTGAGTTTGCTCTTACTCATCTTTTCGCCACCAACAAGTAGCCAACCATGGGCAAAGACTTTCTTGGGAACTGGAAGATTTGCTGCCATCAACATTGCGGGCCAGATAACGGCATGAAAACGAAGGATGTCTTTTCCAACTAGATGAACGTCGGCTGGCCAGTTCTTTTGGAAGAACTTTCCACCTTCACTATCGGCTGGATCAGTAAGCCCAACAGCGGTTGCATAGTTCAATAGTGCGTCGAACCAGACATAGACAACTTGTTTAGTGTCCCAAGGAACTGGAATTCCCCAATTGAATGTCGAACGCGAAATTGAAAGATCTGAGACTCCGCCTTCAAGAAAAGCTACAACTTCATTTCGAGCGCTAGCTGGCTCGCACGCTTCAGGATTCTTCTTATAGTGCTCTAGTAGCGGTTCCACAAAAGCTGAGAGCTTAAAGAACCAGTTTGTTTCACTCACCATCTCAACCGGTTTTGAATGAATCTTGCATTTACCTTCATCAAGATCGCCTGGAAGTTTGAACTCCTCACAACCAACGCAATATGGGCCCTCGTATTTACCTTCGTAGATAAATCCAGTTTCCATCAATCCTTGAAGAAATTTCTGGACTCGTTCCATATGGCGAGGCTCGGTAGTGCGAATGAAATCGTCATTTGCGATCTCTAGGTGCTTCCAGACTGGCTTCCACGCCTCTTCAACTAATCGATCACACCATTGTTGGGGTGGAGTGTCATTTGCTTCGGCAGTGCGCATGACTTTCTGACCATGCTCATCAGTACCGGTTAGGTACCAGACTGATTCACCTTTTTGGCGATGCCAACGTGTTAAGAAATCTCCAGCAACGGTCGTGTAAGCATGACCGATATGGGGCGCATCATTGACGTAATAAATCGGCGTCGTGAGATAGAACGACTTTTGCGCACTCGACATGGGCGGGATTCTATCTACTTCTCGGTAACCATGATGTCGAACACTTTCCGCTTTGGAATGTGCAATTCCTGTGCGGTCATAGCAATCGCTTCTTTTCTCGAGATTCCAGATGCTTCATTTCGGCGGACAATTGCTGCAATTTCCTGATCGGATCGTTCGGATTGTGAAGGATCGTAGCCCGCTATAACAATGGTGAATTCTCCAAGCATCTCTTTGCTTTGTGACCATGCAAATAATTCATCAAGCGTTCCACGAACTGTTTCTTCATAAGTCTTGGTTATTTCACGGCAAATCGCACCTTGTCGATCTCCCCCAAAGTACTTCCGCAAAGAATCGAGTGTCTCGATGATGCGATGTGGGGATTCGAAGAGGACAAGAGTTCGAACTTCATGTGCTCGTTCTTCACACCATGTATCACGTGCACCAGAAGTGCGTGGTGGGAATCCATCAAATGCAAAACTATCCGTCGGTAAGCCAGAGAGCGCTAAGGCAGCAAGGACTGCGCTTGGACCAGGGATAACACTTACTTTGAAACCTTTATCTATGGCCATTCGAACTGCGCGAAAACCAGGATCGCTGACTGAGGGCATTCCGGCGTCTGTAACAAGGAGAACGTTCATTCCTGCTGAAAGCTTTGCTTCAATCTCATCCAGTCGAGCAACTTCGTTTCCTTCGAAGAAAGAGAGGAGTTGTGCGCGACAATCAATTTCCAAATCCTTACAGAGTCTTATAAAGCGACGGGAATCTTCAGCCGCAACAACATCAGCCGATCTGATTGCTTCTTTTAGGCGTAGCGAAGCATCACCAACATTTCCCAATGGGACTGCTGCCAAGACCAATTCGCTCACTGCGACATTATGGCGGTCGGTATCCTTAGGACTCATGAACGCTCTCGTCGCAGATCTCAACCGTCGATTCTCGCGACGAGTCCAGATCAATTTCAGCTTGGCCCTTGTTCTCATTTTCGCGGCCGTGACGAGATTCATCAATCTTGGCCGACCTCATGAATTGGTCTTTGATGAGGTCTATTACGTTGATGGAGCGCGCGATTTTCTAAAATCGGGCGTTGAGATCGATGGGAATTCCCCAGAATTCATCGTCCATCCTCCCGTTGGGAAATGGGCAATCGCACTCGGAATAAAGATCTTCGGTGACAACCCATTTGGCTGGCGATTCACCGCAGCCCTGGTTGGAATTCTTTCAGTCCTGCTTGTGTATTTGATCTCGCGACAACTTTTCAATTCTTACTTCTTGAGTATTGCTGCTGCGACTCTGATCTCACTTGATGGTCTTCATCTGGTTATGTCGCGAACTGCTCTACTGGATATCTTTTTATCGTTTTTTCTTCTCCTCTCCTTCTACTTTCTGATAACAAATCGATTCTGGCTGATAGCTTTCTCCATGGGTCTGGCGCTCGGAACAAAATGGAGCGCAATCTATGTTCTTGCCGCGCTTGGAATATACCTACTGATAAGTCGCCGGGAGTTCATCAAAACAGCGTTGCAATGTGGAGTGATTCCACTAGCGGTTTACACCGCTTCATGGAGTGGCTGGTTCTTAAGCGATAAAGGTTGGAGCCGCGATTACTCATCTAATCCACTCATATCGTGGATTCACTATCACCGTGAGATTCTCAATTTTCACACTGGCTTGACGACTGAGCATTCCTACGAAGCAAGTGCCTGGAATTGGTTAGTGTTGGGAAGGCCGACTTCTTTCTTCTATGCAACGCCGAAAGGTTGTGGCAGTTCGAGTTGTTCGCAAGAAGTACTTGCTCTCGGAACTCCGATCCTGTGGTGGCTTGGCCTCATCGCGCTCTTTGCGACTTTGGGATATTTCATTCATCGCCGCGAGCGAAGTGCTGGGTTAATCCTCATGTTCTGGCTTTCAAGTTATCTACCATGGTTGGGCTTCCCTGAGCGAACCATGTTCTTCTTTTACGCCATCGCATTCCAGCCATTCATGATCTTAGGAATCATCTACATCGCGCAGAAAGCTCTCGAGAATGATAAGAGTCGACTAGAACGCCGACGTTATTTTGTGGGACTCATTGCGCTAACAGCGCTCTGTTTCGCCTATTTTTACCCGCTTTTTGTGGGTGGTGTGACGACCTACGCAGATTGGTACGCGCGTATGTGGTTTCCGAATTGGATCTAGTTACTCACCGGATGCACGTTGAGTGCGAATCTGTTCTTCAATTTCATCTGCTTGAACTTGATCAAAGATCTGATCAGATGCTGGGGCCATCGCTTCGCGCATAGCTTTTTCTTGCGCTTCGCTCCAAGCACCAGGAATAGTTAAATCAATAACGCGACGTTGCGTAGCAGCTTTAGGTGCAGAGACATAACTTGGAGCTGGAATTTCAGTTGGTTCCCATGTTCCTGAATTCTGATTGGGACTTCCTTTGGGAAGTATGACGATGCTCTGCACTTCTTCGGTATAAGAAGCAACACGTTCAGAGAGTGGAGTCCATTGTTCACCTGATGAAAGACCTTCGAAGATTATTCGCTTGGTATTTATGCTCTTTGAGCGTGCGATGATTTCAGAATAGTTACGGGAAGAAGGTTGGGATGAAACTTTCTGAATTGAACGAGCACGTTTGATTTCCTCTTGAATTAAGTGGATCTGATGGCGCGCGTGGACAACATATAAAGCAAATGCAGAGATTGGAAGCGACACAATAATTGGTGACACAAGTCCAAAGATTGCAAAGAAACTCACTACGACAGTTAAGCCAATTATTGAAAAGAACAAGATGCGACGAATTGCGACTTGTTGCTCGCGACGACGTGTGATTTCCTCATAGTCAGGAGTTGCATTGCCTGAGGTCACTCCCACAACTTTCATCGTCTTTTCGAATTTCTCGACTGTGCGACCAGAAACTTCTTCATGAGTGGTGATCCATCGCGGAAGGAAATAGGCAATCCACATTCCTACGATGATGAGGTAAATGAGTCCTGATCCCACGAATCCCAACCCTAAAGGTAAGAATTGGACTTTTCGGGTATTTCCCCCGTCGTTATGCAAAGTTTTTTTGTGAGGTTAGAACCGCGGATTCTCTTTTACAAAACAGAGATGGTCACGCCAAGCCCCATCAATATGGAGATATCTCGGCCTCAATCCCTCAAAAACATATCCAGATTTCTCGGCTACTCGTTTCGATGCAGCATTCTCAGGTCTTAGATTTATTTCAATCCGATGTAAACCAAGTTCTTCCAAACCGTATCGAGTCAGCTCGCGAACTGCTCTCGTCGTTAAACCTTTATTGGCATATCGCTGGTCAATCCAATAACCGATATGGCCCCCGCGATACGCGCCATATGAGATTCCGCCTAACGTGATCTGCCCAATCAAATTGCCCGCATACCAAATCGCAAGTGAGAGAGTTCGCCCAGATCTTCCTTCGCGTTGGTGATATTTGACCATTTCAAAATACGTCGGAAGATTTCGATTCTCGTCTGCAATCGGAGATGTGGCTTCCCAAGGGCTTAGCCATTCACGATTAACTCTTCGAACCTCAAGCCATGCACCACGGTCGCGATATCGAAGTGGCCGCAACGTGATCTCTCCATCGGTCAGCACCAGAGGCCACGCACTCATAGACATTTGAGACATGGTTAATTGAAGCGACGTTCCAAAACTAAGACATCGACTTCTTCTCCCGCACGTGCACCGGCAGAACTTTCCGGAATTATGACAAGCCCCGTTGCATCTGAGAGTGAGACGAGATCGCTTTGATTTTCTATTACTGTGACAAGTCGACGATTGGGATTATCTGTCGAAAGAATGCCGCGGATAAATGAATGGCGACCAATCTCACTCGTTACATCATTGGTGAGGGTTGCTTTGATAACTGGGCGGTGAATGTCGTAGAGCCCCATCATGTTACGAATCATCGGGCGAATAAAAAGTTCGGTCGAGATATAGGCGAATATTGGATCTCCAGGAAGAGCAACTACTGGAGTTTGATCTGGGCCAATAATTCCAAATGCATGACGCCCCGTACCTTCAATGAGCGGCACAACTTCGCGGACCTGGCCAAGTTGAACTAAAACCGAATAGATAAGGTCAAAGGATTCATCATGGCTCTCGCCGCAGATAACCACGAGATCAGCGCGAACAAGTTGATCCTCCACGACATCCTTTAATCGCTCTGCAGTCTCAGGAATAGTATGAACGCGATAACCAACTGCGCCAGCTTCCTTTACTGCGGTCGTCAGCAACCAAGAATTCGCCTCGAACTCATCTTCGCGATCGCGAAGTTGTGAGCCAGGTTCGACTAAATCTGCTCCCGCAGAGATCACCACAACGCGAGGTTGGGGGCGCGTTGAAAGATGATCAAGTCCTAGGGATGCCGCAAGTCCGATCTGGGTGGAACGGATTCGCGAGCCGGCTTTCATCACAACTCGGTCACCAGCAGAGACATCGAGAGCCAACGTTGCGCCATGTGCATCAAGAAGCGGCATATCGAATGCGGCGAGAGGTTTGGCCAGAGTTAGAAGTTCAGCCGCGACTTCGGCTACCTTCAACGTTTCGCTCATGCCACAACCCTACTTTGTAACTACGATTTTCCCGTGGATTCACGAAAAAGCGAATTGCGAAAACGCTTTCGAGAAGAACGAGAATTCCACCATGAGGCCGTCGATGTAGAAAGTCTCCGCTGGGAAAACCTCATCTCATCTCGCGAATTTCAGACAGCTACGGTGATTGCAAGCTACATCTCTTACGGAACAGAACCTGAGACTCGGTATATCAATGAAGAGATTCTGGCGCAGAAGAAAGTCTTACTCATTCCTCGGATATTGCCGGATAAGAATTTGGAATGGGTGCCATGGAATGGCGCTTTCGAAAATCTCCAACTCAATGGAAATCATTACGAGCCTGTGGGCGATTCTTACTCTGGACCAATTGATCTCATCATTGTTCCTGCGCTTCACATTGATCGAACCGGGAACCGACTCGGACAAGGTGGCGGCTCTTACGATCGAGCATTGCAAACCTTAAATGCGTGGAAAATTGCCTTGGTATATGCGGGCGAACTGACAAGCGAAGAAATTCCCGTTGAGAGTCATGACCAACCCGTGGATGCAGTCGCGACACCTGAATTATTAGTGCGATTTACAAAACAGAATTGAGATTGCGCGCCATCACCAAGCGCTGAACTTGGTTTGTGCCTTCATAAATCTGAGTTAACTTAGCATCACGCATCATGCGCTCGACTGGGTAATCACTGACATATCCATATCCGCCAAGGACTTGGACCGCATCGGTCGTAACCCGCATCGCTACATCGGTCGCGTAGCACTTTGAAGCCGCCGAGAAGAACGTCAGATCGGCAGCGGAATCTTCACTCTTGCTCGCCGCGGCATATGTGAGTTGGCGAGCTGCGGCAATTTCCATCGCCATATCAGCCAACATAAATTGAACGGCTTGGAAATCAAAGATTGATTTACCAAATTGTTTACGTTCGTGGGCATATTTCGTCGCAACCTCGAATGCGCCTTGCGCGATTCCTAGCGCTTGCGCAGCAATCGTGATGCGTGTGTGGTCGAGCGTCTTCATAGCTAAGCCAAATCCGCCACCAATCTCACTAATGCGACGATCATCGCCAATCTCTACATTGTCGAAATACACCTCACGAGTCGGTGATCCTTTGAAACCCATCTTCTTCTCATGTGCTCCGAATGAAACTCCAGCATCGCTCTTCTCGACGACGAACGCAGTGATCCCCTTCGAACCTTTCTCTGGATCAGTCGAAGCAAGAACGGTATAGAAATCTGAAAATCCCGCATGCGAGATCCATTTCTTACTTCCATTCAACACCCAGCCATCACCTTTGCGGACCGCTTTCGTCTTCATTGCAGCCGCATCAGATCCTGCTTCAGATTCCGATAAGCAATAGGAGAAACCTTTTCCTTGAGCAAGCGGTGTAAGCCAACGCTTCTTCTGTTCATCATTTCCACCCAACATCAGCGGAACGGAACCAAGTTTGTTGACTGCAGGAATGAGAGAGGAGGATGCACATACTCGTGCGACTTCTTCAATGATGATTACAACTCCGAGTGCATCGGCACCTTCGCCACCAAATTGTGTGGGGACATGAGCTGCAGCAAGTCCGGCACTCTGCAGCGCATCAAAAGCTTCCTGCGGGAAGCGAGCGCTCGCATCGACATCATGTGCGAACGGCTGGATCTTCTTATCTGCAAGCGCACGTACGCTCTCTCGTAGGGCTTGGTATTCCTCGGGCAATGTGAAGAGCGATTCCATGAGGCGAATACTACTTATCTTCTCGCGATGACAACTTTCGAAGATATTCGTTGTACTCCGCTAGGTCTACCGCAGATCTCTTGTCGGCGCGGCTCGCTTCTCTCGCATCCGAGCGCATCCATTGGATGAACGTTGCAATCAAAGCCACAACGATAGGAATCTCCCCCATTGCCCATCCGATTGCGGCTCCGACTTTCTGATCGCTCAATAGATCAGTAGCCCATGGCCTTTCGAGTAATGCGTAGTAACCGCCATCAATCAGACTGTTCGCGGACATCAATGCAACTGAGAAGAAAGCATGGATGCTCATTGCGGCAAGCAACATAACAACTCGAACTAGATGATGAACGCGTCGTGGATTTGGATCAATACCAACGATAACGTGGAAGAAGAGCAGGCCAGCTCCGATGAAATGGAGATCCATCACCATATGACCGAAATGGCTCGACATCAATTCACCAAATAACGGAGTGAAGTACAGGGCGAAGAGTGAGCCATCAAAAATCGCTAGAGCAATTATTGGATGAGTCCAAAGCGCGGTTGGTTTGGAATGTAAAAATGAAAGGAGCAGGCCACGAATCCCGCGCTCATCTTTATCGCGACCGATTGGCAGTGTTCGTAAAGCAAGGGTTATGGGAGCACTCAAAATGATCGCGATGGGAGCAATCATGCTCAAAACCATATGCGCCATCATGTGATACTGAAAAGAGAAGTGAGCGTACAAACCAAGGCCACCACTTGTGGCGTAATCAAGCAGACTAATTCCGATAGCAAATGAAATGGTTCTTCCCACGGGCCATTTCACTCCGCGGCGTGAAAGAGCTACTACTCCACGAATATAAAGCGCCGTCACAAAGATCAATAATCCAAGAATCAATCCATTAGCTTCATATTCAAAGAAGACGCGGCTCAAAGTTGGCGCATCAGGCATTGAGATACCAACCAACTCACGTGTCTTATCGAACGAGCCTGAGACTTCTTCAACAGGAGTGAATCGATTCAAAATTGCGCCGATACTCATGATGGCGAAAAGGACTGAGACTTCAAAAGGAAGTAAGCGATCAACTGAGATCGACTTTCGAATTAGCGAAGCAACCACCAGAACCGCGATTGTTAAGGTGATTTTTAAAGCAATGAGAGCTCCGTAGCTCGTAAACCAATCCTGTGAAATTCGAAGCCTGGTCCATGCATTCATCGCGCCGCTGAGCACCACGGCTGTGGAAGACCAGAGTGCAATCGTTGAAACGCGAGTGAAAGCACGTGCTCTTGCCTCGGTGGACATTAACAGTAATGAACTAACACTTCCGATCCAGAAGGAGAGTCCAAGAACGTGAATAACGAGAGATCCGATAGCAAGGCCGTGACTTCCAAGGGCGCTTGAATGACTCTGGAAGACGGGAGCGAGAACTCCGGCAAGTGCGGCAATCAAAAGCCAGAGCGCTCCATCATTCTTCTTCACACGACTAGAAAGAATCGAGACAAGCAACGCCATTACTATTTGAAAAGTTAGCAATCTTCCTAAAGTAATTTGGGTGGCAAAGGAACGAATAACATTCGCTTTCAAAACTTCATTAATTGGTGAATCAAAGATTCGTGCAAGGGTTGCAAGGAAATTGCCAATCGCTGCGAGAATCCAAAAGCCAGATGTCATGACAAGAAAACGTTGAGTCTTGTGTGCTTCATTGGTGAGCCAGCCATCTCGCTCTGGTAAGAGGAAAGCCAATGAAACAAGAGCAGCAACAACCATGACCGAAGCACCGGTGTTAGCGATCTCAAAAATCACGCGGGCCTCATATCTCAATTAGCGTTGCCAAAAACTCATCCCTAAGATTACGCCCGTGCCGACATATCAGTATCAATGCAATGCCTGTGAGCACGCCTTCGAGATAGTGCAATCCTTCACAGATGCTGCGATTTCGGTCTGCCCTGAATGCGGCAAAGATGTTCGCAAGATCTACTCAAATGTTGGAATTGTTTTCAAGGGATCTGGTTTCTACAAGACCGATTCTCAAGCTAAGAAGACAGAAGCGCCAGCTCCAAAACCCGCGCCCACAACGTCGACGCCTACAAAATCTGATTAGCCGTGATGAGGGGGCTTATCGCCTTTGATTTCGTCATCACGAGTGACATCTATCTCGTTATCAATCTCATCAGAGGTTACGGAAGGAAGAATCTCACTCACGAGATTAGTATGCCATTATGTTTGAATCACTCGGTCATGTAATCGCACGTCACAAAAAGGTCGTACTCTCCCTTTTTCTTCTCGTCACAATCTTGGCAGGCGGCATCGGATCTCAAGTCTTCAGCCGCTTTGATTCCGGTGGTTACTCCGATCCCAACAGTGATTCAGCAAAAGTGTGGGAATACCTCGATAAGACTTTTAAAGTAAAGGATCCCGCTGTAGTTCTTGTTGTCGATGGCAAAGGCAAGTCCGTTGATGACCCGGAAGTTGTGGCATCTGCCCAGAAGATTGAATCCAAAGTCCGCAGCGAATCTAGCGCTGAGAATGTGATCTCTTATTGGTCAGCGGGAGGTGCTCCTGCCTTCAAAAGTAAAGACGGAACATCGGCTTTTATCTTCATATATTTGAAATCTACTGATTTCACAGAAATCGACAAGCTTGGTGGCGAATATCAGAAAAAATATGATGGCAAATTCGAAAACGTTGAAGTGTATGCATCAGGTGGAGCTGTCTTTGCTAATGCCATAAATGGCCGAATCCAGAATGATCTCAAGATTTCTGAAGCTATCTCTATTCCATTGACTTTCTTGCTCTTGCTATTCGTATTTGGAGCAATGGCAGCATCTGCAATGCCCTTAATTGTTGGTATTACGGCCATCTTGGGCACTTTCTTAGTGATGTATTTACTTACTCTTGTTACCGATGTGAGCATATTTGCACTTAATCTCACAACAGGACTTGGCCTCGGATTGGGCATTGACTATGCACTTCTCATGGTGAATCGCTTCCGCGAAGAACTAGCCAAAGGATTGGATAACGAGAGTGCAATCGTGAATACATTGCGCAGCGCTGGAAAGACTGTTTTCTATTCTGGTCTCACGGTTGTACTCACCTTGATTTCACTCACCTTCTTCCCGCAAAACTTCTTGAAATCAATGGGGTATGCAGGGGCTGCTGTCGTAGCGCTCGCAGTACTTGGAGCACTTATTCCACTTCCTGCAATCTTGGCGATGATGGGTTCAAGGATTAATAAAGGTGTAATCCGCAAGAGCGCAATTGTCCAGAAAGAAGATGGCCGTTGGGCTCGCGTCGCTCGTTTCGTCATGCGTAGACCTGTGAGCGTTGTGACCGCATCTCTTGCCATTCTCTTCATCATGATTTCACCGATCACTAATATCAAATTTAGCCAAGTAGATAGTGGTGTATTACCAAAAACAGATCGTGCTTACATCGCTTCTCAATTCATTGCAGATGAGTTCCCAGGCCAGGAAAGCAACCCCATTGAGATTGTCTTCCCTAAAGGCGCAACACAAACCGATGAAATCAATTCCTTTGTGACAAGAGTTGCCGCAACTCCGGGGATTATTCGAGTCGGTCAGCCAGAAATCACAGGCGCAAGCGCTCGCGTAATTGCCATCCACTCGATGAAACCTAGAACTCCTGAAGGTGAAGACTTGATTCATCAGCTCAGAAAATTGCCTGCGCCAGAGGGAACGTTAATTGGTGGAACTGCCGCGGATTACGCGGATACTCAAGGAGCAATTTCACGGACACTTCCAGCAGTCATTGGTTGGATCATGATTACGGTCCTACTACTTCTCTTCGCATTCACCGGATCTGTGCTTCTTCCAATCAAAGCTGTGATTCTCAACTTTACCTCGTTGGCTGCAACCATGGGAATTCTTACGTGGATCTTTATCGATGGGAATCTAAAATTCCTAGTCGGCGACTTCATTGAAACTGGATCGCTTGATACCAACACGATGGTTTTAATCGCCGTTGTGGCATTTGGTTTATCAATGGACTACGAAGTTTTCTTGCTTTCTCGCATCAAGGAAGAACACGATGCTGGAAAAGCGAATGTAGATGCAGTTGCCTTAGGTCTTCAGAAATCGGCCCGAATCATTACTGCAGCTGCATTTATTCTTGCCGTCGTATTCGCCGCATTTGTTATTAGCGGAGTAACTTCAATTAAGATGATGGGCTTTGGTGTCGCATTCGCAATCTTGCTCGATGCAACGTTGATCCGCGCATTCTTAGTTCCTGCATTAATGCGTCTCTTTGGTGAAAGAAATTGGTGGGCGCCCCGCTCGCTTAAGCGCTTCCAGATTAATCATTAAACGTTTTCAAAAGATGTTGTGTGTCCTTGGCCGGAGTTGAACCGGCGACCTACCGCTTAGGAGGCGGTTGCTCTATCCACTGAGCTACAAGGACGTGTATTAAATTTTCTTAGTAATTCAATTATGTGTATTGAATGTGAAGTATCTAATGATAATTGAGGGAATATGAACGGTAAATTGCATTTTTCATACCTTCTAAGATACCCTTCGATTAACCTCGTTTGGAGTTGATTTCTAATCATGAAAGCCCTAGTAATTGGTGCGGGCGGCGTCGGAAGAGCGATAGCGAATATCGCATCTCGAAGGTCATTTATCACTTCGATGGTCATTGCCGATAGGACCCTTGCCCGCGCAGAAGAAGCTGTATATCGCGTTAAGGACCCTCGTTTTTCGGCAGCTCAGGTCAATGCTGCTGAGCTCGAAGATCTCCGCGAGTTAATCCGCAAAGCCGATCCTGACGTCGTCATTAACGCAGTCGATCCTCGTTTCGTGATGCCCATCTTCTTGGCTTGCGAAATTGAGAATACGAATTACATCGATATGGCGATGTCTCTCTCACGTCCACATCCTCACTATCCGCATCGTGAAACTGGTGTGAAGTTGGGTGACGAACAATTTGCTCGTGACTGGAACTGGGAAGAAAGAAAAATCTACGCACTTGTTGGAATGGGCGTTGAGCCTGGCATGAGCGATATCTTTGCGAAATACGCCAACGATGAACTATTTAGCCGAATTGATTCCATCACTGTCCTTGATGGTTCCAACCTCCGCGTCGAAGGTGCAAACTTTGCGCCATCATTTTCTATCTGGACCACAATTGAAGAATGTCTCAATCCACCATTGGTATGGGAAGACGGACGTGGTTGGTTCACGACTGAACCCTTTAGCGAACTTGAAACCTTTGATTTCCCTGAAGGCATCGGACCTGTCGAATGCGTCAACGTAGAGCACGAAGAAGTTGTACTCATACCCCAGAAAATTGATGCGAAGAAAGTCAACTTCAAGTACGGACTTGGCGCTGAGTTCATCCAGATTTTGAAGACGATCAACATGCTTGGAATGGATCGCAAAGAGAATGTCGAAGTTCAAGGTGTATCTGTTGCGCCGCGTGATCTCCTCGCGGCATCGCTTCCAGATCCCGCGACTCTTGGTTCACGTATGAAGGGCAAGACTTGCGCTGGGGCGCTGGTTCGTGGCTTAGATAAAGCTGGAAATCCAAAGGCGGTCTACATCTATAACGTCATTGATAACGAATGGTCGATGAAGGAATATGGTGACCAAGCCGTGGTCTGGCAGACTGCGGTAAATCCCATCGTTGCAATGGAATTGATTCATAAAGGTATTTGGCAACCGCTAGGCGTCAATGGTCCTGAATGGTTCGATCCAAAGCCATTCTTGGACCTGCTTCAAGATTATGGAACCTCATGGCATATTCGCGATGAGGATGCGAGCGATATCGTTCGGTAATGCCGAACGGTCGACCCATTGCCCTTGTCACGGGGGCAACCGCGGGAATTGGCGCTGCTTTTGCTGAATTACTTGCACGCGAATCTCACGACCTTGTCATCATTGCTCGCGACCTGCCGCGGTTAAATTCCCGAGCCGATGAGTGGCGGAAGCGTTACAACATTGAAGTCGAAGTCATGCAAGCTGATCTCTCGCGAGATGAAGATATACGGCGCGTGGAATTGAGGCTGCAAAATATCGCCAGACCAATCGAGGTCTTGATTAATAATGCAGGATTTGGAATCAATAAGAGTTTTACCACCAGCGATATAGCCGAGGAGATTGCACTTCTCGATGTTCTGGTCACTGCGCCAATGCGATTGATGCACGCAGTTTTGCCGACTATGAAGGAACGCAATAGCGGAACAATCATTAATATTTCAAGTGTTGCGGGTTGGATAGCTGGAGGCACTTATAGCGCTGCGAAGTCTTATCTGACTGTTCTATCGGAATCCCTTCACACTGAACTTCGTGGAACAAATGTGAGAGTTCATGCCCTCTGCCCCGGATTTACCCGAACTGAATTTCATCAACGTGGAAAGATGAAAATGGGCGGCGTTCCATCGTCATTCTGGCTATCTGCCGAGCGCGTAGTTTCTGATGCCTGGGAAGCTTCACAAAAAGGCAGAGCAATCTCAGTTCCAGGAGGCCAATACAAAGTACTTTCCTTTATCTCTCGATTTGGCCCCCGGCCATTAGTAAGAAAAGTGGGCATGAACGTTCGTGTCCGCCAAAGAAAGAAGTAGTTGCTTCAAAGTTACCCGTTTCCCAGCAAACTCTTTGATGGTTGTGGAGTTTCCCTCACCCATTTGTGAGGAAGCCACCTTTAGTATTGCCTCATAGTTTTTGACCCTTATTGGAGGAATAACGTGCGTAACTCACTCAAGACCATTGGCAAAGGTGCAACCCTTCTCGCAACTACTGCGCTGCTAATGGCTACTACTGCCGTCATTCCTGCAGAAGCTGCCAACAAAGCTGGTGCAGCATGTTCCAAAGTAAATGCCAAGGCAAAGATCGGTGGCGACAACTACGTCTGCACCAAGAATCCAACAGTCAAGAATGCAAAGTTAACGTGGGTTTGGACCGGATGTGTGGACTCACATAAGTTGTATGTGGAAGCTGCTGCGCGTTTGAAATCAATCACTGAATCTGCTGCACAAGCTTCAACCATGCTCGATACTGAAATTGCCGCACTCAAGGCGGAAGCTCCTGCTGATGAAGCGCAAGCAAAGGTTTACGACCAAAAGGCTGCTGACGCAAAGGCAAAGCAAGCGAATGCTTTGAATGAAGCAAAGGTTGCTAATGACAATGCCACAAAAGCTGGAGCAACGACCTCAGCCGGAAAGACTTACACAACAGCTGCTTCAACCTGGACCAAGGCAGCTCGTAGCTATGAGTTAGCGGCGAAGAATTTCGAACGCTCAGCTGCAAGCCTCCGCGACAAGATTAACGAAGTCGCGAAAAAAGAGAAGCAGAAGTTGAATGTCGCTCAGACTGTTGAGAACTCGAAGACAGAAGTGAAGTCAACGCTTGAGAATCGTAAGAACGCCTGCCAACCAGGCCTCTAAGAGTTCTTAACCGACCACAACTTTTGTAGCAGAAACCTTTACAGGTATCTGAACCAAGTTCGCGCGCGCAGGTCCAACTTTCACATCGCCATTAATCGCAAATTCGGCGCGATGGTTTGGGCAGACCCACTTTGAACCACTCTTCTGAACATTTGTTCCTTCATGAGTACATGAAAGATTGAGTGCGCGATAAGCGTTTGCTGACTTACCGGTTCTAACCAGGGCTACAGATTGGCCAGCGCCATCGGTAAATTGAACGACTCCTCCGACTTTTTTAAGTGCTGGGTTACCAGATAGCGTCACTTCCACTTTTCCATTTGCTAGCACCTTCACGCCTGTTGCAGCAATAGCAGTATCAGGTACTAATCCCAGCGTGAGAACTGCAAGCCCACAAAGTACTGCTCGTCGAGATACATCTTTCTCGTTGCTCATGAAATCTCCCTCATTACTCTTCAATGGTGAGAACTTATCTCTTTTTTCGCGGACTTGCTATAACTGCACTGGTCACTTATGCATTTCTGAGAAATAGTTCAGAGCCTGGCTGGTTTTTAGATGTGGTGCTCTTCAATTCTGCCGCGATTTTTGCCGTGCTCTCCATCTTTATCTCACCAATCCCCGACGATTTCCGTGGACGACTCGGCGTTGCCTTTGCAATCCTCTTGTGGAGTGTGGGTTCTGTAGCTTCATCAATTTCAAGTTTCTTCACAATTGCAGACGTCATTAATCTTGATCTGATTTCAGACATCAGCTATGCGCTCTTCTATCCACTTGCACTACTGGGAATCACACGCTCAATTTTGCACCGAACAATCAGTCGCTCATTGGAACTTCTTGATTCGCTAATTATCACACTTGGTTTCACCACAATTATTGCAGCGTTCCTCTTGCGACCAGCAATGATGAGTATGTCTGGCACGAAACTTGAGATCTTCCTTGCGATTCTCTATCCCGTCGGAGATGTTGTTCTTTTTCTTGCGACGTTGACACTGACAATCATTCGTTCACTGTCATGGCGCAACGGCCTGTTGCTCGCTGGTATCACTATTTACACAATCGCAGACCTTTATTTTCTCTACCTCTCCCAAAGCGGAAAGTATCAATTGGGGGCCATAAGTGACATGGGTTGGTTGATCGCCTTTATCTTCATTGCAGAGAGCTACTGGCATTCACCGCATGAAGAAGAGAGAGTTCGAACTTTCAATCCAACGATTGCCACACTTGCACTCCTTGGTAGTTCGGCAATCTTGGTAATTGCAGTGCTCGAACCAGAATATTTCCCACGATTCATCATTGCGCCGGCATTCGCAACAATCGCGCTCTCTTTTCTACGCATGGGTGTGGCGATCAATGATGCGCGAAATATGAGCAACGAACAGATTCTGGCCCGAACAGACGAACTCACGGGCTTGGCGAATCGACGAAGATTCATGACTGATTTCGAGGATTTCTGCCTACGCGAGGGCTCGGTATTGATCTTGGATCTTGATGGATTCAAACCCGTCAATGATGCTCATGGCCATAATGTTGGAGACCAGCTGCTCAAACAAGTTGCTCGAAGATTTGAACGCTCAATTCCTCATAACTCTCTCCTCGCCCGATTAGGTGGTGATGAATTTGGCGCGCTCATTCGTGGCGACGACGGCGAGGAAGTTGCACTAGCGCTTCGCGCCACTCTGTCATACCCATTTCACTTCGAAGGCCAGGATTTCGTCCTCGGTGTCTCAGTAGGTATCGCGCATAACGTCCCAGGTCAGCTCCCAACCGACCAACTCTTGCGTCGCGCCGATGAAGCCATGTACGAGGCGAAGCGCTCGAAATCAGGAGTCTGTGTGTGGAGTGACGAATTAGGCGCGCGAGCCTCTAGGTTGTAAATTTCCGCCGTCCGATTCAACCAATGAGCCGATTCAGCTCGACATATGAGGTGAGAGTTACAAGCCCCTAAGGAGGTCCCCTAATTGGCAGAAAAGTTCGCTAATCGAGTCCTAATTCTCGGTGCTGGCTCCGTTTCACAATCCGTATTACCGCTTCTTATCGAGCATCTAGTAGATGCACAAAACATCACAATCATGGACCAACGCGATAATCGCGCGCGCGTCCAAGATGCGCTCAATAAAGGTGCGACATATGTCCAAGATGTCATCACTCGCGACAATCTTGATGAGCAACTTTCGAAATATCTCAAGGCCGGCGACTTTTTACTTGATCTAGCGTGGAACATCGATGCCAATACGATCTTGACGTGGTGCCATGACCATGGCGTCTTGTACCTCAACACTTCAGTTGAAGAATGGGATCCTTACGAAGGTGGATCAAATAAGCATCCACTCGAGCGCACTCTGTATTACCGCCATATGCGCATGAGAGAAATGAAATCAAAGTGGACTAAGACTGGCGCTACTGCGATTGTCGAACATGGCGCTAATCCAGGACTCGTTTCGCATCTCGTTAAAAAGTCGTTGGTTGATATTGCAACACGTGCTTTGAAAGATGGCAAGGCTGGAAATGGCGTTGAGGGTGCACTCACCGACGAGCGCTACAACGACCTTGCTCATCTTCTTGGAGTGAAAGTTATTCACATCTCAGAACGTGACACTCAGGTTACGAATAAACCGAAGCAGTGGGGCGAATTTGTAAATACGTGGTCGGTCGAAGGTTTCTACGAAGAAGGCGTCGCGCCTGCAGAATTAGGTTGGGGTACCCACGAAAAGACTTTGCCTGTAAATGCTTACGAACACCAGAGCGGACCAAAGAATCAGATTGCGATTGCACAACCTGGCGCAACGACCTGGGTTCGTTCATGGGTTCCAAACTTTGAAATTCACGGCATGGTCATTCGCCATGGTGAGGCATTCACAATTTCAGATCACCTAACGGTATGGAACGGCGATAAGGCTCTCTATCGTCCAACCGTTCATTATGCCTATTGCCCAACTAATGAAGCCATCTCATCGATGAAGGAACTTGAGATGCGCTCATGGGACCTTCACAAGAATCAGCGGATCATGAATGATGAAATCACCGAAGGTGATGATCGACTCGGTGTACTACTGATGGGTCATCCGTATAAGTCTTGGTGGACTGGTTCTTTGCTCAATATTCATGATTCACGCAAACTCATTCCTGGACAATCAGCAACAACGGTGCAAGTTTCCTCTGCAGTCTACGCGGCTGTTGCCTGGGCGATGAAGAATCCAGATAAGGGACTTCTTGTTCCTGATGAACTTCCATGGCGCGAAGTTCTTGGATATGCAGAGAAGTATTGGGGTGGAATTCATTCCGAAGCTGCAGACTGGAACCCGTTGATGAATCGCAAGGATCTCTTCGAAGGTTGGAACAACAAGAAGGTGGACCGCGAAGATCCTTGGCAATTCACTAACTTCTTAGTTTAAGGATTTACGTAAGCAATTAAGGCTTGGGTGGTTTCGCTACCTTGATCTCTTGAAGGCGAGCGAGCGACTCAAGCCTTTCTGCTGCGTGATCAACAATCCGCTTTGGATATCCATGTGAATATCCATCAGCGGAATCCCACGGTTCGTGCACATCATCTCCAGTGAGATGAGCTAATTCCGGCACAAACTTTTTGATGTAAGTGCCTTCTGGATCAAACCTTCTACCTTGTTCGATCGGATTAAAAACGCGGTAATACGGTGAGGCATCTGTGCCACATCCTGCAGTCCATTGCCAACCATGCGAATTCGATGCCACATCATTATCAATCAGATATCTCATGAAGAAATTCGCACCGTGCTGCCACTCAATATGTAAGTCCTTGACTAAGAATGAAGCCACGACCATGCGAGCGCGGTTATGCATCCATCCTTCCTTCACAAGTTGGCGCATGGCAGCATCAACAAAAGGGTAACCCGTCTTGCCTTCGCACCACGTTTCAAACTTTTTCCCTGGTTTGTCGTAACGCATTTTCTTGAATTTAGCATCGTAATAATCGCGAGATGTGTGCGGATTGTTATGTAGAACATCGGCGTAGAACTCACGCCAAGCAATCTCTTTTCGGTAAACCTCATGACCTGGTGACTGGCCAAGCGCAGCTAATAGCGTTCGAGGATGAATCTCTCCCCATCGAAGATGTGGACTTAGTCGAGAGGTTCCTTCGATTCCAGGAATGTTCCTGGCATCTGCATAATCATCAGCTGTTTTTTTCAAGAAAGTTTTGAATCGTTCAAGAGCGGCCCTCTCGCCAGCTTCTTGAATGTGAACTCCAGCAGGTAGCTTCCAATCCGGAATGTTCTGATCACCCTTTAAAGGTTTAACCCATGATGGATTTTTCGGTGCCGCGACCGGTCCACGCCAACCGTGTGCCAACCATGCTCGATAAAAAGGCGTGTAGACCCGATATGGAGTTCCATCGTCTTTGAGCACGCGCCCTGGAGCGATGGCATATCCACTACCGAGTTGTTGCAATTCAATACCGGCCTTCTTTAATTCACTATCGCGCTGATTTCCATAAGGTGCATAGGGAAACGCTGAATGAACTGACTCAGCTTTGTAGCGCTTCATGACATCACGAATTACTTCTGGGACTTGTCCAGAGATCACGAGAAGATCTCCGTCGAGTGATTCGTTGAGAGCTTTCAAGGAAGCGGCAAGATATGCGCGACGATGCTCACCTGCGCGTTCAGCAATCTCATCATCCATGATGAAAAGTGGGATCACTTCGTCAGCTTCATCAAGCGCCGCCAGAAGTGCGGGGTTATCAGCAAGTCTGAGGTCACGTCGGAACCAGAAAATGGCACGTTTGCTCATGTCGCGATTCAACTAGCAAGCCTTCTGAACTGCAAGGTGAATTAGGATGCGTAAGTGAAGAAAAAGCTTTCCGTGGCTCTTTTTGCAGTTATTGCGCTGATTTTCAATGCCTTGCCTGTTGTGGCGGCACCAGACAATGTCACCCTGACCGTTCACTATCAACGCCCGGGCGGAGATTACAACGGATGGAATCTCTGGATTTGGAAAAACTCAGATAACAATTCTCTTGATACTCCAGTTTCACAAACCGGGGTTCAATTCACTGGGAATGATGACTTTGGCAAAGTTGTGACCATCAAAATCGATGGCATGAAGAGTTTCAAGGATCTGGGCATCATCGTCCGCCTTAATGATTGGGCGGCCAAGGATATAAATGATGATCGCTTTATTACCGAGTTTGATGCAAACGGAAATGCCGAAGTCTGGTTGGTCCAAAACGAGAAGACTATCTTCACGAAGAAGCCCACGATTGAGTTAAAGATTGCTAGCGCATCTTTTGAAGCGCTCAATGAAGTAAAGGTAGAACTCAATAAGCGATTCAAACCCTTAACTGGTTCAAGCAATGGGTTTGTCATTAGCGGTGGGTTAAGCGTCATCAGCGCTCGAACTGAGAACCCCAACTTGCCGGAAGATAACGAATTGATTTTGACCCTCAACGCATCAATCTCTCTTACAGAGCGGTATGAAATCTCTCATCCCACTTACGGCAAAGCCGATATAGCCCTAGGAAATCTCGTGACCTCTCCAGAATTTGAAAAGAAATTTACTTACACAGGAAATGACTTGGGTCCAACCTACAAAGCTGATTCCACCGCTTTCCGAGTCTGGGCGCCAACCGCCACTAAGGTCGAACTTCTCACATATTCGAGTGCGACTTCGGATGTTAAGAGCCGATATTCCATGAAATCCGAAGCACAGGGAACGTGGACTTACACCCTTGCCGGCAATCACGATGGCTTGATTTATACCTATAACGTGGAAGTTTATGGCGCCACGAATGAAGTTGTGGATCCATACGTCAAATCTGCGACTGCAAACGGCAAGCGCGGGGTTGTCGTTAATCTCAATTCAACTAATCCCAAGAACTGGGAACGAAACAAACCCACATTTTCTGGAAATCCCACCGATGCCGTTATCTATGAACTTCATGTGCGTGATCTCTCCATGGATAAGTCGGCGCCATTCCCTAACGCAGTCCGAGGAAAATTCCTAGGACTCACCTACTCCAATCTCAAAGGAAGCGCTGGTCAGCCAGTTGGCGTCAATGCAATTAAGGATCTCGGAATAACTCACTTACAACTATTACCTATCTATGACTTTGCTTCGGTTAACGAACTTAAACCAACATTTAATTGGGGCTATGACCCTTTGAACTATAACGTTCCTGAAGGCTCTTACTCCGGCGATCCCACTAATCCGAAAGCACGCATTACTGAATTGAAACAGGCAATCCAATTACTCCATAGCCAAGGAATTCGAGTCATTATGGATGTGGTCTATAACCACGTCTACGATGCATCAAGTTTCTCCCAATCAAAGATTGTGCCTGGTTATTGGTTCCGAACTGATGGCGATGGAAAGCTTACCAGCGCTTCTGGATGTGGAAATGATTCAGCATCAGAGCGATCCATGGTCCGAAAGTTCATCGTGGATTCAGTGAAATACTGGGCGAGTGAATATAACTTAGGTGGTTTCCGCTTTGATCTCATGGGCCTTCATGACATTGAAACTATGCGCCAAGTCCGAGCGGCACTTGATGAGATTGATCCAACAATCATTGTTATTGGTGAAGGCTGGAATATGGGGACACATCCTTCAGAAATCCGCTCAAATCAGCGAAATATCACCCAATTACCAGGCATTTCAGTCTTTAATGACCAGATTCGTGACGGCATAAAAGGTTCAGTTTTCAATGCCACCGATAAAGGATTTGCGACTGGCATTCCATCCAAGCGTTCAAACGTTATGGCTGGCGTAGTTGGAAACATTGATTATTCATCGTCGATTGCTCCAGCTTTCACAACTCTTTCGCCCGGTCAATCCGTGAACTATGTCGAAGCTCATGACAACAATACTTTGCAAGATAAATTGCGACTCAGTCTCAATACAAAGAGCGAAGCACTAATTGCTGCCTATCACCGACTAGCAAGTTCTATTCCGCTGCTCGCCCAAGGAATTCCCTTCATTCATGCTGGACAAGAATTCCAGCGTTCGAAAGGTGGAGATTCCAATTCGTATCAGTCGGGCGATGAAGTAAACGCTCTGAAGTGGAACCTCGTCACCAAGAACGCGGATACACGCAACTACTTCAAGGGGCTGCTAAAGCTTCGCGCTGCACACCCAGCATTCCGAAGCAACGATGCAATCGCGGTTAAATCTAATTTGCGATTCCTCAAGAGTCCTGGTGATGTTATTGCTTATTCACTGAATGGCGACAAGCTCGGTGATAGTTGGAAAACCATCATTGTGATTCATAACGCTGGCACTAAATCGACTTCTATTACTCTTCCAAGCAAAGCTGATTGGAACGTAGTTGTTGATGGGAAGAAAGCTGGAACTAGCATCATCAAGAGCCTTATAAATTCATCGACTGCACAAATACCTGCCCTTTCGACCATGGTGCTCTACCTAAACTAAAGAGTACGAGAAATGTTGACCTTCCAATCGAAATACCAAGTTCGGGGAATTCCTGGCTTTGTTAATCGAGTTTCGCTACACGGTCGAACCATTGATTATTGGGCTCCGGAGGGCGGTTCTGATCACGTCCTCATCGCACACGACGGTCAGAATATCTTTGATCGTAAGACCGCAACCTTTCTCTACACCTGGAAACTTGCACAAACCAGTATTCGTGTAGCGCGCGAAGCTCATCTGACTCCACCTTTAATCATCGGCGTCTTCCACAGTTCTACAAAGTCAGATCCACATGGTCGCGGTAAAGATCTTTGCCCTGAGGATCCTTTCCGACAAGGAATGAAAGCAACCAATTACGTAACAATTTCAGCGGAGGAACTTCATGGAAACAAATATCTGCAGACAATTTTCGATGAGATTGTTCCTGAGATTGCTCTTGCGACTTCTACACAAATGAGTCCAGAGAAGACTGCAATGATCGGCTCCTCAATGGGTGGCCTTGCGACTTTATATTCAGCCATAAAACATTCAGAGCGATTTCACACAGCATTAGCTCTATCACCTCATTGGGTGCTTGCTGGAGAAGAACTTGTTGATTGGATGATTCCCAAATTGCCCATGAACAAGGAGATGCGTATTTGGATGAGCCGTGGCACCAAAGGTCTCGACGCGTCCTATGAGCCATTCCAAGAACGCGCTGATCGTATGATGGAAGATTTAGGATGGAATTCAAGCCGTTATATTTCAAAGGTTTATCACCGCACCACGCATAATGAACGTTCATGGGCTAGCTACGTAGATGAGCCACTTCGATTCTGGCTCAATAAGTGATTTTGAAAGTCCGCACCTTCGAATAAGCGATCTCGCCGGCTGCATTCTTAGCGATTGCCACAACTTCAATTGTCGTGCCTGACTTGAACTTCCGTGGCTGGGTGAAAACACGATAAAGACCGCCTGGCACCTCGCTGGTTTCAAAAGTTCTACGATCGGCTGTTCCCACATTGCTCCATTTTGTAGTGCCCTGCTTACGGATTTGGAAGTTCACTTGGATGAATTCATCGCCAGGAACTGTGGCGCGAAGTGAGAGCCAATTTGGGGTCGCAAAGTCGTAGTCAACTTTTGCAAGGTTCACCGAGAGTTTGCTGGTTGGGGTAAATTTTCTAGAAGACTTCAAAACCACCGTGGATATTGCTGGCGCTGTAAGGCTGATTGTTTTGCCAACAACATTTAGTGCGGATGCTGATCCATAAATCACTTCCCAAGCGGAATCTGTCGATACCGGAACTTTGATTGACTCATCTGATTCCCCTGAATTGAAGACGACCACATACTCTTGTCCATCGAGATACCGGGACATTGCTACTGCGCTTCGAGAAGTAGAACGTAATTGTTGAGTTCCACTTCGTAAGGCAGGGTTTGCTTTGATGAGTCGACCAATCGATGCTATTTGCTCCTGCAATGGATTGGAGACGTCAAATGCGCTCTTGGTTCCAATGGGTGAAGAACCAATGCGATATTCGTTCTGCCATTCAACTACTTGAGTAGGAAACATGTCTTGACGTGCAGACTTATCTCCCCCGCTTCCTACCATGCCTTTTTCGTCACCGTAATACAAGACGGGCGCGCCTCGAGAGAAGAAGAGAACTTCATTAGCTAACTTGGAGCGACGCAAGGTCAAATCTTCATCCCCATAAGTTGCCGATTCGATGAAGTAACCGACTCTCCCCATATCGTGATTACCCATAAATGTTGGAATTCCGTATGCGCTTTGGGTAGCGGTTGTGTAGAGATCATCTTGATTGAACATGTCTATCAAACGAGGGACTTGTCCGTCAGTCTTAGCAAATCCCAATCCATGACGCTGAAAAGCGAAATCTAAGACGCTAGGAAAAGATTGATCATGCACAAATGTTGAGAGGTAATAGGGATTCGCGTCATAAACCTCACCAAACACGCCAAAATCAGGTTTGCCGGCTGCTTTCGCAGCAGACATGATCTTGGGTAGAAATGCATTCCAGAACTCGGGATTCACATGTTTGGCTGTATCAATACGATATCCATCGATATCAAATTTAGTTATCCAGCTGGACCAGAGTTTGATCATTCCTTCAATGACCGCAGGCTTCTCAGTGAAAAGGTCATCAAGTCCAAAGAAATCCCCGTATGTGCTTGACTCACCTGAAAAGGTTGAATCTCCACGGTTGTGATAATTCGTCAAATCATTGAGGAATGCTGGCTTTTTAATCTTCGCATTCGCTTTTCCAACAACGGGTGGTCTTGGAAATGATTTCTTGGTATCAAGTTTTGGAAAGCTCTTCTGACCGACATACTTCAATAGGTCAAACTCTTTTCCTCGATAATCCTTGTAAGGAACCATATCGAGAGACGCATAGTTGTACATTCCATAGGAGTTGAAGATGATGTCCGCCGTATGATTTACAACGATATCAACGATTACCTTCATGCCAAGTGCGTGCGCCTTTGCAATCATTGCTTTGAACTCTGTCTCCGTACCTAGATGGGGATCTACGGTTGTGAAGTCAGTTCCCCAATAACCGTGGTATGCAGCGCTACCTTGTTGGACCCAATTTTGGACAACTGGTGGCGTGATCCAAATTGAAGTGAAACCCATGCCCTTGATGTAAGTAAGTTTCTCTGTAAGTCCGACGAAATCGCCACCATGCCAATAACCAATATCTGTCTTATCCAGCCCATTTACTAGTGATCCACCTTTGACAAATGCATCATCATTATTGGGATTACCATTCGCAAATCGATCGGTCATAACGAAGTAGATCGAGTCCTGCGCTAAGGCCCCGCGAGCTATCGGTTTGAAGGTGGGCAGGTTTTCTGCAGTACTGGCCGGAGTTAAGAAAAAGAGGCCAGATACTAGGGTTGTGGCGGTGGTCGCTGTTATTGCTTTCCTTACGAAAGTAGCCACAAACCACCTACTGCATTCTTCGCATTAATGGTTAGCGCTTTACCGCGGGCGGTTGGTCCAAAAAGCGTTTTTTTGATTGAATATCCGTACGGAGTGAGATCAATCTTCTCTCGCATCCCCTTACGAGAAACGTAGACCAGTACTGACTCCTTCTTTGATTCCCGTAGATATGCGAGGGAGTCTTTGCCAACGTGAATCCACCTAATTCCACCGTGAGCTAGAGCATGACTCTCTTTTCGAATCTTGATTAATTCCATATAGTCAAAGAGCAGATCACTATTCCACTTTTCCAGATGATTCCAATCAATTGTTCGCCGTCCATTCTCGCCCCAATATCCCTCTAGACCGATCTCATCTCCAGCAAAGATGGAAGGAACGCCGGGATATGACATCAACAAAGTCACGCCAGCGATATTTTTCTGACTATCTTTTTTCACCACAGTGTGGAATCGGGCACGATCGTGAGAGCCGAGAAGAATCATGCTGGCAATCAAGGAACGCCATGGAATCCCTGCGGCAAATTGTTGCATCATCTCTGACATAGCAGCACCATCAATCTTAGGAAGCGGTGCTGGCATGCCAAATGAGTCACGGACTTTCTCATCTTCACCATTAAGCCAATACCAAATCGGTTTAGTGAAACCGTTGTAATTCATAGTTCCATGCCAGCCAAAACCATCAAGATCTTCGGCAAAGAAATCAGCATTCTCAGCTACTAACCATGCGTCAGGATTAGCTTCGTGCATGGCTTCCCGAATACCGCGCGCAATCTCGCGATTGAAGTTATCTCCGTAGTAACGGCCAGTCATGTTTCCAACGTCGATACGCCATCCAGACATTCCGAAGGGCTCTCGTAACCAGCGCCGGACAATAGATTTCTCTCCCTCCCACAAAAGCTGTCGGAGCTTCTTGGATGAGAAATTGAGCTTGGGTAGCGACTGAACATTCCACCAGCCGATATATCCCCACTTACTTTTCTTAGTCCAATAGAAGAATTCCCTTTTCTCGCTGCGAGGATTCTTCAGCGCTTCTTGTATCCATGGATGACCTAAACCGCAATGATTTGTGGTGAGGTCGCTCATGACTCTGATTCCGTTTTTTTGAGCGCTCTTTCGCAATTTGATTAGCGCTTCATCGCCCCCCAGCAATGGATCTGCTTCCTCAAAAGATGAAGCGTCGTAACGGTGATTACTTCCACTTGCAAAGATTGGTGTGAAATAGATGGCGTTTACTCCGAGAGAAGAGAGATGATCAAGTTTCTCTTCTACACCGCCAAAATCACCGCCATAGAACTCTTGACTTACTTCTTTCTGATTTAGTGCGGGAATGTCGTTCCACTTTCGCGGAATGGCCCACTCAGGAAGTTTGCGTGCAACTCCTGACTTTGCGAAGCGATCTGGAAAGATTTGATAGAAGATGGCAGTTCGGAGCCATGATGGAGCGTCGTGATGTGCGGTAATTTTGAAGTCAAAGTGGTCCACGACATCACGTGCGAATACTCCAGCAGCATTTAGCCAACGAAAATTCTTTCCATCTCGAAGCAAGAAGCGATAGTTGGTGATGGGACTGACAATTTCAACTGAAACCTGCCACCAATTCTCTACTGAAGTTGATCTACTTTTCTTCAATGGATAAGTAACTGGCTCCCCATCTTGCAAGATCCTTATGTATACATTTTTTACCGAATCCTTTTTTGGCACCCGAATCTTGAGGTTAATCTTCTCGCCCAATTTTGGTGCGCGATTGCTGACATAGAGCTCACTGCCATCATGATGAGGTAAGGGCACGTTTATCCCTTTAGTGAGCCGGCAGTAAGCCCCGAAACAACGAATCGCTGGAGCCAAATGAAGAGCAACATCACAGGCAAAGTCGCAATGAGCGCTCCAGCTGCGAAAGCTCCCCAATTCTCTTGGAAATCGGTCTCGATGAATTGGCGCATACCGACTGCGAGCGTGATGGAATCTTGATTACCGCCCAAGATCACCGACGTCAGCAAGAACTCATTCATAGTACCGATAAAGGAAAGCAGAGCCACAACTGAGAGCATGGGAAGTGCAAGTGGCAAGATGATTCGAACATAGATCTGGCCATGAGATGCCCCATCAATCTTTGCTGATTCATCAATCTCAGAAGGAATTGAGTCGAAGAAACCTTTGAGCATCCATGCATTTATGCCGAGTGCACCACCAGCAAAGATCACAAGAAGCGCGATGGGATTACCAAAATCCATAAATGGAATAGATTCGCGAAGGTCAGCAAGAATCACATAGAACGCAGTGACTGCAAGTAATTGGGGGAACATCTGGATGATGAGAATTGTCATCAAAGTTGTCTTACGACCCCTGTAGCGGAAACGACTTAATGCGTATGCAGCCGTCGCTCCGATTGCGAGCTGAACCACCGCGTTAATTGAAGCAATCAACACAGAATTCCTCATCCAACGCCAATATGGCTGGTCAGGGTTCTCCCACAACAATCGATAGTTATCGAGGCCGCGATATTGAGGAATCAAACTTTGGGTATTGATTTTGCCAAGTTGATCAAAGGAGGCCGAGGCCATCCATATAAGTGGAAAAAGTGCGAAGGCAATAGCAAGCAATGCGATTGCGTGACGCCAGGCCAAAACTCGTAACCATTTATTGAAGGTCATCTTTTTCTCACGAACGACGAGTGCGCTACTCAATTGATGTTCTCCATCTGCTTGGAGCGTCTAAACGCTTGGATGGAAATGACCGCAACGATGAGGAAGTTGATAAAGGAAACAGCGCTAGCAAGCCCATAATCGCGGCCTTTCCCAGCGGTGAAAGCAAGGTTGTAGGTATACGAAATGAGAATATCGGTATGTCCAGCAACGCCACCCGAGTCATACATGACTGGGCCACCTCCAGTAAGGAGATAGATGGATCCAAAATTGCTGAAGTTGTATGCATACGAGGCGATGAGAAGTGGAGTTAGGGCAATTACAACAAGTGGAAGTTTTATATTCCAGAAAACTTGGCGTGGAGAAGCGCCGTCGACCTCGGATGCCTCAACGATCTCCGTCGACAGCGCCTGAATCGCACCTGTCGCAATCAGGAACATATATGGAGTTCCGGCCCAGAGTTGGACAAGAACGACAGCAACTTTCGCCCACCATGGATCGCTTAACCATGGAATCGTTCCAGGCAATAATTTATTGACGATTCCATACGACTCGTTCAACATACCTTTCCATGTCAGGATAGAGAGAACTCCGGGCATCGCATACGGAACAATCATCAAGATGCGATAAATCTTTTTTACCTTAATTTTTGGATGATTAATCGTCAAAGCTAAGAAGAGACCAAGGAAAAAGGTAAGTATTACAACGAGGAAAGGGTAAATAAAAGTCCAAATTAAGACCTTGACTAACGGTGTCCGGTAACGTTCATCGCCGATGACTCGCTCCAAATTTTTCAACCCGATTCGCGCAGTCCAACCTGGTTCCAGCTCTTCCCCTGCTTCGCTTACAAATGAGCCATTCTTATTTGGTCGATATTTCTCCCCCGTAAGTATGTTCTCAACGAAATCTCCCTGAGAGTCATAACGCAACGTCGGGGTAATGCGCTCAACGTTGGTGAAATCCGCTACTCGATATTTGACGTTCTTTTCTAGCCCAGGCACAAAGTAATCACTGAGCTGTTCGAGCGCAGCCGCCTCTTCCGTTTCACTGAGGAAGCTAAATCCCTGAACGCTTTGGATATTGCCATCCGCATCGGCGCTCCACGAATTGGTGGGTAGTTTCTTGATGCCTTGCGAAGTACCCGCGTAAAGATTTCCGTCGCTCTCCTTGATAAGGAGTGTGAGGGTTCCTTCCGGATTCTTCGCCAGACGCATCGGCAAGATTGAGTCATCGCCAACGGGTTCAAGTGAATTGGAAATAATCGAGTCAATGGCAGATTGTTTGTTGAATTCGTGTCCGACAGAAAAGTTAGTGAAGGCAATATAGCCGGTGTAAATGGCCGGATAAATCTGGAATGCCACAAGCAGGATTACACCTGGCATGATGTATTTGGCGGCAACGAATTTACTGCTTAAGAAAATGTAATCGAGAATGAGAGTTGAGATTGCTACATACGCCGCATAAAGAAAACGATCGTTGGCAATGAGTACAGGAACGGACCAGAGCGCAAAAGCATTGAGTCCACCCAATAAGAAGATCTTCAGGAATAAACCTGGCAACCGATGGGAATTCTTGATCTTCATGGATGAATTGATTCGCCTGATTCTCGTATGGAACTTTGGTATCTCATTGAAACTATGGGGACGCCTCTCGGCGTCCCCATAATCTTTCCTACTATTTACTTACGAATCAAGAACCGATTGTCTTCTTGATTGTTGCTGCTGCTGTGGTGAAAGCGGCTGCAGCTGTTGACTTACCGTCTGCAACTGCGTTAAGCGCGTTCTCCCATGCGCCCCATACCGATCCCATTTGCGGGACGTTTGGCATTGGTTGTGCTCCACCAGAGAAAGAAGCAAAGCCAGCAAGTTCAGCATTTGCCTTCACTGCTGGATCTGATTGGGCAAGAAGGTTTGCTGGCAACTTGCCTGATTCTTTGAACCAAGCAAGACCGAAGTCCTTGTCGCTGGCATATCCGGTGAGGAATGAGCGAGCTGTTACCTTGTTCTTTGCATACTTGGAGAGATAGAAAGCGTTAACGCCAAGGAATGGTGCCGATGGGAACTTTCCTGATGGGAAAGGAACAATCGAGTACTTAACCTTGGTCTGCTTCTTTAGGTCTGAGATATCCCATGGACCCATGATGACGTACGGTGCGCGGCCGCCGTAGAACTCAGCGAAGCCCCATGCGGCATCCTTGCTTAGCACGCCGCTCTTGTAATAATCATCGAGCTTGCTTGCATTTGCTTGGAATTGCTTTCCACCAAGAATATCCTTGAGATCGTAGCTCTTACCGTTCCACTTGAAGATATATCCGCCAAGTGCGGTGAAGAGTGGATAAGAGTGATATGTCGCTCCCTTGGGAAGTTCAAGGCAGACCTTGAATCCCTTGATTGCTGCTTTTGCTGCAGCGCAGTTTGTCTCGAGTTCATCGAGAGTCTTCGGAGCTTTTGCAAGGTCTGTGTTGACGACGAGTGCGACGTTTTCAACATCGACTGGAACGCCCCACTTGAGACCTTTGTATGTGATTGCATCAATTGTTGATGCTGCGTAATTGCTTGCTGCAACGTTGCTTACGCGATCGATGACGCCAGATGATGCGAGACCACCAAGCCAGTCATGAGGTGCGATAACCAAATCTGGTCCAAGGCCCTTTGGTCCTGCAGTGATGAGTTCATCACGAACAGTTCCGAAATCCTTGACGACAACAGTTGCTGTTACGCCATTTGCTTTTGCCCAAGGTGCGATCGCAGCTCTGACTGTTGGTGCTTTACCTGAGTCGGCCCAGATCACAAGATTCTTTGCTGCAGCCTGCGCAGGTGCAACAAAACTTGAGAGGACAAGAGCAGCGGTAGCTATGGCGCCGGTGACGCCTAGACGCTTCTTATTCATTAATTTCCTCCATGGAAGTATCTGTAACGAGGGGTTACAGAGGAGTCAATTTCAACTCGCAGAAGTAGCCGAGTCAAGGCTGAAAGCCCTTGAAACGCAAGGATATTTGCGAGTTACTGATTCGTTATAAAGCCCGATTCTTGCACGCGCATTTACACAGATGTTGAACTACTTATGAACTCCCGGAACGGTGTGGTCCCAACCCTTAACGTCTTCCGGTTTACGTGGAGCTTTACCGATATATCGGGCCGAAGGGCGGATCAAACGACCAGTGCGCTTCTGTTCCAAGATGTGTGCAGACCAACCGGCAGTTCGTGCAGATGTAAACATCGGCGTAAACATATGGCCAGGGACGTCAGCAAAATCAAGGAGAACTGCGGCCCAGAATTCCACGTTTGTTTCAAGAACGCGATCCGGGCGACGTTCGCGCAATTCAGCAAGAGCTGCATCTTCCAAAGCCTTTGCAACTTCATAGCGCGGCGCAGCAAGTTCTTCGCACGTACGTCGCAATGTACGTGAACGAGGATCTTGCGCGCGATAAACGCGATGACCAAATCCCATCAAACGCTCACCTTTATCAAGCAAATCCTTTACATATGCGCGAGCATCGCCACGCTTCTCAACTTCTTCAATCATGTGAAGAACGCGCGACGGAGCTCCACCATGAAGTGGTCCAGACATTGCGCCAATCGCACCTGAGATGGATGCGGCAACGTCTGCACCGGTGGATGCAATAACGCGCGCCGTAAATGTTGAAGCATTCATTCCATGTTCAGCAGCGGAAACAAAGTAAGCATCGATAGCGCGAACATGCTTTGGATCTGGTTCGCCTCTCCAGCGAATCATCATTCGTTCAACAACTGTGTGCGCCTTATCAACTTCTGATTGCGGAACCATCGGTTGCCATGTTCCACGCGCAGATTGGGCAACATAAGAAAGAAGCATGACTGAAACGCGCGCGAGATTGCTGCGAGCTTCTTCATCTGAAATATCAAGGAGCGGCTTTAATCCCCATGCAGGAGCAAGCATTGCGATTGCAGATTGAACATCAACACGAACATCGCCAGAGTGAATGGGAATTGGGAATGGTTCTGCGGCAGGAAGACCTGGATTGAATTCATCATCAACCAGAAGGCCCCACACGTTTCCGAATGAGACGCGACCTACGAGATCATCGATGTCGACTCCGCGATATCTGAGTGCGCTACCTTCTTTATCTGGTTCTGCGATTTCAGATTCAAATGCGATTACGCCTTCAAGACCGGGTTTAAAGTCATCTGCCATGCGGCGTATTCTGCCCGTATTGGGTAAGTGCGCAAAATGGCGCAGTCAAAGATGCCCTGACCCCTAAAGTGACGTTAGATACACCTATGACGGAAAGCCACCAGCCAGAGATCAGTCGCGAGACGATTTCCGCGATGCGCCGTTCTTATGGCGAAGCGGGTTTGAGCGAGAGCGCCGCCGATAAAGATCCCATCACTCAATTTCAGCGTTGGTTGAAAGATGCAGCTTCAAACTCCTTCATCGTCGAAGCAAATGCCATGGTTCTTTCAACAATGAGTAACTCTGGACCCAGTTCACGAACTGTCTTATTGAAGGATGTTACAAACGAGGGTTTCACTTTCTTTACCAATTACTCATCACGCAAAGCCAAAGAGATTTCACATAACTCCTCTGTCTCATTGTTGTTTCCCTGGTATCCGATGGAAAGGCAAGTGATCATTTCGGGAAATGCCGCGAAGATTTCTGAAAACGCATCAGCGGAATATTTTGCTACTCGGCCATGGTCAAGTCAGATTGGCGCTTGGGCTAGCGCTCAATCATCCGAACTCGATTCACGCGAGACACTTGAAGCGCGGTGGAAAGAATTCGCCGAAAAGTATCCGGAGGGTTCCGCAGTTCCAAAGCCTCCACATTGGGGTGGGTTCTTAGTCACACCATCGGTGATTGAGTTCTGGCAGGGGCGTTATTCACGCTTGCATGATCGACTCCGATATGTGAAAGCGACCCCATCAAATTGGAAGCTACAACGCATCTTCCCTTAGGCTTTATACATGTCCGATATCAAGATTCCAGATTCGATAAAACCTACAGATGGCCGCTTTGGTTGCGGCCCATCCAAGATCCGACCAGAAGCTCTTGCTGCTCTCGCCGCTTCAGGTACATCGGTACTCGGCACTTCGCATCGTCAAAAGCCAGTAAAGAACGTTGTCGGTCGTATACGTACCGGACTAACTTCACTTTTTAATCTGCCCGAAGGTTATGAAGTGGTACTTGGTAACGGTGGTTCCACTGCGTTCTGGGATATCGCTACTTTTGGTTTAATCGAAAAGAAATCACAGCACTTAAGTTTCGGTGAGTTCTCCTCCAAGTTTGCTTCAGCTGCGAAAGAAGCGCCTTTCCTCGATGACCCAAGTGTCATCAAATCTGAACCTGGTTCACATCCTCTTCCAGTAGCTGAGGCAGGAGTAGATACCTACGCACTAACCCACAACGAAACATCGACTGGTGTTGCTATGACGATTAAGCGCCCCGCTAACACTGACGGTGCTCTCGTCCTCGTCGATGCCACGAGCGCTGCGGGTGGATTGGTTGTCGATGCCAAAGAATTCGATACTTATTACTTTGCACCACAAAAGTCTTTCGCTTCGGATGGTGGATTGTGGCTCGCGCTCATGAGCCCCGCCGCCATTGCACGTGTAGCAAAGATAAAAGAGAGTGGACGCTGGGTTCCTGCATACTTCGATCTCACTATCGCAATTGAAAATTCTCGCCTCGACCAGACATACAACACTCCAGCGGTTGCGACGTTGATGTTGCTTGCTGATCAGATTGAATGGATGAATAACAACGGCGGAATGAACTTTGCTGCCGGCCGGTCTGCGAAGTCAGCCGAAATCATGTACGGGTGGGCAGAGAAGACTTCCTATACCTCACCCTTTGTGACCGACCCAGCCATGCGCTCAAAAGTGGTAGCCACAATCAACTTTGATGACTCGATTGATGCGCTAGAAATTGCGAAAGTCCTCCGCTCAAATGGCATCGTTGACACTGAGCCTTATCGCAAACTCGGAAAGAACCAGCTTCGAATTGGCATGTTCCCATCGGTTGATCCTGATGATGTTGCCGCTCTCACCCAATGTATTGAGCATGTAGTTGAGAATCTAAAGAAATAGACCTTTGCCAACAACTACATATAAGCGCGACAAAGTATTCTGGTTAGCAGCGCTACAAACTGGCGCATTTGGCATCTTCATGGGCGGTTTCGGGCCTGCCCTGCCACTACTTCAAGAAGCCCAAGGTACAAGCGCCGCAATTGCCGGGTTACATGGAACTGCACTTGGCGTAGCCTCAATTATTGCTGGTGCATTCAACGCTCACATCGTCCATCGTTATGGGCGAATGACCACGGTGTGGTTGGGACTCATCACCTTCAATATCGGCGCACTCGGCTTCGTGCTCTTTCCTCGCGCCTGGCAGACAATCCTTGCGATATTCATCGCCGGTATCGGACTTTCGGTCACCGTAAATAACACTTTCATGAAACTTTCAATTCACTTCGCTGATCATTCAGCCCGTGCTACTTCACAAGCGAATGGGGTTAATTCTGCATTTGTCTTACTTGGGAATTTCATTATTGGAGTCATTGCAAGTAGTAGTTTCAGTTGGAAATTAGGTTTGCTGCTTTGTATTCCCTTCACGATAGTTCTGTATCTTCTCTTGGGCCGTCAAGAAGAGTATGAATACATTCCAGAGGAATCTGGACGTCAAAAAGGTTCGCTCTCCTTGAAGTACTGGGTGAGTTGGGTCGGAATGACCTTTTGTATCGCCGCGGAGTTTGCCATCGCTTTTTGGGCTGCTGCGCTGCTGCGTGAACGAACGGACATGAGTGCACCCCTAGCAACAACGCTGGTCTTGGCTTTTCCTTTGGGAATGATGATTGGGCGATGGTTTGGAACTTATTTATTGCCCAGCCTCGATATTGATCAGCGCTTGAAATTAATTGTCGCAATTCAGGGCTTGAGCTTTCTTGTCTTTTGGGCATCAGATATCGCCTTAGCATCGTTCATCGCGCTCTTTTTCGTTGGTTTCGGTACTTCAATGCAATTTGCTTTATCAACACTGCGATTATTGCGCTTTGGTGCCAATAAGCCCGACCTTGCAATCGGAAAAGCAAGTTGGGGTGCAGGGATTGCAATCGCTTTATCTCCATTTTTCCTGGGTTTTCTGGCCGATAAGTTCGGCATCGTCAACGCATTTCTGATGGTTCCTGCGATAGTTATCTGCGCATTTGTTATTGTGGTGCTTCTACCAAGCGACCACGAAGTGGAGAAACGATGAATTACAAGACGCGAAGAATCGTGACTCTCGCGATCCTTTTTAGCCTAGTCTTTTTTGTCCTCGTAAGCGGGCTCTAGAACATCTGCAACTGCGACGCTCGCAGGCGGCGCACCTTTATCGTGAAACTGCGAATAGGTAACCAGGGCCGCAAGTAAAGATATCGATCCACAGATCCCAATTGTTTCGCGCGTTCCGATCACCTGTGTCATCCAGCCAATAAATGGTGAAACTATCGGCGTACCTCCCAAGAACACGGTGAGATAAATACCCATAACTCGGCCACGAATCTGAGAATCTGTTCGCATCTGGACCATGGTGTTTGCGCCGATAAAGGTAAGAAGTGCTACGCAGCCAATAAATGGCAAGAAAATTGCATAGATCAAATATGTCGGTGCAAATGATCCCGCTACGAGCAAGGCGCTAAAAATCATAGATCCGATCATCACAAATCGAGGACCACGCTTTTTTTCAAGGCGAGCGGAAATGATCGCTCCAGAAAGTGAACCGATGGCCAAGATGCTGCCAAGCGCGCCATATTCCGCAGCGCTCTTATCAAAGACTTGAGTAGCCATCATCGTGTTGAAGATGTTGAAGTTCAGGCCAAAGCTTGTGGCGAAGAAGACCGTGATCATTACCGACAAAATGTCTGGACGAGCTGCAACATAACGGAGCGCTTCGCGAACTTTTGTGGAAGAAGATTTACGTTCTTCGCGGAAAAGATCTGCTTCTCGAATATTTAATAGCGCCACAATCACAATCAAGTACGAGATTCCGTTGAGAATAAATGAAACCCCGGTGCCATAAGCTGCAATCAACAACCCTGAAAGCCCTGGACCGATAAGGCGACCCGTATTGAAATTTGCCGAGTTAAGACCTACGGCGTTGGGAAGATCATCTTTTCCAACAACTTCTACGTTAAAACTCTGGCGGACTGGCGCATCAATCGCATTACCCATGCCCAGCATGAATGCGAAGAACATCACATGCCAAATCTTGATGTTCTCCGTCAGTACGAGCGTGCCAACGGAGAGCGCTGAGAGACCACCGGTGAGATTGGTGAACATCAATACTTTTCGCTTATTTAGTTTGTCGGCTATTTTTCCACCCGAGATACTAAAGAAGAGAGTTGGTAGAAACTGCAACGCAGTGACAACACCGAGATAAGAACCACTATTTGTGAGTTCGAGGATTAGCCACGCTTGTGCAACACCTTGGGCCCACGTCCCGATGTTAGAGATGAAATTCGCTGAGAAGAGTATTCGGAAGTTGCGATGCTTAAATGATCGCAAAGTTCCCATATGGCGAGTCTAGTATGCTTGCCATTATGCGCAGCGCGGTACCAATCATCATCGCAGGAATTGTCGTGTGGACTGTCGCACTTGTGATTGCAATCATCGTTAATGCGCTCGCAAAAATTATTTTGACCTGCTTGCTTGGAATAACGCTCGGATTCATCGGAATCCGTTACACAAAGCGCAGAGCGCAACGAGAAGGTAAGTAACTACCCTTCGATTTCCTGTGCGATTCCTCGCAGAACCTTAGCTACGCGCGCAGCTTCAGCTTCGCTTGGATAACGTCCTTGGCGAAGTCCATTTCCAACGCGATCAAGCATCTTGATGGATTCCTCGATAATGACTGCGAGATCATCAGCTCCAGCTTTTGAATTGGCAAGTGATGGCGGTGCATCAATGATGCGTACTGAGAGCGCTTGTGGACCTTTGCGACCTTCAGCAACACCGAACTCCAACTTAGTGCCAGGCTTCACGGTAGTGACGCCAGATGGAAGTGCAGAGGCAGCGAGATAAACATCTTCGCCTTCATCAGATGAGATGAAGCCAAAACCTTTTTCGAGGCTAAACCATTTAACGCGTCCGACTGGCATGACGGGTGCCTCCTTGAATTTAAGATCGTGTAGGTGTCGTGTGCGCCGCGCTTTGCGGACAGGGGGCTAGTTTATCGCCTCAGAATGCGCGCCGCATCCATGATTTACCGAGACCACACGCGCATCTTCAGGTGAGATCGCATTCGCGCAGACGCCAAATGCTTGGCGGAACGAGCCAGCAATCGGCAGGTAGAAACCACATGAGCCACAATTCTTCGGCGCATATTGCGCGATTGGAGCGTTAGGTCCGCGGTCGCCTTCAATCCAACGCTTTGCTGCTTGATCGCGGCCTTCAATCGAAAGCACGCGAAGTCGACCAGCCCCTAATTCAAATAGTTCGTGAAGATCCAACTCTTCATCAGCGGGCAAGACCGCACTGGCCGGAACAAGTCGCACATCATCAGCAGCGGTGGGAACGATTGTTCCAACGCCAACATCTTCGGCAGTAATGCGATCGCTATAGGGAATCCATTCCGGAGCTAGCAGCGCATCGGTTCCAGGCAGAAGAACGACATCGCAAATCGTCGGGTTACTTTCTGAATCAAGTTTTGCAACAGTGACTGCCCAACGCCAGCCAACATATCCCGGTAAAAGCGCTTCAAATAGATATGTTGCTACATGATCATCATCTGATTCAACCGAAACTTGGGAACCAACGAACTTTTCGTTCTTTGCATCTTCTAATGCGGCCGCACGCGCGATTTCGGATGCCTTAAATGGGTCATCTACTCTCAATGCTTTTGAATTCTTCTTCGCGGTCCGTGCCATAGCTTCCAAGTGTAACGCGGTAGGTTCCAAAACGATGGACTAACGAAATTAGCATCTCACGCAGGATAAGGAAGAGTGCGACTGGCAACAAATCAAATGCGCGCTTGAAGAACCATGGAGTACCTTTCGTCAGCATCCATTGGGTCTTCTCCCATTTAGATAATTCGGGTATCTCTGAGACTGCAATATCTTTCACTGCAATTCCGCGTCGGCTCAACTCTTGAATAGCTGCCTTTGCGAGAAGTTGATGACCCTGTGGTCCTGGGTGCAACATATCGACATGCCAATTCTTTCGCTCATTGACTCCATCAATCTCTCGCGCCTTTAACGAAATCAAAGGAAAGCTCTCTGAAAGTTCTTCATAAACTCTATTGACGCTATCTACTCGTTTCATTAATGCCGACTCAAGTGGTTTCGGCAATTTGAGAATTTTTGATGGATCATGGAGTTGTAGGGTGATCACCTGAGCACCCAATTCATGTAATCGAGAGAGAATTTCAACCATATTAGTCTTCAGTCGATGAGGACAGAAATTGTTTCGTAACATGTCATTGCCGCCGACAACGACGACTGCCACATCGGGTTTGAATTGTGCGGCCAGAGGCAATTGAAACTCAACCAGCTCAGTTGATTTTGCTCCTGGCCTCGCTAGGTTCAAGTATGTCAATGGCGCTTCGATTGCCTCAGCCAGACGATATGTCCACCCCAGTGGGCGGTCAGCCTTCGTGACATCTCCAGTTCCATATGCTGCGCTATCGCCCATCACGACAAACTTCACGTCTGTCTTCACGCGACTAATTTCTCTCTTGATGGCACATCGTGTAAAGCCATCAATTGTTGAATTGTTTTGTCCCAACTAAACTCTAAAGCACGCTTTCTAGCAGCGCTTCGCATTGTGGAATTGGTCAATATCGCATGAATTCTCATTGCAAACTCTGATTCGTTTGACGCTGTCGCTCCACATCTTTTCACTCCATTCTCATCTAGCAATTCTCTTACGGCAGAGCGTGAATTTGCGACGACAGGAGTTCCACAACTCAAGGACTCTAAAGCTGAGAGACAGAACGTCTCTAGCGGACCAGGTGCGATGGAAACGTCGGCACACGCGAGAATATCTGCAATTTTTCTTGGGTTTGCGATATAGCCCGTAAATGTGACCGGTAGCCCTCGCGAATCCCGTTGTAGTTTTTCCATGAGTGGGCCACCTCCAATAATGATGAGATGCGCGTCAATTAAGAATCTCTCACGGAGCACTTTCAACGCAGCGATTGATAGATGTGGGTCCTTTTCCGGAGAAAGACGACCACAATGGACAAGAAGATACTGAGAATTTTGCAGAAGAGACTTGCGCAAATTAGACGATCGACGTTTGGGAGTGAAAACTTCAGAATCGACTCCGAGGGGAATTAATCTCAGATTTGGCGTACTCAATTTCTCAAACTCGCGAGCGGCAAATCGCGTTGTTGCCACTACATAATCGAAGGCTCTCGAAAGTCGTGAGTTATGCCAATCTGCAAATCTTTCGAAGAAGCGTGATGCAGGAAGGAATTTAGCGAATAGTCCTGTGAGTGTTTCGTGGCTAAAAACTAGAGTCTTAATTCCTCTTTTTCGAGCCCAAGGCCCGAGAAATAGGAGCGTAAATCGATCCGAACACTCAATTCTATCGGGCTTCGCCATAATTATGGCCTGTTTAATCTCTTTTCTACTTTTGAAAACTCGATATCCACCAGTAAATGGAATTTCTCTGCTCGAGAGATACAGTGCTTTTCCGTAGACAGTATTAGTTTGCGAAAGATTGATACCTGGAACAACGAACGTAAATTCATGCCCAGCGATTTCATAACGCCTTCCTAAATCATGAATAGTTGTTTTAATCCCACCTGATTTTGGTCCATAGAAATTTGCGATATGAAGTATCTTCATTAGGCCCCAATTCTGATGCTATAACGGTTATTAGCTAGCACGTCGAAATAGTGACCGATTAATTCTTGGTTGATGTTGTCCCATCCGCGATCAATGACGCTATTGCGGGCTCGAGACTTTATCTGCGAAGAGAACAGCAGATTCCAACGCGCCTCGCTCATGTTTATCAACGAATCTGAGGTGGTCATATTTACGACAATGCCATTTTCGCCATCTATGACAAATTCCTTCACCGCTCCTCTATCTGGCGCAATAACGGGTACACCTGAGGCCAAGGCTTCTTGAGCAGATTGACAGAAGGTCTCATGTTCTCCAGGGTGGACAAAGCAATCAAAGTTTGCGATGTGTTGGGCAAGCTCAGTCCCGGAAAGTTTGCCGGTAAAGATTGCATTGGGCATCAGTTCTTGTAATCGCGAGCGCTCAGGACCATCCCCGACGATTACAATCTGAAAATCGCTATTGAAAGAAAGTGGCACCAATTTATCCACGCCCTTTTCTGGCGCTAGGCGACCCACATAACCTATGACTTTTTTCGAGGTCGAGAAAAAATTATCAACCCTGCGTTCGGGATTAAAAAGTTCTAGGTCTACTCCACGTCCCCAACGCGCAACGTTACGAATACCAAGATTTGTGAGGATGTCCATCGCGTAAGTAGATGGCGCAAGGTTCAACGTCGAATTTCCATGGATCTTGCGCACTGCCGCGTTGATTCCATGCGCTGCAAAACCGAGACGATAGTGTTGAGAGAAACCCACGTAATCTGTCTGGTACACCGCGATTGTTGGGATTCGACGGCGGTTCGAAATACTTTGCGCGTACGCACCCATCATTGCTGGCGAAGCTAAGTGAACAATATCAGGAGCAAATTCATCAAGTGTTTGTTGAATTAAACGATGAGGAAAGGCAACTGCGAGTGAATTGTTAAGGTTGATTGAGGGTAAACCTACTACTGTAGATCCGTCATAAAACGAAGGAGTATCTCCCACTGTGGGGGCAATAATCACTACTTCATAACCTTCTGCAACGAGACTTTTATGGGCTTGAATTACGGAATTAGTCACTCCATTGACGCTTGGCAAGAATGACTCAGTGACGATTGCAACTCTCATGGTTAACATGGTCGATTTTTAACTTTCCATTGAGCGAAGTTCAGTTGAAGTTTCGCAAACAACATGGTGAAAGTTCTCATCTACGAAGGAAGTAATGTACGTTTACCTAGATTTAAGAATCTCGTAAACTTGAATGAGTAACTTCGGGACGTGTCTAGACCCACTGTCATCATGGTTACTAGTAACGGCGTTGGGGCGGGGCATCTCATCCGAGCAAGCGCAATAGCACGAGAATTACATCCACACGCTCGGCCCATCATCTTTTCTATGGCATATTCTGTTGTGGAAGTTGCGCGGGCGCTCAATCTTGAATGCGAATATGTTCCTGGTCGCGATAAAGGTTTGATGTTGCGCAAGAAATGGGATCAGTACTTACGAGATCGGCTCGTTGCCTTGATTGACGAGACCGGCGCTTCGGTTGTTACTTTCGATGGCGTTGTGCCATATCCCGGAATTGTGGCGGCAAAATTTCAGCGACCACATATCAATTTAGTGTGGATTCGCCGCGGAATGTGGCAGAAAAAGCCTCAAGGAGTCCTTCTCGGCTTACAGTCAAAGCTCATGGATTACGTCATCGAACCTGGTGATGTTGCATCGCCCGCGGACACGGGTCCCACCAAAGATCGTAAGGAAGCACTCGTAGTTGAACCGGTAACTTTATATCGGAGAGAACAAGCGCTAGATAAGGTGGAAGCTCGCAAGTTTTTAGGTCTAGATCTTCACAAGCCCGCCGTGCTAGTCCAAATGGGAGTTGGCGACAGTGATCTTGACGCCAGAGTTTCCGCAGTCTTCCGCGGATTATCATCATGGAAAGACTTGCAGATCGTTATGGCACGTAAACCAATGAACAAGGACGGGGAATCTCTTGTTCCTGACGGGATGAGCGTAAAGATAGTTCGACATTTCCCGCTAGCTGATGTGCTCTCTGCTTTTGATGCTGCAGTTTGTGCAGCTGGCTACAACAGCGTTCATGAAGTCATTCCCGCTGGATTACCTACATTATTCATCCCAAATAATCGAGGAACTGATGACCAGAGAGCCCGGGCACGTTATTGCGCTGAGATTGGCCTAACTCTTTATGCCGAAACCGAATCTCTTGAAGATATTGAACATCAAAGTGCAAAACTCTCCTTTGCAACGTTGAGGTCAAATCTCATCGATCAATGCAATTCTGTCTCAACATTTAGCGGAGCGAAGAAGATTGCCACACTTCTCCTTGCGCTGACAAATGAGTCATATACGGCACTTGTCAATAATCGAGTGCATTACCAACGAATCATCGCATTTGCAGCATTTCTTCGGGGTCCACGTTTTTATGCCAAACGGGCAATTAACTCGATCCTTCGTGCACTTGCGATTGGATTTAGAACGCTCTTCCCACATTCACGAAAAGAGGAAGCTGGCGAAGTCATTTTCAGCGACTCGACAAATCACACAATGCTCGATCGTTACATCAGAAATTCGGAGCGATTTGAACATTTGTTGAAAGGTGCCAGCGAAAATTATGTGAAGCAGCGCCAAGCGATTGCTCATCGCGCTTACGGCGAACTTGAATTTGCGGATGTTACGGACAACACTCCTATTGAAACGCTTCTACGCTTCGCTTCCTAAATATTCCAGAACAATATCTTCCCTATATTTATTGCTCAGATAAATGAGATGGGCGGGAGCGCCCTCGTACGCTCCCGCCCATCTCCTACTAGGAGTCAGCGCCGGAAGATGGAATTCCAATCGCCAACTGTCATGAGGTAATACTGTCCGCCTTCAAGTGCCGCATTGTTAAGCGCTTTTTGAGCAGTTGCAGTACGTACTTTGTCAGGACGAGCAGCCATTACCCCAGAAGTGTGTACTTGTGCGTTGAACAAGAAATAAGTGTTCTTGTCATTCTTGCCTTTTACTTGATCTGTGACATCGATAATTCCACTTGACTCTTCATCAATGGTCATGAACTTTGCACCAGACTTCGTGAAGTACATCGGATCAAACTGAGCAACAGTTGCCATTGCGCCATCTTTGATTCGGTACGCAACGATGCGTGAAAGTGCATCGTTATTACCCGGATCTTCTTGAATCATGATGACACCATTCTTGGTGACAGCTAAGTTGTCAGGTTTGGCGAGATACATTGACTCACCACCGTTGAGGAGCATTTCTAGTTCAGCCCCTAGTAGTGGGTTTTGTGCATCTTTGAAAGTGAGGCGCCATAGCGCACCACCATCACGCGCTACTCCTGGTAAAGCTGGATTAGGAGCGGTAGCAACAGGATCCTTATTCGACTCGGTAGTTAGGAAGTAGTAGACATTTGGATCATTTGGATCCCACTCTCCATCTTCCACACGAGCGAACTCAGATCCTGCAGCAGTGACGGATTTGTCGAAATCAGCGACTGTCTGATTCCAATTCACTTCTTTAAATTCGACCGAAGTTTTCTTGTTTTTTCCGATTGTTGTGCGAAATACGTTGTCATTAGCGGCAGCTGGAACGTTAAGAACGTAGAGCTTTCCATTAGCAAGGCCAGCCTTTTCAAATGCATTACCTGTCGCCTGTTTTTGGCCCACCCACATTTTGACGTGGCTATTAGTCGCAGATCCGTCCTCGTTACCAATAACGACTGTATTTTTACCTGGCTTAGGATTCGTTAACAAGTTCTCCCATGAAGCCATACCAATTCCGGGAAATTGATAACCAGTTCCGTTCATCTCAAAGACAAAGCCACGAGATGCATCACCGGATTCTTCGCCCGTTAAGAAAAGCGCACCGTCGTAACCAATCTTCTTTCCATTCTCCGTGAAGGAAAATGTTCCAGCAGGAGCGAGATTCGCAGAGCAGAAGCGACTTAAGCCCCATCCAAAAGTGCCGGTAGGCGCATCCGCCGGACCTGATCCGACTGGATTAGTAGTCCATTTGCCTTCTTTGTAGTTCCAAAAGTTAATGGTTTTGATGAAGTCATTGTCTGCATCTTTGAAGAACTTGAGTCGAGGATTGTAAGTAAATGTTGTGATCGATGCACCCCAAGGCGACGTCAATGACTCTCGAGATTTAGCCGCCGATGTTGAATGTTCAAATACTGAAAAAAGCTGGAGCATTCCATTATCCATCTTGTGCGCTCCCATACCATCGGGAATGCCTTTAATCAGGTTTGCACCGATCTTGTCTCCCGCAGTAGCAAGAACCTTCAATTGAACTTCGCTATGTGACGAGAGCATATATATAGGTGTGTTATTTGCCGCGAATGCGGTTGTTGTAGTTAAAGAGAGAGCTAAAGCAAATGCGCTGGCTGTCCCTAGAATTTTTTTGTTCATCGTTCCCCTTTGTTGTCAGAGCTCTTAGCTCTGCTACGGTGCCCGCATCCTTCACGCGCTTGGGAATGGAACGGCGAACCGACGGTGAACCTGGCGCAAAGAATTCGATAAGAAACCGTTTATTCTCGAAGAATTGAGAGTTAACAGAGCGTGAATGAGAGTATTACCGCATTAGAGTAGGGCGATGCGCTTAGGAGTTTTGGATGTCGGATCAAATACCGTTCATCTCCAAGTTGTAGATGCCGCTCCTGGTGCGCGACCCAACCCAACCGTCAACTATAAAGAGGAAGTTCGACTCTCCGAATATCTTTCTCAAGACGGTTTTCTTTCCGCAGAAGGGATAAGGCTTCTGCGCGAAGCGATTCGACGATCATTGCTTGAAGCGAGAAAGGTAGAAACTCAGGAGTTACTTCCCTTTGCGACCTCCGCGCTCCGAGAGGCGAAGAATGGTCCGGACATAATCTCTCGAATCAACGAGGATTTTGAGATTGACCTCCAAGTTCTCAGTGGAGAAGATGAGGCAAAAATTACCTTCCTAGCAGCACGTCGTTGGTATGGCTGGTCTAGTGGACGATTGTTGATGGTAGATATCGGTGGTGGATCTCTCGAACTCGCAGTTGGTGTTAACGAAGTTCCAGATGTAGCTCTCTCGCTCCCTCTTGGCGCTTCTCGATTAACGAAGAGTCACTTAGAGGGAGATCCTTTCACTAAGAAGTCCATCCGTGAATTGCGAGATTATGTTGAAGCCAATATCGCGGAGATTCTCCCAACGCTCTTACGACATCAAGACACAGATCGTGCAATTGCTACAAGCAAAACTTTACGTACGTTGGCGCGACTAACTGGAGATTGGATTGATGGAAATGGAAAGAAACTTCGCATCGACTCACTTCGCAAGATCACTCCTCGACTTGCAGAAATGACACAGGAGGAAAGGTCTGAATTGCCGGGGGTCTCGTCGACTCGGGCCCGGCAGATTACTGCTGGGGCACTTGTTGCAGAGAGCGTGATGCGAAGTCTGGATATTGATGAGTTAGAGATTTGTCCGTGGGCGCTTCGTGAAGGAATCGTTTTGAAATGGCTCGATTGGCTGGAATCCTAACGTCCTATCCATCACGCCTTTGGAGCCGGCAAGAAATCGATTGCTACCACTTCTCGCTCAACATGATGAGCTACCCAAGCATCGCCTGGTTCAAGTTTGGTGCTCGGAACTTCGACTCCAAATTTATCTACGAAAGCAGAAACTATCGATGGAAGTATTGGATTGTGACTACAGACCAGAGTAGTAAAGTCATTCACCAATAAACGCTGTACATACTTGAATGGGCGCTCATTGTTCTTATGGAAAACCTCCTCCGTCAGACTGTCAGTGAAAAAGAAATCTACGTTCAATCCTCGCGCTAAAGGAGTAATGCTTTCGTAACATCTCACGGCGCTAGACGAATGAATTTCCTCCACAGCGAACGGTAAAAAGTTGGTGAGCATTCGCTTGGCCTGGCGCTCTCCAAGAGAACTGAGTGGTCTATCTGTATCTTCACCCGCCCACTCTTGTCTTTCAATCGCCTTTGCATGCCGCAGCAAGATGAGAGGTTTCGTATCGGGCTCAATCGATTGAAAGGTTTCAACTATTTGGCGATCTGAATCGCTACCCAGCTGCTCTTTCGCCTCTTCGCAACTCATCCAACGCACCGCATCCACTTCTTCTGGATTCGGCTTTCCTTGTTCTCCTAACAATCGCGCCGACCAATACGTCACAGTTTTGGGAAGACCATTTACTTCGTAATGAGCGCTTCCAAGGCTCTGACCAAAACGAACAGCGAATCCCGTTTCTTCCACCACTTCTCGATAAGCGCATGCAATGAGACTTTCTTCTCCTTCGACTTTGCCCTTGGGAATGGACCAATCGTCGTATTTGGGCCTATGCACCAGCGCTATCTCAATCGCATCGCTTTCATTTCGACGCCAAACAATTGCGCCTGCGGCTTGAATCTCACTTACTTCGCCCACGAACCACCTCTATCAATCGCTCTTGTATATCAATAAATGGCTCTCCATTTTCTGAGTGCGTTTTTCGCCTCCATGCGCCGCCATTGTCCATTTCCCAGTGCTTGACCTGATCGTTTCCATAAAGATCAAGGAGGCCAGAGATAGAGTTCTTATGTTCTGGTTGATCGACACGAATCAAAGTTTCAATTCGACGATCAAGATTACGATTCATCAGATCGGCACTTCCTATCCAATACTCATCCTCACCAGCATTATGGAAGTGATAAATCCGAGAGTGCTCTAAAAACCTACCAAGAAATGAGCGGACCGTTACATTCTTTGAAAGCAAAGGCATGCCTGGTTTAATCGCACAAATACCACGTACAAAGATTTCCACTCTCACACCCGCTTGTGATGCCCTATATAGAGCTGCAACAAAATGCTCATCTAATAGCGAATTGAGTTTAAAGCGGATTCGAGCAGGTAAATTTGCTTCGGCGTTTTTTATCTCCCTCTCAATTTTCTCCAGTAGCGAACTCCGCAACGATTTTGGGGCCACTATCAGACGTTTAAATTCAATATCACTCACAAATCCCGATAGTTGATTGAAAAGTCGAGAAAGATCATTACACAGCACCGGATCGGAACTTAAAATTCCGAGATCTTCATAGAGACGTGCAGTACGCGGATTGTAATTTCCTGTTCCTACATGACAGTAGCGTCGCAATCCATCAGCCTCTTGGCGTACTACAAGAGATAACTTGGCATGAGTTTTTAATCCCATTAATCCATAGACCACATGGACGCCAGCTTCCTCCAATTTTCGAGCCCACCGAACATTTGCTAATTCATCGAAACGCGCTCGAATCTCAACCACGGCAAGGACTTGTTTTCCGGCTTGCGCAGCTTCTATCAGCGCTTCCATGATTGGTGAGTCACCAGATGTTCGATAGAGCGTCTGTTTAATTGCTAGGACTTTGGGATCAATTGCGGCAGTTTCGATAAAGCGAACCACAGATGACGTGAAAGACTCATATGGGTGATGGAGTAAGACCTCGCTATTTCGAATTAGATTGAAGAACTCATCAGGCTCTAAATCCTCTGAACTCTGTAGCCCAGGTGGCATTTGCGAGCGATGTGGCGGGTATCGCAAGTCCGGTCGATCTAAGTCAGCAATTACATTCAATCCCGTGAGATCAAGAGGACCGCGGTACTTCACTACATCACGATGTGTGATTTCGAGCTCTGAAATTAGCCGCTCTAAAAGCTCATTCTTAATATCAACATCTACTTCGAGTCGCACTGGAGGTCCGAATTTTCGTCGCAGCAACTCTTGCTCCATTGTCTCCAAGATATTCTCGATATCTTCTTCTTCAATATCAAGATCTTCATTTCTCGTTAGACGGAATGAGTAGTAATCCTCGATGAGCATTCCAGGGAAGAGCTCATCCAAATGTGCAGCGATGATGTCTTCTAGCGGAATGAATCGCGTTTTATGAACTGCGTGAGTCGATATGAAACGTGAGATCACGTTCGGAACTTTTACCCGAGCAAAAAATTCTTCCGCTGTATCCGGATGTTTTACGATAACCGCAAGGCTCAAAGAGAGCCCTGAAATATAGGGAAAGGGGTGTGAAGGATCCACGGCCAATGGCGTCAAAACGGGAAAAATCTGTTCATGAAAAATCTGATTGAGATGCTCACGTTCAACCTCAGTCAATTCATCCCAATGAACGATATGAATGTTCTCGAGCGATAGCCGGGGAATGATGAGTTCGTGCAGACATCGACTCTGGCGCTCCACTAGCGAGCTTGCGCGTGTGAAAATCTCATCAAGTAATTCACTTGGCGGAAACCCAGCTGCATTTGTGTAGGTCGCACCAGATTCGACTTTGAGTTTTACAGAGGCAGCGCGGATCATGAAGAAGTCGTCGAGGTTGGATGAGAAGATTGATAAGAAACGGACTCGTTCAAGCAGAGGCAGCGATTCATCTTCCGCTAGCTCCAAAACGCGCGTATTGAAATCAAGCCAACTTAACTCACGATCGACAATCTGATGTGGTTCAAGTAGTGCGCCGCTGGAAGACATAACGCCTCCATACTCAAGGGAAAAAGTAAACGCCCAGTGAATACTGGGCGTTTACCTAGTTAATAGCCGATTGTGATTAGAAGTCCATATCTCCGCCCGGAGCAGCAGGCATCGCAGGCTTCGGTTCTGGCTTATCTGCAATCACCGCTTCGGTCGTCAAGAAGAGGGCCGCGATTGATGCTGCGTTCTGGAGCGCAGAACGTGTGACCTTTGCTGGATCGATGATGCCAGCCTTGATCATGTCGACATACTCACCTGTTGCGGCATTGAGGCCATGACCTGGTTCGAGATGACGAACTTTCTCAACGATAACTCCACCTTCAAGACCAGCATTGATTGCGATCTGCTTCAACGGAGCTTCGACTGCGAATTCAACGATCTTCGCACCTGTGGCTTCATCACCAGAAAGTTTCAACTTCTCAAATGCTTTCTTCGATGCTTGTAGTAGCGCTACGCCACCACCAGAAACGATTCCTTCTTCGACTGCAGCCTTCGCGTTACGAACTGCATCTTCGATTCGGTGCTTACGTTCCTTAAGTTCTACTTCAGTCGCAGCGCCAGCCTTGATGACGGCAACGCCACCAGCAAGCTTGGCAAGACGCTCTTGTAGCTTCTCACGGTCGTAATCAGAATCCGACTTCTCGATCTCTGCACGGATTTGTGCAACGCGACCCTTGATCATGTCGTCATCGCCTTGTCCTTCAACGATGGTTGTTTCATCCTTGGTAATCACTACTTTGCGCGCTTTTCCTAGGAGATCCAAAGTTGCAGCATCAAGCTTCAAGCCAACTTCTTCTGAAATGACCGTTCCGCCGGTAAGGATCGCGATGTCTTGGAGCATCGCCTTACGACGATCACCAAAACCTGGCGCCTTAACCGCAGCAGAACGGAATGTTCCACGAATCTTGTTTACAACGAGAGTTGCAAGTGCTTCGCCTTCAATATCTTCCGCGATGATTGCAAGTGGCTTTCCGGCCTGCATTACCTTCTCGAGGATTGGAACGAGATCCTTGATGTTTGAGATCTTGGAATTGCAGATCAAGACATAAGCATCTTCGAGAACAGCTTCCATGCGATCAGTATCAGTCACCATATATGGCGAGATATAACCCTTATCGAAACGCATACCTTCAGTGAGCTCGAGTTCGAGCCCGAAAGTGTTGCTCTCTTCAACAGTAATAACGCCTTCCTTGCCAACCTTGTCCATCGCTTCAGCGATCATTTCGCCGATTGTGGAATCAGCTGCAGAAATAGATGCAGTTGCCGAAATCTGTTCTTTCGTTTCGACTGGCTTTGCCATCGCAGAAAGTTCGGCAGCAATCGCTTCAACCGCCTTCTCGATACCTTTCTTCAATGCCATTGGGTTAGATCCAGCTGCAACGTTGCGAAGTCCTTCGCGAACGAGAGCTTGAGCAAGAACAGTCGCGGTTGTGGTTCCATCACCAGCAACATCATCGGTCTTCTTCGCTACTTCTTTAACTAGCTCGGCGCCGATCTTCTCCCATGGATCATCAAGTTCAATCTCTTTCGCAATGGAGACGCCATCATTAGTGATGGTGGGTGCGCCCCACTTCTTCTCCAACACAACATTTCGTCCGCGTGGTCCGAGGGTTACCTTGACCGCATCAGCGAGCTGGTTCATTCCGCGCTCGAGGCCGCGACGTGCATCTTCGTTAAAGGCAATCATCTTTGCCATAGTTTTATTAACTCCCTATGTGTAGAGGTGGTTCGGACGACTTATCACTCTCGTCCGGCGAGTGCTAACGCCTAGCCTAGGGGCGACTATTCCCGTTCTCAAATCCTGGTTCGCTTGGGGAAATCTCGACTCCCTCCGGCGAAGCGAAGCAAGTTCAGCTTCGCCTCTCGGGATCTCGATTTCTGCCGAAGTGCTCGACCGGAAAGCAAACAGTGGCCGAGCGCCAGCGAGGTCGGTTTGCGGGGTCGAGCCGAGGCTAAAACGAGATTTCGGGAAAAGTCGCCCCTGAGGCTAGAGAAGGATTAAAGGGAACGGGAGGCGACGCGGGCTTCGCGGAGGCGACGCAGGCGCTTGATAAGGAGTGGAGAAGCCGCCAGTGCATCGGGGCGGTCAATCAAGTTATTGAGTAGCTCGTAATACTGCTTGGCGGAGAGGTTGAAGAGCTCCTTGATCGCAGCATCTTTGGCGCCGGCGTACTTCCACCATTGGCGCTCAAAATCCAAGATCCGAACTTCAAGGTCGCTCAATACAAATCCGGCTAGGGGCGAGGCGAGCTGTAATGAGGTCTCTTCCACGGGCTCTATTGAACTAGATATTGGCAGAAATCTGCGGATTTAGAGGGTGGCCAAAATAACTTTGATATCGGTGATGGAAGTCCACGGATTGACGATCGCAAAGCGAAGTATCGGCTTTCCTTCATGAGATGAGGGAGTGACAAATCCGATCTGGTCGTTGAGTAATTTATCGCTCCACTTTTGGTAATCAGCTTGTGACCAACCCTTGCGCGTGAAAGCAACGATGGAAAGTTCTGGCTCCATCAAGAGTTCCAGATTGGGATGTTCCTTAATGAGTTGTGCAGCCTCGCGAGCAACATCCATCGTCTTATCCATGGATTCGGCATATTTATTTGTGCCATGTGTTGCCAGTGAGAACCAGAATGGAAGTCCGCGAACGCGACGAGTGAGATGAATTGCGTAATCCGATGGATTCCATTCTCCTGAATCGAGAGGTTCAAGATAGCCTGCATGTTGGGTATGGGCTTTCCGTCCCGTTTCTGGATTTCGATAAATAAGCGCGCAGGCATCAAAAGGTGCAAATAACCATTTATGTGGATCTACGATAAATGAGTCAGCAAGTTCAACGCCTTTGAAGAGCGGTTTTGAATGTGGCGAAGCCAGGGCTGCAAGACCGTAAGCGCCATCAACGTGGTACCAAATCCCGCGATCATTCGCTGCTTTTCCGATGCCTTCAAGATCATCGATGATGCCAAGATTTGTAGTTCCCGCCGTTGCAACAATTGCGAAGATGCGATTCTCCGGATTGAGTCGGTGATATTGATCGACTTCGAAAGCAACAGTGCTGCCTTGTAATTTATGGTTCTTGTTGGTATCAATCGCAACAATCTCAACATCCATCACATCAGCGGCAGATTTGATTGAAGAGTGAGCTTCATTGGAGCATGCAATCGCCCAACGTTTCACGTTTGGATATTTACTTCGCGCATCATGGCGAGCTGCAACCAGAGCCGAAAGATTTCCTACGGTTCCACCTTGGACAAAGACACCGCCGGATGATTGCGGCAGGCCAGCCAAATCACTTAACCAACGTAGCGCTTGATTCTCGGCGAAAACTGCGCCCGCACCTTCTAGCCACGAGCCGCCGTAAAGAGCGGATGCGCCAACGACGAGATCAAATAAGTTCGCGGATTCAGTTGGCGCAGATGGAATGAATGCCAAGTAACGCGGATGATCAGTTGAGATACATGCCTTCGCTAGAACGTGCTTGAAAAGGTCCAGTGCCTTTTCTCCCCCGATACCTTCTTCGGTAATCGTCTCACCAACTTCGGTGTACAACTCGTCATAAGTCCAAGGTCCATCAAGGGGCGGATCTTTCTTTAGCCGCACAAGTGAATATTCGAGAATCTTCGCTGCGAGCGCATCAATCTCTTCATCAAACTCATGCATCGCCGAATAACGCCTTTCGCTTAGAACTTCTCACGATATTGCGGAGCATTGTAGGAAAGACAAATGCATGCAACGGCAGAATCGCATACCAATAAAGCTGGCCTCCTAAACCGCGAGGAGAGAATGTTGCTTCTTGGATGATGCGAACGTTCTCACCTTCTTTTTCAATCCGAAATTCCAACCAAGCTTTTCCAGGCAGAATCATCTCCGCATAAAGTCGGAGCACTTTTTCTTTCTCCACTTGTTCTACGCGCCAGAAATCCAATCCATCCCCCACGCGAAGATGCTTCGGATCGCGCCGTCCTCTTCGTAATCCCACACCACCTACTAAGCGATCGATAACGCCGCGCGCCCACCATAAGAAATCAGCGCCATACCAACCAGTTTCACCGCCGATTTGTTCAATCGACTTCCAGACGCAATCAATGGGAGCTTCGGTGACAACTTCGCGTCGATCTTTCAAAATCATTTCGCCAGCCCACTCTGGATCACTCTGGGCTTTCTGCCATGGTGCCGTCGGCGCAGTCGCATCCGACCATCGAGTTTCTACTTGATTATTGGATGTACGAGATAACGCAAGATTGATAGCGGTAGTGACGTCAATTAAGCCTTCTGGTGGCTTGGGAACAATCGCATCAATGCTCTTTGCTGGATCGGCAACAGTTTCATTGATGAGTGAACCAACTAAAGGTCGAGCAAGCGCAGTCGGCACGGGAGTTACGAAACCAATCCAGAGACTAGAAAGTTTTGGCGTAAGAACTGGGACTCTGATAATCCAACGTCGCCGAAGTCCCGAACACGCAGCAAACTTCTGCATCATGTCTGCATACGAAAGAATCTCTGGGCCACCAATATCAAAGATTCCTTTCACGGGTTCTTTGAGTTTTGCAACGCTCGTGAGATACCAGAGCACATCGCGAATGGCGATTGGATGAGTCAAATTCGTGACCCACTTCGGCGTTGTCATCACAGGTAAGCGATGGGTGAGATGACGCAACATTTCAAATGAAGCCGAACCGGAACCGATGATGATTCCAGCGCGGAGTTCCATGACGGGGACTTTTCCGGCTGCTAATAATTCCCCGGTACGTGCGCGTGATGCAAGATGCTTGCTTTGTTTATCATCATTAGCGATTCCACCGAGATAAACAATTTGCGATACGCCGGCAGCTTGCGCTGCGCGAGAGAAGTTATCAGCCATCGCAGCTTCAATTTCATCGAAATGAGTTCCCACTCCAATTGAATGAAGCAGATAGAAAGCAGTATGAACTCCCTGCAGCGCTTGAAGGGTCTCGTCGTAATTGTTTGCATTTCCAACTGCGATCTCGACTTCGTTGATCCAGGGTTGGCCCATGACTTTGGATTTATCGCGGACAAAGATGCGAACATTCATCGCATCATTCAAAAGAGCGCGAACTAATCGTCCGCCGACATAGCCCGAAGCGCCTGTAACAAGTATCCGGCGCGACTCAGTCATGGGTAGAACAGTAGACTGCGACGAATGTCGCGGCCAAAGGTAGTCATTCTCGGAGCGGGGTTCGGTGGCTTAACGGCTGCCCGCGCTCTCGATTCCATCGCTGATGTCACCCTTGTCGATCGCCACAATTTCCAGACCTTCTTGCCATTGCTCTACCAAGTCTCAACCGCAGGTCTTGCTGCAGATCACGTCGCCTACCCGGTTCGTGGCGCGTTACGGAAAACCAAAGTTAAGTTCCGAATGGGTTCACCAATATCAGTGGATCACAAGAACAAGAGCGTCAAACTCGATTCTTCCGAAGTTCTACCTTTTGATTACTTAATCGTCGCACTCGGTTCAGCCACTAATGATTTCGGAATCACCGGAGTAGCGGAAAATACCTTGGGCATGAAGACCGTCAATGAAGCTTTAAATATTCGTTCTGAAATCATGCGTCGCTTCGAAGACTTGTGTCGATTTGAAGATGACACGAAGTTTTCGATTGCGGTTGTTGGCGGTGGTCCGACGGGAGTTGAGATGGCAGGTGCCATTGCTGAACTTAAACGTGGTCCGCTCACTTCAGATAGTGCGAATGCTGCTAAGAACATCGATGTCTATCTGGTCGAAGCTGGTTCTCGAGTTCTTCCTGCGCTTTCACCAAAACTCTCGGAACGAACAAAGAAAGACCTGGAGAAACTCGGCGTAAAAGTTCTCACAAATGCCGCTGTTAAAGAAGTGAAGCCGCGCCAAATCATCTTTGCTGATGGCTCCAAGATTCCGTCGGAAGTCACGGTCTGGGCTGCTGGCGTTAAAGGTGAGCCAGCCATGAAGAAGCTCAGCGTTCCAGAGGAGAATGGCCGCATTGCAGTTGATCCAACGCTTCAAGTCACTAACTATCCATACATCTTTGCTATCGGCGATATTGCTGGCGCTAAAGGAAATGATGGTCGCTTCTTACCGATGGTCGCCCCTGTCGCTATGCAACAAGCGAGATTTGTAGCGAAACAGATTGAGCGCCTGTCAAAGAACCAAGCGCTCCAAACTTTCAAGTATGTCGATAAAGGCTCGATGGCAACTATTGGTCGTCACAAAGCGGTGGTCGAAGTAAAAGGAATTCGTATTGGTGGCGCGCTGGCTTGGTATATGTGGTTGTGGCTCCACCTCTTCTATCTCCTTGGTGGACGTAACAAAATCGGCACCATGGCTGACTGGACGTGGAACTACCTCACCTTTGATCGAGGCAATCGCCACATCATGGATATCTCATGAGTTATATCGATCTGCGCGGACATGAAATCTGGCATCAAGAATGGAAGCCGCGTAAAGAAGAGCCGTTGTTGCTTCTTCATGGCGGTTTGAGTTCTACCGAGAGTTTTGCGCCAAAGATTCTTCCCAGCGTGAAGCGCACTCATCATTCCTATGGGTATGACCGAACCGCGCACGGGAAAACCAAGGTGCGTGAAGGTTATTACCACTTCAAATTTCAACGCGATGAAGCAATTGCATACATCGAAGATGTCATCAAGAAACCAACGCACATTATTGGCCATAGCGATGGTGGAATAATTGGCTTGATGGTCGCAATTGCGCGTCCTGATTTAGTAAAGACTCTTGTCGCAATTGGTGCGAACTACCATTACGACTGCGGACTCAACCACCAGATGTTTGGCAGTGAAGTTGAAGAAGAAGCGAAAGATAGATTCGCAGCGCGTACCGGCCAACCTCGTGAATTATTGGTCGAGATCATTCATAAAGCGCATAAAGTCTGGGATTCAGAACCACGAATGACGAAGTCGCAACTTAAGAAAATCAAATGCCCAACGCTGGTTTTGGCTGGCGATGATGAACCTTTTTCGACTGATCACACTGTTTCACTCTATGAATCAATCCCGAACGCCCAACTCGCAATTGTTCCAGGAACCTCACACGCGGTCTTAAAAGAAAAGCCCCGCGTTGTGAAACAGATTCTGCAAGATTTCTATCGTGATCCAAGCTTTCCCGTCACACTAAATCCAAATCGGCGCTTAAAAGAGACGTTACGAATTCGCGGGCAGGCGTAAAGCTCCGTAGGCGTGCTCTGGCACAAATGGCTTCTCTGGTGCAACCGCGCTAATTCGCTGGTAGCCACTACCTTGAACTGGACGAGTATCACTTCCACCTTTATTTGGCCAGAATGAGAATGCACGTTCTGCTTGAGCGGTTATCGTCAGCGATGGATTAACACCAAGATTTGCTGTAACACTTGAACCATCAACGATATGAAGCGTTGGGTAATTCCAAACCCGGTGATAAGGATCAATCACTCCCTTATCCACCGATTCACCAATCACACAACCACCAACGAAGTGAGCTGTGAACGGTGCACTAACGAGATCACCAATATGTCCGCCCGGAGTTCCACCATATTTATCGGCAATCTTTCGAACCACTTCGTTTGCGGCTGGAATATATGTTGCATTGGGTTTGTCCGAATCATTCTTGGAGGTCAAACGCCAACCAAATAGGCCTTTCTTGCCACGAACCGAGAGCGCTGAATCCACATTCTGCATCACTAACGCAATCACAGTTCGCTCACTCCAGCGACGAACATCGAAAATCTTCAAGAACATCGATGGCTTGGTAATCACTGTCTTTATCCACATCGAACGACGATCGCGAGCACGTGTTCCATCGGTCATTACTGTCTGCAAAAGTCCCATAAAATTCGAGCCTTTGCCATAGCGAACCGGCTCAATATGCGTATGGTCGTCCGGGAAGAAAGATGAAGTAATCGCAGCACCTTGGGAGAAATCAATCTCATTTTTGTGCGGCATGATCGCACCAGTTAGGGCTTCGGAATTAGTCCGCGAGAGTTTTCCAAGTGCGGAAGATAGTTTCGGCAGAGTTCCTGAATCCTTCATGCGATGCAATAGCTTCTGGGTGTTATAGGTTCCTGCAGCCACAACTACATCTCCAGCTGTGAAAACGCGCTTTCCGCCAAACCAAGCCGAGCTCTTACGCGCCGTGATTTTCCATCCCCCGCCAGGAAGTTCTTCTATTGTTTCAACTGTGGTTTCGGGAAATACTTGCGCGCCAGCTTTTTCAGCTAAACCAAGGTAATTCTTAGGCAGAGTGTTCTTTGCGTTGAATCTACAACCCGTCATACACGCACCACATTGTTGGCATCCATGGCGATCTGGGCCCACGCCGCCAAAATATGGATCCTTTTCAATAATTCCTGGGCCTTTGCCGAAATGCACACCAAGTGGCGCCATCTTGAATGTATGCCCAACTCCCATCGCATCAGCGGCTTCTTTCATTGCTTGATCTGATGGAGAGAAATAAGGATTTTCGGCAACGCCGAGCATTCGTGACGCTTGGTCATACCAAGGAGTTAATTCTGATTTCCAATCAGTGATCGAATTCCATTGAGAATCGTTGAAATATGAATCAGGTGGCATGTATAGAGTATTTGCGTATACCAACGAACCGCCACCAACACCTGCGCCGGCAAGAATTAAAACATCGGGTAGAGCGTGGATGCGTTGAATTCCTCGCAAGCCAAGTCGTGGCATAAATAAAAAGCGAGAAAGTCGCCACGAAGTCTTCGGGAAATCTTTCTCTTTGAATCGTCGACCTGCCTCCAAAACTGCTACGCGATAACCCTTTTCCGTTAAACGTAGTGCTGCGACTGATCCACCAAATCCAGATCCAATAACGACCACATCGAAATCGTTAGAGTTTGGCTTCATAGCAGGAGATTACTCATCTGGTGTGGAGCCCCCCGTCAGGATTGAACTGACGACCTTCCGCTTACAAGGCGGATGCTCTACCACTGAGCTAGGGAGGCGTTTTCAGCGGCTAAGTATGGCAGTCGAAGGGTAAAGACGAAAACGCGAGAATCTGATGAAAGAATGCGCCTCTTATGCCGACGCCCATTTGGATGAGTCCCGAGACCACTTCGGTTAATCGTTTGCCGATGCTCAATATCGGTCACCTCATGTCGATGTCACTCGATGGAGATTGGAACTTCCAGCTCCTTGATCGCCCAGATCAAGAACCAAGCAAGCGTTGGCAGACCATTCCCGTTCCTGGTCTTTGGACGATGATCAATGGCCAACAACCATTTGGCGATAGGCCTCATTACACCAACACCCAGATGCCATTTGATCAACTGCCGCCGACTGTCCCTCAGGAAAATCCAACTGGTGTATACGAGCGAGAGTTTTCACTTCCAACTTCTTGGAAGAACAAACGCGTCGTGCTTTCGATTGGCGGTTTCGAATCGGTCGCAATTCTTACAATAAACGGTCGCGAAGTTGGAGTAGCCAAAGACTCTCACTTGGCATCTGAATTCGACATCACAGATTTTATCTCTAGCGGCTCAAATCGAGTACAGATCAAAGTTATCAAATGGTCCGACTCATCGTTTATTGAAGACCAAGATCAATGGTGGCACGGCGGTATATCGCGTTCAGTTAAATTATTCGCTACCGAAAATGTTTTCATTGAACGCCTTTATGCAACACCAGGGCTTGAAGCAAATAACAAAGTTGGAACGTTAAATGTTCGAGCCCACGTTAATTCCATCAATGAAGCAGATATTGTCAATTACAAACTTCGGGTTCGAGTTGTTGGAGTCAAGAGCGCAGATAAGACAGTTGCGGTAATCAAACGCAATTCACCTACGTGGATCGAGAAGACTGCCGCTGAAAAGAAGGCTGGCGATGATTACTTCCATGGAACGTTTTGGGATGGAAAGATGCCCAAAGCCAATTACGAAGCGTGGCAGGCGACAGAATCGGTAATCCCGGGTCCGCTTGAACTAACTATCCGAGTTCCTGGAATCTCCCCTTGGTCGGCCGAATCTCCAAATTTGTATGAAGTTGAATATGAATTGATCGATCCATCTGGCCAGGTCATCGAAGTAACCACGCAGAAAGTCGGCTTCCGCCGCGTAGAAGTGAAGGGTAAGGACCTACTCGTAAACGGCCAACCCGTCATCATTTATGGCATCAATCGCCACGATTTCAATCGCCAGACTGGTCGCGTACTCACGAGAGATCTGATGCGCCAAGACTTACTCGAACTTAAACGTTGGAACTTCAATGCGGTACGAACTTCTCATTATCCAAATGATCCAGCTTTCTTAGATCTCTGCGATGAACTTGGTTTCTATGTCGTGGGTGAAGCAAATATCGAATCACATGCTTTCCAGAACACGCTTTGTAATGACCAGAAATATTTGAATGCTTGGGTTGATCGCGTTGCTCGAATGATCCAACGCGATATCCATCACGCTTCCGTGATTCTCTGGTCCCTTGGAAATGAATCTGGCGCTGGTTTAAATCATCGCGCTGCAGCCGCGTATGCGCGCTACTTTGATTCATCTCGTCCACTGCATTATGAAGGCGCAATCCGCGGGAATTGGACCATCAATCACGATCTCACTGACGTTGTCTGTCCGATGTATCCAGAAATCTCGGCCATCATCTCGTACGCAAAATCCAAGAAAGCCGATCGCCCTCTAATCATGTGCGAGTACTCGCACGCAATGGGAAATAGCAACGGAACTATTGCCGAGTATTGGGAAGCGGTTCACGCTCTTCCTGGACTTCAAGGTGGATTTATCTGGGAGATGTGGGATCACGGACTAGATCAAACACTCGAAGATGGAACTATACGTTCGGCATATGGTGGCGACTACGGCGAAATAAAGCACGACGGAAACTTTGTCTGCGATGGCATGTTCTTCCCTGATCGGTCACCAAAGCCAGCTCTATACGAGGTGAAGCACATCTCATCTCCGGTGCTCATCACAAGCAAGAATCTCAAGACTGGTAAATTCGAGATCTTCAACAAGAATTTCTTTGTTAATCTTCGAGATCTCAAACTCCGTTACGAAGTGACAGTTAATGGCAAAGTCATTTCGTCGGGAGATGTGAAGCTTCCTACGGTAAAACCACGTAAAAAGGCGCTTTTCTCGATTCCAACAAGTGCTCTTAAATCAGATGGTTCTGTAGGCGAGCGTTTCGTCAACTTCTCGTTAACACTCGCATCAAGCACTCCGTGGGCACATCTCGGACATGAAGTCGCGTGGCAACAGATTGCACTACATTCAAAGCCACTTCCAAAAGCAAAGCCAGCAAAGAAAGCGCAAGAGTACGTAAACGAGGAAGGCGCAATCATTGTGCCTTTCGCTGAAGTAGCGCCAAAGCTCACTCTATGGCGAGCCCCAACAGATAACGATCTCATCGGGCACATCGCAGAAAAGTGGAATTCATGGGGACTTCGGGACCTTCATCGAGCATCATCGACGATTACTCGTCGCGGTAGCGTCACAAAGATTGCTCACACATGGAAGACCTCGACTGGAATTTCAATTAAACATATTCAAACCGTAGAAGCGGTTGAGTCAGGCGTACGCATTACTGATGAAGTGGCGTTGCCAAAGCAACTCGATGATGTAGCTCGGGTTGGAATTAATTTCGAACTCAATGGTGGACTTGATCAGTTCTCATACTTTGGCCCCGGGCCTTCAGAGACTGTTCCCGATCGCAAGATCGGCAAAGTTCATCGCTGGAATTCAACAGTGGCAGATCAATATCTTCCCTACATCAAACCCCAGGAAAACGGCGGTCATGTTGGAGTTCGCTGGTTTACTCTGACCAACAACACCAATCGCGGTCTTTACTTCCAACTTGATAAGCCTCTTATGGTCACGGTAACTCCGAATCGCTCGGTTGATCTTGCTGATGCAACACATAATGTATTCGTCAAAGAATCTGGAAATACTGTTGTGACAATTGACGGAATTCACCGTGGAGTAGGAACCGCTTCATGCGGCCCTGATACTTTGGCGAAATACCGCATCAAACCTGGCACATATAAGTGGAGCTGGACCGTCCTTACCTTCTAGCTTTTCCAAGAAATGGGCGCGGGATATTTGGCACTTCGACCATCACCGGATGAACGGCGACGGGCCCGGCGAATCATCCACGGAACGGCATACGCCCCAAACCAATGCAGATTGATCTGGGTCTTCTCCACAATTGTTTGCTTTTCTGCTGGAGGCAATGGTTTACGCCAATCAGGATCGTGGGGAAGATTCAATCTTGCCAGTACTGCTTGAGCAACGCGGCGATGTCCTTCACTGTTGAGATGCAAGCGATCTTCATGAATGAATCGTGAATCTTTCCAGAATTGGTCTTGGTTCGGATCAAAAAGTATTGCGCCAACATCATTTGCCTTCTTACGAACATTGTCGTTAAAAACATTGAAGCGTTCTTGCCAGATTTGAGCAGTCTTATTCTTCTTGCCGGTATCTTCTAAGACGCAGAACAACATCAACGTAGCGCCGCTCTTCGTAATCTGATCGACGGCATCGTTGTAGGTATCGATGGTCTTCGCTGGGTCATATTTGGGACGGATCACATCGTTGGCGCCAGCATGGAACGAGATAATGGTTGACGGTCCATTCACAAGTTCAATTGCAACTGGAACTTGTTCCCTATGAACTTGTCCTACCAACTTGCCGCGAATCGCAAGATTTGCGTAAGTGAAGTTCTCATAATTCTCCGCCATAACATCTGCAACACGATCCGCCCAGCCGCGATAGCGACCATTGATGACCTCATCTTGCATGCCCTCGGTCATGGAATCTCCGAGAGCTATGAAACGGTTATAGGTCATTCCGTTTCCGATCAATTGCATAGAGCGCAATTGACATCGCAACACTTGCGTTCAAGGATTCAACAGCGCTACTCATAGGAATAGAGATTAGTAAGTCGCATTTCTCGCGGACAAGACGCGATAGGCCTTTTCCTTCACTACCCACGATCACGTAGAGCGGCTGGTCAGCGATTTCCATCGAATCAACGGTCGTATCGGCATCCCCATCAAGGCCCACAATGAAGCAGCCATGGGCCTTTGCATCGTCAATAGAGCGAGCGAGGTTGGTGATCTGGGCGATTGGGAGACGTGCAGCAGCGCCAGCAGATGTCTTCCACGCAGCAGCAGTGAGCGAAGCATTGCGACGTTCCGGAATCAATAAACCATCTGCGCTAAATGCGGCAGCGCTTCGAGCAATCGCACCGATATTTCGAGGATCGGTCACACCATCAACAGCAATAAAGAGAGCAGGTTCTTTGGCGCGCGCAAAGATCTCTTTCTGTGAGGAATATTGGAATGGCTTAACAATGAGTGCAACGCCTTGGTGATTTGCGATACCCGTCATGTTTTCGATCTGACGGCGTTCGACTTCGCGGATACCAATGCCCATTTTCTGCGAAAGTCGGATACTTTCGTTGAGACGTTCATCGACATCAACGCCGACTGCAACAACTAATTCTTTCGCGGGGATTCCAGCACGAAGCGCTTCGACCACAGCATTACGACCTGCGACCGTATCCACATGATCTTTCGGTTCTCGACGATAATCTCTTTTGCGATCAGAGCGCTTGGCATCAATGCGTTTGCGTTCAGTGCGCTTGCGTTGATTCTCTTCCTTTGACTTAAATTTCTTGTGATACGGTCGGTCCTCAGCGCGCGGAGTTGGTCCTTTACCGCGAAGTGAACGCTTACCTTTTTTTGGTGGCTTACGATCTGGCTTGGCCATTAGTTGATACTCCATCTCGGTCCTTGTGGGGTGTCTTCAATGGAGATTCCCATTGCAGTAATGCGATCACGGATGGAATCCGCAGCAGCAAAATCTTTCCGTACTCGGGCAGCTTCACGTTGTTCCAGCAGCGCAGCAATCAGCCCATCAACAGCCGAAGTAAGGTCACTCGAATTTGCCTCACCGTAATGTGGATCAAAGGGATCGCAACCCAGGATTGAAAGCGCTCCACGGATAAAACTAGCGTTTTTCGCCACTTCTGCGGTGTTTCCTGCAGTGAAAGCAGTGTTTCCTGCGCGCTGCCATTCAGAAATCAAAGCAAGGGATTGAGGTACTGCAAGATCATCATTCATCAGAGCAGCAAACTCATCAGCAATTGCAGGGCTAATTTCACCAACAGTTTCCTTTGCTCGCTTCAAGAAACTTTCGATTCGACGGAAAGCAACCGCTGACTCTTCGAGCGCCTCAAATGAAAATTCCAACATCGATCGATAGTGAGCGCTGCCGAGATACCAACGCAACTCAATTCCACGAACTCGCTTTAGAACTTCCATGACGAGAAGTGAATTGCCAAGTGACTTACTCATCTTCTCACCGGACGTGGTCACCCAAGCGTTATGCATCCAAAGATTGGCAAATCCATATCCAGCTGCTTGTGATTGGGCAATCTCATTTTCGTGATGAGGGAAGATGAGATCCAATCCACCACCGTGAATATCAAATTCGGTGCCCAAATAAGCATGCGCCATCGCTGAACATTCAAGATGCCAGCCTGGTCGACCATCTCCCCATGGAGTTGGCCATGATGGATCTCCAGGTTTAGCTGCTTTCCAGAGCGCAAAATCTCGTGGATCTCGCTTATACGTTTCATCAGCATCGCCGGCAGGAAGTAGATCATCAAGTTTTTGATTCGACAGAGTGAGATAGCTCTTGAGTTTACGAACTTCTAAATAGACATCGCCATTTCCTGGGGCGTAAGCCGAACCATTCTCAATCAATGTCTGCATAAGTTCAATCATCTGGGTGATGTGGCCAGTAGCTCGTGGTTCATAAGTAGGAGGCAGAACATTGAGCGCGTCATACGCATCAGCAAAAGCGCGTTCATATTTCATGGCGACCGCCCACCAAGGAATCTCTTCATGGACCGCTTTATGGAGAATCTTGTCGTCGATATCAGTGACATTACGTATGAAAGTGACGTTAAATCCCGATGCCGCCAGCCAACGACGCAGAATGTCGAAGTTCACGCCGCTTCTGATGTGGCCGACATGGGGCGCTGCTTGGACGGTAGCTCCGCAGACATACATCGAAACGTGGCCTTTTTTGAGAGGTTGGAACTCTCTCACCGAGCGAGTTGCGGTGTCGTAAAGTTTGAGCGAATTCACGGCGGTCATCTTATTTCTTCCGAACCACTAAAGCGGTCGCTATCGCAGAAATGCCTTTGCCTTCGCCGGTAAATCCCAACCTATCTGTTGATGTTGCCGTCACTGAGACAGGAGCGCCACCTAGAGCATGGGAAAGTGCAGCTATTGCTTCGGCACGACGAGTACCAATCTTCGGTTTGTTGCAAACAATTTGCACCGCAACATTAGCGATGTGATAACCAGCGCTTGAGACACGTACAAGAGTTTCACCAAGCAACGCCGCACCGGATGCGCCAGCGTATTTCGGATCAGACACTCCAAAGTTCGAACCAAGATCACCAAGTCCAGTCGCACTAAAGAGAGCGTCACAGATCGCGTGAGCTGCAACATCGCCATCAGAATGTCCATCAACTCCAACAACATCTGGCCAGAGAATTCCGCCTAACCACAATTGTCGTGAAGTATCAGATGAGAATGCATGTGCATCAGTTCCAACACCAACTCGCATTTCAGAATCAATCGGACGTAACAAAGTAAGTGCTGTGGCAATATCTTCTGGTTTAGTTATCTTCATTGCCCGTACTTCACCTAGAATTGTCTTGACCTTGATTCCTAGCGCTTCAACTAAAGCTGCATCATCGGTAGCATCCTGACTTGCTTCGTGTGCGCGCTTCAATACATCAAGGGAGAAACCTTGTGGGGTCTGCACTGCTCGCAAAGCCGAACGATCTGGGGTATTTCGCACGTATCCATCGCGATCAACTTCCTTGATCGTATCAACGACGCTCAGTGCTGGAATCACAGCAGCTTCGCCTCTCTCCAATTCACTCAATACCTTCGTTGCTAATTCCGATGTGGCAAGCGCGCGAGCAGCATCGTGAACCAGTACGTATTTGATGGTTGGCGATAAAGCTTTCAAAGCAAGGTTCACAGAATCGCTGCGAAGTACGCCACCAGTAATGACTGTGGCGCTCTCGCCCACGATGGCGCGAAATTGATCTTCAAAACCGGCAGGAGCGGTAATAACAATCTCATCGACAACAGGTGAAAGAGAGGCGAACGCGCGTTCGATAAGAGTCACGCCATCAATTTGGATGAGCGCTTTAGGAAGGTCCGCACCGAGTCGATGTCCCATTCCCGCTCCAGCAATGATTGCAGCGCTGGTAGGTGTGTGGTTCATAAGACTCTCACTAGCGAGAGTGAATTAAGAAGCGAGGACCTCGTCGAGAATTGATTCAGCCTTGGCTTCGTCAGTGTTTTCTGCGAGCGCAAGTTCGGAAATCAAAATCGCACGTGCTTTAGCAAGCATGCGCTTCTCGCCCGCAGAAAGTCCACGGTCAAGATCACGACGGAATAGATCGCGAACAACTTCAGCGACCTTGATGACATCGCCAGATGCGAGCTTCTCGAGATTGGCTTTGTAGCGACGCGACCAGTTAGTGGGTTCTTCAGTGTAAGGCTGGCGTAGAACTCCAAAGACTCTTTCAAGACCTGAGGAGTCAACAACATCGCGAACGCCGACCAAGTCAACGTTTTCTGCTGGGACTCGTACTGTGAGATCGCCTTGGGCGACTTTTAGTACTAGATAGATCTTCTCTTCGCCTTTGATTGTCCGAGTCTCAATTGCCTCAATGAGAGCCGCTCCGTGATGGGGATAGACAACGGTTTCGCCGACCTTAAATGACATTGATTGCCTTTCGCTAGACGCATATTTTATCAGAGTAATCCCAATCACGAAAACCCGCCAAAGTGAGCGTCATACAATGCTTTTCTGCCATTATTCGGCAATGAAATCTCGCCGCCTTATTGGATCACTACTCTCGACAAGCGTTTTCTTGACTGGATGTGCCGCAGGTGGCCAAGCTCCTACTCGAATCATCAAGCAAGTCACTGATGGTGTCGAAAAAGATCTCGGCGATCTCAAGATTCGTAATGTGAAGATTGTTGCGCTTCCTGATGGCTCAGGAACACTTGTTGGATTTATCGTTAATCACAACGATACCCCAGATCAATTAGCCGCCATTGCGATAAATGGCCAACGCGCAGAACTCGTAACCGAAGCGATTCTTACCAAAAACAAGCCAATGTTCTTTGAAGGTGACTCAGCAAATGCAAAAGCTAAAGTCACAACTCTCGGCGCTAAACCTGGTTATCGAGTTCCCGTAATTCTCTATTTCGCAAATGGTGGCAAAGCAGAACTAGATGCGCTTGTCGTTGCCAATACAGGTATCTACAGCTCCATCTTGTAGCCAAGACCACGAACGGTCTGGATTAACGTCGGATTCGCGGGATCTGTTTCAATCTTTGAACGTAGTCGCTTGATATGAACATCTAATGTCTTGGTATCTCCAACGTAATCACTACCCCAGACGCGATCGATGAGTTGCATGCGAGTTAGAACGCGACCTGCGTTGCGCATTAAGAACTCAAGTAATTCAAACTCCTTCAACGGGAGAGAAACTGAAATTCCCTTCACGAATACTTGATGTCGCTCAACGTCCATTCGTACCGGACCCACACTCATCACGCCTTGTTCGATTTCACTAATTTCTCCAGAATTGCGACGCAGTACCGCTCTAATGCGTGCCATGAGCTCAC